>Ga0302324_100002263_pt1 | contig 45049 bp, 38 predicted proteins | sample Palsa_T0_1_FD_201949 | JGI IMG/M metagenome (GOLD analysis project Ga0302324, IMG submission 201949) | Peat permafrost microbial communities from Stordalen Mire near Abisko, Sweden - Palsa_T0_1 | ecosystem: Environmental > Terrestrial > Soil > Palsa > Peat permafrost | place: Sweden: Abisko... | reverse complement strand
CGATCACGTGATCGACCTCGGGCCGGGCGCGGGAACCCGCGGCGGACAGCTGGTCGCGCAAGGCACCGCCCGCGAGCTCGAGCGCATGAAGGACTCTCCCACCGGCCGGTGTCTCGCCGCGCCGCTCAAGCATTCGCGCACTCGCCGGCGCACCGTCCTCGCCGACACACCGTCCATCCGTATCCGCGGCGCCGATCTGCACAACTTGCTCGAGGTGGACGCGCGTATCCCGCTGGGGCGCCTCACCGTCGTGACGGGCGTTTCCGGATCGGGAAAGTCTTCGCTCGCGCGCGACGTGCTTCTCGGCAACTTGCAGCGCCTGCTCACGCGCCGCACCGCAGCCAATGGGCGCGGCGCCAACGGGCGCGGCTCAGTACCTGCGATCGAGGGATGCGTCTCGATCGAGGGCTGGCAAGCGGTGAGCCGGGTGCTCGAAGTGGACCAGACCCCGATCGGCAAGACTCCGCGCTCCTGCCCGGCGACTTACATCGGGTTCTGGGATGCGATTCGCCGACTGTATGCCGATACCACCGATGCGCGCATCCGCGGCTTCACCGCAAGCCGCTTCTCGTTCAACACGCCCGGCGGTCGCTGCGAGGCGTGCGAGGGCCAGGGCATCCAGCGCATCGAGATGAGCTTTCTGCCGGACGTGCAGGTGCTGTGCGACGTGTGCGGCGGACGGCGTTTCAACTCCGAGACCTTGAGCATTTTGTTCAAGGGCAAGAGCATCGGCGAGACTCTGGCGCTGTCGGTGGACGACGCCGTGGGATTCTTCGCCGCGCATCGCGCCGTGCATCATTGCGTGCAGCTCATGGCCGACGTGGGCCTCGGCTACCTGAGTCTCGGCCAGCCGAGCCCCACGCTCTCGGGCGGCGAGAGCCAGCGCATCAAGCTCGTCACGGAGCTCGCCAAGTCGCGCACCGACGCGGTCGGCGTCGATATCGCGCGCCGCGAAGGTCAGCACACCTTGTACGTGCTCGACGAGCCAACCGTTGGACTGCACATGGCGGACGTCGAGAAGCTGGTGCAGGTGTTGCAGCGGCTGGTCGATGCGGGGAACAGCGTGGTCGTCATCGAGCACAATCTGGATGTCATGGCGGAGGCCGATTGGATCATCGATCTCGGCCCCGACGGGGGATCGAATGGTGGACGCGTGGTCGCCGAGGGCGATCCGGACGGCATCACCAAGAAGCCCGGCCGCAGCCACACAGCGCGGTTCCTCGACGAGTTCCTTCGAGAGCGCGGCGTTCGATAGCGCGCAGGCGCGCCGTGATCCCGATCCTAGCGACTCTACTCCTCAGTCTGATCGTCGCCCTGGCCGCGGCCTGGGGTGCGCTCGCACTCTGGTATCAAACGCGCCGGAGCATGGGGCTGCTCTGCGCGCCGCTCTGGGCGGTCTTCGGCCTCGCCTGCGTCGGCGCACTCTGCTGCGGGCACCGCGAAGCCGGCGTCGCAGTCTTCGCGCTGGCGCACGGCCTGCTCCTGATCTGGTGGAGGCGCCTCTCTCCCTCGAACGATCGTGAGTGGACCGACGATGTCGCGCAGACGGTCGGCGGCAAGATCGACGGCAACGTGGTGACGCTCGACAAGGTGCGTGATTTCGTCTGGCGGAGCAATGCCGACTACACGCCGCGCTGGATGACGCAGAGTTACGACCTAGCGCGGCTGCGTTCGCTCGACATGATCGTCTCCTACTGGGCACGGCCGTCCATAGCGCACATGCTGATCTCGTTCGGGTTCGGGGAGAACGACTACGTCGTGTTCTCCGTGGAGATCCGGCGGCAGAAGGATCAGATGTTCTCGGAGATCGGCGGCTTCTTCAAGGAGTTCGAGCTGGTCGTCATCGCGGCGAAGGAGCGCGACATCGTGCGTCTGCGTACCAACGTGCGGCGGGAAGACACGTACCTGTTCCGCATGAACTTCGAGCCCGCGGCGATGCGCGCGCTGTTTCTGGCGTATGTGGCGGAAGCCAACGCGCTGGTGCGCAAGCCGCGCTTCTATCACACCATCACCGGCAACTGCACGACGGTGCTCTACCGCATGCTGAAACGTATCGTGCGGCGCCTGCCGTTCAGCTACCGAGTGCTGCTGTCGGGCTACATGCCCGAATACTTCTACGGCATCGGGTATCTCGATCAGCGCTACATGCTCGAGGAGCTGCGTGCGTTCGGCTACGTCTCGGAGCGCGGCCGCATCGCCGACGAGAGTCCGACCTACTCGGCGGATATCCGGCGCGGAATTCCGCCTCTCTGAAAGCGCCGCTATTGCGGCGGCTTGTGCTCCTGGGCCTCCTTACGCTTCTCGTCGGCGGCCTTCTTCGCCGCAGCGCCTTCGACCGCTTTTTTCTTCGCTTCCTCGACGGAGGCAGCGGCAGCCTGCTGCTTGCTCCGCTCCTCGGCCTGTTCCTGCGCCTTGCGCTTCGCTTCGGCGGCGGCCTCCTGCTGCTGCTTGCTGCGCTCCGCCGCGGCTTGCGCGGCGTTGCGCTTCGCCTCGGCGGCGGCTTCCTGTTGCTGCTTGCTGCGCTCCGCCGCGGCTTGCGCGGCGTTGCGCTTCGCCTCGGCCTCCTGCTCGGCGCGCTGTTGCTGCTGCTCTTGCGCTGCGCGTTGCTGTGCCGCGCGCTCCTCGGCGGCGGTGCCGCCCGCGGGCGGGCGCGCCGCGGGTTCGCCGGGCCGCGCCGCAGCCGGCGGCGCACCGCGCGCGGCTTCTTGCGTCGCAGGCGCCGCGGCCCGCGGACGCACGAGCTCGGCCGGCACTTCCGCATGCACCACCGCCGGCGGGGGCAAGCTGACGGGGTGACCCTGCGTGTACGGAGCCAGCGGCTTCGTGGTCGCCGGCAGCGGCGCCGCCACGCGGACCACGGGAGTCTGGGCCGCGGCCAGATGTGCCACCGCGGGCACCGTGGCGCTCACGGCCACGTGGTTCGCGGTCGCGCTCGCCGGGGCCACGATGGTCACGTTGTTGATCGTGGTGTTGTTGATGGTCGTGTTATTGATGGTGGTATTCGTTATGTTGGTGTTGTTGGTCGTGTTGATCCGCATGCCCACGGCGATGACCGGCGGCGCACCGATGACCACGGCCGGAGGCGTCCCGATCGGCGCCGGCACGATGAGGCCGAACCTGGAGCCGGGCGGCGGCGGGACGAATACACCTTCGGGGCCCATGGGCGGCGGCCCAGGCTGAATACCGGGCAGTGGCACGGCCAACGTCAAGCTCAAGCCGAACGCCGGCGCGACGAAGGAGACGCTCGGTGCACCCCAGAAGCCTCCCACGTACACGACGTGCAGGCCGCGATGCTCATAGTAAGGCTGCACCCAGTGATAACCGGCATGCGGCGGCGGCGCCCAGCGCCCGTGGATCCATACCCAGTTGCCATACCAGCCCCAGTATCCGCCGGTCCAGACGTACTGCGGCCCGGGCGGTGGGGGCGGCGGCTCGACCAGCATGGGGGGCGGCGCCCAGCCGATCTCCTCGGGCGGCGGCTGCGAATCGGGGGGATCCTGATAAACGCTCACGACCTGCTGCGGCGGTGGCGGCGTATACGTCTCCTCCGAAACGTTCGATCCGGCAGGGTTCTCGGCTGGCGCTTGGGCGGTCTGATCCGCCGGCGGGGGCGCGGTCTGGTCCGCCGCCGCGGGTGCAGCGGTCTGATCGGCGGGCGGCGGCGGTGGCGGGCTCTGCGAGTTGCAGGCACAGAGCGCACCGGCGGCGGCGACCAAGGCGATAATGGATCTCATATGTGAACTCCCCTCTATGTATGGCGTACCGTACCTCTGTATGGCGCGGGTTTGTTACAACGTTAAGGAAGGTTAAGGCTGCATCGCGAAAACGACCCCCTGTCGGTCGCCGGCGGAGGTGCCTGTAGGACTCGATTTATACCTGCTTCTCGGGTGCCGCGCTCGCGAACGCCGGCAGCTCACGGCACGCGGCATCAATCGCCACGATGCGCGAATAAGGCGTCAGGTCGACGGAATAGCGGCGCGCATTGTAGACCTGCGGCACCAAGCACACGTCGGCCATTCCCGGCTGATCGCCGAAGCAAAATCGTCCGCGCGATGCATCGCGGCCGAGCGCGTCCTCGAGGGCGGCAAATCCGGTCGCGACCCAGTGCCGATACCACTCGTCGCGGGCTGCCTGTGCTACGCCTAGGGTCGATTCGAGGTATTGCAGCACGCGCAGGTTGTTGAGCGGATGAATGTCGCACGCGATGAGCTGGGAGAGGCTGCGCACGCGGGCGCGCGCACGCGGCTCCGCGGGCAGTAGCGTCGGCGGCGAATGGGATTCGTCGAGCCATTCGATGATGGCGAGCGACTGGGTGAGTACCGTGCCGTCCTCCAGGACAAGCGCCGGGACGAATCCTGCAGGATTGATCTTGAGATAATCCTTGTGGCGATGCTCGCCGCGACGCAGCTGCTTGTTCACGGTGCTCGCCTTGACGCCTTTCAGCGCGAGCGCGATGCGCACGCGGTAGGCGGCGGAGCTCAATGGATAACCGTATAGCGTGAGCATACGCTATGACCTTTGGAATTGACCTCGATCTCAATCGAATCGAACTAAGCCACTTCGAACAATCCCGCCGCGCCCATGCCGCCGCCGATGCACATGGTCGCCAGCACGTACTTGACGCCGCGGCGCTTGCCCTCGATGAGCGCATGCCCCACCAGACGTGAGCCGCTCACGCCGTACGGATGTCCAACCGCGATCGCCCCGCCGCTCACGTTGAGCCGCTCGTCGGGAATGCCGAGCCGGTCGCGGCAATAAATCACCTGCACGGCGAACGCCTCGTTCAATTCCCACAATCCGATGTCCTCGACTCGCAATCCCGCCTTGGCGAGAAGCTTCGGCACGGCGAACACCGGACCGATCCCCATCTCGTCCGGTTCGCATCCCGCAATCTGGAATCCGCGGAATATTCCCAACGGCGCGAGTCCTTTTTTCTCGGCTCGCTTGGCGTCCATCACGATGCACATCGAGGCACCATCGGAGAACTGACTGGCATTCCCCGCGGCGATCACGCCGCCCGGCACGGCCGGACGAATCTTGGCGACGCCCTCGTAAGTCGTGTCCGCGCGAATACCTTCATCGGCGCTCAAGGTGACCTGCCGCATGCCGACCGTCCCCGCTTCCTTGTCGGCCACCGCCATGGTGGTCTCGAACGGCACGATCTCGTCGTCGAAGAGCCGCGCTTGCGCCGCGGCGGCGGCACGCAGCTGGCTGCGCACACCGTACTCGTCTTGCGCCTGCCGGGAAATGCCGTAGCGCCTGGCGACGGTCTCCGCCGTCTGCAGCATGTTCCAGTAGACCTCGGGCTTGTGCTCGACTACCCACTGCTCCTTGAGCATGCGCAGGTTCGCCTGATTCTGGATGCAGCTGATCGATTCCAGACCGCCCGCGGCATAGATCTCGCCTTCGCCCGACAGGACCCGTTGCGCGGCGAGCGCAATGGTTTGCAGTCCCGAGGAGCAGAATCGATTCACCGACATGCCTGCTGTCGTCACCGGGCAGCCCGCGCGCAACCCCACTTGACGCGCGACATTTGCACCGGCGGCGCCCTCCAGGAAAGTCGCGCCGACGAGGACGTCCTCGACCTCGCCCGCATCGATGCGCGCGCGTTCGATGGCGTGGCGCAAGACATGCCCGGCATAGGTCACCGGATGGGACATATTGAGCGCGCCTCGCCAGGACTTTGCGAGTCCCGTGCGGGCGGTGGAGACCACGACGGCGTCGCTCATGACGACTTCCCCCAGCTCGCAAAGCCGCGATTCTCGGTTGCGAAACGTCGCAGGAGCGGCGAGGGCTGCCACGCGTCGGGCCGATACCCTTTGGCGAAGCCGCGCATCGCTCTCACGATGTTCGCAAGACCCACCGTGTCGGCATAGAACATCGGGCCACCCCGAAAGTCCGGAAAGCCATAGCCTGCGATGTACACGATGTCGATGTCGGAGGAGCGCGAGGCGACGCCCTCCTCGAGAATGCGCGCCCCCTCGTTGATGAGGGAGTAGAGGGCACGCTCGACGATCTCGTCGTCGCTCACCTTGCGGCGCTTGAGCCCGAGACGTTCGGATTCCTCGAGCACGATCTTCGTGACCGTCTCGGACGGAATGGCGGCACGCTCCCCGGGTCTGTAGTCATACCATCCCGCGCCGCTCTTCTGACCGAACCGGCCCAGCTCGCAGATGCGGTCGGGGATCCTCGAGAAGGACCTGTCCGGATGCTCCGCGTACAGCCGCTTGCGGATGGCCCAGCCGATGTCGTTGCCGGCGAGATCGGCGACTCGAAAAGGTCCCATGGCAAATCCGAAGTTCTCGAGCGCCCGGTCGATCTGCTGCGGCAGCGCGCCCGCATCGAGCAAGAAATCCATTTGGCGAAAGTAAGCGTTCAGCATGCGATTGCCGATGAAGCCGTCGCACACGCCCGCGACCACGCCGATTTTCTTGATCTGCTTGGCGACCGCGAGAGCGGTGGCGAGCACGTCCTTGGCGGTCTTCGACCCGCGCACGATCTCCAGGAGCTTGGTAACGTTCGCCGGGCTGAAGAAATGCAGACCGACGACATCCTGAGGGCGCTGCGTGACGGCGGCGATCTGGTTGAGATCGAGCGTGGAGGTATTCGAGGCGAGGATGGCGCCCACCTTCGCCTTGCGATCGAGCGTCTCGAACACCTGCTTCTTCACCCCCATGTCCTCGAACACCGCCTCGATGACGAGGTCGGCGTCCTCGATGTCGTCGTAGGAGAGCGTGCCGGTGATGAGCGCGAGGCGCTCGTCGAATTGCTTGGGTGTAAGCCGGCCCTTCTTGAGCGTGCTCTCGTAGTTCTTCTTGACGACGCCGAGGCCCTTGTCGAGCGCCGCCTGCGCGGTCTCGAGCACCGTCACCCGCACGCCCGCATTGGCGAAGTTCATGGCGATGCCGCCGCCCATGGTCCCGGCGCCGATCACGACCACCGATCGGACGGGGCGCGTCGCTAGCCCTAAGGGAACGTCCGGAATCTTGCCCGCTGCACGCGTGGCGAAAAACACGTGCCGCAACGCCTTGGACACGGTCCCTTGCAGCAGCTCCGCGAACGCCGCGGCTTCGACCTTCATGCCCTCGTCGAACGGCTTGAGCACCGCTGCCTCGACGGCGTCGATGCACCTGGCGGGCGCGGGATAGTGCTTCGCGCGCGGCGCAATCGCGCCGCGCGCGAAATCGAAGAAAGCCTCGGCGTTCGGCAGCACTACCGAGATCTCGCGCGCTTTCTTCAGGGGTAGCTTGCCGTCAGGCGCATCCTGCGCAAGTGCCAGGGCGGCGGCCACGACGTCGGCGTCGACCACCCGATCGAGGAGTGCCGTTCGCGCAAGCTCGCGCGCATTCACGGGATTGCCGCTCACGATCATGTTGAGCGCGCGCTCCGCCCCCGCAAGGCGCGGCAGCCGCTGCGTCCCACCGGCGCCCGGCAAGAGCCCGAGCTTCACTTCCGGTAGCCCGAGCGGTGCACTCGACAGGGCCACGCGGTAGTGACAGCACATGGCGAGCTCCAAACCGCCTCCGAGCGCAGTGCCGTTCAGGGCGGCGATCACGGGCTTCGCGAAGCCCTCGACGAGATCGAATAGATCGTGGAGGTTCGGCGCCGCGAGCATTTGTGCCGTGCCGAACTCTGTCACGTCCGCGCCGCCGCAGAAGTTCGAGCCCGCGCCCGTGAGGATCACGGCGGTCACGGACTCCGAATCCGCGGCACGCTCCAGGCATTCGGCGATCCCCTTGCGCACACTCGCGCTGAGCGCATTCACCGGCGCGTTGTCGAGCCGGATCACGGCGGCGGCGCCATGTAAAGTATAGTCGGCAGAGGCCATGCAAACTCCTTATCGAGCCTCCGATTATAGTGCTTTACGGCGAGCGGCTCGCATGCGGATCGCTCTCGTCTCGGTCGCCCTGCTCGGCGCCTGGAGCGTCGGCCTATTTGCCCGCGGCTACTGGACGCCGGATGAGCCGCGCGAAGCCGACATCGCCTGGCGCATGAGCTGGCAAGCCGACAAGGCGGTGCCGCTGCTCGCCGGCGAGGCGTTCTGCGAAAAGCCGCCGTTGGCCTACTGGGCGGCGGGAGCGTCCATTCGAGCCTTCGGAGCGGGTGCGTGGGCCGCGCGCTTGCCCAACCTGATCTATGCGCTGGTCGCGGCGCTCGGCGTGGGACTGCTCGCGCGGCGGAGCGTGGGGCACGACGCCGGACTCGCCGCCGCCGCCGCCCTCGCGACCTTTCTCTTGTCGTACCAGGTCCTCGTGTGGCTGGCGACCGACGCACCGCTCCTCGCCGCCGTGTCGGTGGCTCTGTACGGTGCGTACGCAGGGTTCTATGCCGAACGCACCGCCGAGCGGCTCTGCGGCTACACCGTCATGCACGCGGCGCTCGCCGTCGGTTTCTTGAGCAAGAGCGCGGTCGCCTGGATGGTGCCCGCCCTCGCCATACTGGTACTCGTGGTGTGGGAGCGGCGCTGGCGCGAGCTCGCGCGATGGGAGCTGTATGCCGGTCTTCTGCTCCAGGCCGTGGTGATCCTCGCCTGGATCGCGGCCGTGTACCGCGCACCCGACGGCACCCTGCACCTCAAGGTGTTCTTCTGGAACAACCTCGCCGGACGGTTTGCGCACGTGGATGCGCCGCAGGAGCTGCAATACGCCGCGGGCCATCGCAACAGCCCCGGAAAGTACCTGATCGAGCTGCCGATGTACCTGTGGCCGTGGACGCTGCTCGTCGCTGCCGCCCTCAAGCGCGCGTGGCGCGCGCTCCGTGCTCGGCGCGCCGGCGCCGCGGCGGAGCTGCGCCCCGTGCGGTTTGCGCTCGCGGCGGCACTCCCCTCGCTCGCTCTTCTGTCCGTGGCGGCCACGGCCCGCAACGTCTACCTGGCTCCGGCGCTGCCGGGATTCGCGCTGCTCCTCGGCTGGTGGACGACCCTCGACTCCCGCGACCGCTGGGACGTTTGGGCGCTGCGCGGCACCGCGTACCTGATGCTCGCGGCGATGCTCGTATTTGCCGGTGCCGGGGGGCTACTGTTCGCCGCGAGCGCGCCCCGCGGCTCGCTCGCGATCGCTGCACTCGGCCTTGCAGCCGCGGCCCTCCTCGCGATAGGAGCCGAGTCGGCGGCGCGGCACGAGCAGTCGGGACGCTCACAGCTCTCGCTCCTGCTCGCCTACTGCGTGCTATTGAGCGTCCCGGCATGGCCGCTCTACCGCGAGGTCGATGCCTGGCAAGACCTGTCGAGCGTGGCGCTGGCAATCGAGTCCGATGGGCACGGCAGACCGCTGATCCTGCTGGCGCCCGACGAGACCACCCAGGCCATCATCGACATGTATGCACGCAGCGACGCCGAGCTCGTCCGGGGACCGCTCGATACGGCCTCGCTCGCCGCCTTGCGGGAACGCCTCGCGCGCGAACCGGACGCGCTCGTCGTTACGCTCTTGCCGGGCCGCGAGCTCGTGGGAGCATTCCTGCGCTACGCCGAGCGGTTCACGAAAGCTGGCCGCGCACTCGACGATGAGCTTCCGCCTTGGATCGCGGCGTCGGGACTCAAAGTCGCGCACCGCTATGCGCTGCCGAACGGCCGGCGTTACGCCCTGCTTGAAGCAGCCCGCTGAGCGGTGGCGCGAAACACCTCGACGTACCGTTCGACCTGACGTCCCCACGAGAAATCCTCGCGCATGGCGTTCTGCATCAGCCGCAGCCACCTCGGCCCGTCGCCGAACCAGTCGAGCACCGTGTTCATCGCCCAAAGCACGGCCGGCGAGTCGTAGTCGTTGAACACGCATCCCGTTCCCTCGCCGCTCGCCGGGTCGAAATGCCGGACCGAATCGGCAAGACCGCCCGTCCGGCGCACGATGGGTATGGTGCCGTAGCGCAGGCTGTACATCTGGTTGAGGCCGCACGGCTCGTATTGCGAAGGCATCAGGAACATGTCGCTCCCCGCCTCGATGAGGTGGGCCAGCGGCTCATCGTGGCCGGGGCGGAATGCCACGCGGCCGCGAAAGCGGGCGGCGAGCGAGGTGAAGAAGGCGCCGTAGCGCTCCTCGCCGCTCCCCAGCACCGCGAGCCCGAAGTCGCGGGTGTCGAGCGCTTGCGGTAGCGCATCCATCAGGATGTCGATGCCTTTTTGAGAGGCGAGGCGAGTTACCATGCCGATGAGCGGGCGGGCGGGATCGAGCTCGAGACCGAGCGCGCGAAGGAGCTCTCCCTTGTTGACGCGCTTGCCGGTCAGATCCTCGCTGGAGTAGTGCTGCACGATGTGCCGATCGTGGCGCGGATCCCACTCCTGGTAATCGACGCCGTTGAGGATGCCGATCACGGGTAGGGCGCGCGCGCGCAAGGCCGCTTGCATGCCCATGCCCAGCGGTGTCTCGGTGATCTCCCGGGCGTAAGTGGGACTCACCGTGGTCACCGTGTCGGCAAATTTTATGCCGGTTTTCAGGGAGTTGATCACCCCGAACTTGAGGTCCGCGGCATCGAGCCGCCCCTCCGGGGCCGCAAGCCCGAGGTCGCTGACGAAGGCGGCGGGAATGACGCCTTGATAGCCGATGTTGTGAATCGTCAAGACGCTCCGCGATCCCGCGAACAGCGGGACCGGTGCGTAGACCGACTCGAGGAGCAGCGGCAAGAAAGCCGTATGCCAGTCATGACAATGAAATATGTCGGGTGCGAACCCCAGGCGCAGGCAGCTCTCCATCACCGCGCGGGTGAACAAGAGGAACCTGCGATGCTCGTCCGGGTCACGTGTGTAGATGGCCGGGCGGTCGAATAGCTCCGGGCAGTCGATGAAGTAGGCCGTGATATCCGTGCCCGGCACGTGGGTGGTGCGCACCGAGAATGCATATGCGCGGCCGTCGATGGTAACTCCTACATTCTGCAAGCCCAGCACCGGCTGCGTGCCCGGATTCGCGCGCCTCACCGCGGCATAGAGCGGCATGAAGGCGCGGATCTCGTGGCCGAGCTGGGCAAACTCGCGCACCAGCGCCCCGACCACGTCGGCGAGACCGCCCGTCTTGGCGAACGGCACCATCTCGGAACTCAGTATGCAAACCTTCAGGGGAGGCATCAGGCGAGTCTAGCAAACGCGATTTCGCGCGCGAGTCGAAACCGTCGCGAAAAAGCTGATGCGGTGCGCCGCTCAGTGTGGCAGGCTGAGACCCGATTCGAAGGATGCACGGTATGCGACACGCCGCTCGGACCAACACCGGACGTTACGTCAGCCGATTGACCAGCGGAACATTGGCGGTCGTGATGGCCGGAGGCCGCGGCGAGCGCCTCAAGGCGCTGACCTTGCATCGGTGCAAGCCCGCGACGCCGTTCGGCGGCAAGTTCCGCATCATCGATTTCGTGCTGTCGAATTGCGTGAACTCCGGCATCCGCCAGATTGCCGTGCTCACGCAGTACAAGGCGCAGCCGCTGATCCAGCACATCCAGCGCGGCTGGAGTTATCTGCGCGGCGAGCTCGGCGAATTCGTGGAGCTGATCCCCGCCCAGCAGCAGATCGGCGAGCACTGGTATCGCGGCACCGCGGACTCGGTATATCAGAATCTCGAGTTCATCCGCTCCCATAGTCCGACGCACGTGCTCATTCTCGCCGGCGATCACATCTACAAGATGGACTACGGTCCGATGATCGCCTACCACGAGCAATGTGAGGCGGACGTCACGGTGGGCGTCGTCGATGTGCCCCTCGACCGTGCTCACGAGTTCGGCATCATGACCACCGACGACACGAATCGCGTCGTCAAGTTCGCCGAGAAGCCGCAGAAGCCCGATCCCATCATCGGCTACGACGACATGGCGCGCGCCTCGATGGGCATTTATGTCATCGCGTTGGACAGGCTCGAGAAGCTGCTCAACGAGGACGCGCAGGATCGAGAGAGCAAGCATGACTTCGGCCGCAACATCATTCCGCCCGCCATCGATCGTATGCGCGTGTTCGCCTATCCCTTTCACGATGTCGAGACGCGGGCCCAGAACTACTGGCGCGACGTCGGCAACGTCGATGCCTTCTATGAGGCGAACATGGAGCTCGTGGCGCTCAATCCCGAGCTCAACATCTACGACCATCAATGGCCGATCTGGACTTATCAGGCCCAGCATCCCCCCGCGAAATTCGTCCTCGACGAGGAGGGACGCCGCGGCATGGCGGTGAACTCCATGGTCGCCGGCGGCTGCATCATCTCCGGAGCGCACGTGAGCCAATCGCTCCTATCGAGCGATGTGCGCATCGAGGACCAGAGCGTGATCGACAGCTCGGTGCTGCTGCCGGGCGTCTCCATCGGACGGCGCTGCAAGATCAAGCGCTGCATCATCGACGAGGACAGCGTCGTGCCGGACGGAACGCAGATCGGCCAGGATCCTAAGGCGGATGAGGCCCGTTTCTTCGTCACCAGGCGCGGCGTGGTGCTGGTGACACCGGACATGCTGCGCCCCCGGCCTTAAGTCGAAGCGTCGACCAGGCCTCGATCACCTCGGCAGCGGCGATGCCGAGCATGCTTGCCTCACCACCGATGCGTCCCGTGAGGACTTTCACGTCCGCGCCGCTCGTTCCCCACGGCCGGTAGAGCGTGGGCGAGGCGCGCCCGAACAGCACCACGAGCGGACATCCCACCGCGGCGGCCGCGTGCGCAGGCCCCGAGTCGACGGTGACGAGCCCCACGGCGCGCGACAGGAGCGCAATGAGTCGCGGAATCGGCAGATCGTCGGCGGCGTTGCATACGTCGGGGATGCGCGCGGCCGCGATCAGCTCCTCGTTCAGCCGGTATTCCGAGCCCGTGCCGAGCAGCACGATCCGATGCCCCGGACAGCGCGCGCGTAGGTAGAGCATCACGGAAGCCCAGCGCTCGACCGGCCAGTACTTGTGATTGACCGCGAGCCGGCGCAGTCCCCGGCGCATGGTTCGCTTGTTGCCCGCCTGAATGAGGACAAGCGGCGTGCCCGCAAGGCCGCGGGCTTCAAGCCACCCATCGAGATCGGCTTCCTGGCTCAGGGTAACGCGCAGATACGTGCCCGGAGCGACCGCGCCCGCCGCTGGAGGCACCCCCGGAGCCTTGGGGCTCACGTCCGCGAGCCGGCGCCATTGTTCGGTCGCGTGCTCGCCCGCCTCGAGCGGATGATCCTTCACGTCGACGATGTAGTCGTCCGGAATCCCAGCGCGCTCGAGCATCGGCCGTGCCGCCTCGTTGGCGTCGCAGAACCACGTGGGTCCGACGCCGCGCGAGCGCAAACGGCGCACCACGCGATGCTGATCCGGCGCGAGCCAATAAGGGGTCTTGCGGCTGCGCACGGACAGGATCTCTCCCACCCCCGGCTGCCCTGCGAGCAAGGGAGCGCTCCAGGGTCCCGAGGTCACGATGTCGACGGGCTCACCGAAACGCGCGTGGAGCGGGCGAATCAGCGCCGTGAGCAGCACCATGTCGCCGAACGCGCCGCATCGGACGACGAGCGGTCTCGGGCTCACGCCTCGGGCTTCGGGCACGCGACTGAAACTCTCGGCACCGGGTCTCGGCGCTCGGCAATGCCGAGGCGCACCTCGCGCCAGTTGCCGAACTGATAGTACAGGCTCGCCAGGGTCACCGAGGCGATGGAGGCGACGGGAAAGCTCCACCAAATCGCATCCGCCTGCCAGTGATCGACGAGCGCGTAAGCAAAAGGCACGCGGATACCCCACAGCGCGAGCGCCAGCATGATGAGCGGCGGCACGACGGCACCGGTGGCGCGCACCACGCCGTAGAGGACCAGCGACATGCCGAACAGCAGGAACGACCACAGCACGATCGCATTGAGGTGCACGGCGAGTTCGAGCGCCATGCCGTGCGCGGGCAAAAACAAGCCGAGCGCGGCGCGGTCCAGCGAGTAGATGACGCCGATGAGCACTCCGCCGCTTACCAGATTGAAGATCACGCCGGTCGCGGCGACCCGGTTCACGCGATTCCAGCGGCCGGCGCCGACGTTTTGCGCGGCCATGGAGGAGACGGCGGCGCCGATGGCGAGCGCCGGCATCTGCACGTAATTCCACAGCTGCAAGGCCGCGCTGAATGCGGCGGTCTCCTCCGAGCCGAAACGGTTCACGAGCGACACCAGGGCGATCATGCTCGAGGACACCACGAACATCTGCAGCCCCATGGGCACGCCCTTGGTCACGAGCAGCCGCACGAGCGACCAGTCGACGATGAACAGGCGCAGCTCGCCGCGTCGAATGTACAGGAAATGATGGACGCGGTACAGGTGCACCACCAGGGCGAAGAAACTCACACCTTGCGCGACCAGCGTGGCGAGGGCGGAGCCTGCAATCCCCAACCGCGGCACGGGTCCCCAGCCGAAGATGAACAGCGGATTCAGGCAGATGTCGAGCGCCACAGCCATCGCCAGGTAGATGAACGGTGTGCGCGAATCGCCCGCACCGCGCAGCACCGCCATGACGAAGAACAATCCACCCATGAAGGGCAGCGCCAGAAAGATGATCCGCATGTAGGCGAGCGCCAGGGGCAGCGCATCCGTCGGCGTGCCCAGCCAGCGCATCAAGTGACCGGCGAGCGCGAAACCGGCAACGCTCATGAGCATGGATAGGCCGAGGAAGAAGACCGCAGCGGTGCCGACCACCCGCTTCGCCTCGACGATGTTCTTGGCGCCTATGCACTGCGCGACCATGATGGTCGAGGCCATGGAGAAGCCGAACAGAACCCCGAACAAGAGGAACATCACCACGTTCGCGTTCCCCGCCGCGGCTAACGCCGCTTCGCCGAGAAACTTGCCCACCCAGATCGAATTCACCGATCCGTTGACGGATTGAAGCAAGTTGCCTAGCAGTATAGGCAGGGAAAACAGCAGCAAGGCACGCGGGATCGAGCCTTCGGTCAAAGATAGATTGGATCGCACGGCGCGTTCAGTATAATTCATCGATGTCGACGCCAGGGACCACGAAATGGACGAGACGGAGGATGGGCGGGGCTTACTCGTCCGTCGCCGCCTCGATCGCCGCGACGCTCCTCGTCGCCTGCGCCCATGACCGGCCGCAGCCGCCCCCCGACGTGCCGCCGGCTCTGCAGGCGCCCGCCGGTCTGAAACTGACCCGCATGCTGCACGCCACGGGCGTGCAAATCTATCAATGCACGGCGAGCTCGCAGAGTCCGCCGCGCTATGGCTGGGTGCTGCAGGCACCGGCGGCTGATCTATCCGACCGTTCGGGAAAGGACATCGGCCGCCATTACGAGGGGCCCACGTGGGAGGCCTACGACGGCAGCAAGGTGGTCGGCGAGGTCGTGGCTCACGTCGACGCGCCCGGGGCGAACGCGATTCCCTGGCTCTTGGTACGCGCGAAATCGAATGCCGGCAAGGGCGTGTTCGCCAAGGTGCAGTCGATTCAGCGCCTGCACACCATCGGCGGGCTGGTGCCGCAAAGCCCCTGCGATGCCGCGCACGCCGGGCAACGGACCCGCGTTGCCTATTCGGCGGACTACTATTTCTATTCCGGCCGCCGCTGATAGGGGGATCAGCCATGAAATCGATGATTCGCGCTTCGCTCATCGTTTCCCTCGCCCTCGCCACGCTCCCCGCGCCGCCCACGGCTGCGGCGGCCGATGCCGCGGCGGCCGATACCGACTCCCCGATCGGCCTCTGGAAGACCTTCGACGACAAGACCGGCGCGGCGCGCGCCATCGTGCGCATCTACGACCAGGACGGCCGTCTCTTCGGCAAGATCGAAAGCAGCTTTACACCGGGCGCCGAGCATCGCGTCTGCGCCGTTTGCACCGATGAGCGTAAGGACCATCCCATCCTCGGCCTCGTCATCATCCGCAACATGAAGCACACGGATGACGAATACAGCGGCGGCGACATTCTCGATCCGGACACCGGCTCGATCTATCACTGCAAGATGCACGTCGAGGGTGGTACGCGCCTCGTGGTGCGAGGCTACGTCGGCTTCTCGCTGCTCGGTAGAAACCAGACCTGGCAACGTGTGCCGGAGGCACACGCGTCCGACGGCGCTAACCCTTAGTAGCTCGAGGCCGACACCAACCCCAAAAGCAGCGCCACGTTCATTGCGATAGAATTATTCGATGTCGCTCTCCAACGTGTTCATCTTGGCGATCGTACAAGGTTTGGCCGAGCTCTTGCCGGTATCGAGCTCCGCGCACGTGGTGGTGGTCGAGAAGCTTCTGGGCCTCGACCCGTCCTCGCCGCCCATGACGTTGCTTCTCGTCATGCTGCACACGGGCACAATGTTTGCGGTCATCGCATACTTCTGGAAACAGTGGCGCGCCGCTTACTTCAGTACCGCGGCGGCATTCAAGGCCATCGCCGTGCGGCTCCTGATCGCGACCGCCATCACCGGAATCGTCGGCGTGGCCATCGTCAAGGTCCTGGAGAGAACTGCGCTCCGCGGCGTGCCGCATGCCGAGATCGAGGATCTGTTCGGCCATCTGGAATTCATCGCACCGGCCCTCGCCGCCGCCGGTTTGCTCATTCTCATCGCGGGCCTGCGCGAACGCCGCCTGCGCGCGGCCGCGCGCTCCGACTCGGGCGAGCTCACCCTCGCCGACGCCGGCATCATCGGGGCCGTGCAGGGGTTGTGTTTGCCCTTCCGCGGCTTCTCGCGCTCCGGCGCCACCATCTCCACCGGCATGTTGATCGACGTGTCGAAGCCGCGCGCCGAGCGCTTCAGCTTCGCGCTCGCCGTGGTGCTCACCCCGGCGGTGGTGGCTCGCGAGGTGCTGCGTCTGGCGCACGCGCCGCCGGGCGTCGCCACGCCGGCGCAAGGAAGCCTGCAGTCGATCGCCCTATTGAGCGTGCTCGGCGCCGTGCTCGCCTTTTTCGCGGGTCTGGTCGCGCTCAAGTGGCTGAGCCGCTGGCTGGAGAGCGGGCGCTGGCATTTATTCGGCGTGTACTGTCTCGTGGCGGCGGTCGGCGTGGCGCTGCTGCATTCGCGCGGCTTCTGAGCGCTACTGTGGACTTTCGGCCGACGCGAGCTCAGCGCCCCGGTACAGCTCGAGAAATGCCTCCGCCGCCTTGTGCACGTTGTCCCGCCAATGATCCGCCGCTGCGTGATCGGCGCCGTCGGTGACGTATTTTGCGCAGGCGAACAGGGCTCGCTCGAGCCGGCACGTCTTGGCAAGCGCGTAGGCCTCCATGTCGACGACGTCGCACTCGACCGCGCAAGCGTTCGTCGCGAAGGAGTCCCCGCTCCCGCAGAGCGCCGGCGGCAAGTGCGCGAAGAGCGGCTCGAAGATAAGGCGCGCCGGCGTCTCGTCGTACGGAGTCACCCCGAGGGGAAATCCCAGGCCTGTGACGTCCATGTCCCGCTGCACGAACTCGTGGCAGCCCACCAGCGCTCCGGTGTCGTGCACGCGGCTGCCGGCCGAGCCGAAATTGAGCACGAGCGGCATGGGTTGTGCGGCGTGAGCGTAGCGGCGCAGCTCGCGCGTCAGCACGATGGCGGCGTTGACCTTGCCGACGCCGCAATAGAGCACCGGAATGCGCGCCTCCTCGAGGACGCCCGCCGATTCGGCCGGCAGAGCCATGACGACGAGTAACCGCGGCAGCTCGCTCATCGAATCCCCCAGGCTAGTAACAGATGGCGGCGCGCAGCGGCACGTCGCGCCATCGATAATCGACCACGATCTTCAGGTCGATCAACACGGCGAGCGCCGCGACCGCATAGCCCGCACGCACGCAAAGCTCCGCCGAGGCGCTCAAGGTGCCGCCGGTGGCGAGCACGTCATCAATCAGGAGAACGCTTCCACGCCCCTCTTGCATTTCCAACACGCCCGAGCCGTACTCGAGATCGTAGGACACCTCGACCACGGGCGGCGGGAGCTTCCCTTGCTTGCGCACCAGCACGAAACCCTTGCCGCGGTGGAGCGCGAGCGCGGCGCCGAGAATGAAGCCGCGGGACTCGATGCCGGCCACGGCATCGATCCCGCCCCATTCCGCCTCCGTGAGCAGGCCATCGAGCGCCTGAATGGTGGCGGCGAGGCGGCTCTTGAGCAGCGGTGAGATGTCGCGGAACAGAATTCCCGGCTTCGGGAAATCCGGCACATCGACAATCGCGGCCTTGAGCTCCTGCGCCGCCCGCACCGTCATGAAGTCTGTCCCGCCATGCCGCTCTTCGTTTTCTCGATGAATGCGGCGACGTTGGCGTGCAAGGCCTTCAGATCGGGCTCATGCGCGTACACCATGTGACCCGAGGTGTAGAAATGCATCTCGATGTTGTCCTGCAGGGATTTCTCGATCGGGAGCTGCCGCAGCTCGAACATCGCCGCGAAATACGGCGTCGCGAGATCGTAGTAGCCGCCATTGAGCTGCAGTTTCAGCTTCGGGTTCTGCTTCATGGCCGCCGCGAGATCAAGCATGACGTTGGTCGTGCCGGGTAGCTTGGACGGAGCGCCCGGCGGCTGATGCGTAAAATCCCAGCTCTTCTCCACGTCGATCTCGGGCTTGTAGGCCATCCTGTCGCCGAACTTGAGCGTGTTGCGCACGTAGTCGTTGAACGCCGAGACGTAGGCCGAGGAGATCGCCGCGGATTGAGGGTCGTACTCTGCCTCCTTGCTCATCGGATCGAGCGTCGGGCCCGAGAAGCGGGTATCGAGACGGCCGGTCGTGGTCTCGCTGCCGAGCAAGGTCTTCTCGAATTCCCCGCCGTTCACGCGCAGGTTGGCGCGCTCGATGTAGTCGGCGGGGAGGCCCGTGTACTCATGCAGCTTGGCCGCGATCTGCGACTTCCGTTCCGCGCTCAGCGTGGTACCGGCGGCGAGCGCCTGCGAGTAATCGTTCAGTGCGAAATTCTCGACTTCGCGCAAGAACGGCTCGAGAGCCGGCGGCTGATTCGGCAGCTTGTGATGATACCAGGCCGTGGCCGCGAAGGTCGGCAGCGCGAGCATGTAGGGCAGATCGACGCCCGGGTTGAACTGCGGCGCATCCGCCCCGTCGTCGAAGTTCAATACCTGCGAAAGCAGGATGACGCCGTTCAGGTCGAGGTCCTTCTCGCTCTCCAGAATGCTGGAGAGCGCCGCCGATCGAGTGGTCCCGTAGCTCTCGCCGAACAGATACTTCGGCGAATTCCAGCGCTTGTGGCGCGAGAGGAACTCGACGATGAAATTGGCGAACGCATGCGCGTCCTGGTCGACGCCGTAAAACGCTTTCTCTTTCTCGTTGCCGCGCAGATGCCCGAAGCCGGTGCCCGGCGCGTCGATGAACACGAGATCGCTCACGTCGATGAGGCTGTACTCGTTGTCGATGACGCGGTAGGGCGCGGCCGCGCTGTGCGTGTCATCGGCGGTGCGCACGCGCTTCGGGCCGAAGGCGCCCATGTGCAGCCAAACGGTGGAGGAGCCCGGACCCCCGTTGTACAGAAACGTGATGGGACGATGCGGATCTTCCTTGTCGCCGCGAAAGTATGCCACATAAGACATGCTCGCCTCGGCCGGCGGCGGCGGCGGGTTTCCATGCTCATCGTGCGGCGCCGGCGGATCATCGTCCATGGGATCCTTCACGTGGACCACCAGCACGCCCGCCTCCGCCTGATACGAGATGGCCCGACCTTCGACCGTGATCGATCCCTGCGTTGTCTGATGCGCATCGTGCAGCAAGCGCGACGACTCGCTCAGCTCCTCGGAGCTCAAAGACTTGGTGTCGGCCGCTTCCCCCGCGGCATGTTCGGCAACGGCATGTTCGGCCGCCGCACAGACTGAGATTGCGGTCGTCGCGCTGAAGAGTGAGCACAGCACGAAGCCGGCCCTGAATTTCGTCATTTTCACCTGAAAGAACTCACATGGTTGGCGCGGTCTTCGCGCGATGCGCAAGCATGCCGTGAATTTTAGAAAGTTTCACTGCCCCCCGCACAAATACTTCGCGCGACTTGTGCCGCGCGATTTGCGGTAGGATTCGCCCCGTGCCGCGCCCCGCTCCTTCACAAATCGTCACGGTCTTGATAGGCGCATGCGCACTCGCCGCATCGCTCGCACTCGCGGCCAATGCACCGGTGCCTTCGCCGTCGTCGCCCGCGCCTATGAGCGCGGCGGACGTCATTCAAATGCTGGATGAGACGGTGACTTGGTACCGCACGCTCGGCGCTCAGCAGCAGATCGCGGACGAGCCGGGTGACCTTTTGATCCTGTCCGAGAATCGCCAGATTGCCAATCAAGTCGTGGGCCTCGCGTTCAACGTCGCGCGGGCGAGCGCCGACCAGCTTGTCGAGGGTCCGCCGAGCGCAGCCTCGGGCAATCAAGCGAACGGCTCCGCGCAAACGCTCGCCGCGCGGCAGCACAAGCTCGATGCACAGGCGCTTTCCATACAGAACGAGATCGATTCGACGCGCGCTCGGCTCACCGGCTCGCCAAAAAAGGCCCGGCAGGAGTTGCAAAGTAAGATCGCCGAGCTGCAGGGCGAGTTGGACCTCCTGAACGCGAAGAAAAGCATGCTTGCCAGCATCGCCACCGCGGTGAACGGCAGCGGTGCCGGGGACGTGAGCTCGCTGCGCTCCCAGATCGACGCCATGTCGGTAGCACTGCCGGGCACGGCGAGCGGCACGGTGGCGGCGGCGCAGCACCCGGGCGGCACGGCGGCATCGAGTGCCGCGCCCGCCGCGACCTCGCGTTTCGGCGTCTGGGACGAGGCCGCGGACGTATTCAAGCTCTCCGAAAAGGTTTCCTCGATCGACGCGATCGATCGGCGCACCGACGCTCTGCAGACCACGCTCGCGCAGATTCAGAACAAGCTCGTCGCGGAACTGCGCGCGCTTTCGGCGCGCGGCGATGCGCTCATGGCGCAGGCGGACAGCACCGATAGCGCGGCACTCGGCGTGACGCGCGATCAGCTCGATACCCTCGCCAATCAGTTCAAACAGGCCTCGGTCCTCTTCGTGCCCCTGAAGAAGCAGGCCGCGCTCCTGGATCAATACAGGCGCAATCTGAAAAACTGGCGAGACGCCGTGAAAGTCGAGTCGCGCGGTGCGCTCGAGTCTCTGGGAATTCGAGTCGGCGCGCTCGGGCTCATCCTGGGCGCGGTGTTCGCCCTTGCCGAGCTATGGCATCGCGGCGTGCTCAAATACGTGCAGGATTCGCGCAGGCGCTATCAGCTCTTGCTTTTGCGCAGGATCGCGCTCTGGACTCTGGTGGTCATCATCATCGGGTTCACGTTTGCGAGCGAGCTGAGCTCGATCGTGACCTTCGCCGGCCTCATCACCGCAGGTCTCGCGGTCGCGATGCAGAGCGTGCTCGTCTCCATCGTCGGTTATTTCTTCCTGATCGGCAAATACGGGATCCGCGTCGGCGATCGAGTGCAGATCGGCGAGGTGAGCGGCGAGATCATCGAGCTCGGGATGGTGCGCATGTATTTGATGGAGCTTGCGGGCCGCGGGTCGTCCGTCCCGACGGGACGCGTGGTAGCTTTTCCCAACTCGGTGGTGTTTCAAGTAACAACCGGTCTGTTCAAGCAGATTCCCGGTGTGAGCTTCGCGTGGCATGACATAACGCTCGCCCTTCCCCCGGGCGTGGACTACCCCACCGTCAAGGAGAAGCTGTTCACCGCTGCCAATGAGGCGCTCGCCGACTACCGCGAAGAAATCCAGCGGCAGACACGCGAATTGCAGAAAACCACGCTGTCGAGCGCCGGGGGCGATGCGATGCCGACCGTGCAATTGAGCTACTCCGTCAAGGGGGTGGAGGCGCACGTGCGCTATCCGGTGCACTCGTCCCATGCCGCAGAGATCGACGAGCGCATGTCGCGCACGCTCCTGGAGGTGATTTCGGGCCTGACTCCGGAAGGCTCGGGGGGACCGTCGCCCTCGGCCTGAGCGATCTGCCGTGGCGGCGAGATGTTATGCTTTTGGGCTTTACCGCGATCGGCGGCAGCCTCCGGAGCAAGCGGGTCTTTCATGATTCTGGTCATCGACGTAGGCAACACCCGCTTGAAATGGGCGTGGCTGACAAGCACCGGGCTGTCCGATCAGCAGGCCGTCGTGCACCGTGATGCGAAACCCGGGATGTGGACTACGGCGCTGTTCGAGTCGGGCCAGAGGCCCTCGCGGGTGCTCGTATCGAACGTCGCCGGTCCCGAGATGGCGAAGACTTTGACCAAGCTCACCAAGAAGACGTTTCACGTGGACGTCGAGTTCGTCTCCGCGGTGCCCGAGTATCACGGCTTGGTGAACGGCTATCTCGATCCGAAGCTGCTCGGTGCCGATCGCTGGCTCGCTCTGATCGGTGCGTGGACCCGAGCACGCTCGGCGCTTTGCGTAGTCGATGCGGGTACGGCGGTGAAGGTCGACGGCGTCGATGCATCGGGCCACCACCTCGGGGGCCTGATCGTGCCGGGCATCCACATGATGCGCGAGGCGCTCATGAGCAAGACCCGCGACATCGCTCGGGCCGCCGAGGTGAGCACACCCTCGCTCGCGGGCGTGCTCGCCAACAACACCATCGGAGCCGTATCGCGAGGCGCCGTATTCGCCCTGGCAGGCATGGCCGACCGGGCGGCCGAGGTGATCGAGCAAAGCACGGGCGTCAAGCCGAAGCTCTTCATCACGGGCGGCGATTCGGGAATGATCACAGGCACCATGCGCACGCGCGGCGAGATCGTGCCGGACCTGGTGCTGCAGGGATTGGCCGTGATCGCGGCCGGACAGCCCGGCTAGCACGCGCATGCCTCGGCCGGCCGCGCGTAACCCGATCACCGACGTGCCGGGTCGGTGAATCAGCGGCTCTCGGATCCCGTCGCGCGCGCGGACGGCGGCGGCGCATCGGCCTCCAGTCCCACCGTGGCAATGACGCCGTCGGCCTTCTGCAGTACTTCGCGCGCGTAGTCCCAGTGGATCGCGACGACTGTGTCTCCGACCGCCTTTTGCAGCAGCTCGGAAAACTGATCGACGTCCGGCTCGAAACTCTGTCCTTCTGCATCGACGGGCGGGTGCGCCTCGAGCAGCAACTCCCCGTCGACCCAGGCGACCTTGATGGGCTCGTTGATGAGCCGCACGGGCGTTCCCACCGGCACTAGCGGGAACAGCGCGGCGACGTCGTCGGGATACATGCGAATGCAGCCATGCGTCACGGCAAGCCCGACCGCGATCGGATTGTTCGTGCCGTGAATCAAGTACGTGCCGTTGCCCGCGGCAAGGCGCATCGCGTAGGCGCCGAGCGGGTTGTCCGGACCCGGCGGAACGCTCGCGGGCAACGGGTCGCCGGCCGCCGCGTGCTCCTTGCGCACCGAAGCCGGCGGATACCAGGTCGGATCCTTTTGCTTCGCTATCACGTGAGTCACACCGAGCGGCGTGCGCCAGTCCATCTTGCCGATGCTCACCGGATAGGTGATCACTTCCTGGGGCTGGCCGCGCTTCGGCTTCGGGTAGTAATACAGCCGATGCTCCGGCAGGTTGACGACGATCCCCTCGTGCGGTCCGGGCGGCAATATGTGGCGCCCCGGGATGACGACCATCTTGCCGGCGCCGGGCAGCCAGGGATCGATGCCTGGATTGACGCGAATCAGCTCCTCCGAACCCAGGCTGTACGTGCGAGCGAGGTCGTAGAGAGTGTCTTCGTAGACAGTCATCACGGTCTGGTCCTCGCCGAACACCGCGTCGCTGGGATGCATCAGCGTGTACACGGTCGCGCGCGCGTGCGGCGCGAGCCCGAGCCACATCGCAGCGCATATGAGAGTCCCTGCCGTAAAGTGGCGCTTTGCCTGATCTTTCATGGTGTTAGCTTAGCATGTCGGCCGGGAGGCATTCCCTGAACGTGCTTGCGGTGAGTCGTCGCGCGCCTTTGTTCGATCGCACCTCAAAGCCGAAGCACAGTCCTTCGACGATCGTCGCAGCTGAGCCTGTTGACATTTGGTAAGTTATTACTTACCGTAAGTTATGACTTACTCATCGGCACTCACCACCCTCGCGGACCCCACTCGCCGCGCGGTATTCGAGTCGCTGCGTGCGGGACCTCGGCCCGTGGGCGCGATAGCGGCAGGTCTACCCGTCAGCCGTCCGGCAGTCTCGCAGCACCTCAAGGCTTTGAAGCAAGCCGGCCTCGTGCGCGATCGAGCGGAGGGCACGCGGCGGGTGTATTACATCGATCCGGATGGACTCGGCCCTTTGCGGCGCTGGCTCGACGAGTTCTGGACGGAGGCGCTCGACGCTTTCAAGCGCGAAGTGGAGCGCTCGGAGAGCTCGGCACGCTCGGATCCATGAGCAAAGGAGAACCGCGAGTGAAGGCCTCATCGTTATTGCAAATCGCTCCGGTGCGCAAGACCCTCGTGGTTCAGGCGACGGCGAGAAAGACGTTCGACGTATTCACGGCCGGCATCGATCGATGGTGGCCCAAGACCCACGGCGTCGGCGAGGGGCCCGTCCTTACGTCGATCATCGAGCCCTTCGTCGGAGGACGCTGGTACAGCCGGCATGCCGGCGGCGCGGAGGCCGTGGTGGGCCATGTCCTCGTCTGGGAACCGGCGCAACGCTTCGTGTGCTCCTGGGAGATCGGCGCAGATTGGAAGCCGGACGCGCGGGCGGTTTTCGCCTCCGAGGTCGAGGTGCGCTTCGTGCCCGAAGGTGAAGGCACGACCCGCGTCGAGGTCGAGCATCGGAAATTCGAGCGCATGGCGGCGCCCGGCGGCGAGAAGATGCGCAACGACGTCGAGGGAGGATGGCCGAAGATCCTTGAGTTGTTCGCCGAGGAAATATCGAAGGAAGGGAGACCCACATGACCGATATCAAGGTCCATAGCATTCCCGGGAGCCCGTACGGGCGGGCGGTGCTGATCGCACTGGAAGAAAAGCACGCGACCTACCAGCTCTTTCCCGTCCAGCCCAAGACGCTGCGCTCGCCCGAGCATCTGGCGCGCCATCCGTTCGGCCGCATCCCGGTCCTGGAGCACGGTGATTTTCGTCTCTACGAAACTCAGGCCATCCTGCGTTACATCGACCGGACTTTGCCCGGCCCTCTCCTCACGCCGCTCGACCCGCGTGCAGCGGCGCGCATGGATCAGTTGATGAATGTCAACGACTGGTATCTGTTCCAGGGCGTGGGCAACGTCATCGGCTTCCAGCGCGTCGTCGCCCCGAAGCTCCTGGGGCTTGCGCCGGACGAGGCGGCCATCGTCGCGGCGATGCCCAAGGCGCACGTCGTGTTCGATGCGCTCGCGCGCGAGCTCGGCGACGGCCGCTACTTCGGGGGCGACTCGCCGAGTCTCGCCGACGTCATGATCGCTCCGCAGCTCGATTTCTTTACCGCCACTCCGGAATGGTCCGCGCTCACGGCGAAAAATCCCGATCTGGTGCGCTGGATGGATCGGATGCACGGTCGTCCGAGCATGCTAGCGACGGTCTGGGAGCGCGTGGCGGCGATGGCTCAGGCGAGCTGAGGCGTCGCGGCCAGGAGCGCTCTCGTGTACGCATGCTGCGGCGAGCGGAACACGCTTTCCGTGGGACCCTGCTCGACGATGCGTCCCTGCTGCATGACGTAGACCCGGTCCGCAATCGCCCGCACCACGTGAAGATCGTGCGAGACGAATAGATACGCGAGCTGGAGCCGGTCGGCGAGCTCGGCGAGGAGCGTCAGGATCTGCGCGCGCACGAGCACATCGAGCGCGGATACGGCCTCATCGAATGCGATGACGGCGGGCCGGAGTATCAGGGCACGCGCGATCGCGATCCGTTGGCGCTCGCCGCCCGAGAACTCGTGCGGATAGCGCGCACCGTCGGCCGCGCAGAGACCCACTTCGAGAAGCGCGGCGGCGACATTCGCCTTGAGCACCGCGGCATCGGGTGGTTCGTCGAACGCGTAGTAGGGCTCTGCGACGAGCCGCTCGACGCGCCAACGAGGATCGAAGCTGCCGACGGGGTCTTGCAGCACGACCTGGATGGAGCGACGCAGGCGACGCAACGCCACGCCGCGCGCCGCCCCGAAGTCCTCGCCGAGCAAGCGCACTTCGCCCGCTTGCGGCCGCTCGAGCGCGAGGAGCGCGCGCAGCAAGCTCGATTTGCCCGATCCCGACTCGCCCACGAGGCCCACCGTCTCGCCGGCATGCACCTCCACCGAGACCCCGTCGACCGCGCGTCGGGGCGCGGCGCGCCGCACGAACGAACGCCGGCGCCGCGGATACTCGCGCACGATGTCGCGCGCCTCGAGGACCGGTGCCGCGCCGTCCGGTCGGCGCGGCGCACGCTTCGGCTCGAGCCGCGCGGCCGCGAGCAACGCCTGGGTGTACGGGTGATGTTCGCGGGTGAGCAGCTCCGCGGTCGGCAGCTGCTCGACGATTTCCCCGTGGCGCATGACCGCGATCCGGTCGGTGACTTGCGAGACAACCGCGAGATCGTGGCTCACCAGGATCATCCCGGAGCCGCGGGTGCGCACCAATTCCTCGAGCAGCCTCAAAACATCCGCCTGCGTCCCGACATCGAGTGCTGTGGTGGGCTCATCGGCGATGACCAGCGGGGGCGAGAGCACCAGGGCCATGGCAATGGCGACGCGCTGCCGCTGTCCGCCGGACAACTCGTAGGGCAGCCGGTGAAGCGCTCCATCGACGCCGTGCAAGCCGACTCGCTCGAGCGCCTCGCGCGCGAGCGCTCTCGCCTCGGCCGCGCCGGCCGCACTGTGCAGCCTCACCGTCTCGGCAACCTGGTCGCCGATGCAGATCAAGGGATTCAGCGCGGTCATCGGCTCCTGGAAGATGATGCCAATGCGGCCGCCGCGGACGGCTCGCAGCTGCGCGTCGCTCATCGCGCTGAGGAGTCCACCCTCGAGATACACCGACCCCGTCAGGCGCGCCGCGAGCGGCAGCAGCCGCATGATGGCGAGGGCCGTCATGGATTTTCCCGATCCTGATGCGCCGACCAGTCCGAGGATCTCGCCGCGCGCCACTTGCAGGGAAACGTTCTCGAGCACGCGCGCAGCGCTGATCGATACGCCGAGCTTTTGGATATCCAGAAGCACCTCGCTCATCAGAGACCTCGCCCGCGGCCCAGACCGTCGCCGAGGAGATTGAGACCCAGCACGAGCAGCACCACGGCTCCTCCGGGGAACAGCGCGAGCGCGGGATCGAGCGCCGTGAGCGATTGCGCCTCGTTCAGCATGCGGCCCCAGCTCGGGCTGGGCGGCTGCGCGCCCAGCCCGACATAGGAGAGACCCGCCTCCGCGATGACTCCGAGCGAGAACTGGATGGTCCCCTGCACCACGAGGAGAGTCGCGAGATTGGGCAAGATGTGCTCGAGCGAGATGCGCGCGCTACCTTTGCCCGCCACACGGGCGGCGAGCGTGTAGTCGCGGGTCCAGAGATTCCGCGCGCCTCCCCGCACCACGCGCGCGAATACCGGGATGTTGAACACGCCGATGGCGATGACGGCGTTCACGGCGCCGGGACCGAGCGCGGCGGTGATCAGAATCGCGAGCAGGAGCGCGGGAAAGGCGAATGTCAAATCGTTGGCGCGCATGATCAGCTCCTCCACCACCCCGCGCTCGGCGGCGGCGATCAGCCCGAGCGGAATCCCGACGGCCGCGCCGATCAGCGTCGAAAGCAATGCCACGCCGACGGTGTTCCTTGCGCCGGCCATGATCATCGAAAGCACGTCGCGGCCGAGCTGGTCGGTCCCGAACCAGTGATGCACGCTCGGCGCCTGGAGCTTGTCGGCAATCGAGATCGCGGTAGGATCATGAGGCGTCCACACGCAGGCGATGAGCGCGATAACGAGGTATGCGAGCGTGATGGTCGCGCCCGCGGCGAATGCGGCGCCGCCGCCTCGAGCCTTGCCGCTCATGGCGCCGACCCCTGCGCGCGTAGCCGCGGATCGACGAGCTCGTAGGCAAGATCGACGAGAAAGCTGACGCTGACGACCGCGAGCACGAGCACGATCACGACGCCTTGCACCACGATCAGATCGCGCTGCTCGATCGCTTGGAAAACCAAACGCCCGAGTCCGGGCAGGAAAAACACGTTCTCGATGATCACGCCGCCCGCGAGCAGGAAGGAGAACTGCATGCCGAGGATGGTGAGGACCGGAATGAGCGCATTCGGCAGCGCGTGCCGCCACAGGATCCGGCGCTCGCTCGCGCCCTTGGCACGCGCGGTTCGGATGTAATCCTCATGGAGGGTGTCGATGAGAGCACCGCGCAGGACCCGCGCAAGTATCGCCGCCTGGGGCATGGCGAGCGCCACGGCGGGGAGCGTCAGCGCGCGAAGTGCCGCCCAGAATCCGGCGCCCCAGCCCGGGAAGCCGCCCGCGGAAGTCGCATGCAGAGCGATTGCGAACACCATCACGAGCAGCATGCCGAGCCAGAAATTGGGAATGGCGAGTCCGAGCTGCGTGAGGCTCGTGAGCCATGCATCGCTCGCTCGTCCGCGGTGCGCAGCGGCCGCGAAACCGACCGGAAACGCCACACTCGCAGCGAGCACGAGCGCATAGAGCGCAAGCGGCACCGACACCTGCAGCCGCTCGGCGATCAACGAGCTCACCGGCACTCGGTAGGTGTAGCTCAATCCGAAGTCGCCGTGCACGATGCCGCCCACCCAGTTTAGGTAGCGCTCCAGCGGCGCCGCATCGAGACCGAGCACGCGCCGCATGGCCGCGACCGTGTCCGGTTGCGCCTGCAATCCCAGCATGTAGCGCACGGGATCGCCGGGTACGACCTGGACGATGACGAACACGACCACTGTTGCCGCGGCGAGCGTGAGCAGCAGCACCGCGAGACGCCCGCTCAAGGCCACGGCGCCGAACCGCCGCGCGGCGAGCGCGAAGAGCAGGAGCGCCGCGGCGGCCGCAAGCCACGCGACACCGAGCGCCGCCGCCGCGACTTTCGGGGGTGCCGCGCCGGCCTCGTTCGGGCGATCGTCGTACGCGCGAGCGAGCTCGATCGTGCCAAGCGGGTTTTCGAACCCGACGCCGTGCAAGTGCGCGTTCCAGACGGCGAGTCTCGGCAATTGAAACAAGAATCCGTTCACGGCGTCCTCGGCAAGCTTGTGCTGGATCTCACCGAGCAGCTCGTGCCGCAGCGCCGGGTCGATGGTATCTTCGAGGGCGGCGATCAGCGCCTTGAAGTCCGCATTCGAGTAGCCGAAGTAATAGTCGTCGCGGGCGTAAATGTCGTAATCCATGGGCTCGACGTGAGCCACGATGCTCATGTCGAAATCATGGCGCGCGAATACCTGGTCGAGCCACTGCGCCCACTCGAGGTTCTCGATGGTGACGCGAATGCCGACCGCTGCGAGCTGCGAGGCGACGATCTCGCCCGCGCGACGTGCATAGCTCGGCGGCGGGAGCTTGAGCGTGACCGAAAACCCCTTGGGGTAACCCGCCTGTGCCAAGAGGGCGCGCGCCTGCGCCACGTCGTGCGGATAAGTGCCCGTGAGATCGATGTAATCGGGGCTGTGCGGCGGAAAGTGACTGCCGATGGGGGTCGCGTAGCCGAACATGGCACCGTCGATCAGTGCGCGGCGGTCGAGAGCGTGCGCGATCGCGCGCCTCACCGGCAATAGGCTGAGCGGCGGCCGCCGGTTGTTGAGCGCGAGCACAGTCTCGCCCTCGGTGCTGCCGACGAACACCTTGAAGCGAGGATCCGCCGCGAACTGTGCAACGTTTTCGGGCGCCGGGTAGGCCGAGAACGCATCGACGTCGCCGGCCATGAGCGCAGCATACGCCGCAGTCGGATCGGAGATGAACTTGAATGTCGCCCTTCCGAGACGCGGCCGCGCGCCCCAGTAGTCATCGTTGCGTTCGAGGACCAGAGCATCGCCGCGCCGCCAGTCGACGAAGCGAAAAGGGCCGGTGCCGATCGGCCGCGTCCCATTGGTCGCGGCGGAGCGCGGCTCGACCATGACGAAGGGGCCCCAGGCGAGCGATTGCAGCAGGCCGCCGGAGCGCCGGCGGAGCGACAGACGCAACGTGAGCGCATCGAGCGCCTGTACGGCGCTGATCGCGGAAATCCTGGCGCGCTGCGGATTCCGCGAGTAGGGCGCGAGCGCACGCTCGAGCGAGTACTTGGCGGTGTCCGCATCGAAGCGGACGCCGTCGTGAAAGCGCACCCCGTCGCGCAGATGGAACGTGTACGAGAGGCCGTCGGCCGAGATGTCCCACGACGTGGCGAGGCACGGCCGTACCGAGCCATCGGCGGCGAATTGCACCAGGCCCTCGAACAGATTCGCGTACAAAGCTTCCGAGATCGCGGCAGCCGGGTTCGCCGTCGGGTCGAGCACGGGCGGCTCGAGCTGCATGCCGACCGTCACCGCGTCCGACGCGCGTGCGGACGGCGCGGCGCACGCGAACCCGAGCAGCGCGAGCGCGGCTCCGAGCACCGCCGCGCGCGGCCCTCGCCGCCTGGACCTCATGCGCTCCTTGACAGGAGAGATGCGGCGGCGAGCGCCATCACCTGGGCGGAGGCGACCAGGTCGTCGATGAGCACATACTCATCGGGCTGGTGAGCCACGTCGAGAATACCCGGCCCGTACGCGATGCAGTCGCGCAGCCTCCCCACGCGGTCGATGTGCTTCTGATCGTAGGTGCCCGGCGAGCAAATGAATTCGGGGTCACGGCCCATGACGCGGCGTATGGCGGCGGCCGCGGCGCGCGCGACCGGGCCGTTGCGGTCGCTCATCACCGGCTTGACCTCGAAAATGTCCCGCAGGCTGTAGCTGAAACCCGCACGCTCCTTGACCAGTCGCTCAAGCAGCTCCCGCACCTCGCCCTTCACGCCGTCGAGATCCTCCTCGATGAGCCAGCGGCGGTCGATGACGATTCGGCAGGAATCAGGGACGCACGGCGACGGCAGCGCGCCGCCGGAGAGCTCCGGCAGACCGCCGTGAATCGAGTTGATGTTGAGCGTCGAGTGGCGCGCACCCGCGGGCACCACGGGCATGTCCGTGTTGCGCGCCGCGAGCCGCGGGTGGAGCTCCGACTCGAAGCGATCGAGCACGGCATTCATGTGGCGCACGGCGCAGTCGCCGAGAAATGGCATGGAGCCGTGCGCCATGCGTCCGTGGGTTTCGATCTCCGCCCACCACACGCCGCGATGGCCGATACACACACGGTCCACGTTCAGAGGCTCGGGAATGATGACGTGATCAACCCGCGGCGGCGAGAAGAAGCCGCGCTCCGCAAGATAATGGACGCCGCCGTAGCCGCCCGATTCCTCGTCCACCGTGCCCGAGATCTCGAGCGCGCCGGGAAACGGCGTGCCCGAATCGACGAGAGCCTCCACGGCGACGATGGCAGCGGCGAGACCGCCTTTCATGTCGCACGCCCCGCGGCCGAAGAGCTTGCCGTCGCGCACCGTTCCGCCGAAGGGCTCGACGGTCCAGCCGGCGCCGGTCTGCACGACATCGATATGGCCGTTGAAGTGCACGCACGGTCCCGGCAATCCGCTGTCGCGGCGCGCGATCACATTGAGGCGCGGCCATCGCTCGCTGTCGCCGGGAGTACCCTCGGCACGCACGTACGTGAGCGCGAAGCCGCGCTGCGCGAGCCGGCGGCCGATGAACTCCGCGCAGGGACGATACGCTTCCCCCGGCGGATTCACCGTCGGAAAGCGAATCAGCTCCCGGGTGAGCTCGACGAGCTGCTCACGGCGCCCCTCGATGGAGGTGCGCAGTCTGTCGCTGAGCTCGGTGGGCGACGAGAACTCGGCCATGCGCTACCCTGGATGCCGGGAACGGGCCATCGCGACCCGCACGCGCGCCTCATTGGCGAGCGTCGCGAGCCCGAGCTTGGCGTAGACGCGCTCGAGCGCGGCATTGACCGGCACGCCGTTCGGATCCGACGCACGGCGCAGCTCCAGCATCTGCTGTGCGGCGGCCAAGCGGCCGCTCTCGATCGCGGCGTCCAGAAGAATCTGATCGAAGAAGTCCCGCTGCGCGTGGCTGCCCCCAGCCTCGATCATGCGAGGCATCGCCCCGCAGAGCTCGTGCCACGCGCGGTCGTAGTCGCGGCGCGTGTACGCAAGGAGTCCTTCGCTCGCGGGCAGCGCGACGTCCCGCCACACTTCGCGGGAGTGCGCCGGCGCCCGATCCGCTCGCTGCCGCACTGCCTCGAGGAGCGTGCGCGCCTCGGCGCGCTCGGCCCGCGCGAGTCCGTAGAGGTATTGCATCGTCAGGAAGGGCTGCACCGTGTCATCGGCGCGCGCAGCAAGGTAATCGGCGAGCTCCTGCCAGCGGTTCCCCACGTCGATGCCCGCGATCTCGAAGCGCGCGAGCAGCGACACGGCGCCCACCTGGTCCTGCGAATACTCCTTGGCGACGCCCCAACAATGCCGGTCGTAGATCTCGAGGGCGTGGGCGAAGCGCCCCCGGCTGAGATCGAACAACGCAGCGTGCCACCAGAGATGCGTGATCATGAAGGAGTTGAGATCCGTCCAGGTCGACGCGACGCACTCGAGAAAGCGCGCACCCTCCTCGATGCGGCCCTGGGTCAGCATCACATGGGCGAGGGCGTGCTGCGCCCAGGGCTCTTTGCGCTCGAGCTCCAGGGCTCGCCGAGCCGCGCGTTCCGCCTCCCGCGGCAGATGACATTCCTCGTAGGCGAAAGCGGCCATACCGTAAACGTATGCCACGTCGGTGTTGTGATCGAGCACCTTGAGCGCCGCCCGCAGCATGGCCGGAAAATCGCCCGCATTGAACTCGAAGTATTGCTCGAGTTTGAGCAGCACGAGATCGCGCGGGAACTCATCCGTGACCTGCGCGCAGGCGGCGAGCGCCCGCGGCACATCGTCCGCGATCCACGCGCGCAGCACCTCGACGTTGAGCTGTTCGCGGCGCGTGGCGTCAAGAGCTGTGCGCTCGGCGGCGGCCAGGTACCGGGCGGCATGCATCGGCGCCGGCGGCGCCTCGAGCAGCATCCAGAGGAAGCCGGCGTACACATTGGCGATGCAGCAGTCCCCTGCCTCGTCCGCGGCGCGCACGATGCGCTCCGCGCGCGTCTCGTAAGCGAGGAATCCCGCGACGAAGTCGTCCACCGCCTGCAAGGTGCCGGCGGGTGCGGCGCTCAGAGCGTTGCCTAAACAGTCTCGCGGCATGGACCGATGATACCTAAGCGGCGGCGCGGGGGGGGGCGCTCCAAGCGGCAAGCGAAAGACCGGCTAGGGCGGCGCTTGGAGGAAGGCCGCCACGTCGGCCGCCGAGCGCTCTGGAATCTCGATCTGCGGCAGATGGCCCACGTGTGGGTAGGTGATGAGCTTTGCCCCGGGGATGGCGGCGGCGAACTTGCGTGCACTCGCCGGCTCGACCAGCACGTCATTCTCGCCATTGATGACCAGAGTCGGCACCTTGATCTGGCCGAGAGCGGCCGCCGACGCGCGATTGACGCTTGCCGGGTTGAGCGACATCAGAATCGCGCGGTGCCCCGGCGCGCGCTGAAATTCCGCCCAGCGATCGACGAAGGCGGGCGTGATCACCGACTTGTCGTACACGTCGATCCTCAGGCCTTCATCGATGAGCGGCCGGTTGTCGATGTTGCGCAAGAGCGCGCGGCCCCATCGGTACTGCAAGATCCGGAACGCCAGCGGGATCTTGGCCGGCGGTGTCTCGTTGGCAAAGCCGCCCGCGTCGACGAGAATGAGCGCGTTGAGCCGCTCCGGATGGCGCAGCGCCAGCTGCCAGGCGACGGATCCGCCCAGGGAGTTTCCCGCCACGGCGAATCTCGGCAAGCCGAGCTTCGCGGCGAACGCATCGACGAGATCCGCGAGCTTATCGGCGCTCAGCTGGTACCCCTCGGGCGCGCGCGTCAAACCGTGTCCGGGAAAGTCCAGGCGGATGATGTGAAACTTGCCGCCGAGCTCGCGCACCCACCGGTCCCAGCTGGTGTACGAGTCCCCGAAGCCGTGCAGCAACACCAGGAGCGGCAGGGTCGGATTGCCCTCGTCCTCGTAATGCACGCGAAAGCCACCCGGCAGGTCCGCGAAGCGCGATGCGCCACCGGTGTATTTCGCCTCCAGCGCCTCGTAGGGAATGTCGGGCCCGCGCAACGTGAGCCAGGCGAGCACGAGCGCCAGCACCACTATCGCGACGACGATGCCGAGAATTCTCAAATCAGCGCTCCTGGTCGCCTCCCAAAGGGGGTCTCAGTACTTGTAGTTGAAGCGAATGCCGAACATGGCAGGATCGCCCGCTTGAGCGACGTTCGCGGTGTTCAAAAAGAAATTCCGGGTGAGGTCATAGTCCCGGTTGAAAATATTCCTTCCCCACACGGTCAGGGTCCACGGCCCACCTGAGCCCGGGGACAGGGACAGGTTCGCGTTGGCGAGCCAGTATGCAGGGATGGTGAAGGCGTTGCTGCCCAGCAGGAAGAACTGGCTGTACGTGTCGTGGAAGCTATAGTTGGACTCTGCGGTCAACTGATAATCACCCACCCTGCACGCGTAGCTGAGGTCGCCGCCGTAGGTGTTCTTTGGAATGCTCTCGGGCCGTCCGTTGTAGTTGACGGGCGGCTGCACCGTATTATCGATCAGGTTGCTGGTGTAGTAGCCCTCCACGAATCCGTAATACTGCGAGATCGACAGGCCGGGAAGCGGATGCCATTCCAGCTCGAGCTCGCCGCCGTCCAGTCTCGAATCGGCATTCACGAAACGGCCGATGAGACCGTACACGGGGTCGTAGATCGTACCGAGAATCTGCTGATCCCGATATCGATAGTAGAAAGCCGCGGCATCGATTCGCAGCGTCGGGGTCACGTCCGACTTGACGCCAACCTCGTAGGCGGTGAGCTTCTCCGGCTCGAAGGGATCGGCCTGAGGGGCCGCAACCGTGTTGTGCGCCGTGAACCCGCCCGATTTCACGCCGCGGCTGACGCTTTCGTATACGAGAGTCCCCGCCTGCGGGGTGTAATCCACCTCGAACTTTCCGGAGGGCAGGTTGGAGGTGATCGAGTGGCTGATGTCGGTGTTGAAGGGAACCACGGGCTCGATGAACCCGCTGGTTAAATCCTTGAGCTCGCGCGTCTCATGATCCTCGCGCGCGCCGAGTGTCACCTTGAACGCGTCGTTGAACCGGTAGTTGACTTGACCGAACTCGCCGAAGGAATTCGCGTTCTGCCCGTAGCTCGTGAGTGCGATCCCGCCGTACGAGTCGGTCAAGTCCGAATAGAAATTCTCATCGAGCCGCTGATCCGAATAGAACACTCCGCCGACCCACGAGAACGGTCCCGTACCCACGGAGGCAATGCGCAACTCTTGTGAAATGACGTTGAGGTAGCTGCGGAAATACTCGTCGGAGTCGTCATACTGCGTCGCGTCCCAATCGCTGTACTCGCGCCGGATCATCCGGTTCCACGCGGTGATGCTGGTGATCTTGGCGGCGCCGAAATCGATGTTGCCGCTGAAATTGACGCCGTAGTTCTCGTTGTCGAGACCCGGTTTGGAGTTCGGGTTGATGCCGATCAGATTGGCGAAAGTCGGATTGAGCTGCCACCCGGTCACGTAGCGATCCGTATCCGCCGGTATGAGTGTGGCCGCACCCGGCGGAGAAGCCGGGTAGTTGTCCAGGAGGTGCAAGCCGATCTCCTCGGACTTGTCCTGCGCCCAGTAGGTCTGCAGCCGGAAATTGAACGCCTGCGTGGGATCGAACTCGAGTTGCCCGCGCAGGGCAACCTTGTCCTTGTTGCCCAGGCTGTCCCCGTTCAGGCGATTGTGCTGCCAGGCCCCACCCTGCTCGGTGGCAAAGGACAGCCGCCCCGTCAACCCGTCGGCGATGCCGCCGGATACGAATCCCTGCCCGGTGAACTGGTTGAAGGAGCCGTATTCGAACGTGACGCCCGCGTGCGGGTCCGCGGTCGGTCGATTGGTGATGAAATTGATCTCCCCGCCCGTGGTGTTGCGGCCGTAGAGAGTGCCCTGCGGCCCGTACAGCACTTCGACGCGGTCGATGTCGAACAAAAGGCCCTGAGTCTGGATGGGCAATGCGAGCGCGGCGTCGTCGATGCTCACGCCCACGGGGGATGCGTTGTTCGAGGTGTAGTCGATGAAGCCGACCCCGCGCAACCGGAACTGCGGCTGACCGCTTCCGAAGGCCGGCTCGACCTGAAGGCTCGGGACCGCGTTCTGCAGGTCGTTGACGTTGGCGATGGACTTCGCTTCGAGGCTGTTCCCGGGCAGTACCGCCATGGCGATCCCTACGCCTTGCGCCGATTCCTCCCGGCGTTGGGCGGTAACCACGATCTCCTCGAGACCTCCCGCCGCCGCCGCATTGTCCGCTGCCGGATCGGCAAAGCTCGCTTCGCCTGCCGAAAGCGCACAGGCACCCAGCACGATGCCGACCCACCGTAAAGACATCCCCTCTCCCTTGCAAAACCCGCGGACAGCCGCAAGAAACACATCATCCCCGACACACCATGCCTCAGGGAACTAACATTTATGACGTACGCGCTGCAAATGGGTTATGACGCCGGCTGCCGCTGCGGGAGCTCCCCATGAACGACACCTCGAGTGATGCATTGCACGTCGTCTGCGGCCACTGTGAGTCGGTGGTACGCCTGCCTGCCGCACGGCTCGGCGAAGCACCCCACTGTCCCAAATGTCACTTCACGCTGTTCGAGGGCAAACCCTTGAACCTCACCGAGGCGAGCTTTGCCCGGCACCTCGAGCGCAACGATCTGCCGCTGGTGGTGGATTTCTGGGCACCCTGGTGCGGTCCATGCATCGCCATGGCGCCGCATTTCGAGACCGCGGCGCGCGAGCTCGAGCCCAAGATGCGATTCGCGAAATTGAACACTCAGGATGAGCCGGCGCCCGCCAACAAGCTGAATATTCGCAGCATTCCCACCCTGATCGTATTTCGCCATGGCAAGGAGCTGGCGCGCCAGTCCGGCGCCATGGATTCGGGCCGCCTCGTGCGCTGGCTCGGCAGCGTGGTGCACTAGCCTGGGGTACCAGGCTAGGCCGCCTGCGTTTAAAATGAGCAATGAGCGAAAACACCGTCTCGAAGCCCGTGACGTTGCGGCGACTCCAAGAGATGTCGGGCGCCGGCGAGAAGATCGCCATGCTGACCTGTTACGACGCGTCATTCGCCCGATTGCTCGATGAGGCCGGCGTCGATGTCCTCTTGGTGGGCGACTCGCTCGGCATGGTAGTCCAGGGCCACCCATCGACGTTGCCTGTTTCGATGGAGGACATGGAGTACCACACCCGATGCGTGGCCCGCGGCACCAAAAGCGCCTGGATCATCGCCGACATGCCGTTCGGCTCCTATCAAGAGTCGATCGATCGGACGGTTCGCAATGCCGCGCGTCTCATGAAGGCCGGTGCGCACATGGTGAAGCTCGAGGGCGGCGGCTGGACGGCGCCCGGCGTGCGTGCACTGGTCGAACGCGGCATTCCGGTCTGCGCTCACCTCGGATTCACACCCCAATCGGTGCATGCGCTGGGCGGTTACCGCATACAGGGACGGGACGACGCGGCGGCCGGCACCATGCGGCGGCACGCCCAGGAGATCGCCGATGCCGGCGCGGGAATGCTGGTGATCGAGCTGACACCGGCCGCGCTGGCGCGGCAAATCACGGCCGCACTATCGATCCCCGTCATCGGAATCGGTGCGGGTGCGGGCTGCAGCGGCCAGGTCCTCGTTCTGCATGACATGCTCGGGGTAACGCGGGGGAAGCAGCCGCGCTTCGTGCGCAATTTCGCCGAGTCCGGTCTATCGTCCTGCGTGGATGCGGCTGTGCGGCTCTATGTGTCCGAGGTCAAGAGCGGCCGCTTTCCGGATGACGCTTTGCACGGATACTGACCTCGCGGCCCAATGCGCATCGCACACACCATCGGAGAGTTGCGCGCGATTCTCACCGGCGCGCAACCGCCGGCCCTGGTTCCGACCATGGGAGGTCTGCACCAAGGGCACCTTTCTCTCGTGCGCATTGCAAAGACCCTCGGGCGTCCCGTCGTAGGCACCATCTTCGTCAACCGGCTGCAGTTCGCACCCACCGACGACTTCGAACGGTATCCGCGCACTCCGTCTCGGGACATCGAGCTGCTGGAAGCCGAGGGCTGCGACATTTTGTTCGCGCCCTCGGAAAGCGAAATGTATCCGGAGCCGCAAAGCTACCTCGTCCGTCCGCCGCCGCAGCTGGCCGATAGGCTCGAAGGCGAATTTCGACCCGGATTTTTCGCTGGAGTCTGCACGGTTGTCCTCAAACTCTTCAACATCGTGCAGCCGGGATTTGCCGTGTTCGGCAAGAAGGACTATCAGCAACTGCTCGTGATCCGCAACATGGTGAGGCAGCTCGCGCTGCCGATCGAGGTCATCGGCGGCGAAACCATAAGGGAATCGGACGGACTCGCGATGTCGTCGCGCAATGCGTATCTGAGCTCCACCGAACGCGCCGAGGCGCGACAGTTGCAGGCCGCTCTTTCGCGAACCGCCGAAGCAATCCGATCTGGAAGGCTCGAGTGGCACGGTTTGCAGCAAGCAGCGATCGACGCTTTGACGAAGCGTGGGTGGACACCAAACTACGTGGCGATTCGACGGCAGGACAACTTGCTCGAGCCGACGGCGGGCGCACCACTCGTAGTGCTGGCGGCGGGCACTCTCGGGACGACGCGGCTGATCGACAATCTCGAAATCGACCCCCCATTTGGCCGGGCTTTTGTCCGCTAGCGCAAAACCCGCGGCACGGTGGCGATCAAGGCTGCCAGCGTGAGGAGCCCCGAGGCCGACAGATACAATCCCACGGATGCCACGCCGTGGTCCGTCGCCAGGCGGCTCGCGATATAGGGCGCAAGCGATGCGCCGAAGATGCCCGCGAGGTTGAACGTGAGCGAGCTGCCGGTGTAGCGGACGGCGGTCGGAAACAGCGAGGCGAGCGCGCTTGCGGTCGGTCCGTAGGTGAGCCCGGTCAAGCCGAAACCGAGTGCGAGGAACACGCTCACGCGAGCAGTGTCGTGCGCGCCGAACAGCGGCGCGAAGGCGAAACCGAACGTGATGATCCCCGTGGTGGCAATGATGAGCATCGCGCGCCCGCCGATGCGATCGGCAACCGCGGCCGAGATCGGGATGGTCAATCCGAAAAACAGCACACCGAACATCTGCAGGATCAGATAATCGCCGCGCGCGAACCCGAGCGCGGTGGTCGCCCAGTTCAGGGCGAACACCGTCATGAGATAGAACACGAGAAAGGTCGTGACCGTGCCGAGCGTCCCCAGAATGAGCTCGCGCGGATACCGCGAGAGCACGGTGACGAACGGCAGCCGCACCTGCTCGCCGCGCTCGATGGCGCGGCGGAATTCCGGAGTTTCGACGAGCTGCAGCCGCACGTAGAGCCCGACCAGCACCAGGACGGCGCTCGCGAGGAACGGAATGCGCCATCCCCAGGCGAGAAGCTCCGCGGAGCCCAAGTGCGCAGTGATCCAGAGAAACACACCGTTCGAGCAGATGAAGCCGAGCGGCGCTCCGTATTGCGGGAAGCTCCCGTACCAGGCGAGCTCGTGGGCCGGCGCGTTCTCGGTTGCGAGCAGCACCGCTCCGCCCCATTCGCCGCCCAATCCCAGACCCTGGCCGAAACGGCACAACGCGAGCAGCGTCGGCGCGAGCACCCCGATGGAGGCGTAGGTGGGCAGGAGGCCGATGAGCACGGTCGACACGCCCATGGTCAGTAATGCGGTGACGAGCGTCGCCTTGCGCCCGATACGATCGCCGAAATGGCCGAACAAGGCCGAACCGATGGGGCGCGCGACGAAGGCCAGGGCGAAGGTCGCGAACGATTGCAAGGTCGCGGTGGCCGGGTCCTGCTTCGGAAAGAACAGCGTCGGGAACACGAGCACCGCGGCCATCGCGTAGATGTAGAAGTCGAAGAACTCGATGGTGGTGCCGATCATGCTCGCGAAGAGAATGCGGCGGGTCGGGAGCGAGGCCATTCCTCAGCTTAACTCGTCCTCGCCGACCATCACTTGAGTCACGGCTCGCCTCTTACCTCGATCCGTCCGCCGGTGCCAGGGCCTCGTTGTTCATCTTGACGAAATCGTCGGGCTCGAGACGCTCGGCGGCCGCGATGTCCGGGCGCCGCAGCCTTTGACCTAGCGCGTCACGCAAGCGGCGAGGTTTGAAGCCGCATCATCGCGGCCGACTCGGAATCGACGGTGCAGGATGGCCGCCGCCCCCGCCATGACCGCCGCCCCCAGGGCGACCGCCTCCCATGGGACGACCGCCCCCGCCAGAATGACCGCCGCCGTCGTGCCCGCGACCGCCGGGCGGCGGGCCGACATGATAGCGCCCGCCCCAGCCTCCGTACTCGTAGCCATAGGGCTCATAGTAGTCGCCGACATATCCCACCCCGGCGTACCCGTCTCCATAGTAGCTGCCTCCGCCGACGCCGACGGTGCAGGAAGCGAGTATGGGGAACGCCGCAAAGAGGGCTGCCGCCGCGACCGCCCCGCGCACGCGCGGACCGCTCACGGCGCTCCTCCGCTTTGCGGCAAGGCCGGGGTGGTCGGAAGCGCCGGATCCTCCTCGCTGTCCGCCGCGGTCCACTCCATCAGGCCGACGGGCGCTCCGTAGGGATCGGCGATGACGGCGACATGACCGCCGTGCCGATCGACGAAGGGTTCCACGAGGACGCGCCCGCCGAGCGCCACGGCCTGTGCCGTGGCCTGTTGCGTGTCAATGACTCGAACGAAGTTGAGCCAGTGCGGATGCCGGTGTCCCGGGGGCAAGCTGTGGATCGCCGCCCGAGCATAGTCGTCGCTCGCGAGAATCACATGCTGCGCGCCGTCGTCGCTGGGCAGGTCGTAGACCTCGTAGCCGAACACCGCCTTGTAGAAGTCAGCGCTTCGCGCCGGATCGCTGGTGAGCAGCGAGCTCCAGATCCACTCGCCGGGCCCGGACAGATAATCGCCCGAGTCCCCCGTGGAAGAGGAGAGCATCGCGAACACGGCGCCCTCCGGGTCCGCGAATATCGCTTGGCTGCCGCGACGCGGGTAAGTCTTCGGCGGCATGAGACTCTTTGCCCCGTGCGCGAGCGCCGCCTTGTCGGCCGCCTGGAGATCGGGAACGGCGATGAAGGTGAGCCACGCCGGTTGACGCTTCTGGCCCGCCGCAACCGCTCGCTGCAAGATCCCGCCGATCGGCCGGCCGCCGAGCAGCGCGACGGCATACTCGGGTCGAATCTGCCGGAAGGTCCAGCTGAACATGCCGCTGTAGAAATGCTCTGCGCCGGCAAGGTCGGGCGTGATCAGATCAACCCAGACGACCTTGCCGGGATGCCGTTCGATCGCGCCGGTACCCCCGATCGGCGGCACCTCGAACGGGGGATCGGCAAAGGCGGCCGCCGGCGTGAGCAGGCAGCAGATGAGCGCTACGCCCAAGCCGCACGGCATCCAGCGCATCATCCGGACAAACTGAACTCGCATTGCGACTCTCCGATACGCTCGTGCTCGCGGCTATTTGCAGCGACAGGGCGGCGAGCAACAGGGTGATGTTCCTCTTGGGCAGGCCGCGGGTCTGTACGGTTGCGCACGCAGCGGGCGTGGGATAAAGCCTACGCGCCGAGCGGCGCGGCCGCGACGCGATAGGCGCAACGCTGGTATTTCGCGCACAGGCGATGCAGTCTTAAGAGCCCGTTACCTTGCCGAGGCCGAGAATGTCCATCAATACGAAAAGATTCCGGATTCGCGAGGGCGGCCACGTCGATCTGAAGAAATGGCCCACGCGCGTCGATCCGGTCTACCAGAGCGACGACGATTACCAGAAATTGCTGAAGGATCACGTCAAGAAGCTGAGCTCGCAGCAGGAGCTCCTGTATGCCTCGAACTCATACGCGGTGCTCCTGGTATTTCAGGCCATGGACGCCGCCGGCAAGGACGGCGTGATCTCGCACGTGATGTCGGGGATCAATCCGCAGGGCTGCGATGTGCACAGCTTCAAGCACCCCAGCCCGACCGAGCTCAAGCATGACTTTCTATGGCGAACCACCCTCCCCCTTCCGGAGCGCGGCAAGATCGGAATCTTCAACCGCTCTTATTATGAGGAAGTACTGATCGTGCGTGTGCATCCGGAAATCTTGCGCGCGGAAGGCATACCGGGCGCCGACGACGAGAAATCCTTCTGGGACGAGCGTTATCACTCGATCCGCGGGCTGGAGCGGCACCTCGACCGCAACGGCACTCGCATCCTCAAGTTCTTCCTGCATCTGTCCAAGGAGGAGCAGCGCCAGCGCTTCATCGCGCGCATCGATGACCCGGAAAAGAACTGGAAATTCAGCGAGCCGGACATCCAGGAGCGCGCGTACTGGAAGGACTACGCGAAGGCCTACGAGAAATGCCTCTCTGCGACCAGCACGAAGCACGCGCCCTGGTACGTCGTGCCCGCCGACGACAAGCCGAACGCGCGTCTCATCGTCTCCCATATTCTGCTCGAGACATTCGCCGACCTGAAGCTCAAATATCCGAAATCGCCCGTCGAGCGACGGCAGGAGCTTTTGAAGCTGCGCAAGCAGCTGGAGAAATAACCGGCAGCTCGGCCCGGACGAGCGAGGTGCGAGGCTGCCTCAACTGCATTGGCGCGCATCACGACATGCTGGGCGGTCCGGTGAGCGTCGTCAACGCGGCGGTGATCAGCAGGATCAGCGCCCCCACGAGGATCTCGGCGCATATGGAGCGGCGCAAGCTGCGCACGGCGAGCGGATCCCCGGCGGCGATGCGCGGCACGAGACGCAGCTTGTTCCACCCCGCCAGGGCAAGAAGGCACGCGACGGCCGCGATCTTCACGCAAGCGAGACATCCGTAGCCGCTCGTCCACAGCTCGGAGACGCTTCCAAGCAAGATCCAGAGAACCGCGGCGCCGGCCGCCAGCAACACGCCGACCAGGGTCATCGCAATCCGGCCGAAGCGCGCGGCAACGCCGCCCAGCTTAAGTGGCTCACGGCGGCGCGCTTGGATCGCCAGCGGCCCGAGCGCTCCAATCCAGAAGGCGACCGCCAGAACGTGAACGCCGAGGAGGAAGGGCGTCGCCGCTTGAGCCGCGGCACGCGCATGCCCCACCCAGGCAAACGACGTAGCGGCCACCGCGGCACCTAAGGTCGCAAGCCATCCCACACGGCCGTGGCGCGCAAGTGCGGGGATCGCGAGCAACAATCCGCCGACGCGCAGCGCCACCGCGCGGCCCTCCCCGCCGTGCCACACCATCCCGAGCACTCGAGCGTCGAGCATACCCGCCGCATCCTCGCTCAGAGAGCCCGCGGTGAGCAGCACTCGCGCCGCGCTCGCCGCGATGGCGATCGCGACGAGAATGCAAAGGGGTCGCGCGATCGCGAGCCGATCCGAAGGCTCGAGGAGCGAGCGACTGTACGCGAGGAAGAATACGCCACCTGCAGCGCCCAGGGTGGCGGCGTAGAGCGCGGCCTTGACGAGCACCGCCGCCCCATCCCAGATGCCGACGTTCACTTGCGTCCTGACACCCGCAGCGAGTGGGGTCAGTGTGCGCCCGTCACGACGAACGAGAACGTGCCCTTGACCACGTGACCGTCGTCGACCGTGAGCGCGCTCCATTGCACGCGATACGTGGCCGGGCCGAGCGCCGGCAGCGCAACGGTCACCGTGGCCGCGGCCGCCGCGCCTCGATCGAGCGCGATGGGAATGTCCTTGCCCTCGGCGGACAGCTTCAGCACCCCGAGCTGCACCGCCTCGTTGAAGCGTAGCGTCAATTGTTTCGGCGGAGCAGTGAGTCGCTCGTCCGTCGCGGGCGTGGTGCTCAGCAATTTCGCATGCGCGAGCACCGCGAGCGGCAGCAGCCCTCCCGCGGCGATGCACGCCAGCCACATACCTTTCATGATGTTCCCCCTCCGCTGAGGCGCTTCCCCACGCGTCGCGGGGAACGCAATTCTCAAGCCTAGCCGAGAATGGCCCGATACGCGTGTATTATCGCCAAACGAGTGCTATGTTTTGCCACGGCCATGCGATTCCATCGACTATCGAAGCTCGTGCTCGCGCTCCTCCTAACGGCTTCGCTGCCGCTGCGAGCTTATGCAGTTCCCTGCGAGTCGCCCATGGCGCACGCCGCGCAAGCCGCCCACGCCGCGCAAGCCACCCACCACGGCACGCACTGCGAGCACGGCTCGACGAGCGCCCATGGCGCAACCTGCGACTGCTGCTGCATCGCCGCCGCCGCCGCTGCCCCGAGCTGGGCGATGCCCCACGACTCTGCATCCGCCGTCCTCGCCAGGCTCCTCGGGCACACTCCCGTCCTCACTCTCGATCGACTCGACCGTCCGCCGCGCCTGTCGGCTTGACGTGAAAGTCGCCGCGCGCGAGCCCGCGCACGGCATGTCGTTCGATTGCATGAGGAAGGCCCATGGATATTCTTATTCCGTGCACGCGAGGAATCGCGAGGTGCAGCGCGCTTGCGAGCGCACTCTCGCTCGCCGCGTGCGCCCACTTTTCGCAGGACGGGGGTTTCGACGCCGTGGCCCGCACCGCCGAGCCGCGCGCCGGACAGACAGCGCTGTGGAAGCGCACGCCGGAAGATCAAGCCGGGGCGGAGCGCGACACCAAAGAGCTGCTCGCCCACCCGCTGTCGGCGGACGACGCCGTTCGGATCGCGCTCCTCAACAACGGATCGCTCCAGGCCGCCTTCGCCGAGCTCGGCATCGCGGAAGCCGATGTGGTCGAGTCCGGCAGACTGCCGAATCCGCGCTTCACGGTGCGCCGCTCGAGCGCGCAGGGCCTGAACGACGTCGAGGAAACGGTGACGTTGAGCGTGCTCGCGCTCCTCACCGCGCCCTATGTTCACGGCATCGAGAAGCGGCGCTTCGCCGCGGTCCAGGCGAGCTGTGCGGCCGACATCGTGCAAGTGGCCGCGCGCACGCGCGCAACCTACTTCATGGCGCTCGCGGCCCGCCAAACGGCGCATGATCTGCGCGAGGTCGAGGAAGCGGCCGAGGCCGGAGCGGAGCTTGCGCGACGCATGCGCCAGGCCGGCAACTGGAGCCCGCTCGATGAGGCGCGCGAGCGGAGCTTCCACGCGGAGGCTGCGCTCGAGCTCGAGCGCGCGCGGCTCGCCGAGACCTCGGCGCGCGAGGATTTGATCGAATCGCTCGGCGCGGACATCGAGCCCGAAAAACTCAAGCTCGCGGACCGTCTGCCCGATGTGCCGCCGTCGATCGAGGATCTCTCGGAAATCGA
>Ga0302324_100002262_pt1 | contig 45051 bp, 34 predicted proteins | sample Palsa_T0_1_FD_201949 | JGI IMG/M metagenome (GOLD analysis project Ga0302324, IMG submission 201949) | Peat permafrost microbial communities from Stordalen Mire near Abisko, Sweden - Palsa_T0_1 | ecosystem: Environmental > Terrestrial > Soil > Palsa > Peat permafrost | place: Sweden: Abisko... | reverse complement strand
TTTTGCACGACGCTCATTTGCGATCCATCAAAACAATATTATCGCGCTTTACGAGGACAGTTGCACGCTTGCTCGTGCGGCCGCCAGCCTCGGGCCCTTGCGAGCCGTTGCCGATCATCCCTTGCGCATCGCCGCACGAATAATCCGAAATCCCGCGCGCGAATTCCAGCCCCTCCTCGTCCACGATACTCACCACTTCCGCCGCGTCAAACTCCCCTTCGACGCTCGTCACTCCGGAAGCCAGCAAGCTGGCCTTTCCGCCCGTCAGCGCCTCGCGCGCTCCTGCGTTGACGATCACGCGCCCGCGCACTCCCGCGGCATATGCGATCCAGCGCCGCTTTCCCGCCATGCGCGTCTTCGGCACAAACAACGTACCTACGGGCTCTCCCTCAAAAATTTGCCCGAGCGTTTCTGCTTTGGTGCCGTTTGCAATCACGGCAACGCCGCCGGCCTGCATGGCAATTTCCGCCGCCGCGAGTTTCGTCAGCATGCCGCCGCGCCCTCCCTCGGAGGGGCCGAGCGCGAGCGTTTTCAATTCCGCCGTGATCTCCTCGACCAGGGGAATCACTTTTGCGCTCGCCTCTTTCGAGCCGGACGGACCGAGTTGCATCAATCCGTCCACGTCGGTGAGTAGGACGAGCGCGTCGGCTTCGATATGGCTCATCACCAGCGCGGCCAGTCGGTCGTTATCGCTGAAGATACGCTCTCCCGCGCGAATATTCAGGTAATCCAATTCCGCGGTCGAGACCGTATCGTTTTCATTGACGATGGGCAGCACGCCAAGCTTCAGCAGCGCTTCCATCGTTTGCCGCAAATTGGAATAGCGCGTGCGGTCGACGAAGTCTCCCTCGGTCAAAAGCACCTGCGCGAGATCGATGCCGTGCGCCTGAAAAAGTTTTTCATATTCGTGCATCAGCAAACTCTGTCCAACCGCGGCGCAGGCCTGTCGCACCACCATGTCATTCAGCCGGTCGCGATGCAGGCCTAGGCGCCCGCGTCCGAGGCCAACGGCGCCGGAAGACACCAGCACAATTTGCCGGCCTTCCTTCTTCAGCCGCGCAATGGTGCGGGCCACCGGCTCGAGATGCGCGGCATTAAATTGGCCGTCGCCGCCCGTCACAATTCCTGTGCCCAGCTTGATGACCGCGCGGCGCGATGCCCGCAGCCGTTTCTGCTGTTCGCTTTCCAATGGATGATCCTTTAGAGCATTTACTGTATCACCTTGCAGGTTCGAGTAGCACAGCCACTCATGGCTGTGCGGTTTTTGCAGTCGTCATCGAGCCGAGCAGTCTCCGCATTCCACTCACAAAACCGCACAGCCAAGAATCGCTGTGCTACTGGCCCAAGTTCCGCACAGGAAACAAGCGCCATCGCCGCCGCCCGGCCCGCCATCCCGCCGTGATACGTTTAAATTGTCGCGCAACGATTTTTTTCTTCCACCTCATTCGGAAATATGACCGATCGAAAATCAGATGCTTCGCGTCGCATCCGGCTCGCGATCGGAGTTGCTCTTCTCCTGGCCATGATGGCGGCTGAACTCGCGCTATCGGCCCGCCAACAATCCCAGACCTTCGACGAAGCCGTCCATATTTTCGCCGGTTACCGGTACTGGAAAACTTTCGATTTCGGAGCCAACCCCGAACATCCCCCACTGGTAAAACTCGTCGCAGCGCTTCCTCTTTTGCGCATGCCTCTGCGCGTGCCGTCCATCCCTGATGCTGATTTTAAGATGGTGGAATACAGAACCGGCCGCGATTTTCTCTATGGCAACGATGCGAACACGCTGTTGTGGAGAGCGAGGATGGCCGTGGCCGTCTTCACCATCTGCCTGGCCCTCACGGTTTTTCTTGTGGCGAATTCCATGTGGGGCGCGGGGCCGGCATTCCTGGCGCTAACGCTCCTCGTCTTTGAACCGAATTTCCTGGCCCACGGCGCGCTGGTCACCACCGATGTCGCCGCCACGTTTGGAATTTTTCTCGGCGTTGCCAGTTTCTATTTCTATTTGAAAAAACCTACCGCGCTCCGGCTCGCGGGAGCGGGACTCGCCGCAGGCCTATGCCTGGGCGTAAAGCACTCGGGAATTCTTCTCTTTCCGATACTGCTTATCCTGGCGCTTGTCGAGCTTCTTTCCTTGCGCGATCCTGCCACGCAAAAGTTCGCACCAGGCTTAGCAAAAAGGGCGCTTCAACAAGCCGCTTCTCTGGCGACGATCGCGGCAATCTCTCTCGTGGCTCTATGGTCCTTGTACGGATTTCGCTACGCCGCCCGTCCAGCCGGACTGAAAGTGAATCCTCCTCTCCTGGAATTCGCGAGCCAGATGGGCCACAACTCCTCCGCGATTGTCCTGTGGATCTCTCACCGGCACTTGCTTCCGGAATCTTATTTGTACGGGGTGGCGGACATTTCCTCGCTGGGAACGATTCCCACCGTTATTTTCGGAAAGTACTATCCCTCGGCGCAGTGGTTTTACTTTCCGTCAATTTTTATCGTGAAGTCGACGCTGGCGTTCCTGGTGTTGTGTTGTCTCGCGCCACTGTGCGCCGCTTTTCGGGGCAAGCTATTTCGGCGGGAGATGCTCTTCCTTATCATTCCTCCGGCAACTTATCTCGTCGTAGCGATGTCTTCCGGGATCAACTACGGCGTGCGCCATTTACTTCCCATCTATCCGTTTCTGATCGTCCTTGTTTCGTTCGCCGCTTGGAATCTGGGAGAGCGCCATCGCGCGCGCGCCGCTCTCGTGGCGGTTCTCGTCGTTTTCCATATGGCGTCTTCGGTTCGCGCATTCCCCAATTACATTCCGTACGCGAATGAATTGTGGGGAGGCCCGGCGCATACGCATCAAATTCTGGCGGACTCTAACGTCGATTGGGGACAGGGCCTAGTGGCGATGCAGCACTACATCGGCAAGCGCCACATCCAGAATTGCTGGTTCGCCTATTTCGGCTCCTTGATCGTGGATGTTTCTTATTACGGAATACCGTGCAAACCATTGCCCACTGCTTTTACCGATTTGATTCAAATGCCCATGCCCATCGTTCCGCCGCAAGTCGATGGCCCCGTGTTCATCAGCGCGACGGAAGTTACGCGAACCTATTGGAAGGCGGACTGGGTGAATCCTTATCTTCCGTTTCAGGAAATGCGTCCATCGGCTTTGATTGCGGATTCCATTCTGGTCTACGACGGGAAGGTCGATCTGTCGCAAGTGTCCGCGCTGACGCATGAGAACCTTGCCGCGGAATTGATGCGCGAACAGAAATTCGATCGAGCGCTGGCGGAAGCGGAAACAGCCATCGAGGTCGCGCCGAACCGGCCCATCGCGCACGTGACGCGCAGCAGAATCTTGTCGGCGATGGGGAGAAGCGCGGAGGCGCTCGACGAAATCAGAAAAGCGGACGCGATGGCGGACACGATTCTGGCCGAAGGGCGCCAGTAGGACGGGCTTCAGCCTGTCGATTTTAAATTTGCGCCGTACTAGCAGAAAAGCGACAGGCTGAAGCCCGTCCTACTAAAGGTCCCTGCGCCCTTCCATGGCTTTCATCATGGTGACTTCGTCAGCGTATTCGAGGTCAGCGCCCACGGGAATCCCGACGCCGATGCGCGTGACGCGCACGCCGAGCGGCTTGAGAAGTTTTGAAAGGTACATGGCCGTGGCTTCGCCTTCCGCGTTCGGATTGGTGGCGATGATTATCTCCTCGACCGCGCCTCCCTTAAGCCGTTCGATCAAGCTTTTCAAGTGCAACTGATCGGGCCCGATGCCACGCAAGGGCGCGAGCGCTCCGCCCAGCACGTGATACAAACCGCCATACTGGCGCGTTTTTTCGATAGCCATGATGTTGTGAGGTTCTTCAACTACGCAGATGGTTTTGCGGCTGCGCGTCGAGCTCGTGCAGTACAGGCACGGGTCGACGTCGGTGATGTTGTTGCACACGGAACAAATCCGCATGTTCGTCTTGGCGTCGCGGATGGCGTCCGCCAGCGCCAGCGCGCTTTCCGGCTCGGTGCGCAGAATATGAAACGCCAGGCGCTGCGCGGTCTTCGCGCCGATGCCCGGCAGACGCTTCAGTTGGTCGATCAGCCGCTCGACGGGCTCGGCGAAATCAGGCATGTGGATTGTTCCGTGACGGAGTGAGGCGGGCCAAAAAATCCAGATTCACTCGCAGTGTCGGCTTCAAAAAAATTCTCAATGGGCGGCTTAAAATAGGCCGGGAATTTTCAGTCCCGCCATTCCGGGAATTCCGCCCGTCAGGCTTTTCATCTGGTTGGTGAGCTCTTCATCGACGCGGCGGCCGGCTTCGTTCACGGCGGCGCGCACCAGGTCCTGTAGCAATTCTTGATCTTTCCCGGCGAAGACTTCGGGATCGATGCGAATCTCGGTGAGTTGTTTCTGGCCGTTCATCTTGACGTTGACCATGCCGCCGCCGGCCGAGGCTTCCACTTGCACGGTTTCGACCTGCTTCTGCAAGCCCTCCTGCATCTGCCGAAACTGCGTGAGAATTTGCTGCAGCGCTTTCACTTCCATGGTCTACTCCTCGCCCCGCCGTTTGACGTCGGAAATCTGGCCGCCGAATCGTTCCAGCATCGCGCGCACGATCGGATCTTGCTCGAATTTGGCGCGCAATTCCCGCGTGCCGTTGGAAGCGGTTCCCCCCGCCGGCACGGTCTCCAGTTTAACACAGACGCGCACCGTGTGGCCGAGTATGCGGCTGGCCACGTTGCGCAAACGTTCCAAGGTCTCGCGCGTCTGCAACAAGTCCGCGAGCGCGCGACTCTCGACCGGAAAAAATAATCGCACTTCGCCGCCGCTCATTTCCCAGCGCGACGCATTTCCCACAAGCTCGCCTAAAAATTTTCCCTGCTCGGCGATCGCGTGCTTGATGGAATCGACTTGAGATTCCACGAGCCCGTCGCCCGCGGTAGCGGCCCGCGCGATCGTTCCCACCGGAATGTCCTCCGAAACGTCAGGCATCGTTGCCGAAGTGGGCGCCGCGTCCACACGCATCGGCACGGGATTGGCATCTTCACGTGCGGCAGCGGCCGGAGTGGGAGCTGCACTTTCAGGCGGTAGCACAGTTGCAGCCTGCACTCTTGCGGGCGCCGTGGCCGTTGCAGCGCCCTGCGGTGTTGCAGTGCCAAACGCCGACGGAACATTCGCGCGCACGGCAGGCGGCGCTTGCGGCGGAGCGCTCACTCGCGCCGCAAACGGAGCGTGCGCCGGAGCGCTTGCGCTCGCGGTAGGCAATGCAGCTGCTGAAGCGCTGCTGGATCGCGTCGGCGTGGGAGATGCGGGAGTTCCGCCCTCCAGTTGGCCGAGAAGTTCCTCGAGCGGCGCGAGGCGCGCCGCATTCACCATGCGCAACAGGCCCATCTCCAGGTGCAGGCGCGCATCCGGCTTGTGGCGAAGATCGTCGTCGGTGTGCAAAAGGATCTGGAAAAATCGCGTGAGATCTTCCTCGCTGAAAAATTCGGAGGACTTCTTCAATCGCGGCCGCTCGTCGGCAGGCGCGGCGATCAATTCGGAATCCGCTCCGCAAACCCGCGCGACGAGCAGATTGCGAAAATGGCCGATGGCTTCGCGGCAGAAATGCTGGAGGTTTTGCCCCTCGGCAAGCAGCTTGTGCACGAGCGAGAGCACGCGCTCGGCCGAGCGCTCCTCGATCGCGCCGGCCAGCTCGTCGAGAATTTCTCCCGGGACGACGCCGAGTAATTCGCGAACCTGCGCGTCGGTAATGTTGGCTCCGCAGTAGGCGCGCGCCTGTTCGAGCAGCGAGAGCCCATCGCGCAAGCTGCCTTCCGCTGCGCGCGCCATCACGGCAATGGCGCCCGCCTCCGCGGTCAGATTTTCCTTCGCGCAAATTCCCTCGAGGGCCGCGGAAATTTCCGCGAACGATAACGCGCGAAAATGAAAATGCTGCGAGCGAGAACGGATCGTATCGGCCAGATCCTCCGGCGCGGTCGTGGCCATCACGAAGATCACTTTGTCGGGAGGCTCCTCGAGCGTTTTCAGCAGCGCGTTCGAGGCTTCGTCGGTAAGCATGTGCGCTTCGTCGAGGATCACGACTTTGTAGCGCCCGCCGGCGGGCGCGTAGCGCACCATCTCACGCAATTCGCGAATTTGATCGATGCCGCGGTTGGACGCCGCGTCGATTTCGATCACGTCCAGCGAATTTCCGAGGCCAATTTCGCGGCAGGAATCGCACTCATTGCAGGGTTCGGCGGCGGGTCCTTTCGTGCAATTGAGCGCCTTGGCGAGAATGCGCGCCGTGGTCGTTTTGCCCACGCCGCGCGCGCCGGAAAAAATGTAGGCGTGCGCCACGCGCCCAGATTGGATGGCGTTCGATAATGTGCGCGTGACGTGCTGCTGGCCGACCACATCGGCAAACGTCTGCGGCCGCCATTTCCGCGCGATGACCTGATAACTCATGCTCGAGAAATTCCGCCCCCCATTGCTGTAGCCCGCCTCTTCAGAGGCGGGGTTTTCCCGCGCGTCGCAAACAACTCCAGTTTCCTACCAAACTCTCCGTGTCCTCGACGTAGTTCTCAGCGCACTCAGTGTCAAATCTTGAAAACCTCAACACAGAAAACACCGAGAAATTCAGAGAGTCATGGAGAATGCCCGTTCAATGTTCGCGATGCGTTTCGCATGCGATTCAGATGAGAGGAACTTCGGGTACTCCGCGGCGCACGAAGCGATCCCGGTACCGTTGCTCCCTTCCGGGCCTGGCGGGGTTCGCGGGACTTCGTCGCACAGAGCCCGAAGTTCCACGCATCTGCGGCCGCTTCACTCGGAAGCGGCTGCAATCGCAGTCTAACACAGCGCCGCGCGCGAAAAAAGAAAACCAAGGAGTGCTGTAAAAAAGCAGCTTGAAAAAAGAAACCGCGCGCGCCACATTCTTGCACGCCTGGTTCTGAAGCCGCTGAAAAAAGCTGCCCAAATAAGTTGCCATTCCGAGCGGAGCGAGGAATCTCTCCTTTTTCTCGGCTCAATTCCAGGAGAGATTCCTCGCTCCGCTCGGAATGACAAAATCCGAGGGACTTTTGCTAGCTTTTCTTCCGCAGCCTGTTTAAAGCGCGGGGTAGGCGACTTGCACGAACATGGCGCCTTTGAACATCCCCCCGCCCCAAACCGGATCGAGATCCTCGAGAGGTTTTGCGGCGATTGCCTCCTCCATGGTTTTTCCGGAGGATTTCAGCTTCTGCAGCCGGTCGCGCACCATCGAAAGCATGTCGTGAAATTTCTTTACGTCGGCCTTGTTTCCGAGGGGGCCGTGCCCGGGAACGATTTTAGTGTTGTTGTCGGCCACCGCCAGAAGTTTCTCCGTGGCGCCGATCATGCCGCTGACGCTGCCTCCGGTGCTGTCGTCGATGTAGGGAAATATGCCGTTGAAGAAGATGTCGCCCGACTGGATCACGTTGGCCTTCTCGAAATGAAGGTAGATGTCGGAATCCGTATGCGCCGGCGGGACATGCACGAGCGCCACGGTTTCGCCGTTCATCGTAATCTTGTGGTTCTGCGCGAAGGTTTGCTGGGGCAGGGCGTTCGCCGGGGAAGGCGGGAAAGTCACATTCAGCACGGCGAGCGTGTGGGTTTCGGACATGCGCTTCTTGGTGTTTTCATGCGCGACGATGGTGGCCCCCGCGGCGCGAACGTTGACGTTGTTGTCGGAATGATCGAAGTGCCAGTGTGTGTCAACCACGGTTTTCAGCGGCGCTTTCCCGATCGAATCCAGCGTATCCTTGAGGTGGGGCCAGACCGGCTGCACGAACGTATCGCCCATCAGCTTCCCGTCCGCTCCATTCAGCACCACCACATTCCCGCCCGGACCCGACAGCAGCGTGAGACTGTCCGTGAGCGGCTGCATTTGCATTGGAATGGCGCCAAACTGTGCGCGCATCGCGGCAATCTGCTCGGCCATCGATTTTTGCTGCGGCAACCCCGGTGCCGCGGCGCGCACGATGCTCCCCGGGAGGAACCGCGCCGCCAGTGCCCCGCCGGCCAAGCCAGCCGCGCCCAGCAACATTTCACGCCTCGAGAAAAGCTTCATCGTTGGATTGGAATCCATTCTAGGATCCTCCTCGGTCGGAATGAACAATCTTGTTCTCGTATCACGCGGAAATATACTCTTCCGGGACGCCACATACAATGCCTCGGCCCCATTGTCCCGCACAGTCAACCCTCCAAAATGAACTGGCGCAAGAGCAAACAAGGAAAATTATCGGCGGAGTACATCGTCCGGGTCCGGCTGGACAACACAGTCACTTCTCCCAAATTCGCAGCCGATAGCGGCGAAAAAGAATTGGGCAAGGCAGAGGCGGAAGTGCAATGAGGACGCCGGAATCATCCGGCCCTCGGGAAGATCCAAAACTCAGAATGACACAGAATGCGAGTGGAGTGGCACTGGCAAGGAATTGTGTCGCGTATCTTCCGGCCTGCGATAGCGCGGCGCAATGAGCTCAATGAGCGATCACCTTGCGGAACCTTTTGAATCGGAGCAGGTCGTCTCAAGCGCGTCGTTGGACAGTTCATCCTCCCGAAGGCCCCTCGCGCCGATCGCTGAACGATCCCCTTTGCGCTTTACCCAAATGACGATGAACAGCCGGGGGATTCATCCGAAAGGGCTTCTCCCTTCGGGTCGAATGGTTTGACACCCAGGATGCTGCCATCATGAACCGTGCCGCGAATGGGGAAACGGCGGCCTTGATCACTGATATCTTCCACACGGGCCCGTTCCGCGAACTGCAGCCCCGATGTATCCACTCCGGCGATTTCCACCCGGGAATGCAGCGGAAAGCGTTTGTGGGCGCGCCGTTCGTCCGTCATTCGCGATCGTGCTTCGGACTGCTGGTTTCCAGCGGAAACTGAGTGGGGGTGAGCTTTTCGCCCTGGCGCAACCGGGCGCCTACTGTGTGGCCGTTTTTTTTCGGAACGACCCACATAATCTCATAAAGGCGGGGCTCCGCACCCGGCAAGACCTTTCCATTGGGCCCAAGTATCCTGACAGCAACGGTGGACCCTTTTCGGGCCGGCCCGTAGGTGGAGAAGCGGCAACCTAAATCGCTCACATCCTCCTCTATGAAGGTTCGCTCCGTGACCTCGCGCGCCTCATCGTCTGTTTCGGTGACCTCAATCGGAAGATTAACCGAGATGCGCCTTTCCTTCCTTCGGTCCACCACAAAAAGCTTTGATTTGCTTTCTTCTTCGGGCATTTCGCCTCTCCGGCGTTACCCATTCATAACGCACGCATCGTGCTAAAAGAAGACATCCACAAGGAGTGGGGATAAAGCAGTTAACTCAGCTGTGCTCCGTCTCCCGTGTTTCATAACGAGAACCGTGTGCCGAAAAAAGAATGCGAGGGATTCTCATGGCACTGGCGAAGCGCCTCTTGGTGGCCTCGCCATGGCCGTTCAAAGTGAGGTGCGGCGCGCCGGTTCCGGCATTGCCACCCGCGCGCCAACCGCGGATTCTAGGCAGGCTACCGGGCGGGGCGATATTTCCAGGAATAGTTGGCGAGTGATAATTTCAGGTTTGCGAGCTTTTCGCCTTGCAGTTTCTTAGCGCATACGCCCCAGCAACCCTCTCGAAGAGCCGACCAGACAACCTCGAACAGCTGCGTGCGCTGGTCCGGCAGGCTTTTTTGACCTGGTTCAAGAGGCTTGATCGCCACGACCGCCCCAGATTCCTGGTGCACGTGCGTCTCGATGCAGCAACCAAATTCGGTTACGTCTTCGATCGTCACAAGATCCACGAACGAGCAGCCGACAGCGTCGATTCCTGTGATTTCACCGAGGATATTCAGGCGATGGCGATCTTCCCGGCGGCGCTCGGAGACTAGCGCATCCATGCTGCTGGTCTCGTCCAAAACGTTGGATTCATTCAGGGCACATAGAAAAGTGCAATTGCCCTGCCAAGGAAAGTCTCTTTCCGCCGAACAAAGTATGGCACTTATCGATGGTGGCATTTTGCAGGGCGTGCGCAAAAATGAGACCTGTCCCCATCTAAAACAGTGAACACGAACCTGTGGCGTAACTTGAGAGGCCTTTGGGTCTAAGGCGACGTGGCCGAATTCGCCGATTTCTTATCGGCCCGTTTCAGGAACCGGTACAAACTCGTTCGGCCGATCCCCAGCATTTGAGCCGCTCGGACGCGATTGCCTTCGCAGGCCTCGAGGACCCTGCGAATATGCTGGCGGCGGACCTCCTCCAGCGGGAGCGGACGCCAGGTATCTCCACTGCGGCCGTCCTGGGCGGAGGGTTTCTGCAAGTTCTCGGGCAAGTCGTCCAAGTCGATGAATTCGTTTACCGAGGTGAGGCAGGCGCAGGAAATCACGTTTTCGAGTTCGCGGACGTTGCCCGGCCAGGCGTGCTGGTAGAGGACGGTTTGGGCTTTTCGCGTAAGACCTTTGATCTGTTTGCTGTAGGCTTCGTTGTACTTTTTCAGGAAGAATTGAATGAGCAGGGGGATATCGTCCAGGCGTTCGGATAGGCTGGGCACACGGATCTGAATTGTGCTGAGGCGATAGAACAAGTCCTCGCGGAAACGGCCGGCCAAAACTTCTGCCCGCAAGTCGCGGTTGGTGGCGGCGATGAGGCGCACATCCACGTGGCGGACCTCCGGGGAGCCCACGCGCTGGATTTCGCGGTTCTGGATCACACGCAGCAGCTTGGCCTGCATGGGGAGCGAAGTTTCTCCCACTTCGTCCAGAAAAACCGTGCCGCCATTCGCGTATTCGAAGAGGCCTGGGCGCGTTTCCGTCGCCCCGGTAAAAGAGCCACGCATATGCCCGAAGAGCTGGCTTTCCAGGAGGGTATCGACCATCGCGGAGCAGTTGCAGACCGCGAAGCGCTGCTGCGCCACGGGGCTCATCTGATGAATGGATTTGGCGATCAATTCCTTGCCCACGCCCGTTGCCCCGATCAGCAAAATGTTGGTGTAGTGCCGCGCTACTTTGCGGACCATTTCGAACACTTCCACCATGGCCGGGCTGCGCCCCACGATCCCGTGAAACTCGAGGTCGGTTAGAAGCTGCTGCTCCAGGCTGCGGATGCGTTTCCGCTTGTGGAACGACTCGGAAAGTTCATCCAGGGATTTTTTGAGCCGCGAACGGTCCACGGGCTTCGGAACGTAGTCGTAGGCGCCGCGCTTGACGGCCGCAATGGCGTTGTCCAGGGAGTAGTAGCCGGTCATCAAAAGAACGTAGATGCCCGGGTCGCGCAGAATCGCCTGCTCCAGGAACTGCAAGCCATCCATCCCCGGCATCTTAATGTCCGACATCACCACGCGCACGCGGCCCTGGTCGACCAATTCCAGGGCGTACTGAGGGTCGCTGGTGCCAATAGAGCTGTAGCCGAGGCAACGCAGCGATTCCTGCAGCATCTCCACCATGGTGGACTCATCGTCCAAAACACAGACAGTCATGGATTCGTCAGAACTGCCACGAACGAAGTGGCCTTCCTTGGGAGGTACAGTCAAAGTGTCCATGAAGAATGACTGGCAAGGACGATGCCAAAATCACTCCGTGGATGGACGGCCCTTGCAATTCATTTTCGGGGAGCGAGTGCCAGATGAAATTTCTTGTAAGTCTTCCGGGGACAATCAATTAGGGCGATGCGGATTCAAACTCTTTCTTCGGCGCGTGCAGGCTTGCCCTCGGATGAGCCTTTCCTTTTCGGGCTCACCCAAAAACCGCGTTCCAAATTGGAGAGATTTCCCCATTCCCTGTGCCAATTGCGAATTGGCCGCGGCCCGTGCTGCCTTTAATTTGCTACGCTCTCGTCCATCTCGCTCAAATGGGCGAAGAACTCAAACTCTTCCGCGGGATACCGGATGATTCCTCCCAGATCCGAATCCATCTGGCAATAGCTCCCCTGGGCATGGCAAAGCTCGAACACGAGGTCCCGTGTCGAGGTGGTCGCACGCCGAACTTCCTCTAGCGTAGCCAGCCGGTCTTGCGTCATGAGTTTCATCGCATCCGCTTTCATTGGAGGACCTCCTCGTGTTGCAACTCCGCTTTGATTCCTAGCACGTCGCATACCGTTGGTGAATCCTCTAATGATTTAGATGCGTTTTCCACCGCTGGAGATTCCTTCGTGCGCGGGTGTATTTGCACCAGTCTCAACTGGCAGCGCCCGTTGCGATCCATCGGCTCAGCTCCGTGCACTCGATAGGCGACGGGAACCACTCCTGCGGAGGGCTCGGATGTTAGCAAACGAATGAAAACCATGGCGCCCTCCGGCAAAGCGCGATGCAACCGCACCTGTTTTTCCCCGTCCGCGGTCCAAAGCAAATCGGTTCTTTCCACAAAAAAGGTGCAATCAAGACCCCAGCCGGAAATTTCAATCCGGTAATCGCCGGGGTATTGGAATGAGTTACCCATCGAAATCACGCTCCTGCCCCTGTCCAATGCAGACGACGGGCCAGAGCGCACAGATTCTCATGCGCTGAAACGGAAGGAGTTATGTTAGAGCGCTCCAAGAAGAACAGAGGCTAAGAAGGAACAATTTGAAACACGAGTGCAATTTTGAAACTGTTACCCAGCCAAGCCAGTTCATCGCAGTCCCGGTGCTTCGCGCTGACCGGCTTACCCGCTGTAAGTTCCGGCATAGAGGGCATGCAAGGCAAAGAAAAAGACGGGCTGGAAAATTTTGTCGAACAAGGTCCAGGCGACGATCAAACCCAGCATTGCGAAATTCCTGGAATGCTGTACCCAGTCCATGTACCGCTGGGCCAAACTCTCAGGCATGAACACCATGATCCCCGCGTTGCCATCGAGCGGAGGCACCGGCAGTAAATTGAACGTCCCCAAAAGCAGATTCAAAAGAAATAGGATACTCAGCGCCGAAGTAAGAAATGTGGGGTCGCTCGCATTCGCCGGCATCACCAATCCGTCATAGCCATGAAGGAGCCGCGGCGGTTGAAAGTATCCTGCCGCGACGCCGATTCGAATCGCAATCCCGGCCAGAAGCATTAGCGAAAAATTGGCCGCCGGACCAGCCAGTGCCATCCACGCCGAGCGGCGCGGATACTGCCGCTGCCAGGCGGGGTTGAACGGCGCGCTGGCCCACCCGATCATCCAGCCGCCCAACAGATAAGAGACGATAGGCACGACGACCATCCCAAACGGCGACCGGCGAATATGCGGAATGGGATTGAGCGACGCCTGGCCGCCCTCGGCCGCGGTCGTGTCGCCGCCAAGCTTGGCGACGAGGGCGTGAGCGGCTTCGTGGCACGTCGTCGAGAACAAGAAGACGATGTACCAGATCGCGCCAAGGGCCAGGTCGGGTGTATTCATAATCGCGGCAGACGAAAAAAAGTATGGCTCCGGGGCCTGGACTCGAACCAGGATAACCAGCTCCAAAGGCTGGCGTGCTACCAATTGCACTACCCCGGAATAGTTCCGAGCCATGACAGAGTAGCGTAACTGGCGGGTTCCGTCCAATAGGGCGTTTGTGAGTAGTGCGAGAAAACCGCTCGGGAGAAGACTTGCGCGTTGGGCCTTCCTCTCCAGCGACGAAGATGACCCAAAAAAAGTTTACCCGCGAGGATGCGGATCCGGCAGGCGGGCAAAACGAGCCGTGAAAAACTCGCGGTCCGTGCCGCGGGTTCTTTGGGCGCCACGGATATTGCATTCGGCGGCAGCAGAAGAGTACGATGCGCCAGCGAAAGATCCCAATCGGAAATACCGGGTGCATGCAAGGGACCAAAACTGGAATTCGATTATCAAATCCTGATGATCGAAAGAATGCGCTTTTGGCGTGAGCGGCGCTGGCGTAAGTTTCTTGGAATCTATTTGGGGGGCCGAGTGCCGAGCATGGCTGGGGACATGTTGTTGAAGCACATCATCCAAAGGATAGCGAAAAATAATGAATCTCGATTTTTCGGGGGTGAAGTCTATGAGTAAGCAAACCAGGCGTTTCGCATTGATTCTCTGTAGCATTTTCGCGATAGCGTTTTTGTCCATCTCTTCGGCAAACGCGCAGGAGACACTTGGAGGGATCACAGGCACCGTCACCGATACATCGGGCGCCGTAATCTCGGGCGCGACCGTCAACCTGGTCGGCGATCAAACCAAGTTGACCCGCACGCAAACCACCAGCGCCACCGGCGCCTACTCGTTTGTGAACCTGCCCCTAGGAACCTACTCGCTCTCTTTCTCCCAGCAGGGCTTTCAGTCACAGAACATACCGGCCATACAGGTGCAGGCCAATCGCACCGCGACCGTAAACGCAGAACTGAAAATCGGCAACGTGAGCGAATCCATTACCGTCGAGGAAACCCCGCTGATCAACATGGTCGACACCACGAACGGCTACGTGATGGACAAACTGGAGATTGATTCCGTTCCTCTGCCCACCGGCTCTTTCACCGGGCTGACCATTCTTTCCCCGGGCGTCGATGCGGAACTCTCGGGCGGCACCGGAGCGAACGCTGGGTTAGGCAACGCACCGGTCTGGGCCAACGGCCAGAGGGATACCAGCAACGACTTCTTGGTGAACGGGGTGGATGCCAGAAGCCTTTTCAACGGCAAGAGCACCAGCCAGGTGCTTTCGGCCCGCATTGTGAATGCCACGGGCGTAAGCGGTGCTTCCTCCCTCAGTGCCATCCCGGTCCAAAGCAGCGCGTCCGTTTACCTAGCCATTGGCGAATCCATGCCCTCGCCTACTCCCGAATCCATCGCGGAAGTTCGGGTGAATACTTCGATGTACGACGCGCAGCAAGGCTCGACCAGCGGCGCGCACGTAGATATGAGCACCGCCTCCGGGACGAACAACATTCATGGGCAGGCTTACGTGCACCGCGGGACCAATTGGCTGAACGCCGACCCGTTTTTCTACAACGCCGACCCGAATATTGCCCCCGACGAAAAGAATCCTGGCCTGCACAGGTATAGTGCGGGGGGATCGATCGGCTTGCCAATCAAGAAGGACAAACTCTTCTTTTATGGCAGCTACCAGTACACGCACGCTTCCGACGATGAGATCGGCATTTCTCGCGCGTTCGTTCCGCCGGATCTCACGAATGATCGTTCCTTGAGCGGGCTTGCGACGGCGGCAATGACGGATACCACGTTCGATTCGCCACTCAGTACTTCCTTCGGCCCACTAACGGTGAACCCAACTTTCAGCACCGCTGTTTGTGGATCCGGATCGAACGATTCATGCGGGATCAATCCCATCGCATACACTTTGCTCAACTACAAATTCGCCAACGGCCAATACCTGATTCCGTCGGCAAATCAAAACTCCGTGCTGGACCAAATTGTGCACGCCACAGGCAACGGCGCGACCCCGCTTACGCCTCTCCAAGAGGCTGCGGTTACCGCGTTTCCGGAGAATGCGGAGGTCCCAGGGACCGCATTGTTCCTAGCTCATCAGGCGGTGGGCGACCTCGACTGGAACCCGAACTCTTCTCATTCCTTTTCCGCGAAGTATTACTACCAGCATGACCCAACCATTGCCCCCTATGCGTATTCCATGGCCGCGGGTTTTGCGCAGCATCTCGATGCCGGCAGTCAGGTGATCTCCCTCAGCCACACGCAGATTGTTAAGTCCAACCTGAGCGTCACCGAAGTATTTGGGTTTATCCGCGAAAAGGCGTATAGCACGCTGTCCGAACCCTTCACGATTTCCCAATTCGCCTCGGCTTGCGAGTCCCTTACCGGCCAGTCCGCTGCCGACTGCACAATTAATACTCTTGGCGCACCGTTTTTTCCTGGCATCAGTACCGTATTCACTGGGACAACGATAACTCCCTATGACTTCTCGATGAATATCGGGGCCGGCGCGAGTTCCCTGGGAGCGCTCACGGGAGCTTTCCAGAACCGCTTCAATCCCTCCGCCAACGCCATTTGGACGCTGGGCAAACACACGATTACCTTCGGCGGGAGCTACTCCTACACGCAGCTCAACACCGAGGATAATCGAAACGACCTGGGCACGATCGCCTCGGAAGACTTCACCAACTTTGTGGTAGGTAACCTCACCCCAAATTCTGTGTACAACATTACTACGCTGCTGGTGGGCAACCCCAACCGCTATTGGCGTGCGAACGAGTCCGGCGAATTCGTGCAGGATAAGTATCAAATGCGGTCCAACTTGTCGCTCACAGCAGGCTTGCGTTGGGATTGGGACGGCGGCTTGACGGAGAAATATGGCAACCTCCTCAATTTCGATCCGTCGCAATACTCCTATAATCCCACGACGGACACGTTTGGTGGGAACGGCATCATTATCGCGGGAAACAATGCGAACGGTACGAAAGGGGTAAGCAACACAACCCTAACGGGGCGACAATGGGGCTTCGCTCCTCGGCTAGGCGTTGCCTGGACCCCCAAGATGTTCAACAATAAAATAGTAGTCCGCGCGGGATGGGGAATGTATTACGACCGCGGCGAACTTTTCACTTACCTTTCACCAGGCGTTACCGGAAATATCACCACAGGGGGACCGTTTGGGATCAACGCGCAGGAGCCCTTTGTGAATTCGCAGTTCTGCGGGATCACCGTCGATTGTACCTCGGGCTCAAACCCGAGCGGTGTACCGACTTTCGAGAACCCGTATGGTTCCTCACTCGTGGAACCCACGGGGAAGGCCAATAGCGTGATTCTGCCGAATGCATGTACGTTGGCAAATTACAACCCAACGAATCCTGGGAATCCATCGTATCCTACCTGTGTCTCTAACACCTCCAACCCTACACCTCTCTATTTGGGCGTTTACGCCCGGAACAACAAGCTTCCCTATACCATGAATGCCACGCTCGACATTCAGTGGCAGCCCCGCAACGACCTGGCGATCGATATCGGTTACGTGAATGCCCTCGGTCGTCACGAAATCATTCCTATACCTTTCAATCAACCGAGGATCGCGACTACCACGAATCCGTTGTGCGGGCCGGCAGCTACTTGCCCCAACCCAAGCGCGCCGTTTGCCCAGACCTACACGTATGGCTTCACCGTGCAGGCGCCGGGTTGTGTTACCTATGCAAACTTCTGCCCCAACGATTTGCCCAACGGTCAGCCGTACTTGTCGAATCCCGAGGGCGGCAACGGTGACTTGCGCGTGCCTTATATTGGAATTGCGGGAGAGTCGGAGTCCTACGACGCGGAAGGGATATCGGCCTACAACGCGTTACAAGCGCACGTCGAGAAGCGGCTCAGCCACGGGCTTCAGGTCGGCGTTTCTTACACGTTCTCGCGCTCGTTCGACGAGCAGAGCGCCATGGGCCTTTTTTATAACGGCAACAACCCCCTGAACATACGGAGCGGATACGGACCGTCGGACTTCGACCGGACGCATGTATTCAATGCCTCTTATCATTATGAATTGCCGAAGTTCTTTGCGCCCTCTACCTGGGAAGGTAAGGTAGCAGATGGCTGGGCCCTCCAGGGCGTCATCATCGTCCAAAGCGGGCAGCCTTACAGCGTAATTGACTATTCCGGCGCCGTTGGCAGCATTTACTACAGCATTTACGACGGCATCACCAATCCCATTGATCCGCTCGCTCCCGGCTGCACCGCAAAGTCCGCAGTCACCGGGTACAGCGGCGTTACTCCCGGCCAACCGGCACTCAACGCGGCTTGCTTTACCTTGCCACTGTTGACCCCCGGCGCTACTAACGGTGTCCCACCCGACGACACTTTCGAGTCCAACTTCACCTCCGGCCAGCGCAACATTTTCCGGCAGTCGTGGCAAAAGAACGCGGACATCTCTCTCCTGAAGCTGACCCAAATAACGGAGCGATTCGCGTTGAAGTACAGCTTTGACGTGTTCAACATGACCAACACGCCCAGCTTTGACATTCCCATCGATAACGTCACGCAAAACCTGTCCTTCAGCCAGTTCCCGATCCAAGGAACATGCCCGTCTCCGGTTCTGTCAGCGTGCTCGGGTCAATCCACCTTCTTCAATGCTCCCGGGGGCCTGGGGCAGGTGACAAAAACAATCGGTAGCTCACGGCAGATTCAGATGTCGCTGAGCCTGGCGTTCTAACCGAAACTTGAATTCAGGGGACAGCCGGCAGATGTGACGCAACGTCTGCCGGCTTTTCCATTTAGCATGGTATGCTCGGGCGCAAATCGCCGCGAGTGGAGTCAGCCTGGATGTACGAAACTAGTTTGGATTTGTCGGGCTATGCTGACTTGGTGGGCAAAAACCTTCCTCAGCCGGAACAATTCAATTACGGGGTCACCCGGGACGGCATTCGTCACTTTGCCTACTGCATTCCGGATTGCAATGCGCTTTACCTCGACGAGGAATTTGCCGGGACGACGCGCTGGGGCGGCATTATTGCTCCGCCCGGCTATCTGTACGCGCACGGATCGCCGGCCTGGCTGGGGAAAATGCCGGGGATACGCGATTCGAGGGGTCAGGAGCTGACGGGCAGCGACAACGCGACCGAGGCTTGGGAATTCTATCGGCCGGTTCGCCCCGGCGATACGATTCTTTCTCACGGAAAAATCGCCGGGGCCGAGCCGAAGAAGTCGCGCAAACTGGGCGACGCGGTCCTGGTGAACGCGGAAATGAGCTTCACCAATCAGAAGGAAGAAGTGGTTGCGCGATTGAATTCGTACACGTTCCGCTTCGATGCCGGGCGCGTGGCTGGTGCGGGCACGCTCGCGCGGGCCTATCCGCCGCTTGCGCCCGGCCAATTCACGCGAAACATTCCGACGCCGCCGGCCTTGCCGGGCACGTTTCCAACTCCGGAGCGCCGCTACGACGCGCCGCGATACTTTGAGGATATCAACGACGGCGAAGAGGTATTGCCTTGGGAGTTGGGGCCGCTGATGGCTTCGCATATCGGGCGTTTCAACGCGGTGACGCTCGGCACCGGGTTCGACGAGATCGGCCGGACGGAGCACGTTCCCGACGCGTACGCGCCGGGCGTTCTGCGCATCCAATGGTTTGGCGCGATGCTCACGCGCTGGGCTGGGCCGAATGCGTTCGTGACCAAGATCGCGCAGCGCAACGAGGAATGGGTTCTGGTTGGCTTCAAGGTGATCTGCACGGGGCGAGTAACGCGAAAATTCGCGGCTGGCGGGCGGCATCTCGTCGATCTCGAAATTGCGTGCCACAGCGAATTGGGGTTTCGGACCAACAGCGGAACGGCTCAGGTGGAGTTTGAGAGCCCGGAAAAGCAGCATGCGTGACTGAATTTTGTCATGACTATAATTTATTTTGTCATTCCGAGCGGAGCGAGGAATCTCTCTGGGTTTGAGGCCGCGAAAAGGAAGAGAGATTCCTCGCTCCGCTCGGAATGACAAAATGAAATGGCAATTTCAAAACGAAGTGGCAATTTCAAAATGAAGCGGCAATTTCAAAACCAGGCGAGCCCGAGCCGATGTTGCGCTTCATTGCCTCGAAAGATATCATGAATTCGCCGAGCGAATCGAGATGACAGAAGCTTTCAAGCCGCATCGCAGCGGGATTTTGCGTATGAGCCCTGCATGGCGCCGAGCCGGCGATCCGTGGAGTGGCGGAGCTTTGTCATCGTGACCCAGGCCTTCGCGAAAGACGACGCTTGCGCGCCCAAACACGCCGCGGGCGATCGCTGGGCGCCGCGCCTCAGCCGCGCGGGGTGGGAAGCGATTTCCAACCCGCGCCGCATCGCCCTGGTGGGCGCGAGCGGACGAACGAGCAGCGTGAGCTTTACCAGCCGCTTCCTGCAAACCAACCAAGCCCTCGGCTTCACGGGAGAAATTTTTCTGGTCAATCCGGCCCGCGCCGAAATCCTGGGCCGGAAATGCTGGCCGGACCTAGCCTCATTACGTGAACCGGTAGATATCGTTGCATTTAATCTTCCCGACGAAAAAGTTTTGCCTGCCGTCGAAGAGGCCATCGCGCACGGCGCCCGCGCGCTGATGATTCATTCGGGGGGCTTCCTCGAACGAGGGGCGGCGGGCGCGAAGCGCCAGAAAGAGCTGCAGCGCCTTTGCGCGGAGGCGCGCATCCCGGCGCTCGGGCCAAACTGCCTCGGCTTCCTGAGCTTCACCAATCGCGTGTCGATTTCCAGCTTTAAAATCGCGGCGGGCAGCACGGCGGGTTCGATCGCGGCGATCAGCCAAAGCGGGTCGGTTTCCTCGCTGCTGCAAAGCATTGCGGGGCGGCACGGCCTGTCGTTTCTGGCTTCCACCGGCAACGAAGCAGTCACGGGCGCGGAAGACCTGATCGCCTATGCGATTGAGGATCCCGCGACACGGGTGATTGTGGCGTTCGTCGAAGGGTTCCGCAATCCGCCGGACTTGTTCGAACTGGCGGAGCGCGCGCACGCGGCGGAAAAGCCGGTCATTTTGCTGAAGGCAGGGCTGACGCAGGACGGGGGCGAGGTATCGCGCGGGCACACCGGGGTGATCGCCGGATCGGGAGCCGTCTATCGGCAAGCTCTGCGGCAGGCGAATTTCATCCTTGTGGAGGACTTCGACGAGTTGGCGCAAACTGTGGAACTGGCGGCATCGTGGTGCGCGCGGCCTGCTTCTTTCCGGGTGGGCATGCTCGGGACTTCGGGCGGTGAACTGGGTGCCGTGACCGATCAGTGCGTCGAGCACGGCGTGACGCTGCCGGCTTACGCCGCGGAGACGCTGGCGGCGTTGCAAAGCGTGCTGCATCTCCCGGCGGATGTGTGGCCGCGCAATCCGGTCGACGTGGGAGTGGGTTTTAATACTCCCGGCAGTTATGAGGAGCGCATGCGCGGGGCGATCCGGGCCGTCGCGGCGGACCCATCCGTCGACGTGATCGCGGTGCTTCAGGGCTTTCATCGCGACAGTCCGGACCTGGCCTATTCGCTGAATCGCGAGATACTGGGGGCCACTGCCAAGGAATCCCCGCGCATCGGGAAACCTGCCTTAGTGATAGCGAGCCGGGCGGGCTGCGCCGACGACGAGGTATTGGCGGAAGTCAGGAGCGCCCACGTTCCCGCCCTCGAAGGCAGCCGCGAAGCCTTGCGGGCCATCCGTCACCTCGAAACCTATTCGCGGTGTCTTGCGCGCTGGAAAGCGCGTTCCTCGATTTGGACGCAGGCGGCTGACGGCGTTTTTCCGATGGTGAACAAGCGCGACGGCGCGATTGGGCAGGCGGAATTGTTTCAGTTTCTGGCTGGAGAGGGGTTGCCGGCGCCGCCGATGCGCCGCGTGGAAAACAAGGCGGAAGCCGAACGCGTAACCCGCGAACTCGGACCAAGGGTGGTGATGAAGATCGATTCCGGGCGCGTGGTGCACAAGAGCGACGTTGGCGGCGTTGCGCTGGATGTGACGCCAGAAGCGGCGGCGCGCACTTACGACAAGCTTTTGGCGTGTCTCGACCCGCCAGTAGGAACTTTTCCAGGGGAAGGAATCGTCGCCGCGGCTCAGATCGAGAGCGGCGTGGAAGTCTACGTGGGCGCCAAGCGCGACGAAAGTTTCGGCATCGTGGTGGTGTTCGGCCTTGGCGGGAGGCTGCTCGAGATTCTGAAACTGAACGCGATTCTGGTGATGCCCTTTGATGAAGCGGACGCGCTCGAGGCGATTGACCGCAGCGGCGTTCGCCTGTTCCTCGACGGGTTTCGCGGGGGCCCCAAGGCCGATTTTGACAAACTCGCCAAATGGATCGTGCGTGTCGGCGGAATCGCGTCCGCGACCGGCAAGCGGCTCGAGGTCCTCGAACTAAATCCTGTGATCGTAAACGCTCGCCATCCCGGCGGCGTTATCGCCGACGCCCGCCTTCTGCTGTTTCCGGAGCTTCGAACATGACCGCGTCACCCCTCATACAATGCAAGGCCGCGGACGCTGTTGCGACGCTGACGATCGCGCGCCCCCACAAGCTCAATGCGTTGACCAACGAAATCGTGGCCGAACTGGTGTCCACGCTCGATCACATCGCCGCCGACGAATCGATTCGCGTCGTCGTCCTGACCGGCGAAGGGCGCGCCTTCTCCGCCGGATTCGACGTGAGCACGGAGAAAGATACGCCGGAGTGGACGCCCGCCTATTGGGCCGAGCATTTCCGCTTGGCCTATGCGGGCTTGCAACGTCTATGGACGCTCCCTCAACCCGTGGTCGCCAAAATTCGCGGCGCCTGCCTTGGAGGCGGGTTCGCGCTGAGCCTTGCTTGCGATCTAGCCTATGCCAGCGAAGACGCCTACTTCGGCGAACCGGAAGTGAAATTCGGCGGCAGCACCATGTCGCCGCTTCTGGCGTGGGCGCTCTCGCCTCGCCGCTTCAAGGAATTGCTGCTGACCGGCCGCTTTCTGGACGCGAAACGCGCCGAAGCCTGGGGACTAATTAATGAAGTAGTAAATGAGGCGGCGACCCCCGGCGCGCTGGACGCGCGCGTCGATCAAGTGGTGCATCATATGTGCCTCCTGCCTCCCGGCACGCTGGCGAAAAATAAAAGTCTTCTCAATCGCTTTTACGACGCCATGGGCCATGCGGCCCTTCTGGATATTGCGCAGGCCCAATCCGTGATCCGGCTCAGCACGGCCGCCGCGAATGAGTTCACGCAAATCTCAAAGGAACAAGGTGTTTCCGCCGCGCTTAAATGGCAGAAGAAACGCTTCGCCGATGTGGGAGCGTTTTGATTATGGATTCTCCAGGGCCCGAAGCCGCGCGGAGACGAACCCATTTAAGTTTGGGCGCACGTCGCGGCGTCTTCGATTACAGGAAGGCGGGACGCTTCGGCGCATGGCTCGTGAGCGCAATCCTGGTGGTGTTTTTTTGGCAGTGGTACACGGCGAGATTCGATGTGTCGCCCGCCGTCTTTCCCGGCCCTATTCAGGTCTGGCAGTCGCTATGGATTAATCTCAAGGACGGAACCTTCCTGAACGATCTGGTGGTGACGATGCGCGAGGTGCTGGTCGGATTCGCGGGAGGCAGCCTCGTGGGATTCTTTTTGGCCTTGGTTATTTCCGAATTTCGCCCCGTGCGCACGATCGTGTATCCCTATGTGATCGGCTTGCAATCGGTGCCGAAGACCGCGCTCGCGCCGATGTTTCTGATCTGGTTTGGATTTGGCATCGAGTCCAAGGTGGCGCTGGTCGTGTCGACAGTGTTCTTCCCTGTCCTGATCAACACGCTGTCGGGCATCGAGCGCACGGACCCGGATCAGCTGGACATGCTTCGAGCGTATTGCGGGCGGCGCTGGCGCATTTTTCTGCGCGTGAAGCTTCCGACCGCTCTGCCAGCTCTTTTCGCGGGGCTGGAGCTGGCCATCGTTCTGGCAATGATTGCGGCGGTGGTCTCTGAGTTTCTCGGCGCGGTCGGCGGGCTTGGGTATCGCATCCTCACTTACAACACCAATCTGGACATGGCGGGAGAATTTGCGGCGCTGGCGGTGTTGTCTGTTACCGGATTTGTTTTGCACGCCATCGTTCGAATGGTGGGCCAGCGTGTTGTGTTCTGGGGGCGTCAGCCGGACGGGGCGCGCGGGGCGTAAATGTGATTTGCGACGCGGGCCGCCGGCTCAAGCTTGTAGCGTTCGCCTTCAGGCGAGCATGTGCTTGCGCCTAGGGTGCCCGCCTGAAGGCGTGCGCTACATTTTCTGTGGAGGCTGAGAACGTGCTGGACTGGGATCGATCGTCGCGACGCCGCTTCTTGCTCGGGCTTAGCCTTGTGGGCGCATTTTGCGCCGGGGGCGCCGCATTTGGCGCACCTGTGTTGCGCGCTCAGGGGCCGCCTAAGAAAATCACTTACGCAATTGCGACGGCCGACCTCAATATCGGGTATCCGTTCGCCACGCTCGCCAAGGCCCTTGGCTATTTCCAGCAGGAAGGGCTTGATGTGGACATTGTGCCCGGGCAATCGTCCGCCGCGGTCGCGCAATTGCTTCTTTCCGGCCGGGCCGATGTGGGACTGGCGCAACCGGACCCAGTGGTGATTCAACGCGCCAACAACCGAATTCCGCTCGTGTCCTTCTACGCCGTTTGCCGGCGCGGCACGAACCGCTTCGTCGTTAACCCAGATTCGCCCATTCAATCGGTGCGCGACTTGAAGGGCAAGAAAGTCGGCGTCAACGACCTCGGCAGCGGCGGCGTGACCTATCTGCGGGCACGTCTCAAAGAAGCCGGGATGAGTCCGAACGATGTGCAACTGATGAGCGTGGGCTACGGCACGCCGTTTTTCGAAGCCCTGAAGAACCATAACGTCGACGCGGAAGTCAACTTCACCGGAGGCATTGCGCGAGAGCAGAACGCCGGGTACGCGGTCCGCATGCTGCCCGCAACGCCTGACGAAATGAATCAGTACAGTTTCAACCTGTTCGCGACCCAGTCCTTTATCGATAAAAACCCGGTGACGATCGCCGAGATAGGACGAGCAACCGCCAAAGCCACCGTCTTCCTGATGACCAATCCTGAGGCCGCCGTCCGCATTTTCTGGAAACAATATCCCGACCGCGCGCCGAAAAATCTGAACGATCCGAAAGCGCTGCAGACCGACTTGGCGATCGTCAAGGCGGAAATCCACGAAATGGCTGCGGATGAACTTCCGGCAAGTTTTCAATGGGGCAGCCAGGACGCGGCGACGTTCGCGAAGATCGAAGCCTCCCTTGGCGACGCCGGACAAATCTCGAAACCCGTCGCCCCGGCGGACTTCTTCACGAATGCATTTACCGATAAGTATAACCAATTCGACCGGAAAGCCGTTATCAACCAAGCGAAAAACTGGAAATGATGTGACCGCGACCCCTGCTCCGGCTTCGGCCTCTGAAGGCATCACCTTTCTTGACGTTGCACGCCGTTTTGAAACACGCGAGGGGCAGGCACTCAACGCCCTGGTAGGGGTTTCCCTGGACATCAAGCCCGGCGAATTCGTGTCTCTCGTGGGTCCGAGTGGCTGCGGCAAGACAACGCTTTTGCGCATGGTGGCCGGGTTTCTCCCGCCGACCTCGGGGAAGGTTCTGGTCGGCGGCATCGAAGTGGGGCAACCGCGGCCGGATGTTGGCCTCGTTTTCCAGCAGGCATTGCTGCTGCCGTGGCTCTCCGTCCTGCGCAATGTATTACTGCCCGTGGACGTACAGGGTCAGAGAATCGCCGATTATCGCGACCGCGCCCGCGATCTCATTCAGATGGTGGGGCTCGGGGGATTCGAGAAGCGGCTGCCCAGCGAGCTTTCGGGCGGCATGCAGCAGCGCGTCGCGCTCGCTCGAGCGCTGGTGCACGATCCTAAAATCCTGCTGATGGACGAACCCTTCGCCGCGCTCGACGCCATGACACGGGAGACGATGAACATTGAGTTGCAGCGGATCTGGGCCGAACATCACAAAACTGTTCTGTTTGTGACGCACGGGATTCCGGAATCGGTATTTCTCAGCGATCGCGTGGTGGTGATGACTGCGCGCCCGGGGCAAGTCGCGGCCGTGATCGATATTCCCTTTTCTCGTCCACGATCGGCGGAACTGCTTGGCGCCGCGGAGTTTGCAGCGGTGGCCGCGAAAATTCGCGGAGTCTTCGATACTTCTGCTTCGCACTAAGTGGAACAGGCTTCAGCCTGTGGGCTTTGAATGTGAGAAATCAAAACCCACAGGCTGAAGCCTGTTCCACTCGAGCAGCCTCATTTGGCGCCGTCGAGCTTGCGGAGATAATCGCCCCATTTCGGATTGTAGCCGGGGATGCGGTTTTCTAGGCGCGCGCCTTCGTTCCACCAGTGGGCTTTGTCGCGGCCCATGGCGGCGCCTTTGCGCGTGTGTAGGTCGAGCATGAAATCCTGCACCTCGACTTTTCGTTCGCCGCGGGCCGCGACTTCGCGCGTCCAGCCGCCCAGTTCCATGGACATGTTGTCTTTTGGCGCGGTGGCCAGGAGGCGCACGGCGTGGGCGCAGTAGATCCAGCGGTCGCCGCGATCCTGCATTCGCTGGCGCTGTTGATTCATGGCTTCGATGATGGCGGGCGCTGCGGGCAGGCCTAGGCCGACGTCTTCGGTGGCGATGATTTCGAGGCGACGCCAAAGCACCTCTTCTGTTTCGGGGCTCGAGGAGAAAAGTTCGTAGGCGGCGAGCGCCGCGTCTTCCACCCATCCACGGCGGATGGATTTCTGCAGGACCGAGCGCAATTCGTCCACGCTGTAGCCGTTCGCGGTGTTGGTGCGGCTCCAGATGTCCTGGCTCTGATAGTTCGGTTGCTCTTTGTGTTCCGGGGGCATGGGGCTCCTTTTCGGCAGCTAGTTATTTACTGGTAATACTTGGCCACGGCTCGTTGCAGCGAAGAGGCCGCTGCGTACAGCGCGAGGGCGATCGCGACACTGACGAAGGAAGCGGCGAGCGCCTGATCCATGGCCAGGTCCGCCGTGGATGTGGCGATCAAAAAACCGAGGCCGCCGGTCTGCATCAGAAATTCCGCGACCAGCGCGGAGAGAACGCTTTGCACCGCAAGCACCCGAAGCGCGACGGCCAGGTGCGGCACGGCCGCCGGAAGCGCCAGGCGCCACAGGCGGTTCCATCGCCCTGCTCCTTGCACGTAGAAATATTCTTCGGACATCGCGGGCAACGCTTTCAGGCCCGCGCTGGCGAAAACAAAACCGGGCAGAAAACACAAAATAATAACAGTGACGAATACCGTGCGATCGTCGTAGCCGAAGATGCGCGTCAAGAGCGGAATGAGGCAAACGACGGGCACGGAGGTCAGCAGCAGGGCCAGCGGAATACTGAGGCCGGTAATCACTTTCGACATCCAGGTGAGGATGGCCAGGAGTAGACCGCACAGGAGTCCCGCGAACATGCCGAACAGAGCGACCGCGAGCGTGTGCAGCGCCGGGCGAACGTATTGCGACGGATCGTGGATCAGCTCGCGCGCCACCGCGAGCGGCGTGACGATGACGATGCCGTTCAATCCGCTGTGGCGGACCCAAAAACTCCAGCCCGCGAGGAGCAGAAGCACGGCCCACGTTTGCAAAACGAAACGCTTCATCGGGAAAACCTGCGCGACACAAATTCTTCCAGGGCTGCAGCGGCCAGGAACACCGTTAGCGACATCGCCGCGGCAACCACGACCGCAGCCCACATTAGGCGAATCTGAAAATTTTGCATGGCGTTCAAGATCATCAGGCCGAGACCCTGCGGAGCTCCGAACCACTCACCCAGGATAGCTCCGAGGAACGAAGCCGACACGGCTGCCTTGAGGCCGCCCGCCAGATGCGGCAACGCCGCGGGCACTTCGAGGTGCACCATCTGCTTCCAGGCGCTGGCCCCAAATCCGGCCATGACCCGGCGCAGCGCCGGCGAAGCGGCCGCTAGGCCCGAGGAAGCCGCGACATAGAAAATAAAAAAAACCTGGATGCCCGCCAGCGCTGCGGGAGTCTGGCTGCGGCTGAACACCACGATCAGGATGGGTCCGATCGCGATGGGCGGCGTGGCGTTCACCAATACTGCGAGGCGATCGAGCCCAGGACGCAGAGGCGGCAGCAAATGCATCACGGCCGCCAGCAGCACCGCGAGCGTGCCGCCGAAAAATAATCCCTTTGCGGCGGAAGCCAGCGTGTACTCGGCCGAACTCATCAGCAATGGCAGGATTTCCGGATCGCGCAGTGTATTTACCACATCGCTAAGAGGAGGCAGAGCGGATCCGGCCACGCCGGCCTTGCCGGCCAATTGCCAGAGGGCAAAAAAAATCAACAGACCCAAAGCCGCGTAGGCAAGATTTTCAGCCGAATCGTTTCGTGTTCGCTCCATTCCTCTGCCCTCGTCGAGTAGCGCCGCCATTGTAGCTCGCCTCTTCAGAGGCGAGGGTTTTCTGTCCGCCAACGGAACGAAAGACCCCCGCGTCTGAAGACGTGGGCTACAGCTTGCCCGGACGCTTCTAATGTTCCAGCCAGACCGTGATCTGGTCCGCCATGCGATGAAATTCTTCGCGCCGCAAAAGGTCCGGGGTTCGCGGGCGCGCAAATGGAATCCGGGTTTCCTGCGCGATCGCGCCGGGGCTTTGCATCACGATGACCCGGTCGGAAAGAAACAGCGCCTCTTCCACGGAATGCGTCACAAGGAGTGTGGTGATGGCGTTGTCGCGCCAGATGCGTTCCAGCTCGATGTTGAGCCGGCGGCGGGTAACGGCGTCCAGAGCGCCAAAGGGTTCGTCGAGCAAGAGAACATCGGGCTGGAGGCACAGCGATCGCGCGATCGCGGCACGTTGGCGCATGCCGCCGGAAAGCTGGCTGGGGCGCGCGCGTTCAAATCCCGCGAGACCCACCAGCTCGATCAAACTTTGCACGCGGTCGCGATTCACGTCCCGCCCGGCCAGCTTGAATGGCAGCGCTAGATTGGCCTGCACCGAAAGCCACGGCAACAGCGCGGAATCCTGGAACGCCATGCCTAAGCGATGTTGCCGAACCAATTCTCGCGGCTCCGCGGCGCCAATACGCACGGCGCCGCTGGAAGGCTGCTCGAGGCCGGCGACCAAGTGGAGAAGCGTGCTCTTGCCACAGCCCGAGGGACCCACGATGGCCAGGAATTCGCCGGCGGCTACACTGAGGCTGATGCGGCGAATGGCTTCGACGGTGACACCGCGGCGGGAAGTAAAACTCTTCGCCAGATCGTGGATTTCGATTGCCGCACCGCTCATGGCAGCCATCCATTTGCGCGATGGATCCGCTCACGCAATGGCGTTGTCGAACCGCTCCATGATTTGCGCGTATTGTTTTTTCACGCGCTCGCGCATGGGCCCGAGATCCACCGTGAGCAGCTGCCGGTCTTTCATGACGACGCGTCCATCGATGATGGCCGTATGTACGTCGCGGCCCACCGTGTGTTCCGCCGCGGTGATAACTGGATCGTACACAGGGAATTGATCGTAATCGCCGCAGTTAATTAGAATCATGTCCGCGCGTTTGCCTGGTTCGAGGCTGCCGATCAGTCTTTCCATGTGCGCCGCGCGAGCACCGCCGCGCACCACTTGGCGCAGCATGTCGGAGTAATTCATGGGGCTGCGCCCGTGCATCGGCGTGCCATCGAGAATCTGCTGGCCGAGCACGGCGAAATGCGCCACTTGAAAAAGGTCCAGCGTTCCGCGCGTGGCGGCGCCGTCGGTGCCCAGGCCGACGCGTACATTGCGGCGCACGAGTTCAAAAAGATGCGGCGCGCCAATCCGGAAATTATTCATGGCGCAGTGGCAGGAACTGACGCCGTTCGCGGCGTAGAGTTCGATTTCCTTGTGGCTGAGCAGGACGGAATGAGCGCAGTGCAGGCGGTCATTCAATACGCCGATGCGGTTGAGATATTCCGCCGGGCGCAAGCCGAATGTGTCGATGGTGTAGTCCACCTCGTACGTGCCCTCGCAAAGATGCGTGTGGATGCGCGTGTTTAGTTGCACCGCCAGGGCGTCCATTTCCAGGCGCAGCTTTTCGGAGTTCACGATAATCTGCCGCAACGCGAGCCACGCGTTTACGCGCGGGTGCTTCTCCCATCGCTTGACCAGGGTCTCGCTGCGCTGCAGCGCTTCTTCCGTGCTGAAACGAAAGCCTTGGGGCAAGGTGTCATCCATGTCCATGGTGGACATGGCGATGCGGCCGCGGATGCCGATCTCGTCGGCGGCGCGACCCATTTCATCAGGGCAGGGGCCGCCCGCTTCGAGGAAGCAGGTGGTGCCGCAACTGATCATCGAGGAGTATGCCGTCAAGCCGCTACAGTAGACGTCTTCGGGCTCGAGGCCGCTCTCGAAGGGAATGAGATAACGCTTCCAGATGGGTTCGCGCAAGCTTCCTTGATAGCTGAGAGAAGCGAGCTTGCCGCGCAAGAATTGCTGCGCCGTGTGCACATGGCAATCGACGAGGCCGGGCATGGCAATCATGCCATTCGCGCGCAAGGTATCCTTCGCGCGAAACAGTTGCGAGGCTTCGTTCGCCTTGCCCAGCCACACAATCGAGTTGCCGGCAATGGCGATGGCGCCGTCGTTCAAGACGGTGCTCGCGTCATCGAACGTCAGCACTCTGGCATCGGTAATGAGTAGGTCAACGCTGCGCGGTTCCATGGCGCCTCTCGGCATTAGTTTGCGGGGCTTTGCTCTTATGCTTCTTTAGTAGTGTCTGCGGAAAAGTCACCCAATTGTTTTTGTCATTCCGAGCGGAGCGAGGAATCTCTCCCGGGCTTGGCCCAGCTAAAAGAATGAGAGATTCCTCGCTCCGCTCGGAATGACAAAAAAACTGGCTCTTTCCGCAACGCGCAAGCCTACGCCGCCGGGAATTACAGCGGCAAGCCCTTGTAGGCTTCCGCGAGAAGGCTCAAATCGATGACCTGCGCGGGGTCGGGAAGATTGGTGCGTCCCGTGGCCCGCGCCGCGTCAAACATCGAGACGCGCTGCTCGTCGCTGATCCAGTAAGGGCCGCGCGTGCCTGGCATTTTTTCGAGTTCCAACTGCAGCTCGTTGAGGCGCGTCTGCTGGTGCAAGGGGAATCCATATTCACGAGCATATTTGGAGACGACCAACTGGGCGCCGTAGGCCGGATCTTTTTTGTTGTCGATGTAGCCCTGCAACAGCGCGTGCAGGAAGGCGACGAAGGTGGCGCGCTCAGAAGCCAGGCGTTTGCGTTCCACCACGAGTAATTGCGATGGAACTCGGAAACCGAACTGGTCCATGCGCGCCACGAGAAAATCCTTGCCCTGCTTGAGGTTCATATCCTCAAAAATCACCGGCTGATTCGTGACATAGCAGAAGTAAGCGTCTCCCGCACCGGCCAGAAGCGCGTCCGGCGAAAACCCGGCCGGAATGTAGCGGTGCTCGGGAGGAAGATGGTTGAGCTTGAAAACGGCGTCGAGAATAGCGCGTTCATTCGGCCCCTGCACCAAAAAGCGCGCGCCCGGCAAGTCGGCGGGTTTTAATACCGGCCGTTTGGGCAGCGAGATGAGCCCTTCGGGAGTGACCGGAACCATCGACGCGATGATCGTGAAATCGTTGCCATGCGCCACGGCATCCAGCAATTGCAGCCAACTGGTGCCCGCGATATCGGCCTGCCCCGCCGCCAGCGTCACCAGGGAAACCGGCGCGTTCGGGCCTCCGCCGATGTATTTGATGGTGAGACCGGCGCCGGCGAAGTGCTGCTTCTCCATGCCCACGAAAATGTCGGCGTATTCGGCGTTGGGCACCCAGCCGATGGCGATCGTCAAGAGCCGAGCGGTATCCGCCGCGCGCAAAATGGGAATGCCGGCGAAAGTGCTCAGCCCGCAGGCCACGCTTGCCGCAAGAAAACTGCGGCGATCCCACGGGCCGCGCTCTCGCGTTGCTTTGCCTTTGCTTTGCATGGCGCCGGGGTTCATTTTGTCTGCGGGCCTTGAAAATACAATTCTAGATTTTGAATGCACTGCATCAGGAGAATGCCGGATAAATTTAGCTCAATCGAGTGTGCGAGAGAACCCGGTCGTCGTTTCTGTAGCGCCCGCCTTTAGGCGGGCATTTGCTTGATCCACGGTGCCCGCCTAAAGGCGAGCTCTACAGCGACTTCGCGAAGGGCCTCTTTCGCGGCACGGGTTGTTCAGAGCGCCGGATAGGCGATTTTTACAAAAGTGTCGCTGTCGTTCAGGCCTTTGCCCCAGGCCGCGTCGAGATCGGCGAGCGGCCTTGCAGCCACCGCTTCCTCGACGGATTTCCCTGAGGATTTTAGCTTTTGCAGGCGCTCGCGCACCGTGGAAAGCATTTCGCGAAATTTCATGACGTCGGCCTTGTTTCCGAGAGGGCCGTGCCCGGGAACGATTTTGGTCTGGTTGTCGGCCACGGCCAGAAGTTTCGTCAATCCGGCAATCGTGCCGCTGACGCTGCCGCCGGTGCCGGAGTCGATGTAGGGATACGTTCCGTTGAAGTAGACGTCTCCTGCTTGCAAAACGTTAGCCTTCTCGAAATGGAGGTAGATGTCGGAATCGGTGTGCGCCGGCGGAATATAAACGAGCGTCACGTTCTCGCCGTTCATCGTGATTTTATGGCTCTGCCGAAACGTTTGCTGCGGCAGGGCTTCCGCCGGGGACGGCGGAATCGTCATGTTCAGCACGGGCATCACGTGCGTCTCGGACATCCGTTTTTTGGTGTTCTCATGCGCCACCACGGTTGCGCCAGCAGCGTGCAGCGCCGCGTTGTTGTCGGAGTGGTCGAAGTGCCAGTGCGTGTCAATCGCAATCTTGACGGGCGCGTTCCCGACCGCATCCAACGCGACTTTAAGGTGCGGCCAAGCGGGCTGGACGAACGTGTCGCCCAGCAGCTTTCCGTCCGCGCCGTTCAGAACAACCACGTTTCCGCCCGGACCAGACAGCAGAGTGAGGCTGTCGGTGAGCGGCTGCACTTGAATCGGAATCGTGGCAAATCGCGCGCGCGACGCGGCGACTGGATCCGTGCCGGACGATTGCGGAGGGAAACCCGGAACCGCCGCACGGACCAAACTTACCGGGTAAAACCGGGCCGCCAGCGCACCGCCAGCTAATACAACGGCGCTTCCCAGCACTTCCCGTCGCGCAAGGAACTTCGTCGCAAAATCAAATTCCATATCAATCCCTTCTCGACCGAGACCGCTTCGGTTCTTTCAACCCTGTTCCCATATCCCCCGCATCCTTCCATTACAATGCCAACGCTCAAATGCATCAGACGATATTGCTGCGTTTTTTCCCAGCCCTCTTAGCGTGAGAATGGATTGTCGGCGATTGCCCGACGTTCCTGACGGCTATTCTGGAGAAAACGCCAGGAGCACGTTGCCCGGCAGACCATTGCTGGCTCCGACGTATCCTGAAACTTCATAGAGCATGCCGCCCGCAACTGTCGGTCCGGGCGCGCCCATCGATCCGCCTCTCCCCGGCACTCCATTTACTGTATCGTAATCTCGTACGGTACTGTATTCCCAGAGGACGCTGCCGTTCTCCGTGGCCACCGCTCGCAGGCTGCCGTCCCATCCTCCCGAAAAAACCACGCCGGGGATCCCGGACACCGCCGCGGACTGGCCGGGGCGCGGCCGATCGCCGGGAATTTTCGCAGGCGCAAGCGGCGTGAGCCATTTCTTTTCACCGGTCGTAAGATCCAGCGCCGCGATGCCGCCCACTTCATTCAACCCGAAGTACGCGGCCCGCTCGTCCGCCGCGCCGCCGAATACGATCAGTCCCACATAGGACGGCGGCTTTTCGGCCAGCCCCGTCTTCCACACCACGGCGCCCTTCTTGTCCGGATCGAGCGCAAGTACATAGCCGCTCTTGCCGGAAGCCACCAGAACTTGCCGTCCGTTCGGCAAGGTTCGAAGCATCGGCGAGATGGAAAAGTCATAATCCGGCCCGAGTTCTTCCGGGCAGTTCTCGCTTCGATTTTTTCCCCCGCAGCCGACGATCCACGCGTCGTTCTTGATGTCCTGGAAGGACCACAACATTTTGCCGGTATCGAGGTCCAGAGCGACGACGGCATCCGTCGTTTTCGCGGGAGGCTCGTTGTAGGCGTCTCCTGTTCCCACATAGAGGGCGTTGCGCTTCTCGTCGATCGTCGGCGAATTCCACACGGCCGCTCCTGACGGGGCATAGAGCTGCGTGCCTGCGGAATTTTTTTTCGTCGGCCTCACCGGCTCTGCAATGGTGAACGTCTTCCAGACTTGCTTGCCTGTCTCCGCGTCCAGCGCCACGATGCTGCCGCGGAACGTGCAACACGGATAACCCGCACTTTCGGAAACGCCTTCCTCACCCGAGGAAACCGGCACATACAAGCGGCCGTTGAAAAGTTTCGGCGCGCCGACGATTCGCGCGAGCGGATGATCTTCGACTCGCTGCTTCCAGAGCAATGCGCCCGTCACGGCATCGAGGGCGTAGGCATTGGCGCGCGTGTCGCCGATATACACGGCATACTTTGCCGCGCCCGGCGATTTCACTCGTCCGACACTCGGAGCGGTGCGCACTCCGGCTTGCGCCAGGAAAGACCAATACTCACAGCCCGTCATGGCATCGAGCGAATACACGAAGCCCGCGTCGCTGCCCACAAAAATTCGCCCGCTCACGATCGCCGGCTGGCCATACATTTCGGCGGCTTCGGGAAATCCAAAGGCCCACTTCAGCTTCAAGCGCGGCACTTGTCCGGCGGTGAGGCCCGCGGCTAGCGCCGTCTGGAAACGCGTGTTCGTGGGATCATTGCTCCAGCCATTCCAGCTTGCGCCGGCTGAAGGATCGCTCAGCGGCGGGTTCGTCGCGCAGCGGTTGGACATGAATTTTGCGTCGCCTACGTCCGCGATTCCGACAGGCCGCCCACCGAGATGCTGAGCGATCATCTTCTTTTGCTCGTCCGTCAGATCCTTGGCCAGCGCCCTCATGGAACCGCTCGTCAGCGAAGCGTAGACCGCTTCCGGCGACAGCTTCATCAGCATCTCGCGAGTCTGCGCGCGCGCCTGCGTGTTGGCGCTGCCGTGGCAGGAGACGCAATTCTTTTCATACAATATTTGCTCCGCGATCCAACCCTTGGCTTGCGTTTGCCCGGGCTGTTCTTGCCCCGCGGCCTTCTGAACCGGCGGCAACGACAGGGCAAAAACGATGAACCAAACGAATACGTGAGTTCGCTTCACGAAGGATCCCTTTCCTCGAAACAGCACGCGCCATTTTAACCCTACATTTAAATCTGCAAGGCATTTTGTCATAACGAGGCCTGACAGGCGATCCGTGTCGGGATTGGTTCCTGGCGATGGCAGAGCGACGCAGCGCATTGGGCTGGCCCCGTGAGTTGGCTTGTGATAAGACAAACGGGATGAAAACACTGACAAAAGCTGTATTCGTCCTTGCCGTCTTTTTGTTTGTAGTGAAAACCAGCACGGCGCAGGCCCAGGCCCCGCAGGCCAAGTTGATCATCACCAACGCCCTGCTCTTCACGATGGCCAGCGGACAGGAGACTCCTTTTCTCGGGTACATCGTTGTCGGCAAGGATGAGGCCATCGCCGACTTGGGCGCCGGTTCGCCGCCGCCCGGCCTTTCCGCCGCAGCGACTTACGACGCCGCCGGAAAATGGATCATTCCAGGATTTATTTCCGCGCACAGCCACATTTGGCAGAGCGCGTACCGCGGTCTGGCGCAGGATCAGGAACTGGATGGCTGGATCGAGTCTCTTTACGACAAACATGCGCCGAAAGCCAACGCGGAGGGGTTTTACTGGTTCACGCTGGACGGGGCGCTGGACCATCTGCGCCACGGCGTAACGGGAGCCTTCAACTTTAGCTACGGGGCGAGCGGCCGGGAGCAAGGGATCGACGATTTAAGTTTCGACCAAGCCGAGTTTCGCGCGGAAAAAAAGTCGGGAATCCGCTTCATCCACGGGATCAGCACGGGCCGCCTAGGTCCGCAATGGTCCGCCGACCAGGCGCTGGCCTATGTGAAAAGCTTCATGGACTGGACGAAAACGCAGCCTCCTTCCAGTGGTTTCCTGAAAACCATGTTGAATGGCTCTGGGGTCTGGGCAACCAGCCAAGACCAGGTGCGGGCGGAGGCGCGCATCATGCGGGAACTGGGCGTCGGCAACCAACAACACTTCCTGGAACCCGCGGTGGATCAGTACGTGGAGGGATCGAAGTTTCGCTGGTTCCTGGACAGCGGCATGCTCGGCCCCGATCTCGTCTGGGGACATTTCGTGCATCCGAATCCTTTTATTCTGGAGCAGACGGCGAAATTTCACGTGGGCGTCAGTTGGAACCCGCTTTCCAACGGGCGGCTGGCTTCCGGCGTTGCGGACATCCCGGCGTATCTGAAATTGGGAATCAAGGTTGGAATGGGCGTCGATGGTGAGGCGAGTGCCGATCGCGCCGACCCGTTTGAAAATATGCGCATGGGGCTTTATGCCGTCCGCGCAAAATATGAAAACGCCGCCGTGCTTTCACCTTACCAGGTATTGCAAATGCACACGCTGGGATCGGCCGAAGTTCTCGGCGTTGCGGACAAATTGGGCAGCCTCACGAAAGGCAAGCTGGCGGACTTGGTGGTGATCGATCCAAGCGAGTTCGGGCATGTGTTCGATCCCTATGCCAGCCTGGTGTTTGTCGGCGGAGTCGAAAATATCGATCGCATCTACGTTGGAGGCGACCTGGCAGTGTTGCATGGACAAGTTTCCGGGCAGAATGTTGGCGAAGTGCGGCATGAGGCGGAGAGCAGAGTACGCTAACCCGCATTCCTCGGAGATAGCACGAACACCGGTGGAACAGGCTTCATAGGTTCAAGACATCTGCCTAACCGTTTTGTCATTCCGAGCGAAGCGAGGAATCTCTCTGTCTTTTCTTGGGCGTAACCCCGGGAGAGATTCCTCGCTTCGCTCGGAATGACAAAATGGAAATCCTTTTCGCAAGTTATGAACTCTGCTCCACAAAAAGTTTGTCACGGCGCGTCCACCACGCAGCGAAATCCGATCGTGCCCGTGCGATCGCGTCCCGGCGACATCAGCAGGAATTTCTGATGCTCGTCGAGACGGTACGTCTGCGGAAAATACCAGATCGATCCGCGCGGCTGATAGAACGCACCGCCGCGCAGAATCGCCGCGCGAGTGTGCTCATCGCGAAACTCGTCGGTCCACTGCGAAACATTTCCGGCCAAATCAAGCACGCCGAGTGCGCTGGCGCCGGAGGGAAACGCATCCACCTTGGTTGGCGCGCGCATGGTCCTGCCATGGTCGGGCGGAGGAAGCGCTCGATCGTTCCATTCCATTCCCCACGGATAGAGCCGCCCGTCGGAACCCTGCGCGGCGTACTGCCACTCCCAATCGTGAGGCAAGCGCTTTCCCGCCCACGCCGCATACGCGCGCGCGTCTTCGATCGAAACCCACGTCACTGGCTCATTTCCCGCGCTCTCGGGAAACGTTCCATTCGACCAGTGCCGCAGAAAATTGTGATCGTCCGCGGGCCGGTAATGCGCGGCGTCCATAAATTTTTTGAATTCGGCGTTGGTTACGGGTGTCCGGTCGATATAGAAAGTTTTCATCTGTAGCCGGTGGCGATGAAACCGGCGCGGCGCGTTTTCCCACGGATACTGCACGTCGACGCCGGGATCGTTCCCGCCTTCGATTTCGATTCCGCGCACGATGAGATCGAAATCGCCGCCCGGAATGCGAATCATGCCCGGCGGCGCGGACGCGGCCGGTTTCGTCGCCGGAATTTCCACCATCGTCTGCGGCAGAGATTTCCAATCCCGCGAAAATGCGCTCAGAGGCCGCTTCGCGCGCTCGGCCATAAACGCCTGCAAATCTTTCCAATCGCCGCTCGGAGCGCTTTCCGAAGTCGCCAGCACCGCGCCAAACCCAAGGCCTTCGATCGAAAATCGCAGCGTGGCTTTTCCCTCCGCGACATCCGGGGTCAATTCGACGCCATGCCACAGGTCGTAGTAGTGCATCCCCTCGCTGTGCGCAACCCGAAGCTGTTCACCCGATACTTCGTACTCGTTGCGATTCACCATCGTCCACAGCGTCCCGCTTTTTCCGGGGAACCGGCTCGCGAAAATGCCGGATTGCAGCGTTGCCGCATACGGCTCCCAATCGGCGCTTTGCAATGTTTCTCCGAACGCACGCTCGATGCGCGTGAAGCGCAGCACCGCTTCCGCGTCGTGCGGCGTCATCCCATACCAGAAGCCCCATAGATTTTCCATCGCCGCATAGCCGACGCCGTTGAAGAAAGCGTGCTGCAAACTGTTGGTCTTGTCGCGAGTGAATCGGTCCGTAACGTTGATTGTGTGCCGCCGCTCCAGCCATTTGGCCTGATCCACCATAGGAACGAAGGGATAGGGCGTGTCTTCCCACGTCACCCAGTCATTCCAACTGAGGGTGCTCCACGCGAGCGATTCGTCGCGAATGGAAAATTGCGGCTCGAGCGCGAGTGGGTAGTGCGTGGCGTCCGCCGCCGCGTGAAAACTGGCGGGAACATCCTCGAGCGTATCGAAATTGACGCCGTCCGCGCCGATTTGTGCCATCAATTCGGCTAGCGCGGCCGCGGTGGGCGCGCCCTCGTCGCGCGTGCCGTTGTCCCAAGCGAGCGTGGGGAAAAAGACGCGCACGCCGCGCGCATGAAAATCGCCCACCATGCGCCGAAGCCCGGGAATGCCGCCCGGCATGTCGCGAATCAAATCGAATTGATTGCGGTCGTCCGCCCCGATGTTGGGATAGAGCGGCCAGATCAGGACGGCATCGATGGGGCCGATACGCCCTCCGACATCCGCGAGAAACCGGTCGACGGTGTACTGATTCTTGTCCGGATCGAAGAACGTGCGGTCCCAGGTCAGCATCTGGACCTGCGAATAGACGTGTTGTGTCCACGCCAGCTCGGGCCGAGCGTACTCCGCTCCATCGTAGCGCAATCGCTTGAGCCGCTCCTCGCGCCACGCTTTCATTTGCGCCCGCCACGCTTCCGCATCCGCCGGACTTTCCGGCCCAGGTAACAGCACGTCTACCGGACCTGCCGGCTCGGTCAGATTCATCACGCCCGTCGGCGGGTACAGAGCATGCCGCGGCCGCCATTCCTCGGAAAACAAGGTGGCCGAAATCATTGCGAAGACGGCGAAAACAAGGATGCGGAATCTGCGCGAATGGCCTGTGCTAGAGTAGCGTGGGATCATCGATAACGCCCTGTGAGCGGCAACAACAATTATGAATAACGACAGGACAAAATTGCCTGTCCCCTTCACGCGCTGGAGTCTACCCTCACTCTTCCATGGTCACAAGCGCGTTTGCTAAACCGGCATCCAACTATTTTTTCCAACTCTCACGAAGCCCTTCTGCAGATGACTGCCTTTCTGAACTATGGCCGCTTACCTGGAAATGCGTTTCTTAAGTTGAAGCGCGAGTTTCGGCGGATTATCATCACCCTGGCCTGCGTTAACCCGTGGGCACCTTAACAAAGAAGGGTAGATCGCCGATGGAATCCATAGAGTATTTCAGAAACGAAGAAAAGTGGACACCGGCCGAGAAGAAAGCGGCACGAATTGCTTTCGATAAAGCATTCGAACGGCACTGCGCCACGATCACCGCAAAGGCAAAACGGATGCTGGAGAACGCTACAGCTCCCTCGGACGTCTTTCGGGTTCAAGAGTTTCTTACCAAGGAACGAAGAGCAGTGGATAGAATCTACGACTTTCGATATTCGCAGTTGCTCCTGGTTTTCTCGACGCTGATGCGAGGAGGATGGTTGACGGAGCGAGACTTGGCCGGCCTCGAACAAGAGAAAATTGCCAAGATCAAATTCATGGCAAACCTCTGATTCCTCGTTCTCCGGGCGCCATTTCCAATACCCGTACAGTGTGTGCGAGAATTCCGGTTTCCCGTATTTTTGTAGCGCCCGCCTTTAGGCGGGCATTCTGGATTCGCGCAGATGCCCGCCTGAAGGCGAGCGCTACAGGGCTTCCTAGTTAGGAGCACTCCATGTCGGATCGTAACCGGATCACAATTCTCGGCAGCTTCGTTGCCGACCTCGCGTTTCGCACCAGAAAAGTGCCGGCATGGGGCGAAACGATTCTGGGATCGGATTTCCGGCTTGGCCCTGGCGGGAAAGGATCGAACCAGGCCGTGGCTGCCGCGCGCTTGGGCGGAAAAGTAAGTTTCCTCAGCAAGCTCGGCCGCGACTCGTTTGGTGATTTGGCGCTCCGGACCTATCAACAGGAAGGGATCGATACTCGATTTATTTTTGAAACGGATAGCCACCCCACAGGCGCGGCCATCATCATCGTGGATGAAGTGACCGGCGAGAATGCCATCATCGTCGTCCCCGGCGCCTGCTATCACGTGACACCGGCTGAAATCGACCAGGCTCGCGAACTCATCGCCGAATCCGCTGTCTTCTTGGCTCAGCTCGAACTGCAGCTTCCTGCAGTGAAACATGGATTGAAGCTGGCCCGCAGTTTAGGTGTGCAAACCGTTTTGAATCCCGCTCCCGCCCTGGAATTACCCGAAACAATTTTTCCGTTGTGCGATTACTTGACGCCAAACGAAACCGAGGCTGCCGCCTTGACCGGCCTGCCGGTGACAAACATCGCGGAAGCGGAACGCGCCGCCGCCGCGTTATTGGCCCGAGGCGCGCGCAACCTCGTCGTGACCCTCGGCGCCCAGGGCGCCCTCGTGAAAAATGCCAGCCTCTCGAAACATGTCCCCGCCGTGGACGCCGGCACGGTGGTCGAAACCACGGGCGCCGGCGACGCCTTCAATGGAGGCTTCGCCATGGCCCTGGCGGAAGGACGCGACATCGTAGCCGCCACGCAATTCGGATGCGCCGTGGCAGGCATCTCCGTGACAAGACGCGGCACGGCTCCCTCCATGCCCACGCGCGCCGAGGTGGATGCGCTATTGAAAGCGTCGCTATGACGCGAATCATTCGGCCACCGGTCAGCAATCGTCTATATCGCGGCATCGGGCCTTCCTCGGCACTGCCGCTCGACATCCTGTTTCATTTCGGTAGACGAACCCGCGTCAGGCCCCTACATTTTATCGCGTATTGAAATAGGTTCTGGTATTTGCAAGCCTAGAAGTGGCACTATCCGGGCGGGAGCTGTTCCTGGCCGGATGGAGTCTCCGTGCTGTGGCGGCCCCTGGCCGGCTTTTCGGTTACTGCACTCCTTCGTTTGCCGGCCAGGAATTGCCGCCATTGCCTCCCCCCGTTAAAAGTGGAAAGGCCCGGTTGGAATTGCCGGCGATCCGGCCCTCGAAGCGATCGAGGAGGAAAAAGGAGATTCCGATTGACAACTGACCTGAACGACCGCCCAGCCATTGACACGGACCATCAACTCCCGGCGTATGTGCCGGAGCATCGCCGGCATGTTGGAACTATGGTTATCATTGTTGTGTTGCTGCTTGCCGCTCTCCTTGCCTTCGTTCTGATCTTCCGCCACCACGAGGCCGCCGAAAAAGCGGCGGCCTCGGCGCGTCCGGCGCCGGGAATTGCGGTGACCACCGCGACGGCTCAAAAGGGGAACATCGGCGTTTATCTCGATTCCATCGGCACCGTCACTCCGGTTTACACCGATTCGATCACGGCCGAGGTGACAGGCCTGATTGTTGCCGTTCATTACACGGAGGGCCAACGGGTACAAAAAGGCGACCCGCTCATTGATATCGATTCGCGTCCCTACGCCGCGACGCTCTTGCAGGCGCAAGGGGCGCTGGAGAGGGACCAAAATCTTCTGGCCCAAGCACAGATGGACTTGAAGCGCTACCAGGCCGCCTTAGCTGGCAAGGCCATTGCGGAACAAATGGAGGCCGACCAAGAAAAGCTGGTGCTACAAGACGAGGGCATCGTGAAAAACGACCAGGGCACGGTGCAATATGCCCAGGTGCAAGTGGACTTTTGCCATATCGTCGCCCCCATCTCCGGCCAGGTGGGATTACGGCTGGTGGACCCCGGCAATGTGGTGCAGACGGCCGGAAGCACGACTCTCGTGGTCATTACGCAGCTTGAGCCTATCACCGTAGTTTTCACGATACCCGAAGACAGCCTCGGCCCGGTGGTGAGCCGCCTAAAAAAGGGCGCCAAGCTGAGCGTCGATGCCTTCGATCGCGCAAACATGGCGAAAGTCGCCGCGGGGCAACTCTTGACGCTCGACAACCAGATTGACACGACCACAGGAACCGTAAAAGGGCGAGCTACCTTTGACAACAAGAATGACGCGCTCTTTCCGAATCAATTTGTCAATACACGCCTGCTGGTGAATACATTGCAGGGAGTAACGCTGGTTCCTTCCTCAACCATTCAACAAAATGGGCAAGCATCGTTTGTGTACGTAATTCAAAACAATGTCGCCCACATGCGCAGCGTAAAGCAGGGGGTTACCGACGCGGGCCAAACTCAGCTGGACGGCATCAACCCCGGAGACGTTGTGGCCAACAGCAGCTTCGATAAATTGCAGGACAACTCGGCCGTGGTCATCTCGAACACGCCGAACACCCCAGCCTCAACTGGCAAAAGCGGGAGCAGCGCGCAGTGAGTCCATCTCGCCCGTTCATATTGCGGCCGGTAGCCACCGCTTTGCTGATGGCCGCAATCCTCTTGGTCGGTCTCGTCGGTTTCACACAATTGCCGGTATCCGCATTGCCGGAAGTCGATTATCCGACGATTCAGGTGCTGACGTTTTATCCGGGCGCAAGCCCGAACGTGATGGCCACCACGGTGACCGCGCCGCTGGAGCGGCAATTCGGCGAACTGCAGGGCTTGAGCCAGATGACCTCGACCAGCTCCGGAGGCGCTTCCGTCATCGTGCTGCAGTTTAATCTCACCCTTCCGATCGATGTAGCCGAGGAAGAGGTGCAATCCGCCATCAACGCATCGCAAAGTTTGCTGCCGTCCATCCTGCCCGCGCCGCCAATCTACAGCAAGACCAATCCGGCCGATGCCCCTGTGCTTACGCTGGCCATCACCTCAAGTGCCATGCCGCTTTCTCAGGTTGAGGACCTAGTGGACACGCGCCTGGCGCCCAAGATTTCGCAGCTTAGCGGAGTCGGTCTTGTAACCATCAGCGGCGGCCAAAAACCGGCCGTGCGCATTCAAGCCAACCCCGCTGCCCTCTCCTCGTACGGCATCAATATGGAAGACCTGCGTACCGCGCTAACCGCGGCCAGCGTGAACGCCGCCAAAGGGAATTTCGATGGGAACGCCCAGGATTACCAAATCGATGCCAACGATCAGCTCGTCACCAGCGCCGACTACCGAAATGTTGTAGTCGCCTACCGGAACGGCGCGCCGGTGATGCTGACCGACGTGGCCAGCATTGTGAATGGCGTGGAAAACAATAATCAGGCGGCATGGATGAACTTGACGCCCGCGGTCATCTTGAACGTGCAGCGCCAGCCCGGGGCCAACACAATCAGCGTGGTCAAGAGCATCAAGAACCTATTACCTCAACTGCAAGCCAATCTGCCCACCGGCATCCAGGTGACAACGCTGACCGATCTCACCACCGCCATCGAAGCATCCGTTTCGGACGTCGAATTTGAATTGCTCCTGACCATCGGGCTCGTCGTCCTGGTCATCTTTCTCTTTTTGCGAAGCATCTATGCCACCATCATCCCCAGCGTCGCCGTGCCCCTCTCGCTGATTGGAACTTTCGCGGCCATGTATATCCTCGGTTACAGCCTGGATAACTTATCGCTGATGGCTCTGACCATCTCCACCGGCTTCGTGGTGGACGATGCCATCGTGATGATCGAGAACATCTCGCGCTACATCGAAGCAGGCGACCCGCCCATGGAAGCGGCGCTCAAGGGCGCCGAGCAAATCGGCTTCACCATCCTTTCGCTGACCGTTTCCCTTATCGCAGTTTTGATTCCGCTGCTCTTCATGGGCGATGTGGTTGGGCGCCTGTTCCGCGAGTTTGCCGTGACGCTCGCCGTAACCATCGTCGTTTCGGCCGTGGTCTCGCTGACGCTCACGCCCATGATGAGCGCGCGCATTCTGCGGCGCGAGCCGGAAGAACAGAAAGCGCGCATCTACAAAGCCACGGAGCGCGCTTTCGAGCGCATGATCGCGTTCTACGGCCGGACGCTTAAGTTTGTCCTTGGTTACCAAACGATAACACTCCTTGTCGCTCTGGCCACGCTCCTGCTTACGATTTTCCTCTACATCATCATCCCCAAGGGTTTTTTCCCGGTGCAGGATACGGGCGTCATCCAGGGCATATCGCAGGCGCCGCAGGCGATTGGCGCGAAAGCCATGGCGGAAAAGCAACTGGAGTTGACCAAGGTCGTCCTGAACGACCCGGCGGTCCAAAGCGTTTCTTCATTTATCGGTGCGGACGGAACGAATACGACCATCAACAGCGGCAGGATGTCGATCAATTTAAAGCCGCTCGACCAGCGCAAGCTCAGCGCCTCGGACGTAATCCGCCGACTCAACTCCAGCTTGAATCAGGTTCAGGGAATCCAGCTTTTTATGGAGCCGGTGCAGAACATTACAGTGGACGACCGCGTGAGCCGGACGCAATACCAATACACACTCGAGGATCCCGACGCCAACGAATTGAACGACTGGACCAACCGTTTCGTCACCCAACTGAAAAAGCTGCCGGAACTCGAGGACGTGGCCACCGATCAACAATTGGGAGGCTTGGCCGTGTCCCTGGTGATCGACCGCGTCACCGCCTCGCGCCTTGGCATCGCGCCCTCGACCATTGACAACACTCTATATGACGCTTTCGGCCAGCGCCAGATCAACACCATGTACACGCAAGTGAATCAGTACCACGTCGTTCTCGAGAGCCAGCCGCAATTTCAATTGGACCCCAACAAGCTGAATCATCTCTACATTCAGGCCAACGCGTCCGCCAACGCGACCGGCGCCGGCGCCACTTCTTCCTTCTCGTCTTCCGGATCGCCTTCCGCGGGGTCCAATGCGCTCGGAGGCTCGGCGCTCTACACACCATCCGCAAATACGCTCGCACCTCCCGCGAACGCGCTTTCGGCAAGCACATCTTCAATATCGAGCACGGGAGCGAATTCCGCGGGGGCCACGAGTTCAGCCATGAGCAATGCCGTACCGCTGAGCGCATTCACCCACTTCGAGAAAACCACGGAGCCGCTCTCCATCAATCACCAGGGCCAATTTCCAGCCATCACCGTATCGTTCAATCTCGCGCCGAGCGCTGCACTGGGTAACGCCATCACGGCCGTCAACAAAGTGCAGAAAGACATGCACATGCCCGCAAGCCTGCAGGCCAGTTTCCAAGGCACCGCCGCATCCTTCACCAATTCGCTCTCCAATGAACCGTTGTTGATTCTTGCCGCGCTTGTCACGGTGTACATCGTCCTGGGTGTTCTCTATGAAAGTTTTGTTCACCCGATCACGATTCTCTCCACGCTGCCGTCCGCAGGCGTTGGCGCCTTCCTCGCGCTGATTCTGTTTCACCAGGATTTGAGCGTCGTGGCGATCATCGGCATCGTCCTGCTGATCGGAATCGTGAAAAAAAACGGCATCATGATGGTGGACTTCGCCCTCGAAGCCGAACGCAATCACGGAAAGAACGCCACCGACGCGATTTACGAAGCCTGCCTGCTTCGCTTCCGCCCCATCATGATGACCACGATGGCCGCGCTTCTGGCCGGCCTGCCGCTGGCGCTCGGGACGGGATTCGGCTCTGAACTGCGCAGGCCCCTGGGCATCGCCATGGTCGGCGGCCTTCTGCTGAGCCAGGCGCTCACGCTTTCCACGACGCCCGTTATCTACATCTTTT
>Ga0302324_100002261_pt1 | contig 45064 bp, 33 predicted proteins | sample Palsa_T0_1_FD_201949 | JGI IMG/M metagenome (GOLD analysis project Ga0302324, IMG submission 201949) | Peat permafrost microbial communities from Stordalen Mire near Abisko, Sweden - Palsa_T0_1 | ecosystem: Environmental > Terrestrial > Soil > Palsa > Peat permafrost | place: Sweden: Abisko... | reverse complement strand
AATGACCCTCTTCTCGCCGGAATTTCGATGTCGAGCTCCGAATTCGGCATATTCTATCGCACGTCGAGCGGATCTCGACATCGGGCGATTCCCAGGTATTGGAGCATCCGGAAGAAATGCTGCGAATTGCTCCCGCTCAACTTCGTGGTTGCCCGGGAATGAGCCAGCACCAGAATTATCGGCGACGCTGAAGCTAAGCTGCGATGGTCACTGCGGTGTCACTGTAGCGTATGGCTTGACGAGCCTGACCCAGACTGTCCGAGCCCAATGTTGTAGCGCTTGAGCTTGCGGTAGAGGGTGGCGCGGCTGATGCCGAGCATGCGGCCAGCGAGGGCTTTATCGCCGTTGACCTGTTCGAAGACGCGCTGGATGGTGGCACGTTCAATATCTTCCAGGTCGGTCGTCGAAATCGGAACCCGCGGCGATTCGTGCACCGCCTGCGCGGCGGCGAGATCGGGGTCGAGTACGGAAGGCCGGTCCGCCGGCGATGCTGTCATCATCCCTCCACCACCTCCCGCCGTGGCGCCGGTTGCGATGGCCGGGGGAAGATCGCCGAGGTCAATAATCTGTCCGTTGCCCAGCGCGACCGCGCGCTCCACACAGTTTTCCAGCTCGCGCACGTTGCCCGGCCAGTCATATTGCATCATGGCCTTCATGGCGGCGCTGGTCACGTGCAAATCCGCGCCTGGCGCGTAGCGTTCCAGGAACCAGTGCACCAGCATGGGCGTATCGCTGCGGCGCTCGCGCAAGGCGGGAACGTAGAGCGTGACCACGTTGAGCCGAAAATAAAGATCCTTGCGGAAGGTTCCGTTCTTGTAGGCGGCTTCGAGATCGCGGTTGGTGGCCGCGATCACGCGCACGTCCACTTTCATTCTCTGGTTACTGCCCACGGGACGAACTTCTTTTTCCTGCAGCACGCGCAACAGCTTGGCCTGCAATTCCAGAGGCAGCTCGCCGACTTCGTCGAGGAAAATGGTGCCGCCGTCGGCGGCCTGAAATAATCCCTGCTTCGATTTCAGCGCTCCGGTAAAAGCGCCTTTTTCGTAGCCGAAGAGTTCGCTTTCAATCAGCGTGGGCACCAGCGATCCGCAGTCGACGGCAACGAACGGTCGGCCGGCGAAGGCGCCGCGGAAGTGCATGGCGCGGGCCACCAGCTCCTTGCCAGTTCCGCTTTCTCCGTAGATGAGCACGGGCGTGCGTGTATCTTTCAGGCGCGCCACCATGCGCAGGACGTCCTGAATTTTGGTGGACGATCCGATGATGCCATGCACTGCGGTTTCCGCATCCATGCGCTGGCGCAGAAATTCGTTTTCCTCGACCAGGCGGATTTTTTCCGCCATCCTCCGCAGAAACAGCCGCAGTTCCTCCAGCGGCGAGAAAGGTTTGGTGATGTAGTCGTAGGCGCCAAGTTTCATGGCCTGGACAGCGGTTTCAATCGAGCCGTGCCCGGTCATGAGGGCAATCTCGGTGCGCGGCAGCAGCTTTTTTACTTTTTCCAGAAATTCCAGTCCCGACATGTGGGGCATGACCATGTCGGTCAGCACCATGTGCACCGGCTGCTCTTCGAGCAGCGCCAGCGCCGACTCTCCGCTTTCCGCTTCCAGGCAGACGAAGCCGAGGGCTTCGCCGACGGTGACGCAGAGTTTACGGATGGTCTGCTCGTCGTCAACGATCAGCAGGCGAATGCGGAGATCTTCTTTACTGCCCGGATTATTCACTCGGCCTTCCCAAAAGTTTTGGCGACCACTTCAATAAAAGGCTGCACGCGGAACGGCTTCTCCACGCAGGGAGCGCCGGTTTCTCGCAAGGTGGCAACAGTTTCTTCGTTGGCGATGTCTCCGGTAATAAAGATGATGCGCGCGGCCAGGTCAGGGCGGTGTTGCGCGACCCAGGCATGCACCTGACCTCCGTCAACGCCGCCGGGGGTGCGCATGTCGGAGACGACCCCGAGAAAGCTGCCGTTCTCCAGCAGGCGCAGCGCATCCACGCCCGATTCGCAGCACACTACAGGGTATCCGCTGCGCTCTAGAGCGGCTTGCACATAGGCCATAACGGCCGGCTCATCCTCGATGAGCAGGACAGGTAACGACTGGGGTTTCAGGGCAGGCAGGCTCATGGTTGGTTCACTCCTGCGGCCACACCCAGCGAAGCGGCGTGGGGCGCTGCGGGCAGGCGCACAATAAAGGTCGCGCCCGGCCGGTCAATATTGTTGTGACAGAGAATTTCCCCTCCGTGCTCTTTCAGAATGCCGTAGCAGATGCTCAGGCCGAGGCCGGTGCCTTTCCCGATCTCTTTGGTGGTGAAGAACGGGTCGAAGATCTTGGCGGGATGTTCCACTCCGTTGCCGTTGTCGCGGAAGGAAACTTCGACGGCGTCGCCGGCCTTGGTGGACATGATTTCGATGCGCGCCGGACGGCCGACTTCGTGCACCGCGTCGTAGGCGTTGTTCAGGATGTTCAGGAAAACCTGCTGCAACTGGTGGGCGTCGCCCATGACCTCGGGCAGTTCCTCGTCGAGATGCTCGACCACGTCAACCCCGTGGCTGTTGAAATCGTAGGAACGCAACTGCATGGTGCGGCGCAGAATCGCATTCAATTGCACGGCATTGCGCTGCGGCGGCATCTGGCGGGCAAAGCTGAGCAGATTCTGCACAATCTGCTTGGTGCGCTGCGCTTCCTGCAGAATCACCCGCAAATCCTTGCGGGCGGTTTCAGGCAGTTCAGGATTCTCCATCAGCAGGTCGGCGAAGCCCAGAATCGCGGTGAGCGGATTGTTCACTTCGTGGGCCACGCCCGAGACCAGCTGGCCGACCGCCGCCATCTTCTCGGCGTGCACTAACTTGTCGCGCAGCACGGTGGAATCGGTAATGTCGGTCAGCACCACCACGATGCTGGTGACCGTGCCCTGCTCGTCGCGCATGGGGCTGAGATTGGCCGAGAACCTTCCGGCAGGGACGTTGCGCCGCACAATTTCCAACTCCAGATTGTCGACCTGCTGGCTGTCGAGAGTGCTTCGCAGGGCATCGGCCAGAGAGCAGACAAAAGCGGAGCCTGCCAGTTCGAGCAGCGGGCGGCCCAGCAACTCGCGCTGCTCGAAGCCCGCGTCTTGCCAGCGGCGGTTGGCATAGCTGATCAGGCCCGCGGTATCGGCCACCAGAATCAGGCTCTGCGTGTGGCTCAGAATCTTGCCGGAGAAATCCCGCTCGCGGTGCAATTCCGACTGCGAGGTGCGCAGGCCGGTCACGTCGAGCATTAATCCGCGAATCTGCAGCAGGCGGCCCCCATTGTCATACAGGCCGAAGGCGTTGATCAGCACGTGAATCGGCGATCCGTCTTTACGGCGCAGGGTCGCTTCGAAGTTGCGCAGGTGCCCGTTTTCCTTCATCGCCTCCGCGTGGCGATCGCGCTGCCCGGGAGAAAGATAAAGCTTCGTGGGAATATCGATCTGCAGCAATTCTTCCCGGCTGTCATAGCCCAGCATCCGCACCATGGCGTCATTGACTTCAATGAAGCTTCCGCCGGGCGTGCTGAAGAACAGGCCTTCCTGAATGTTGTCGAACAGTTCGCGGTAACGGCGCTCGGCCTCACGCCGGTCGGAAATATCTTTCAGTACGTGGATGGTCTGCGGGCCTTCGTCGGCCGCGCCCTGCACCCGCGAGGTCGAGACCAGATAGGTGCGATCGAACACCGGGTGCGCGAATTCGTCGGAGTCCTCCGCCATGGAGCGGCAGAACGGACACGAGTAGGAAGCGGCGTCGCTGGTCAGCGCCATGAGCGCCCGCATGTTCACGCCCATCAATTCCGCCGGCGGCACGCCGATCATCGCCGCCAGCGAGCGATTCACGCGCACCACTTTGTCAAACTGGTCGTGCACCACGATAAAGTCGGTAATCGCGTCGAAGATCTCCACCCAGTGGCGATTGGAGCGCTCGATCCGCGTGAACAGGCGGGCATTTTCCAGCGCCATCGCGGCATGGCCCGCCATGGTCTCCAGGAAGACGCGATCCTCCGCGTCCACCGCAGACGCGCGTCCAGCGAGACAGAGTACCCCAGCCAACTCTCCATCGCCTCCGGGCAGCCGCACCAGCGTGCAATCGGTCCAGTGCAGGCTCGCAGCTGCGTCCGGGCCCAGCATCTGTTCCGCCGAAGCGGAGACCACGGTTCCGGTGTGCCGGCCCAGGAAGTCGTTCAAAGCCGTGCCCAGCAGGCGATCCAGCCGATGAAGCAAAGCCTGATCGGCCGCGCTGGGACTCGAGTCGGTGGCCGTGGCAAGCGCCTGCGAGGTCTCTGCGGCCGCGGAAGGCTCCGCCCCGGTCTGTAACGCGGCTAACTGCCAGCGCCCCTCATGCTGCACGGCGAGCAAACCGCCGCGCGCAGCCGTCAGCCCCGCTGTACGGCGGACCAGTCGACGCGCAAACTCCGGCAGGCGCAGGGCGCCGCCCACTTCCCCCGCCAGTTCGGTCAGAGCCTCGGCGCGGCGCCGTTGCTGCTCGGCGTGATACAGATTGCGCGCCACCTCCACCACCGCCGCAACCTGATTCGAAAGCGCCCGGGCGCGGCGAATGTCTTCCTGTGAAATTCCCGTGCCGTCGCTGCGGTCGAGAACTCCGAACATCCCCAGAACCTGCCCGCTCGTGCCCAGCAGCGGCACCGCCATGAACTGCCGCACATTGTATTTCGCGACGATTTCAAGGTTCACTCCCGGAGTGCGGCTGGCCTCATCGGTCCAGAAGACTTCCTTGGCCCGCAAAGTGCGAGTGGCCAGACCTTCGGGGAACAGCGTGTCGCTGCGCTGGGGCTCGCCCTTCGCCACCGCGTGGCGGATGCGGAACTGGCCATCTTCTTCGAGAGCGATGAAGCAGCGCCCAAACCCAAGAAAGTCCGAGGCGCGCATTACAAAAGCCTGCAGAACCTGCTCCAGATTGCTGCTGGAGTTCAGTTCGGAGGAAATCTCCAGCAACTGGTGCAGTTCATGCGCCTGGGCATGCGCCGTGGCATGCAGTTCGGCATGCGCCACGGCGACGGCTCCGAACCCGGCGATCGCCGCCACCAGCGCCTTTTCGTCCGTCGTAAAGATGCCATCGGGCCGCGGGTAGATCAGGATCGCGCCCTGGGTTCGTGAGGTGCGGAATGGAGCCACGATCAACATTCCGGGCGAAACCAGATTGCCCAGCGAATGCACTTCGGCGCCAATCGAAAGCGTAATGGGCTCTCCCGCGGCCACCGCGCGCTGCGCCAGATCGGCCGCGAAGCGCAAGGTCTGCCGGTCGTGGCGGGAGCGGGCAGAATGCGCCAGTTGCGGAGTCTCCGCCGAAACCGCCTTCAGTTCAAACGGCCCTTCCCGGCGCAACAACACGCACACCAGCCGGGTGCCCAGCAGCAGGCGCAGGCGGTCCGCCAGAGCCTCAATGACGGCGGAAACATCCGGCGTGCCATGCAGGGCGTGGGCCACATCGGCCAGGATTTCGGCGCGCCGGTGCTCCTCGCGGGACACTTCGCCCAGCCGGGACGCTTCCAGCAGGCTGCCCAGTTGCCCGGCCAGGATCGTGGCCTTGGCGGCGATGTCTTCGTTAAAGAATTCGGCATTGGAATCGTGCAGAAACGTAACTGCGCCAATCACTTCGTTGAGCACAATCAAAGGCGCCGCCAGCAGCGCACGCGCCTCAAATTCCGCTGCCGCCGGAAACGCCGGCGATTGCACGTGATTGGCCAGGATGGTACGGCGCTGCCGCACTGCTTCGGCCGTGACCGCACTCTGGTCCGGCCGCAAGCGAATGCCAGCGAAGCGCTCGGCCAGCTTTCCATCGGCGGGTCCGCCAACCAGTTCGTCCCCGAAATCGCAGCGCCAGAAATAGACGCCGGAAACCTGGAAGAATTCGCGCGCGGCGCGGCAGAAGAACTGGATCAACGAGTTGGTGTCGGAGCGGTCGCTCGCCTTGGCGGAAATACGGAGCAGAAGCTTCTGGAAGGCCGCATCCGATCCCGGGGCAGAACTGTTTTCCGCCGGCATCACGGGAGGACCGCTGGCCGTGCTTAGCGCTGCGCCGACAATGGAGGAGTATTGTTCGTGATTCACAAGTGCTTGAATCTATTGGGAAATTACCTGTCATCTCAATTTGAGTCAAGTGAAATGGGCGAAAGGGGTGCCTTGGTGTGAAATCCCGAGACAGACGTGAGATTTCATCTCACAGTGAGAAGCTGCGGGATTTTCTCCCGGAATGAGACGGCTCTAATCCTGGGCGGTCCTTGATGGCTCGTTTCGAGACCATACAACTGCATTGTTTCCTTATAGATACGTGTCATTACTTTGGTTTTTTCAAGAAGGTTCAGGTGGCCCGGTCGTTGCACGGCCAAGGGCGACAGCTTCTTGTAGGCAAGGAGGAATTGTGTCTCAAAGAACCAAGACGGCCTTGTTGGCTTTCATGATTCTGGCAGTGAGTCTGAGGACTGTTCCTGTGCTGGCGCAGCAGGTCCACGAGGATGAGATTGTCCGCCGGGCCAAGAGCCGAGTTGACCCCGAGTATCCGGAACTGGCGCGGAAGATGAAACTCGCCGGCGCGGTCAAGATCGCAGTGGTAGTCGCACCCAATGGCACGGTGAAAGACGCCCATGTGGTGGGCGGGCACCCGGTGCTGGCCAACGCAGCGCTGGCGGCCGCACGGAAATGGCGCTTTGAACCAGCCCCGGCCGAGAGTTCGGGAATCATCGACTTCAAGTTTGAACCGCAGTAGCCGCACTGGCTGCGGAGGAGACAGGCATGACAATCGGGAAGAAGTTATACACGAATTTCGGCATCATCCTGAGCATGGTAGTGGTGCTGTTCCTGGTGAACTGGTCGGCGGTGCAGCGCGAGCACGCCGCCAAGGCGGCCGCCTCGGCGTCGCTGGAACTGGCCGACACCACCAATGCGGCCCGCTTCCAGATGATGCAGAACCGCCTGTACCTGAGCAACTACCTGTTGAGCGGCGACACCCGCGAAGTGGACCGCATGAACGACGGCCTGCGCACCCTGAACGAGAGGCTGGAGCAGGGCCGGACCCTGGCCAACTCTGACCAGGAGAAGACCGCGCTGGCCAAGGTGCAGCAACTCGAGCAGTCCTGGGGAAAGGAATTCGCCCAGCCGCTCATCGAAAAGCGCAAAGACGTGGACTCCGGCAACGCCACCGTCGCCGAACTGCAGATCTATTACTTGCAGAAGGACGCCTCTTCCTGGGTGAAGAATTCCAACGACGCCATCGACGTCGCCGACACCGAGAACCGCAAACTCCTGGACGAGCGCCGCAAGTCGGATGAGACGGCGGCCACCGCCACCATCATCGTGTCGCTGCTCAGCACGCTGCTGGCTCTGTCGCTGGGCGTGGTAATCGCCTACCGCACGGCCCGGGGCATTACCCAGCCGCTCAACAATCTGATGAACGTGGCCCGCGGCATCGGCAACACCGGCGACCTCGACCACAACATCGACCTGACCCGCGACGACGAGATCGGCGAACTGGCCCGCACCTTCCACAAGATGGTCACCTATCTCAAGGAGATGGCCGGCATTTCGGAAGCCATCGCTGGCGGCGATCTTTCCGTGGATGTAAAGCCGCGGTCCACGCACGATACCCTGGGCAACGCCTTCTCCCGCATGGTGGAAGGTCTGGCCGGGCTGGTGCGCAGCGTGCGCGACGCTTCATCGCAGGTGGCCAGCGCCTCCAATCAGGTGGCGGGCGCTTCCGACGACGCCGCCAAGATCGGATTGCAGGCCTCCTCCGCCATCGACGAAGTGACCAGCACCATGCACGAGATGAGCGTCAACGTGCAGAACATGGTGAAGAGCACGCAGGTGCAGGCTTCGAGCGTCAGCGAAACCTCGGCTTCGATTGACCAGATGGTGGCTTCGATTCAGCGCGTGGCCGACACCGCCAAGGTGCTGCTCGACATTTCCAACCGTTCGCGCGAGGAAGTGCACAACGGCATCGGCACCATGGAAAAGGCCACCGACGGCCTGAACCGCATCAACACCACCATCAACTCCTCGGGAGAAATCATCGGAGCCCTGGGGCAGCGCGCCGACGATATCGGCAAGATCATTGAAGTCATCGACGATCTGGCGGAGCAGACCAACCTGCTGGCCCTGAACGCCGCCATTGAAGCGGCCCGCGCCGGCGAACATGGCCTGGGCTTCGCGGTGGTCGCCGATGAAGTGCGCAAGCTGGCCGAGAAATCGGCGCAGTCCACCAAGGAAATTTCCGAACTCATCCAGAGCATTCAGAAGGAAGCCCGCAAGGCGGTCGAGAACATGGACCGCTCCACCACCATCGTGAACGAGGGCCTCGAACTGGGCGGCGAATTGAATGCCGCGCTGCGCAAGATTTCGAACGTGGTCACCGAGGTCTACAAGTTCGCCCAGGAAATCGGCGCGGCCACCAACGAACAGTCGCATGGCTCGTCGCAAATCGCGCGCGCCACCACCCGGCTGAACGAAATCACCCACGAAATCAACTCGGCGGTGGAGGAGCAGGCTTCCGGGGCGCAGGCCGTGGTCAAGGCCATGGAACGCATGCGCGAGCTGGTGCAGTCCTCCACGTCCGGTTCGACCGAACTGGCGGCGTCGTCCGAGCAGATGTCGAAGATGTCGCGCGGCCTGCTCGACTTCCTCGACCGCTTTGCCCTGGCCGAGGCCACGCATTCGCAACTGAGCGCGGAAAGTGCCGGACGCAATGCGCGCCGCGCCTCGGCAGGCCTCTAGGTCCGCCGGCCGCTGCCGCATGAGCTGGAAACCGGAGCCGCAAGCCGGAGCTGGAAATTATGAGCCGTGAACTTCATATCGTGGGCTTCAAGGTGGGCCGCGAGACCTATGGCGTGCCCATCACTTCCCTGCATGAAATCGTGCGGGTACCCGAGATCACTGCCGTGCCCGACGCGCCCGACTATCTGGAAGGCGTGATCAACCTGCGCGGCAAGATTGTCTCGGTCATGGACCTGCGCAAACGCTTCGGCGAAAAACAGGCCACGCTGCGCAAGCAGAATCGCATCCTGGTGGTGGAACATGGGGGCCGGCTCGCCGGGCTGATTGTCGATTCGGCCTCAGAAGTATTGAAGATTCCCGCCGACGCCGTGGAAGCTCCACCGGCGGTGTTTCAGGAGGGCGGCTTGAATTGCGTCGTCGGCCTGGCCAAGGTCGCCGGACGCCTGGTGGTGCTGCTCGATATGAGCAAACTGCTGGCTCCGGGCAGCCTGCAGGTCGGCGGCGAAGCGGGCGACAAGAAGGCAGCCGTCAAGGCTGAGGCGCGGAGCGCCGCGGCACGGTAGGAGAATCAGTGGCCAGTGGGCCAGTGGTAAGGGTTCAGGGATCAGGGGCAGGAAACGCATTTTCTGGCCACTGATCGCTGATCACTGAGTTTTGAATCCAGCTTCAGACGAGAACGATACGCATGAGCACATCCGGAGCGGCACCAGCTCCCATACTGACGGAAGCGGAATTGAAGCTGCTGCAGTCCCTCGTCTATCAGGAGTGCGGCATGCACTTCGACGAGCGCCGCACTCACTTTCTCCAGGACCGGCTGCTGCGGCGTCTCAAGGACTGCCGCGTCGACTCCTTCTACGCCTACTACCGCATGTTGATCAGTCCCCAGGGCAAGGACGAACTGGCCAAGCTGCTCGAGAACCTCACGGTCAATGAGACCAGCTTCTTCCGCCACAAGGCGCAACTGGACCTGTTTCAGAAAACCGTGCTGGAAGAAATGTTCAAGCACAAGAGTCAGCGGCGCGAGTATTCCATCCGCATCTGGAGCGCGGGCTGTTCTACCGGACAGGAAGCCTATACCCTGGCCATGCTGGTCACCGACGCCCTGGCCTACTACTACCTGCGCAATCCGCTGCCCATCGATTTGCCGCTGCCCAAGCCGCTGGTGCCGCCCCCGTGGCGCCTGGAAATCCTGGCCAGCGACATCGCCTACTCGGTGCTGCGGCACGGGCAGGAAGGCAGCTACAGCGAGAACCAGATGTCGATGGTGGACTACGGCTACCGCCTGCGCTACTTCGACAAAGTGGGCGAGCGCTACGTCATCAAGAAGCCGCTGAAGGAACTGGTGCACTTCGACTTTCACAATCTGAAGACGGAGTACCTGCCGCAGCGCAACGACGTGATCTTCTGCCGCAACGTGATGATGTACTTCGACGAGGCCGAGCAGAAGCGCCTGATCGAAAAATTCTATCGCTGCCTGAACCCCGGCGGCTATCTGTTCGTGGGGCATGCGGAGAGCCTGCTGGGGCTCACCAACAAGTTTCAGATGCTCCACAAGGACAGTGGCACGGCCTACCAGCGGCTTGAGGTGAGAGATTAACGTATGACGAATTCCCCCGATGAACGCGGCCTGGAACTGCGCGAGCTCTTTTTTGAGACCTCGCAGGAACTGCTGCAGGCGCTGAACGACGAAGCGCTGAAACTGGAGAAACAGCCCGGCGACGAGGAGATCGTGCGCAGCATCCGGCGCACGGTGCATACCCTGAAAGGCGACTCCGCGGCCTGCGGGCTGCGCGAGTTGAGCGAACTGGCGCACCAGTTCGAAGACGCCCTGTCGCTCGACACCGCGGCCACGCAGACGGCTGTGGCGGAGATTGCCTTTGCGGCCGCCGACGTGTTTACCGACATGATCGCGGCCTACCGCAACGCCACCCGGCTGCCTTCCACGAAAAGTCTAAGCAAGCGGATTCAAGACCTGACCGCGGCCCCGGTCCCGGGCAAAACCCGGCGCACCAGAAAATCAGCGGGCGCAGCGTCCGCGGGAAAAACCGCCGGCGACAAAACCGCCGCCGGCAAAGCGTCGGCCTCGCGGGCATCCGCCAAAGCCGACGCGCTCTGGACCGAGCCGGAACGGCAGGCCATGCTCAAGGCCCAGGCCGCCGGGCAGGATGTCTATCACGTCATCGTCAAGATTGATCCGCATTGCGCCATGCCGATTGCCGGCCGCCAGCTGGTGCACAACGCCATCGCACTGATGGGCCCGGTGCTGGCCGTGCGGCCTGACGCCAAGTCGCCGGCGGCCTCGAAGCAAGTGGAATTCGTGCTCGCGAGCATGCAGACCGCGGAGCAGATCACGGCCAAGTGCAAGATTCCCACGATCGCAGGCGAGGTCACGGTCGAATTAATGCTGGACGCGGCGGCCGTGGTAAACCAGCCGCCGAGCGAGCCCGCCGTGCCAGCCGAGTCCTCCGCCGTCGAAATGCTGGCGCCGGAAATGGCTCCCTTAGACGCTCCGCTGCCAGCGACCGAGACGGCGGTTCCGGCCGCGCCCGCCCCGCAGGAAAATATTCTGCGCGTGGATGCGGGCCGCATTGACAGCGTGCTCAATCTCGTAGGGGAACTGATCATCGGCAAGTCCATGCTGCAGCAGGCGCTCAGCGAGTTCTCCAAGCGCTATCCCAAAGACCTGTTGCGCGGCAAGTTTGGCGATGCCATGGCCTTTCAGGCGCGCGTGCTGAACGACCTGCAGCGCTCGGTCATGAAAATCCGCATGGTGCCGGTCGAGCAGTTGTTCCGGCGCTTCCCGCGCATGGTGCGCGATGTGGCCCGGCAGTGCGGGCGCGAAGTGGAACTGGATGTCAGCGGGCAGGACACCGATCTCGACAAAGGCATTCTCGACGCCATCGCCGAGCCCCTGACTCATCTGGTGCGCAACGCGGTGAGCCACGGCATTGAGACCCCGGAGGAGCGCCGCAAGCTGGGCAAGCCCGCGCAGGGAGTCATCCGGCTGAACGCCTACCATCATGGGAACCAGGTCGTGGTCGAAGTCACCGACGACGGCCGCGGCATTGACGCACAGAAAATTCGCGCCAAGGCCATCGAACTCGGCATGACCACCGCCGAGGACGCGGCGCGGCTGAGCGACGCGGAAATCGTTGAATTCATCTTCCGGCCCGGCTTCTCGACGGCGGAGCAAGTCACCGAGGTCTCCGGGCGGGGCGTGGGTATGGACGTGGTGCAAAGTGTGCTGCACCGCCTGAAGGCTTCGATCAGCGTGGAAACCCGCATGGGCCAGGGCACCACCTTCCGCCTGAAGCTGCCGCTGACTCTGGCCATCATCAAGGCGCTGCTGTTCTGGGTGGAGCACCGGCTGTATGCCATTCCGCTGAATGCCGTTCTGGAAATTGCGCGGACGTTTGAAACCGAGGTGCATCAGGTCGACAACTACGAAGTTCTGCAGTTGCGCAACCAGGTGCTCCCGCTGCTGCGGCTGGGCCGTCCCGTAACCGACAGCGCGCGCAAAGCCAAACTCTTTGTGCTCGTCATTACCGTGGGCGAAAGGAAGTACGGTCTGATTGTCGATTTGCTGGAGGGCGAAGAGGAACTGGTGATCAAGGCGCTCGACGATCACACCTTCCACACCGATCTGGTTTCCGGCGCTTCCATTCTGGGCGATGGGCGCGTGGTGCTGATTCTCAACCTGCCCGCCGTGGTGGAACACGTGGCCCGTGCCCGGCCCGAGGAGTTGGGCATCTGCAATTCCGGCTTGCTTTTGACCCATACCGACCGCATGCGCCTGGCCATGTCTGCGAATATGACTCCGCCCGTGGGAGGCCAGGCATGAGGAACCCGGTGCGCGTGCTGGTAGTGGACGATTCGGCGCTGATGCGCAAACTGATTCCGCAGATGCTGGCGGCGGATGAATCCATTGACGTGGTGGGCACCGCGATGGATGGCACCTTCTGCCTGAAGAAAATCGAGGAACTGAAACCCAGCGTGGTCACGCTCGACCTGGAAATGCCGGGCATGAACGGCATCGACACCTTGAAAGAAATCATGCGGCGGCAGCCGGTGCCGGTGATCGTGTTCAGCTCGCACAGCATCGACGGTGCGTCGGTGACCATGAAGGCGCTGGGCCTGGGCGCTTTCGATTTCGTCTCCAAGCCTAAAGACGCCACGGCCCACATGGCCGAGACCGCCCGGGAACTGATCGCCAAGGTGAAGGCGGCGGCGGAATGCAAACTGAAACCGCGAATGATTGCCGGAGTTCCCGCCAAGCGGGAAAAATCGCCGGTCTCCTCCGCCTCGCCCAACAAGGTGATCGCCATCGGGGTCTCCACCGGAGGCCCGCAGGCCCTGGAGTTTCTGCTGTCGCAGTTGCCCGGAGATTTTCCGGGAACGATTGCCGTGGTGCAGCACATGCCGGAGGGTTTCACCGACATGTTCGCCCGCCGGCTCGATGAAGTTTGCCCGTTGCGGGTGAAAGAAGCGCAATCGGGAGACGTGTTGCAGCCGGGACGGGTGTTGATTTGTCCCGGAAGCCGCCACATGAAAGTGAAGCGGCTGCCCCTGGGAGACATTGTGGTGCTCACGGACGAGGCCCGGGTCAATGGGCATCGTCCCAGCGCCGATGTGCTGCTCCGCAGCGTGGCCGAGGAATTCAAGACGCATGCGGTGGGCGTGCTGATGACGGGCATGGGCGACGACGGCGCCGAAGGCCTGGGGGACGTTAAGAAGGAAGGCGGCATGACCCTGGCGCAGAGCGAGGAGTCCTGCGTGGTCTATGGCATGCCCAAGGCGGCGATTGAACGGGGCTACGTGACCCGGGTGGTCGGCCTGGACGTGATGGGCTCGACGCTGCAGGCGATTTGCGGCAGAAGTGCCGGATCCGAAGCGGGATCCGCCGGACGCGCGGTGCGCGCCGGAAACTAGAGATCGGGCCCGGTCGAGTACCCGTGACCAGAGTGATCTGGTGCGGGGCCAGCCGGGCATGATATGCAGTAGACAGGGGAGGTCTGTATGGAGCAGTTTGCAAGCGTGAAACGCAGCAAGGACGGGCAGCCGGTGCGCTACTTAATCGTGGACGACTCGGTGTTTGCCCGTAAGAATCTGGCCCGCATGATCGAAACGTTCGGCGGGCAGGTGGCGGCGGAAGCCGGGGACGGCTTGACCGCTATCAGCGAGTTCGACCGCACGCATCCTGACATCGTGCTCATGGACATCACCATGCCGCAGATGGAAGGGATCGAGGCCGCCGAACGGATTGTCCAACAGCATCCGGAAGCGCGCATCGTCATGGTTTCCTCCGTCGGTTACCAGGAAAACATTGTCGCCGCGCTGCAACGGGGGGCTCGCCATTTCGTGCAGAAGCCGGTCAAGCCGGAAGTGCTCTACGAAGTCATCAAGTACGTTCTGGGGGACGACGGCGCCGTGGCGACCGCGGCCGGAGTGGGAGTCTAAACGCGATGAAGATGGAACTGATCCAGCCTTTCATCAACGCGGCGGACGCCGTGTTGTCGCAAGGGTTACAGGGCATCACAAAAGTGGGCAACCTCACCATGGAAGAGGAAGCCTACCACCGCAAGGGTGTGGCCGGCATGATCGCGCTGACCGGCGACATTGAGGGCCGGATCATACTCGATCTCGAGCCGCAGACGGCCGTGAAGGTGGCCAGCCACTACGCCGGCGCCGAACTGCCCGAGTCGGACTCGCTGATCAAGGAAACCATCTTTGAACTCGCCAACCAGGTCGTGGGCAACGCCATCTCGGCGCTCAATGACCAGGGCTTCCATTTCCGCGTGCATCCCCCGCTCCTGCTGACCGCGCAGGAGGGCGACAAGACCAGTGAAGACACCGAAGCGCTCATGATCAGCTTCGAGACCTCCCTTGGCCACGTCTTCATGAACGTTGCGTTGCGCTACAACAAGCGCCGCATGGCTGATCACGCGGCCCTGGGCGCGTAAAACCAGTGGCCAGTTGCCGGTGGTCAGTTGCCAGTTTCTCGAATCAGCGGCCGGCGTCCGGGCAGGAAGTCACGCCCGGGAGGCTGTTGGCGCAGATCGTTGATTGGATAGATCGTTGAGCGGACGGATCGTTCGCTGCGCCTGATTATCCCCCTTCACTATTTTTTTGAACGAAACGGCTAAATTATTGATTCTGCGGATGTTACGGGGCCATGATATGCCTGGGTGACCGTAAAATCTTGACAGCAAACGACTTACCTGCAAAATCTTCCAGAATAAAGAGTTAGCGGCCTTTTCCCGTGAACCGAGCCTCTCCGTCATTCCTTCCATCGTTGCCGGGCCGTGGCTGCAGCGAGCGCGCACGGTTCCATTGTGAGCGCTCTGTAGACTCGGTCAAGGTTGTCCGTCACACGACTGGGATTTATTTCTGTGGAAGGCTGTGGAAAAGCGAAAAGGGGACGAGTTTAGGGCGCGGCTGAATCCGCGCCCCTTTCAAAACAATCCCAAGCTGAGCCATTCGTTGTTCGTTATTGAGTCAGGGTGATGCTTACCAGATCCTGGGGAGTGCCGTCGACGCTGGACGGGAGCACTCCTTTGATCGCAATCGAGGTGCTGGCCAGAATTTCGCCGGTGCTCGACTGAAATGCATTGATCTGAATTTTTTGCGGGTACAAGGCGAAAAGCACTTTGCTGTCAGGGCTGAAATAAGTGTACGGCGCACCCGGAAGAGTGGACGAGCTCTGGATCAGTTGAGAGCCGGCGAAATCAAGGCGGCCGACATAAGTTTTCTTTGCATCCAGGTCACCGAAGACGACGTTCCGGCTGGCCGGGTCGAGAGCGATGTAGCTGGACTCATCTCCGCAGAAGGTGAGATTCGATGCCTGGCAATTGATCTGTTGGCCAGTCGCCGTTTTGGTGATCCCCAAAAAACCGCTGCCGGCGCCGCAGCAGGCACCCACTACTGCGGTGAGCTGATCGTTCACTGTAACCCCCGCCCCCCCGCCGCAGTCCGCGTTGACTTCGATCAGCGTAGTCAGCGCGCCCAGGTCGCCTGTGGATTGATCGACCTGGTAAGTGTCGTAACCCGGATTGCAAGTATAAGGTGCGTTATCGAAAGAGCGGGCGAACAGTGGGGTTCCCCTGATTCCGAAACCGAAGCTCTGAAGAGAGGTGTAATAGTTGGAATACGTCGCCACTACTTTTCCTGTGTTGGTCAGGTCCCCGGTGGAGGGGTCGATGGTGAAGAGCGTGATGGAGTCATCCGAGTTGCCTTGGGAATCCGTCCAATAGATCGCGGCATAGGCGAACTTTCCGGCAGGATCGACGACGAACGAATACACCGGATACGCGAGATCGAAAGTTAGATGCTGGGCGAATTGCGCTTCTGGCGCGCCCTTGGCATTGGTGTGATAAAGCCAGACATCGGTCGAGTCCCAGACATAAACAAAGTGCTCGGAGCCCACGCTTAGCGGATCAATGTTATTGGCTCCTACGAATATGTTGCCGACTTGTTGGGCGACGGCGGTTTCGGGATTCACGTCGTAGGTGAGCAGCGAGATCGCGCCCGACGTGTGTTCTGCGACGTACAAGACTTCTGTGGACGAGGAAGCGGCGGATGCGGTCGCGGCGAGCGCCGCACACAAGGTGGCCGAGGCAAAGAAGCGCGATGCTGTGGACATGGGAATTCTCCTGAGAATGCTTTAATCCCAGGTCTCTGATGCCACACGCTGAGCAGGAGTTGGTCAGATAGCGCGCAGGCAGCTCGCTCGGCAAAACGGCCCACGAGAGCTCGAGCGGCCCGCGTGGGCGGTGCGGCGACACTAGCAAAAAAAGAAGACCAGACCCGGGAGGGTCTGGTCAAAGAATTTCAAGATTGAAGCGGTCGTGAGGGTTGAACGCGGGTACCCGCCCGCTAACCCATGAGATATGACCGAATCCCAGTTTGGAATACCGACAGACTATCCCCAAGCCGCTCTTGTTGACTGGTCAATTTTGCACAGGTTTGAACCAATTCTCGATCCCGTGAACATTCGCTAAACAAAACCGGGCCATCGCAATCGGCGAATCCGGGGGGAGAAATCAACTTCGAGGCACTTCGGGCAGGGGCACTTAAAAGCCCGGTCGTTGGGAAAGACGATGTGTCCGCAATTGTCACAAATCTGCCGCCCGTTGGAGAGAACCTTCATCGGCCGGAATCCGGTGCCGGAAGCACAGTAAGCGCAACGAGCTTCTTTCATTTTCCTGGAGGCCAAGGCCGTACTCTCCCCACGGACGATGGGTAATTTCCAACAGATCAGAGTGGCTCCGGCGGCGGCCCGGTTCACGCATCGAGCGTTGCATCCAGGCCGCCACTGGGGACTCGGGGGAGGGCTGGCAAAACTGCCAACCCGAGCGGCGCCACCCGCTCAAGCGCTACAACCAACATAAGAATCGTACGATGTTGAAATAAAGCTTGTATGTTCAATATTGCACACTTTTGAGGGCAACCAGGATGAGCCGGCGGCGACTGGATCGCCGGACATGGGCGCCAAGCCTTTTAGTGAGGCCGTGATTTTCGCAACGATCTATTGGGGTGCCGGGGCATGGGCTGACAGGGTTTGATTGAGTTGGTTGGCCAGCTGGTCGACCTGCTCGTTAGAGATTTCGATCTGGCCGTCGACTTCAACGCTCAAGCCGCCGACGCCGACATCCTGGAACCTGGCACTCTCGAGGTTGGCGGAGTTTTGCAGCACGGGCGGAAGGGCGATCTTGAAATCGGTTGCGGCGCGCGCGGCCGACAGAACGGACTGGGCGACCTGATCGCGCAGGACTTCGCCCAGTGCTCCGGAACGCAGGGATTCCTCCAGCATTCCGGTAGCGTCAATGCGCCCGAGCGTGGCGGTTACGGTCAGCGTGTTGGGCTTGGCCTGGTCATTTTTGTTTTTGTCATTGGCATGGTTGATGGCGGCCGTGAGTTTGACTTCAACCTTTCCGTTGCCTTCGGCCAGTTCGTTGGCGGTTTGTTGACCGAACGCGCGCGTACACATCCAACGCTCAAAGTGCAGCCACACGATGAGGACGCTGGCGGGAGTGGCGGGCGTCAGCGTGGCCTGCCGGATGGTGACGCGCTGCCCGCAGGTCTCAGTGGTCTCAAGCTGGGTGCGCAAGAGTTCGAAAATGTTCTGTTGCAGCTCTGACAGGTCCGCCGACAGCTCGAGTTTGAAGTTGCGCTGGCCGCCCTGCGCCGCCGTCTGCATAAGCCTCCCAGAAACCACCACGGGGATGGTCTGGCTTGACACCCGAACCGTGCTCTTCACCTGGGGAAGCATGAACGACAGATCCTGGCCGCTGGCCAGCGAAATGCTGATTTCGCGTCCCAGCGCGAGTTGCTGGTTGTAGAAATCAGTGAGCGCTTTGTCGAGACTTTCGGCGTGAGGCAGGAGCTCGGCGCTGGCGGCTTTGGCTGCAAGGCTTTGGTCGAGCTTCTTGTCTTCCTGGTCAAGATCGGAGTCTGATTTCGCCAGCCTTTTGGAGATGTCTTTCAGCCCGGATTTTTGCGCGGCGGAGAATCCTTCCTGGAATTTTCTGGTGCCGTTGCGCGCATTTTCGAGCGCCTTGTCGAGAGCGTCGGCCGCGGGAGATTGCGAGGCGGCGGTTTCCTGGTGCAGTTGTTGCCGAAGACTTTGCAGGGCGGCTTGCGCGGCCGCGGTAGTCTTCACCAGGGTCTGAAATTCGGCAATTTGTGCGCTGGTGGCCTGCAGTGCGAGGACCTCGTGGAAGTCTTTGAGGCTGTCTTTTTCATCGAGTCCGGTGGGCCGGCTGATCCCGCTGAGGCTGCCCGAGCCTGCCAGGGTGCTGCCGCCGCCCCCGTGGCGCTGCGCATTCGCAGGGACGGGGCATAACATGACGAAGCCCAGAATCAGAACGGCGATGGCAGAGACGGAAACCCCACTTCGAGACATGACGCAAATCTCCAGATAGCAGGTGCAGGAACTACGGCGAAACCAGAATGGCAGGGACATCGGGACCGGGCGTCAATCTTATCAAGAAGCGGCTTATCAAGACCGGCGGCCCAGTAGCGGCGACCTGACCAAACTGGCGACGTGCTGCTAGCTTGGCTTACATCGCGAAAAAAATCTAGTGGCTTTACAGTTCTTTGCATAGGGGAGGGTGGAGGTGAGGGGCAAGAGCTCTAACGACAGATGACACAGGGGAACACAGAGGAGAATCTTGTGATGCGCGCTCAACTTTATCTTTCTTAATCTTTACTCCAGCGACAAGACCACCCAATACACACCGGTGGGATAGGTGTCGGTGCGGCTGTAGCAGGCGCCGACGGAGAAGGTATGCAGGGTGCGGGTGGCGATGGCGTGGGCGGCTCCGGTGGGCAGAGTTTCAGGATGCAAGCTGGTGTAGGAGAGTACGGTCGCGCGTTCGGCCAGCTTGCGAACGGGGGCGGTGCCGAGCTTGTCGGCTTGCGCCATGGAGCAGGCATCGTTGTCGGCGGCCGCGAGATCACGGCGGTCAAGATCGGTCTGACCGGCCTGCTGGCGCGTCTGGTTCACCGCCGCCACAATGCGCTCTTTCACCTGGGCCGGAGAATAGTTGGGGAGGGCATGGCCAAAGTCCTGCACGATGTAGAGGCGGTCTCCGCTGCGAACCACGCCCAACCCGATTACGTTATAGGCCGGGTTGAGCAGGTTCGCGCGGTGCGGGGGGGAAAGCATAAGATGTTCGTGACCGTGTTGGGCGTCGTAATCGAGGGCGACGTTTTCTCCCTCCTGATCGAGCTGGAGTTGAGTGGTGGATGCCAGACGGATGGGCAGGGAGGGCTCGCCGTCAAATTGATGCGAGAGCTGCTGGGCTGCGAGCATGGCCAGGGCGTGTTTGCGGGCGGCTTGCGAGAGTCCAGCGTCGAGGGTGAGCGGGGGCGCGCCCGCCTGGCGACGCGACTGGTTGGCTAACGCCAGCAGTTGCGCTTCGCTTTGAAACTCATAATCGGTAAAGGGAATGTCGGGCGCTTTCACGGCTGCGGGCTGCAGCGTGGCTATCTGGCGTACGCCCTGCTGGGCCGCTTGGGCGGCGCCGCCCTCGATTTCGACGGCTCCGTTGGTTCCGGCGGGGCCTGCGGCCGGCGAAGCCGTCGCCATGAGGCGGTTCGAGGGCTGTACGGTCGCGGCGCCCGTCAGGAGCAGGAACGCCAACAATAGAATGGGGGCTCTACGCATTCAGTTTGGCCCACTCAACGAGATCCTGGGAGGGATCGTTTTGGTGCAAGCCGATTCGGGCTCAGGTTCGGGCTCAAATTCCGGCTTCACTTCGTTCCAAGGCACAAACTTTGTTGCTGGTGCTAGGCTAGAATCGGGAATGGGACGGGAGTAGTTACCTCTGTGTATGAACTAGGCGTTGGTGGGGTCATTGGCCTACTGTTTGGCAGCCTGCTTGCATGGCTGGCGCTGCGATCGCGCAGCGCGGCGCTAGAGGCTCGTTTGGCGTTGACGCAGAACGAATTAGCAGCCGGAAAGGCAGAACTGGCGCGGCTTTTGGGCGATCAGCGCACGCTGGTAGAGAGCCGGGCGAGGCTGGAATCGGCGCTCGATTGGGAACGAAAGACCAGCAACGAGAAGATCGAATTATTAACGAAATCCGGGGATCGCGCCGCCAACGACCTGCAAAACGCCTTCAAGGCGCTCGCCGACGACGCTCTCAAGAGCAACAATTCTTTATTCCTGGAAGTCGCGCAGGAAACCCTGAAGCGGTTTCAGAGCGACGCGCGGGGCGATCTCGACGCCCGGCAGAAAGCCGTCGCCGACCTCGTGACCCCCGTGCGCGAATCGCTGAGCAAGGTGGAGGCGCAGATTCAGCAGATGGAAATCGCGCGCGGCACGGCTTATGGCGACCTGAAAGCCCAGGTTCAGTCTCTTATTTCCACCCAGAAAGAATTGCAATCGGAAACTGGAAACCTGGTGCGTGCCTTGCGCACTCCGAACGTGCGCGGGCGGTGGGGAGAAATCCAACTGCGCCGCGTCGTTGAGATTGCAGGCATGCTGCCCTATTGCGACTTTGCTGAACAGGAAACCGTGACTGGGGAGAGCGGGCGGTTTCGCCCTGATCTCGTCGTGAAACTGCCCGGCGGCAAAGTCATCGTGGTCGATGCGAAAACGCCGCTGCAGGCCTTTCTTGAGGCTTTTGAAACCACCGATGAAGAGGCGCGGCGAAAGTGTCTGCTCAATCATGCGCGGCAGGTCCGCGACCACATGGAGACTCTGAGCGGAAAAAAATACTGGGAGCAGTTCGAAGCCACGCCCGAGTTCGTGGTGATGTTCCTGCCCGGCGAAACTTTTTTCAGCGCGGCGCTGGAGCAGGATCCGGGACTGATTGAGCAGGGCGTGCTGCAGCGGGTAATTCCGGCCTCGCCGACCACGTTGATCGCGCTGCTGAAAGCCGTGGCTTACGGATGGAATCAGGACAAGCTGGCGCGCAACGCGCAGCAGATCAGCAATCTCGGCAGAGAACTGCACGACCGGCTGCGCAAACTGGCGATTCACATTACCGCCGTGGGCACCAGCCTCGACCGGGCGGTCGAAGCTTACAACCAGGCGGTGGGATCGCTGGAAAACCGTGTGCTGGTCTCGGCCCGCAAGTTCACGGAACTGGGCGCCTCGGTGGCGGAGGATATTCCGGAACTGGAGCCGGTGGAAACTACCAGCCGGGCGCTTTCGTTTGAGTGGGATGAAGAGCCGGTTCTGGAAGTGCCAAAGCTGGAGGTTCCGAAGCCCGACGAACGGAAGGCGGGATAGCTGCGGGCTGCCGAGGTCCGGAGCTATACAGAGTCGAAATCCCCACTTCTCGCAAAGGACGCGAGAAATGGGGCACCCACAGTCTCAATAACTGACCGGGGCTGAAGCCCGCGAACTCTTGGCGGCTTAACGGAGCCCTGAAGGGCCGCCCTTCCACGGCATCCCGAATCCCGGCGGCCCCCCTGAATCGCAATATTTTCGCCACCTCCCAAATCCATCAAACGAAGTAGCGCCCCTAAGCCCAAGAATAGCAAGGAAAAGTGGATACCAAATTTCACAGAAACATCCAAAAAGACATACTTAGCGTTCGAATATGCATCTATAATTTCGGATGTGGTTTTATCTACAGGACTTAGTAGTCCTGGAATGGGAATGGCCGTGGCAGCGAAGTTGCTCATTGAGGATCGGTGGGACGCGTCTCCGCAGCCTCCGCAGCCCATTAGGGGCGCGGAGCCCCCGCCGACGTCCATGAATCGGGAAAGCCAAGCTCGCTCTGTCGCAGTGGTGTTGTTCCTGCTGACCGTGGCTGCGGTGGTCTGCGCCGGGTTCAATTGGCAGAAGGAGCGCGACTCTGCCCTGCCTCCCTATGATGGGGTGTGGTGGGTGGAGCATGATGGCCGGCTGGTGGCGGATCGGGTGGACGCCGACGGGCCGGGGGCGAAAGCGGGCATCAAGGCGGATGACCGGCTGCTCGCGGTCAATGGGCAGGAAGTAAAGAAGACGTCGGATCTGGAGCGCCAGCTCTATCGCACCGGCGTCTGGTCGAAAGCGGCCTACACGCTGATGCGGCAGTCGGTGACGCTGGACTCCAGCGTCATCATTATTCCGGCGGACCGCTCCCTGAACAGCTGGCTGCGGCTGATCGCGCTGATCTATCTGTGTATTGGCCTCTACGTTCTGCTGCGCCGCTGGACGGCGCACGGGTCCACGCACTTCTACATTTTCTGCCTGGTATCGTTCATCGCCTATTCCTTTCACTACACCGGCAAGCTGGATGATTTCGACTCGGCGATTTACTGGTGCAACGTGATTGCGTGGATGTTGCAGCCGGCGCTGTTCCTGCACTTTGTTCTCACCTTTCCAGAGAAGCGGCAGTTTGTGCGGCAACGTCCGTGGCTGCTGGCACTGGCGTATCTGCCCGGAGCCCTGCTGCTGGCCAGACACATTGTCGCCTTGCGGCTGGCGCAGGCGACCGGATATCTGGTGTGGGACATGGACCGGCAGGAAATGGCCTACGGAGCCGTGCTGTTCATGGCCGCAGCGGCAGTGTTGTGGAACAGCTACCGATTGGCCAGCACAACCATTCTGCGCCAGCAACTCAAGTGGGTTACGCGGGGCACGATTCTCGCGATCGTGCCTTACACGCTGTTCTATGTGCTGCCTTTCCTGACAGGTTCGCTGCCCGGGCCGGTCGGGAAACTGTCGGTGCTGTCGCTGGGCCTGCTGCCCCTGACGTTCGGCTACGCCATCTTCCGCTACCGTCTGATGGATGTGGATCTGATCTTCAAGCGCGGCGTGGTATACACGCTGGCTGCGGCAACTGTGGTGGGAATGTATTTCGCGCTGGTGGCCGGAGTCGCCACCCTGGTGCAGAGCCGGCAGAGAACTGGACCGGTCGGACTGATCATGGCGGTGGTGGTGACCGCGCTACTGTTCGATCCAGTACGCAAGTGGATTCAGGATCGCGTGGACCACTACTTCTACCGCACGGTGTATGACTACCGGCGGACATTGCTGGAATTCGGACGCGAACTGGGTTCGGAAACCGACCTGAACGCCCTGCTGGCTTCCGTGCTGGACCGTCTGTCGCGCACGCTGGCGGTGGACCGCATCGCCATCTTTCTGCATTCCGGTGACGGGACCGAACCATTCGTCTTCTCCAAGTCGGTGGGCATGGGTCCGGTGGGAAACCTCGACTTGACGTTCCTGAGCACGCCGCGCCCGGAGCCCGCCGGGCACATGTTCTTTGAGAACACGCATCAGGTGCTGCGCGAGACGGCGGGATCGCAGGCGTCGATCGCGCGGCTCGATCTGAACTACTACATCCCGTGCCGGGCCCAGCAAAAAACCATTGCGGTGCTCGGTCTGGGGAAAACCACCAAGGGCGACTACCTTTCGAGCGAAGACATCGAACTGCTCGAAACTCTGGGCGGGTATCTCGGAATCGCCATTCAGAACGGCCGGCTCTACGCTTCGCTGCAGCAGAAAGTTGCCGAGTACGAGCGGCTGAAGGACTTCAACGAGAACATCGTCGAGTCGATCAACGTCGGCATTATGGCGCTCGATATGGAAGACCGCATCGAGAGCTGGAACGCGCAGATGGAAGTCATGTACGCGCTGCCGCGCTGGCAAGCGCTGACCCAGCCCGTACGTAGTGTCTTCCCGGCGGAATTCGTGGAAGAGTTCACGCGCGTGCGACGAAACCCCGGCATCAACAACCTGTACAAGTTCCGGCTGCAGACTCCTGCGGGCGAGACGCGCACCGTGAACGTGGCCATCGCACCGCTGGTGACGCGAAAGTTTCAGGTGATCGGGCGGCTCGTCATCATGGACGACATTACCGAGCGGGTGGAACTCGAAGGCCAACTCTCGCAGGCGGATAAGCTTTCGTCCATCGGGCTGCTGGCGGCGGGCGTGGCCCACGAGGTCAACACGCCTCTGGCGGTGATTTCGTCTTACACGCAGATGCTGGCCAAGCAATTGCAGGGTGATCCGCAGAAATCAGGGTTGCTCGAAAAGATCACGCGGCAGACGTTCCGCGCGTCGGAGATCGTCAACAACCTGCTGAACTTCTCGCGTACCAGCGGCACTGAGTTCGCCGACGTGGACATCAACAAAGTCATCACCGATACGCTGGCGCTGCTGGAGCACCAGTTCAAGACGGCGAAGATTCAGGTGCAGTCGGAACTGACCCCGGGAATTTCGGCGATCCAGGGAAATCCGGGAAGACTGCAGCAGGTCTTTCTGAACCTGTTCCTCAACGCGAAAGACGCTATGCCCGGCGGCGGCCAGTTGCATGTGGCGACCAGCAACGGCGAGGTGGTCAGCGTGCGCGTTTCCGACACCGGGTCCGGCATTGCGCCGGAACATATTCAGCGCATTTACGATCCCTTCTTCACCACCAAGACCGTGCCCAAAGAAGGCCAGAACCGCGGTACGGGGTTGGGGCTCTCGGTGACTTATGGCATTATTCAGGAACATGCGGGAAAGATTCGCGTGGAAAGCAATCCCGCTTCCGGTACGACGTTCGCCCTGGACTTTCCCCTGAGCAGGAAGGCTGTGCATGTCTGAAGCAGCAGTAGTCACGCGCGGCAGCGTCAGCATGAACGGCAGTGCATCGGCGGCCGGCTCGGTGCTGATTATTGACGATGAAGCCGAGATTCGCGAATCTCTGCAGACGCTGCTCGAACTGGAAGGCTTCGGAGTCGAGACCGCTGTTTCCGGCGAGGACGGCCTGGCACAAATGGGGGACCATCCCTTCGATCTGGTGCTGCTCGATCTGACTCTGCCGGGACGCAACGGGATGGAGATTCTCTCTGAGATTCGCTCTCACGACTCGCGCCTGCCCGTGATCATGATTACCGCCTACGGCACGGTGGAAAACGCGGTGCGCGCCATGCAGTCGGGCGCGGCGAATTTCGTGCAGAAGCCGTGGGACAACGAAAAGCTGCTCGCCGACGTGCGCGCCGCGGTGGGCTGGCGGAGAGCGGAAGAAGAAAACGTCCAGCTCAAGCGCGCGCTGAAGCAGCGCTACAACTTCGAAAACATCGTGGGCAAGAGCGAGCCCATGCTGAAGATTTTTGACCTGGTGGCGCAGGTCGCGAACAGCCGCTCGACCGTGCTGCTGCAGGGCGAAAGCGGTACGGGCAAGGAAGTGATAGCCAAAGCCATTCACCTGAACTCTCCGCGGCGCGACAAGCCGTTTGTTCCGGTCAACACCGGGTCGATGCCGACTGACCTGCTGGAGTCAACCCTCTTCGGCCACGTCAAGGGAGCGTTTACCAGCGCCATCGCCTCGAAGAAAGGCCTGTTCGAAGTGGCGGACAAGGGCACGCTGTTCCTCGATGAAATCGCCACCATGGGACTGGAGACGCAGGCCAAGATTCTGCGCGTGCTGCAGGACCGGCGCTTCATGCACCTGGGCGGCATTTCGGAAATTCAGGTGGATGTGCGCATCATCGCCGCCACGAATATTGACCTGCGGCAGATGGTGCGCGAGGGCCGCTTCCGCGAAGATCTGTTCTATCGCCTGAACGTGATCACGGTCGAGTTGCCACCGCTGCGGCAGCGCAAGGAAGACATTCCTCTGCTGGTGGAATTCTTTCTGCGAAAGTATGCCGAGGAAAACGGACGCCCCGCGCCGCGAATCACGCCGGAAGCGCTGCGTCCGCTGATGAACTACTCCTGGCCGGGGAACGTGCGTGAACTGGAGAACGTCATCGAACGCGCCGTCGTGCTTTCGTCGGGGCCGGAGATCAGCATGGACCTGCTGCCGGATTCGATGATGGGCCGCGGTTCTTCACTCAACCTACACGACACCCTGTCGGACGCGTCGTTATTCGAGATTGTCGAAGATGTCGAGCGCCGCGTGATCACCGACATGCTCGAACGCTGCAACTGGAACCAGACCGAAGCCGCTGAGCGGTTCCACGTCCCGCTCTCCACCCTGAATCAGAAAATCCGGCGGCTGAATATTGAGATTAAGAAGAAGGGGCGGGGTTGAGCAGTTTCCTGTTTCCAGTTTCCAGCCCTTTGGTTACCAGTTCTCCGTGACATCCTGTAGGCTTTCGCTCGGCGGCTCCAGACTTCAAGTTGCCAAAACTGCCCTACGGCAATATCTGAAACGCCACGTTGCTCGAAAATGTCCCGCTTGGCGTTGTGACTTGAATCGTGCCGGAGGTCGCTCCGAATGGCACAAATGCCTTAATGTGAGTCGGCGAAACGACGATGAACGTCGCCGGCGTCCCGTTAAACGCAACGCTGGTCGTCCCTGTCAGTTGGTTTCCCAAAATGTTGATGCTCAAGTTTGGCTGGCCGAGGGCGGGGATCATGCTTACAAAGGGGGCAAGCCCCAGCTCTTCGCGGTACACAGTGCCGCAGCCCGGATTGTTGAGGTTCTCACACTCGTCGCCGTTACCAGCAAACCCCGTCGTACCGTAAATATTTCCGTTGGTGGCCTGGATTGGCGTCGCGAACGGAAGAGACCCGGAGCTGCAAATTTCCCGGCCGCAAAAATTCTCGAGAATGGTCTCTTGCCCGGCGGGTGTGATCTGGAATAGCGTTCCGCAACCAATGTAAGAAAGACATTCCGCAAGAAATGGTGCACTTCCGTCCCCGCCCCAGGTGGTCGAACCGTAGAAATTCCCATCGGTGGCCTGCATGATCCCGGTAGGGTTGGCGCCATCCCTTGGCGATGTGGTTGCGCCAAAGTTATGCAGCACGGTCAGCACGCCGCCGGGTGTCATCTCGAAAAACGTTCCAACGTTCGACGACCCGCCCCCGGTCCCCACGCCGTAAAAATTCCCATCGGTCGCCTGCATGGATACTGTTGCTGCCGACCCATCAGTCGGACCGTTGAAAGCATGCAGAACCGTCAGTGTCCCTTTGGGCGTGAGCTGGTAAAAGGTTCCCGCCGCATTCGCAGCCCCAGCGCCAGTCGTCCCATAGAAATTCCCGTCGTTTCCGAGAATGAGGCTCTTGGGCCCCCACCCTTCCGGACAGTCCGACTGGGCACAGAAGTTGTGGAGCGTGATCAGCGTTCCCGTCCTGAGCTGGAAAATAATGCCGCACGGGCCGCCGCAAACCGTTTGATTGGAGACTCCCCCTGCCAGCGTCGCTCCATACAAACTTCCGTTCAAACCTTGCACAAGCTGCGTGGCTGGAACTGCTCCGTCGCTGCAGCCCGATTGCGAACAAAAGTTGTAGAGCGTGGAAAATTCTCCAGCGGAGTTGATCTCAAAAATCGTTCCGCACCCAAAATATCCCTCTACTTCACACTCGCTGGCATCCTGGGATCCGCCCTGGGCGGTCGTCCCATAAAAATTTCCATCGATCGCCTGCATCACTCCGACCGGCTTATAGCCATCGGCGCAGTTCGCAAGCGAACAAAATGTATGGAACACAGTCATCGCGCCCTTGGCCGTAACCTCGAATACAGTACCCGCTCCGTTGGTTGATGCGCTGAAGTTTCCGCCGTTCTCGGCCGTTCCGTAGAAGTTGCCGTTCATGCCCTGGACCAGCTGTCCGGCGAGTCCTCCTTCATCCGGGACGAATTGGGTGATAACACCAAACTTCGGCGTGCTTTGCCCCTGGGCCGCAATCACCGCCGCCGCGCAAAATACGGCAGCGGCGAATGCGATCTTCCCGGATCCAAGCTTTTCCATAGTGCCTCCACTGCGCCTGCGCGCGCGGCCGGGAATACGGCCGACCTAAGCAATTCGAATCTGCAGCAATTCACGTCTGCAATTCAAATCCATGATTCGAAATTTCCCTGGAAGATCGCTTCGCCCCGCGAAGGATTCGGCTGGCAGCAACCTCAGCCAAGAGAGAAACTGGCCCGGCTGCGAGGAAGGCGCTGAGGCCGCATGCGCCGAATGCGGCCATTATGGGCGGGCCCGCCGACCCTGTCAATGTGCAGATTCTTGCAATCTGCAGTGGGGAACCACACGGCTAATCAGCAAAACCGCGGCACTCTGAGGGGCAGCCTTCTGCGGCTGTCCCGTTTTGCGGTTGTTTATTCTGGCAAGCCGAGAGAACAATTTGGGTTCACGTTCTGGATGTATATGCCGTTGTTGCCGATGCGGTCATCGACCCAGACGAGGGCGGCGGCGTCATCCGGCGCAGTCTTGGCAACGAGAGCGTATTTGTTCGAAGGCGTGGAGGACACCACGAACTGCGAACAGACGACGGCGCCAGAATCGTCGAGGCGCGTGGCCTGAATGGTGGAGTCGCTGTAGCCCGCTGAGTCCACCCAGAAGACGAGTGCGCCACTGCCGACTTGCACGGCGGTGACAAAATCCTGGGTGTCGGCGCCGAGCGGGACCAGTACGCGCCCGGTGTCTCCCCACTGCGACGCTCCGGTGGAGTTGAATTTCTGGCCGTACACGCCGTTCACGAACTGATTGGAGTCTTCTTCCGTCCAGAAAACGAAAACTTCCTGAGTCGAAGCGCGGTAAGTCGCGGAGGGCGCCACGCGCAGGTCGACGGTGTCCGTCGAAACCGCTGCGCCTCCCTTAGGGAAGGCTGGGGTGCCGTCCGCCAGAATGTGTTGCGCGAAAACCTGCAACGAAGGGTTGCTCGTGTACCACGCAAAGACTGCGCCCCCGCTGCCGTCGGGCAGAAAGTAGGGGAAGTTGCCGAACTGGAGTGAGCCCTTGGTGAAGATGGGGACATTCTTCGATCCCCAGAGCAGCGTGCCCGAAGTAGAGATTTTATTGGCGACCAGGATGGCGTTGCTGCCGAAGCCCTGCTCCCGCACCCAGGAAATGATGACGCTGCCGTTGTCGGCCGCGTGCAGGTCGGCGAGTAAGTAGTTGTATCCGGATTCGCTGAACACCACGCCCGCGCCCCATTGCACCTGTCCCTGGGCGTTGAGTTTCTGCGCGACCACGGTGTCGTTGTTGTTGGTCCAGGCAACGATGATGCCGCCGTCGGTAGTGGCGGCAATCTTAGGGGCGAAGTGCGAGTTGGAATCGTTGGTGAGCTGAACCCCGAGTCTTCCCCACCGCTTCTGTCCTCCCGGACCCATTTTGGTAGCGGTGATCTGCTGATTCGGTCCCTCGCGGGTATCAAGGAAAGCCACCAGGGCGTTGCCCAGGCTGTCAACGTCGAGGCCGTAGTCTTCGGTGGAACTGTTGCTCAGGTCGGCGATCATGTCGCCGCCCTGGGGAAACTTTTCGAAGCCCTGCTCGGTGAGCCGCTGGTAGATGACATCGTAGCCAATCGGCGGAGGAGTGGCCGGGTTCGCGTCAAACCAGCTGACATAGCCGCCATGGGTGCTGAGCGGAGCCAGTTTGGGTTGCACCTGATCGCTGCCGTTGTTGTTGTCGGCGAGAGGAAGATTGAGGGCGGGATTGGACGACCATTGTCCCCAGGCGGACGGGGCAAAGGTGAGGCACATTGTGAGGCACATCAGGGCTGCGATCACAGCGAACTTGTTTTTCATCGATTCTCCGGGGTCCCCACTACGAAAGCTAAAACCTGCGACGCGGAATCATACTACAGTTTTTTTCAGGCGTGAATTGGAATCGGCGTGAAACCGGGCCACCATCGCGCGATTCAGCCGCGGAGCCGGATTGCTTAGCGGTTCAGCCCAGGCCACTCCAACGGTTGACCAATAGCACGCCACCGACCTCCGGCGGCGGAGAGATCAACGGCCGATCCCTGACAGGGTTCTCTGTTATAGTTCGGTGAAGCCAGGGCATCGCACCCGATGCCCGGCCTTCCGATTCGCATGGAACTCACTTCGCCCACGGAGTTCGCCAAGCAGAAAGTCCAGGCGGTCCAGGATTACACTTTGCTGGCCGCGCAGTCGGTGGCCAACGTGTTTCGCAAGCCGTTTTATTTCGCCGACATCATGCAGCAGGCCGACCTGATCGGCGTGGGCTCGCTGCCCATCGTGGTGCTGACCGGTTTTTTTACCGGCGGCGTCCTGGCCCTGCAAACCGCGAACACGCTGCAGCGTTTCGGCTCCATTACGCTGATCGGCGAACTGGTTTCTACTTCCATGATCCGGGAGTTGGGCCCGGTGCTGACTGGCCTGATGGTAGCGGGGCGCAATGCCAGCGGCATGGCCAGCGAACTGGGCTCGATGGTGGTGACCGAGCAGATCGACGCCATGCGCGCTCTCGGCACCGATCCCATGAAGAAACTGGTCACGCCGCGCGTGACCGCGACGGTGTTCATGCTGTTCTTCCTCAGCGTCATTTCCGATCTAGTCGGACTCGCCGGCGGCCTTATGGTGGCCAAGCTGTTCCTCAGTCTCGATGCCCGCCAGTACTGGGCCAATGCCTGGGAATCTCTGGTGCTGCAGGACGTTTTCATGGGACTGCTCAAGCCGGTTCTGTTCGGCTTCATCATCGCGACCATCGGCTGCTACTACGGGATGACGGCGCGCGGCGGCACGCAGGGCGTGGGCCGGGCTACGACGCAGGCGGTCGTGGCGGCGTCGGTAATGATTTTGGTCACGGACTTTTTTGTGACCAAGCTGTTAATTTCGATTCTGTCTTACAAGTAAAAACAAAAGTTAGGGCCACCAGTAATCCCATGTCCGCGCCGACTCTGCCGATTGACGACGCTGCCGCCGTGAGCGAGCGGCCGTCCGGCTCGGCCATCGTGTTTGAGGATGTGCATCTCGCGTTTGAAGACAATGAAGTGCTGCGCGGCGTTTCCTTTCAGCTACCTTTCGGAGAAACCAAAGCCCTGTTCGGCGTAGCGGGATCGGGCAAGAGCACAATTCTGAAGCTGGCGCTGGGCCTGCTGCTGCCGGACTCTGGCCGCATCACTGTGCTGGGCAACGAAGTTACCCACATGCGGGAGCGGGACCTGTTCCCCATGCGCGGCCGGCTGGGCATGGTGTTTCAGGAGAGCGCGCTGTTCGACTCGCTCACGGTGCGGGAAAATGTCGCCTACCGCCTGATGGAGGAGCATGGCGTTTATGACGACGCAATCGACAAGCGCGTGCGCGAATCCCTTCGCTTCGTCGAGTTAGAGCACACCCTCGATCTGTTTCCCTCCGAACTTTCCGGAGGCATGCGGCGCCGCGTCGCCATCGCGCGTGCCATCATCACTCAGCCGGAACTGTTGCTCTACGACTCGCCCACCGGCGGCCTCGACCCCATCACCTCGAACACCATCGTGGAATTGATCGTGAAGCAGCGCGACGTGTCGCGCACCAGTTCCCTGCTGGTCACGCACCGCCTGCAGGACGCCTTCACCATGGCCACGCATCAATTCGACGCGCAAACCAATCAGCTGCGTGTGCTGCCCCGCGGCCAGTACTGCGACGTTCCGATGAGTTTTCTGATTCTGCGCGATGGCAAGGTCATCTTCGACGGCGACGTTCGCCAGCTCACGCATAGCAAGGACGAGTACATCAAGGAATATATTTCCTGAAAAATTGAGTAATTGGGAAATTTAGTAATTGTGTAATTTGAAAGACCCTGCACTCAAGAGTTTTTAAAATTACTCAATTCCTGAATTCCCCAATTACTCAATCTCTTCTTACTTCCCGGCCATCGCCTTTTCCACATCCGCTGCCTGGGATGGCAGCGCGGCGCTCAGCTTGATCAGCTTGCCGTCGGCGTCGACGTAGAAATCATCTTCGATGCGCACGCCGATATTTTCTTCCGGGATGTAAATTCCCGGCTCGATCGTAAACGCCATGCCCGGCCCCAGCGGAACTTTGTAGTCGCCGGCGTCGTGTACATTCAAGCCGATATAGTGCCCCAGCCCGTGAATAAAATACTGATCGAGCGGCTGCCCGTGCAGATCCTTACCGTGGGCCTTGATGTAGTCTCTGGCTGCTCTGTTGATCGAGGCATCAGAGTCGCCAACCAGCACCGACTTGCCTGACTGAAAGGCCGCCATCGCGGCCTCCTGCGCGCCCAGCACGATGTCATAGATCTCCCGCTGCCGTGGGGTGAAGTGTCCGTTGACCGGCAGTGTGCGCGTAATGTCGGCGGCATACATCGAGTATTCCCCTGCGGCGTCGATGACCACGACGTCGCCGGACCTCATCGTATTGCTGTTTTCGGAGTAGTGCAGAACGGTGGAATTGTGACCGGACCCTACGATGGGTGAGTACGACGGACGCTCGCAGCCGCGCCGTGTCCACTCATATTGCATCAGCCCGGAGATTTCAAATTCGGTAACGTTCGGCTTCACTGCCTTGAATGCAGCGAAGTGCGCCGCCACCGAAGCATCCACAGCTTTGCGGAGCAGCGCGGCTTCGCCCGCGTCCTTGACGGTCCGCAGCGACGCCAGCATGGGCTTGACGTCCTGGAAGAATAGAAACGAACTCGTGCGCTTCACAAAGCTCAGCGCCTCCGCGCTGGCGGAAGTTTCCCCCTGGGAGGCAACATCGGTATAGAGAACCGGTCGTCCGCTCGCCAGCACCTTTGAGACTTCCTCCGGCAGTTTCCCCATTTCCTCGACGCGGTCGAAGCCGGTAATTTTCGGAGCGTCGGGATTCTCCGCGCCCAGCTTCGGTCCGGTATATTTTTCGAGGCGCAGGTTGTGCGGAGGAAGAAAGAGAATCTCCGTGTAGGCCTGAGCCGGAGAATCACCGTGGGCTTCCACAGCCGGGACGATCAGCAGCGCGGGGCCGGGGTCGGTCAAACCTGAGAGATAGTAGAAATTGTCGTCCTGGCGGAACCCGTAAACCGCATCTCCGGCCTCGAGCGGGGCGAACAGCACCACAACCCCTCCTGCTTTTTTGGCCAGCGCTTCGCGGCGGGCGCGGTAGTCTGCGTTGGGTTGTCGATCGAGGGCGTTTCCCAAAGAGCAGGCAAGAATTGAAATAAGGGAAAACAACAGCAACTTCCGCATTAGAGCTCCTTCACTAAGAGTTTGTATTTCGATGGCCACGGCCCCTCACTTCGGCGCCGACGCCAAATTCTTTCCTGCCTGAATGAATGATGCGACGTTGCTCTTGTCGATCAGGCCTGAGCCGGTGTCCACGAAGCTGGGGATCGGGGCGAAGCTGTCCTTCGACCAGTCGGCGACCAGCGAAGGGGGCTGGTGATGGTAGAGGTTGTCGAGCATCTGCATGCCGACCAAGGCCATGGTGTAGGGCTTCTGCGCGATGGTGGCGGCGATCACGCCCTTCTGGATCCAGTCGAGCGTCTCCTGGTCCGTATCCATCGCGATCACGACTTTTCCAGTGAGGTGGTAACTGTTGAGCACGCCCGCGACTTCCTTGCCCGACTGCGCTTCCAGACAAACGAAGCCGTCCACCTGGTCGCGCTCTTTGCCGATGATCTGCATGGCGGTGTCAAAGGCGATGCGGGGGTCGCCCTGGATGTCGACCACGCGCGTAATTTTGATGTCCGGCGTTCGGGCCAGAGCATCTTTGTATCCGCGGAGACGGTCCTGCAGGTTCGACTGGTCCGGCATAGTGAAGACCACAACGTTGCCTTTGCCCTTGAGTTCCTGGGCCAGGCGCTGGCCGCCGGTGAATCCTGCCTGGTAGTTATTGGTGCCGATGAAAAACAGGCGCTTGCTGGACGGCGCATCCGAATCGATCGTGATGACTGGAATGCCGGCGGCCACGGCCTTATCGATGCTGTCCTTGAGCAGCGCTGGATCGGTTACGGCCAGCAGAATGCCGGTTGCTTTTCTCTGCACAGCTTCATCCAGGGCATCACGCTCGGCCTTCGGATCGTAACTCTGTGGACCGGAGAAATCGGAGCGCACCTTGAACCCGCCAGCGGCATTCGAGAATCCCGCCCCCGCGGCCTTCCAGTAGGGGAGTTGCAGGTTGGCGGAGACCAGCACATAGTACTCGCCGGAGTCGTGAACCCAAGCGCAACTGAGAGTCAAAGTCACGAGAACCGCAATTGAGACACATGAAAGGGTCTTGCGCGAGAGGAGCATCCCATCCTCCTTTCGAAACATTTTCATCCCACCGCAATGTTCGGTTGCGGGACGAGAATCCTGGAGCGACAGGATTGTAACCGACGGTTCGAGCGGAGGCCAGAAGCAGGCGGGGTCTGGTCGAGAAGACCGGAGAGAAGTGATTCTGCACATTGTTTTTCCGCGCGCCTCCGTGTACCTTTGTTTGCGCTTGCTCGGGATCCTTGGTTTCAGCTTCCCTCAAGAGCGATCTCCAAGGAGTAGTCTCTGTGTCGTTTCGTCGATGGTTTGTGATCTGTCTATCCGTCATGACCGGTGTTTCGGCCATGACCGGCACCGCCCGCGGCAGCGATTTGCTGACCCTTGGCGACGGTCTCCATTGCCACGCGGCGGTGGCTCACGAGCCCTCGCCCGCCGAGAAGGCCTTTCTGGCTGGCAATGCCGCCCAGTCTGAATCGCTGTATCGTGAGGATCTCGCGAAGTTCCCACATGACGCCGCCCTCACCGCTGGCCTGGTCCGAGCGCTGCTTCGTGATCAGAAAGTCGCAGATGCCGCCTCCACGGTCAACGCCGAACTTGCCCTGGCGCCAAACTCCGTTGCGCTGCTTACTGTATCTGCGGAAGTCCAATACCGCCAGGGCAAGATTGCCGAAGCGGCGGCTGCCGCCGACCAGGCGTTCAAAGTGGATCCGTGCAATGCGCGACTCTATCTTGTCCGTGCCCGCATTCTGCGCCTCAGCTCGATGTATGCTTCCGAGCGCCGCGCCATCGGCATCGCCCACGCCCTCGATCCCTGGGACATGGATATTCGCCGCATATGGCTCGGAACTCTCCCGCTCACGCAGCGCATCGATGAACAGAAGCAATTCCTGGCCACCGCCAACGGCATGGAACCTGAAGAGCGCGCTCGCGCAGAGAAAGGACTTCCCAACCTCATCCGTTGGGCCGGCAACACGGACAAAACCTGCCACGTAGCCAGCAACACAACTTCCACAGAACTTCCACTGGTGCCGATTTGGTCGGAGGGAAACAGCCGGCGCATTCAGAGTTGGGGACTGCGTGTTTTTTTCAATAACAATGAATCCGTGTTGGGCGTGGACACTGGCGCCTCAGGGCTCATCATCAGTCGCGCGATTGCGGAGCGAGCCGGACTGAAGCCTATCGCGCGGCTGCAACTTGGCGGCGTCGGAGATCAGGGTAGTCAGGGCGGATATATTGGCCACGTCGACTCCATCCGCATCGGGTCCCTTGAGTTTCGCGACTGCACCACCGAAGTGACCGACCGCAAAGACATCCTCAGCATGGACGGCCTTATCGGCGCCGACGTGTTCAGCAGCTACCTGGTGACCCTCGACTTCCCCATGCGTAAATTTCTGCTCGCCCAGCTTCCACCGCGACCGAGCGACACCGGCGAGGTCTCCGCCACGCTCAACACTGAGGCTGGAGATCAACTGGCTGGCGGCAGCGGCGCAACCGGGTCCGCCCAGCCGCAGGACCGGTACATCAGTCCCACCATGAAGGACTTCTCCCCGTTCTTTCGCTCGGGACACTTCATCGTTCTTCCCACGCTTCTCAATGGCAAAACCCAGCGTCTTTTTATGGTGGATACGGGGGCGTTCGCCACCGCCGTTTCCCCGGAAGCTGCCCGCGAGGTCACAAAAGTTCACGGCGCCCCTGCCGGCTCGGTCCGAGGGTTAAGCGGCGACGTTGCCAAGGTCTCGTTCACCGAGGCAATCTTGTTCCAGTTTGCCGGCATCCGACAGCAGAACAACGACCTGTTCGCATTCGATACCTCCGGTATAAGCAGAGGCGCCGGGTTTGAGATCTCCGGGTTCCTCGGCAGTACCGTCCTTCGCCAGCTGACGATCTCCATCGACTACCGCGACGGGCTCATCAAGTTCGACTATGACCCTCGGCATGGAAACCACACTTACTAGGGATGGGTTGTACTGTCGACGCTACACGCCCACGGGAAACGGCTTGGTGTGCGCGGTCGTTTTCAATTGCGCTCTTCCGAACCGGCCTTGCAGCAGCGACATCAGTCCGGTGTACCAATAGCCAACAACGAACAGCAGCAGGAACGGCACCGTGATGTAATTCTCGTTGTCCACCGCATAGTAGACGGTCGCCGCAAAATATGTGCCAATCGCCAGTTCCAGCCACGGAACCCAGCCCAGGCGCTTGCGGTATTTGGTGGCCCCGACTCTATCCAGCTTCGACACCACGCTGTACTTGGGCGTGCGCGCGAAGGCGCTCTCCTTGCCGATCAGCGCCTCGATCACGGCCTTCGTATTGGTGATGGTAAGGCCGATGCCTAGCGCCATCAGAAACGGCAGGTACAACAGCGCCCGCGGCCAGCTTCGCGGAAACAGCTCCTTCTGCGAGACCAGGTAAAAACTTGAAATCGAAAACGTCGATGCCATGAACAATGGCAAGTCGATGTAGAGCATCTGGAACCAGCCCTGATAAAAGCGGATGATCATCGCCGGAAGCAACAGCACCGACAACATAATCATGAGCGGATAGCTGAGGTTCGCGGTGAGGTGATACCACGCTTCAATCTTCGTGTGGAGCGGCGCGTCACTGCGCAAGACTCGCGGCAGAATTTTTTTTCCGGTCTGAATCAGGCCCTTCGCCCAGCGCGCCTGCTGCGTCTTGAACGCCGTCATCTCCACCGGAAGTTCCGCGGGGCACTCCACATCCTGCAGGTAGATGAACTTCCATCCTTTGAGCTGCGCGCGATACGACAGGTCGGTATCTTCGGTCAGCGTATCGTGCTGCCATCCTCCGGCTTCGTCAATCGCCGTCCTGCGCCACATTCCGGCTGTGCCGTTAAAGTTGAAAAACAATCCGGTGCGCGCGCGGCCCGAATGCTCGAGCACGAAGTGACCATCCAGCAGAATCGCCTCGACTTCGGTGAGGAAAGAATAATGACGATTGAGATGCGTCCAGCGCGTCTGCACCATGCCGATCTTTGGGTCGGTGAAGTGGTGGATGACGCGCATCAGAAAATCTTCTGGCGGCGTGAAGTCGGCGTCGAAAATCGCCACGAACTCGCCCTTCGCCGTATTCAACCCTTCCGCCAGCGCACCCGCCTTATAGCCCAGGCGATTCGTCCGGTGAATGTAGCGGATGGGATTGCCCAGCGCGGCGTAGCGCTCGACCAGTCCCCGGGCCACTTCGACCGTCTCGTCCGTCGAGTCGTCCAGTACCTGAATGTCCAGCTTGTCCTTCGGATATTGCAACTTGCAGATTGACTCCAGCAGGCGCTCCACCACGTACTGCTCGTTGAAAATGGGCAGTTGCACGGTCACCCGCGGCAGGTCGTCAAAATACGCGGCCGGATCAGTGGTGCGCTTCTTGCCATGCTTGTAATACAGATAGACCAGCACGTAGCGGTGAGCTCCATAGCCGGCCAGCAGAATCAAAACGATGAAATAGGGAATCAGCAACGCCACATCAAATGCGTTGGCGCGGTACAGGCCGCGAAACGTGGTATCCAGAAAATGCTGGCGGATGTAGGGCAGCACGCCCTTGGGCGCGGCCCACGCCGCCACTTTCGCACTCACGATGAGATCAGAAATCAACAGGCCGTCCCGGTGAAAGTTTCTATTTTACCGGATCGGCGGTGTCGAGGGATTCGAAGTTGATCACCAGCGTCGCCTCAGCTACAAATAGACCACCCATGGAATCCAGTTCACCCGCGACCGCGAAGCCCACTTCCAGTAACGATCCGCTCTTGAAAGCATGGGCGCGCATCCGGAATTCGCTGCTTTGGATTGTTGCCATCGCGCTGCTTCTGCGCGTGGGCTGGATCATCGTCGGCCACACCTACAGGTTCAAAGCGACCGACGATAACTTCGGCTTCGGCTGGGAAATGGGACGCATCGCCGCTTCGCTGGCTTCCGGCCACGGGTTCAGCAATCCCTTCGGCCCCGCGACCGGGCCTACGGCGTGGGAGCCTCCGCTTTATCCGTATCTGACGGCGGGCGTGTTTCTGGTGTTCGGCATTTATTCCAAGGCGTCGGCGTTTGTTCTGCTGTCACTCAACAGCATTTTCTCGGCGCTCACCTGCATTCCGATTTTTCTGATCGCGCGCCGGATCTTTTCGGAGAGGGTCGCGGTCGGCTCGGCGTGGGCCTGGGCGCTGCTGCCGAACGTGATGTTCTGGTGCACCCGCGCCATTTGGGAGACCAGCCTGGCGGCTCTCTTGCTGACCACGATCGTCTGGTTGGCGCTGACTCTCGAAGATCGCGACGGCTGGATGCCCTGGTTTCAGTTCGGCCTGCTGTGGGGCGTCGCTGCCTTGAGCAGCACTTCCCTGCTATCGTTTCTGCCCGCCGCAGGCCTGTGGGCATGGTACCGACGCTCGCGCCGCGGCAAGCGTTCATTTGCTGGAGTGGTTTTGGCCTCGGCGGTTTTCTGTGCTTGCATCGCGCCCTGGCTGGTCCGCAACCAACAGGCCTTCGGCAAATTTATTTTTATCCGCGACAATTTCGGCGCCGAACTCCGCCTGGGCAACGGCAACGGCGCCGACGGCACCTGGATGGAATATCTTCACCCCAGTCAGGACATCTACGCCCTGCGGCAATATCAAGCGATGGGCGAACTAGCCTACATCGCCATGCGCAAGCGCCAGGCGCTCGACTACATCGAGGCTGACTACGGCCGCTTCGCGAAGCTGTGCTTCAAGCGCTTCATTTATTACTGGGCGGGCCCACCGAAAGTCACGCAGCCCTGGTGGATGAGCGAGGTCAAGAACTCGCTGTTTCTCGCCTCGTCAGTATTGATGTTCTGGGGGCTGGCACGCGCGCTGCGCTTGCGCAAATCGAACTCCGGGCAATCGGGCGCGCGGCTTCTGCTCTGGCTGTTCTTGCTTTATCCGGCAATGTACTACTTTGTATATTGCATCCCGCGCTACCGGCATCCGGTTGAACCGGAGACGGCAATCCTGGCAGTCTTCCTTTTGACCGAGACTGGAAACAAGACTAAGGCTTGTTCTCCAGTTCAATCTTCAGAACATGAATCTGTTTGAGCTTGGCGTCGAGAACGCCCGCGACCACTACTCTCTGGCCTTCGAAGCCATGCACCAGGTCGGCCCGGTCGAGACGGTAAACTTTATTCCCGGCCGACAGGACGAGATAGCCGCCGAGATGTTCGATGCAGTAGACCGAGCAGGTGTTCGACGTTCCGCCCATCGATTTCGACTTGAGCATCTCCTCATGAGAGCGCGTGAGCGAGTGCACGTTCATGGCGCACTGGCTGTCGGAAATTTCGCCGCGATAGGTGTGAGTACTCTGCCCAAGGGCAGCGCCCGCCAGCAGTCCGGCGGCGCAGCAGATCATATTTCGCAAGCTGGCCCGTAGGCTGCTTTGATTCATAGAAAACTCCCTGCGGTTCAGGGCAGCACGGTAAACTTCATGTGCATGCCCTCATGATCTTCGCTGCAAATCACCGTACATACAACCTCGTACGTGCCCGGCTCGCTCGGAGCCGTGAGTGTGAACTCCTGCTTCCCCGGCTTGAGCAGCAGATCCCACCCCTCCACCCTGGTCCGGTCCTTGGCTCGCAGAAGCGAGAAGCCGTGAATCGAACCATCGCGATTCCACGACTTGCCCCGGTGCGCCGTGACCCGCAGAAGCACCTGCTCGCCGGCTTTGACGGTGATCTCCGGAGTCGAAAGTCCCGTAATTTTGTAACGGCTGTCGCTGTCAGCCGTCACCTCAATCACGTGGACTTGCGCGCCAGCGCCAGGGCCAGCAGCCAGCAAAGCGCTCGCAAACACCGTCCACATTACGATACGCCGAAGCCGGAATGGATTTGTCATCGGTTGCAGGTGGTTATCCTGGTGGTTACTGGGTCATGTAGAACAGGATCAAGCGCCGGTCTTCGTCGGTAATGGTGGCTCGAACCCGCATGTGGCGCAGAATGGTCGCCATCATGCGCGGCGGAAATTTCTGCGGAGCGTTGTGACAGCGGCCGCAGTTGGCGCGAAAGCGCTGCTCGCCGGCGACGCGCATGCCGTCTGGATCGGTAGGGTGCGATACCGCCGCGGCGGTGGAACTGTTCTTTGCGGTCGAGGGTGATCCGGCGATGACGGAAGATGCGAACGCCAGCGCACATAGCAGCACGGTCAGCGAAATCCTCATGGCGAGAGTCGTCTTCATGGTTGCGGCCCCACGCGGCCCAGGGGAACGAGGAATCGGTATGCCAGGCCAACGCTCCACTGGTTGGCATTTCCCGCGGAACTGAATTGGCGGCCGTAGCTGAAGATGCCTTTCAGCCCGTCGCGGAACCAGTAGTTGACGCCGAAATCGGCTTCGCGCGTATTGGCGCTGGGCAGGCCAAAGGCCGCGACTTCAGCGGGGCTGATCTCGCCGGTGTAGAACTGTTGCAGGCGGGCGACGAGTTCGGTGTGGCGCATTTCCTTCCTCCAGAAGTGGGCCTGGTTTAGGCGGTACGCGCTCTCGATCCAGTATCCGCTGCCTTCAAACGAGCGAGCGAATTCGGAGCGCACGCTCAAAGGCGCCTTCGACGACTGCCAGCCCATGTGAAACCCGAATGCGTTCTTGCGCTCGTCTTGTAGCGTCTTCTGAAAGGAGCCGCCAACTTCGAGCCGCGCACCGGGAAAGAAGAAGCCCATGCGGCCGCCGACCTGGCGCTCGGAGTCCACACTGCTAATGCCAGTGCTAGCGACGGAAACATACGCGGCGTAGTTCATGTTGGCTTGCGCGTTGACCGGAAAGCCGCCGCGCAGCATGACTCCGTCGCTGTCCACCGTATTGATGGGAAGAATCAGCGGGTCGGGCTGCAGGAAGCGAATCCACACGGGATAAAGGCGCTCGTTAAAGATTCCAAAGGGCGTGAGAAACCGGCCCGCGGTGATGGTGACGTAGGGACTGGCGATGTAGTCTATCTGGGCGTAGTCAACATGCTTGGTGACCGGGCCCTTGTAAGGTCCGCCCGTGAGCGGGCGCTGAAACTGGCCCTCGAATTCCGCGCGTGACTCGATCAGCCAGTGGTCTCCCAAGGGCACGAGAAGAAGTGGGTTGATCTGGGTGTCGATCAGATTCTGCCCGCCGGTGACGAAACTGAATGTGCCGATGCTGCCGGTGAGGATCGGAACCGGCTTTTCGCTGTTCGCGGTCTGGCCGACAGTCCAGGCTGGGGCAAGAAGCAGGATCAACAACACGAGGCCAGGCGGGGCACTCCCCCGCTGGCGTGGCGACGCTGTATTTTGGCAGCGATCCGACAAAATAGACCCCACTCAAGCTCCTGATGGCATTGTCTTTCAAAGAAATAGAACAGGGGAACGTCACGAGGGTAACCTTCGTATCCTGTGGTGCTGGAACAGAATCTTTTCCGGTTCGGCGTCTCACGAATTCTCCGGCGCCACGTCTAACAGGGAAACAATAGAAAGAGAAATGGAGAAAATCATGAATCGCCATCGCCGATCCGCCACCTGGTTGGGAGCTGTGCTGGGAACCGTCTGTGCTCTGCTCGCTCTTACTCTGGGGGCGCATGCGTCCGACCACCGCGGCGCGCTGACCGAGGAATTCCATCAGACCTACGCTTTGACAGCCGACGGCCGGGTCGAACTCGACAACATCAACGGCGACGTGCGCATCTCCAGTTGGGACCGGAACGAGGTCAAAGTCGATGCCGTGAAGTATGCCGACACGAAAGAGCGCCTCGACGAGGCCAAGATTGAGATTGACTCCAGGGCAGGTTCAGTCTCGATTCGCACCAAGTATCCCGATCATGACCACACCTGGAACTGGGGCTCGCACAACAATCCCGCCAGCGTCGAGTACACGCTGACCGTGCCCCGCACCGCGCGCCTGGACGAAATCAAGCTGATCAATGGCGCGCTCGACGTCGCGGGAGTCAATGGAGAAGTCAACGCCTCCTGCATCAACGGACGGCTGGACGCGCACAATCTGGCGGGGCGCGCCCGCCTGTCGACCATCAATGGACGCCTGGATGCGCGCTTTGATCAGCTTGCCGGCAATTCCGTCGAGCTGAACTCAGTGAACGGCTCGGTCGCGTTGACGATCCCTTCCGACTCCAAGGCGGAGCTTGAGGCCAGCACGGTCTCCGGCGGAATCAGCAACGATTTTGGACTGCGGGTGAATCATCACCAGTTCGTCGGTCACGACCTGCGCGGAGAACTGGGCGCAGGCGGGACGCACATCAAGCTGGAAAACGTGAATGGAAAAATTGAAATTCATCACGCCCAGGACGGCCGCGCTCTGAGCCCGGTGAAAGACCTGAGCCACCGCGACAAGGACGATGATGATGACAGCTCGATCTAGAGAACCGGGCTGGGGATTAGGGGCTCGGCCGGCTTCCCGCATGCCCCTGTTGCCTGGCCCCGAGTCCCTTAGTAGATCGTGTACCCCGGAGCGGGAGTGCGCAGGTCGGGCTTGGAAGCCATCAGCAGCAGCGCACCCTCCCGTTTGAAGGCCCGCAGATCGTCGAGGCTGTTGAACGATTTTGTTTTGTAATCATCCGGCGTGGGCGTGTCGTCGGGGATACGCATCGCCTGCACATCTTCGAAGGCGTGCTTCTTCAGGAGTTCGACATATTCAGCCGCCGACCGCACATGCACCGGCACTTTCAGCTTGTCGACCCACTGCAGCGAATATTCGTTGTCGGCGTAGAGATTGATCAGGATAAACATTCTTCCTCGCGGCGCCATCACGCGGAATAACTCCATCAGCGCGCGATCCTGGTCAGGATAGTAATAGAACGATTCGACCGACAACACTTTGTCGAAAAAGTTTTCTTCCCAGGGAATCTGCTGCGCCGATCCCCAGACGTAAAGAATATTCTCGAAGTCTTTCGAAGCTTCGCGGGCCTGGCGAACCATTTCGTCCGAAACATCGAGACCGATGACTTGCCCGAATCCTTCCGGGCCCTCGCCAACCAGTCGCCCTAGCAGACGCGTGGCCCAACCTGAACCGCAGCCGAGGTCAAGCACGCGTTCTCCGGGACGCAGATTCATGAGACGAATCGTCTTTTCGGTAATGTCGAGATGATGACGCTCCATCTTCTCGCCCTCACCGGCAGCGGCCCAGCGGTTGAATTCGTGTTGCAGCTTCTCGTCGGGAGTGGGGGATTTGTCCGGCATGGCCTTTTGATTGTAGCGCCGGCGTCTCGCCGGCTGTCGCAAGTGCGTCTCGCACTCGCAAGTGGCAGCGAGACGCCGCTACTACAGCCGCCGGAGCCCGCCCTGAGCGAAGTCGAAGGGACGGCGGCGCTGCCTCTATGCTACAGTTTCCCTCTTCATGCGTGTACATCATGGCGACAGACCCTGAGAATCCACCAGACTCCGAGCCCGCATCTCTCTACTGCCCGAACTGCGCGGAAGAAGTTACCGATCCGCTGACCTGCGGCGACTGTTCTTCGGTGATCTGCCGGCGTTGCGGCACGGCGCTGGAATCATCCGATGAACTGGGCATCGGATGATGGAACCCGCAGGCTTAGACAAAAGCGCTTTGAAGAACATCGACACGTCATCCGCTGGGCAGCCCTCTTCGGATCAGAAGCCCACGCTGGTTCGCGGGCTCGGACTGCTTGATTCCGTGTTGCTGCTGGTGAGCGGCATCATCGGTTCGTCAATTTTTCTTACAGCGAAGGACATCGCCGGCCCGCTGCCGCAGCCGGTGTTGTTTCTGTTGGTGTGGGTGCTGGGCGCTCTCATCTCGCTGTGCGCCTGCTTCGCGTTTGCCGAACTGGGCTCGATGTTCCCTGACTCCGGCGGACAATACATTTACCTGCGCGAAGCCTACGGCGACCTGACCGCGTTTCTCTACGGCTGGATGCTCTTCAGCGTGGCCAACGGCGGAAGCATCGCCGCGCTCTCGGTGGCCTCGGCGGCTTACATGGGGCAGGTTTTTCCGGTCGTATCGCAGGATCACGTGGTCGTCGCGGTCGCCGGGGTGGTAGTGACGCGCGCGCATTTGTTCGCTCTGGTGCTGATCGCCGTTCTAACTTATGTGAACGTCGTGGGATTGCGCTGGGGCACGCTTCTGCAAAATGTTTCCACCTGGACCAAGTTCATCGCCATGGCCGCGTTCGTGGTACTGGGCTTCGCCATCGGCAAAGGCAGTTGGTCGAACTTTCACGCACACGGCGTCAGCCTGACCATGGGACTTGGTCCGGCACAGTTAATCTCAGCGCTGGGCGTGGGATTGATCGCCGTGTTCTGGGCTTACGACGGGTGGGTCTACATCACGTGGGTCGCCGGCGAAGTAAAGAATCCGCGGCGGAATGTTCCGCTGGCCATGGTGCTGGGCGTGCTCGCGGTGGGCGTGATCTATATCGCAATGAATCTGACTTACCTGTACGCGCTGCCGCTGAAGGAAATCGCCGCCCATGAAACCATCGCGCACGCGGCCGCCGCGGCGTTGTTTTCTCCAAGGGCGGCGGTGTGGCTGTCGCTGATGATCGCGATTTCCTGCTTCAGCGCGGCCGCAACTTGCACACTCTCCGGCGCGCGGGTGTATATGGCCATGGCGCAGGATGGCGTTTTCTTTCGGCGCATGGCGGAGATCCATCCCAAGTGGCGGACTCCGGCCTTCAGTCTGATGGGGCAAGGCGTGTGGGCTGCGGCCCTCACCCTCAGCGGACGCTACGACCAGCTCTACACTTATGTAATTTATGGCATGGTGCTGTCGTATACGCTGACGGTAATCGCTCTCTTCTGGCTGCGCTGGAAGCGTCCGGACATTCCGCGGCCGTATCGTTGCACGGGATATCCGTGGCTGCCGGCGATCTACGTACTGATCGGTACGGCCTGGACGCTGAACACCATTTTCACCCGTCCGACCGAGGCATTCTGGGGAACGGCGATTGTGCTGGTCGGCGTACCCTTCTATTTGTTCTGGAAGCGCGGCGGGGAAAGGAGAACGCCCTTGGAGAGACGCGATGTTTGAGCGGTATACCGAGAAAGCGCGGCGCGTGATCTTCTTCGCACGCTATGATGCTAGCCAGCTTGGCTCGCCGAAGATCGAG
>Ga0302324_100002259_pt1 | contig 45102 bp, 40 predicted proteins | sample Palsa_T0_1_FD_201949 | JGI IMG/M metagenome (GOLD analysis project Ga0302324, IMG submission 201949) | Peat permafrost microbial communities from Stordalen Mire near Abisko, Sweden - Palsa_T0_1 | ecosystem: Environmental > Terrestrial > Soil > Palsa > Peat permafrost | place: Sweden: Abisko... | reverse complement strand
TAGGAGATCGCCGAGGTCGTCTCCAAATGGACCGGCATACCGGTGTCCAAGATGCTCGAGGGGGAGAAGGACAAGCTGCTGAGAATGGAGGAGGCGCTCTCCAAGCGCGTCGTCGGGCAGGAGGAGGCCGTGCACATCGTCTCGAACGCCATCCGCCGCTCGCGCGCCGGCCTTTCCGATCCGCGCCGCCCGAATGGCTCATTTTTGTTTCTCGGGCCCACCGGTGTCGGCAAGACCGAGCTTTGCAAGGCGCTGGCGGAATTTCTCTTTGACACCGAGGATTCGATGGTGCGCATCGACATGTCGGAATTCATGGAGAAGCATTCGGTTGCACGCCTGATCGGCGCTCCCCCCGGCTATGTCGGCTACGAGGAGGGTGGCTATCTCACCGAGGCGGTACGCCGCCGTCCTTATGCCGTGATTCTGCTCGATGAGATCGAGAAGGCTCATCCGGATGTTTTCAATGTGCTCCTGCAGGTGCTCGATGATGGTCGTCTGACCGATGGTCAGGGACGCACGGTCGATTTTCGCAATACCGTCATCATCATGACCTCCAACTTAGGCTCGCAGGTGATTCTGGAGCATGCGGGCGAGGGCAACTACGCGCGCATGAAGAGTGCGGTCATGGAGATCGTGCAGAAAAGCTTCCGGCCCGAGTTCATAAACCGCATCGATGACATCGTGGTCTTCCATCCGCTCGGTACGCCGCAAATCCGCGCCATCGTCGACATTCAGTTGGGGTACCTGCGTTCGCGCCTCCTCGAGCGCGACATGACGCTCGACCTTGATGACAAGGCGCGCGACCTCATCGGTGAGGCAGGTTTTGACCCCGTGTATGGCGCTCGGCCGTTAAAGCGGGCCATCCAGCAGCAGATCGAAAACCCCCTGGCGCAACGCATCCTGAAGGGTGAGTTCCTGCCGGGCAGCCGCGTGCGGGCAAGCGTGCGCGACGGGCAAATCGTGTTTAAGTCTGTGGCCGCGTAAGCGCTCCTCGATTAGCCTAAGCTTTGATTTTCGAGTGCGGGGAATTCCATGCCGTTTTACGAATACGAATGCGCCAACTGCAAGTACTACACCGAGATCATGCAGAAGGTCAGCGATACACCGCTCAAGAAGTGTCCGTCGTGCGGCAAGAGCACGATGACGAAGCTCGTGTCCGCGCCGGTCTTTCGCTTAAAAGGCGCCGGCTGGTACGAGACCGATTTCAAATCCGACAAGGAAGGCAAGCGCAACCTTGCGGAGAAGGAAAAGGAGCCCGCGCCGGAGAAGAAGGAAGAGGTCAAAGGCGCTGAGGCGAAGGCCGTCGACAAGGCTGCCGATGCCAAGACGCCGGAGGCGAAGCCATCCGAGAGCAAGAGCGCCGAGAAGAGCACGTCAGATTCATCAGGCTCATCCGCAGCGCGTCGCAGCGCGCACCGCCCGCGCAGTGCCGCCAAGGCGGTCAGCTCCAAGTCGCGCCCGAAGAGCCGGTCCGCGCCGCGGAAGCACCGATGACCCCAGCCCCGCGCCCGCGCAGTCTGCGGCGCTACCTCGTGGCCGGCGTTCTCATTTGGCTGCCGATTCTGGCGGTGGTCTGGGTAATTCGCTTTCTCGCGCAGCTCACGGATCAGACGCTGCTCCTGGTACCGGCGGCCTACCGTCCCGAGGCGCTGCTCGGCTTTACGCCGCCGTTCTTAGGGGCGCTGCTCGCCTTTCTCATCGTGCTCGTGACGGGGCTGCTCGTCACGAATCTCATCGGACGTCATCTGGTTGAGCTCTGGGAGGAGCTGCTGCAAAGAATTCCTCTGGTGCGCTCGATCTACAGCAGCGTGAAGGGCCTGGCGGAGAGCGTCTTCTCACAGGACAACGCCTTTCGTAGGGTGGTGCTCGTGCCCTACCCGCACCCGGGGGTGTGGAGCATGGGCTTTCTCACCGCCGAGAATCTGGTGGATATCAGTGCCAAGACCGGCGTGCCCTGCGCGTGCGTCTTTATTCCGACCACGCCCAATCCGACCGGCGGCTTCATCGTCATCGTGCCGCGCGCACAGGTGATTGACCTCGATATGAACGTGGATGCTGCAATGAAGATGATTGTCACCCTGGGCGTCGTGGCGCCGGCGCCGCAGGCCATTCGTCATGCGTAGTCATTACTGCGGAGACGTGAACCAATCACTCGTCGGCAAGGAAGTGGCGGTTGCGGGCTGGGTGCACCGGCGGCGCGACCACGGCGGCGTCATCTTCGTTGACCTGCGCGATCGCGAGGGGCTGCTGCAGGTGGTCTTTGACCCCGACGCGGCGGAAGTGTTTGCGCAGGCTGAGCGGTTGCGCAACGAGTTTGTCATCCGTGTCAAAGGAGATGTGCGCGCGCGTCCCGCGGGAACGGTCAACGAGCAGCTCGCCTCGGGAGCGGTGGAGCTGCTGGCACGGGAAATGGAGATTTTGAATCGCAGCGAGCCCTTGCCCTTCCAGCTCGACGAGACGGTCAACGAGGAAGTGCGGCTCAAATACCGCTATCTTGATCTGCGCCGCGACGTCATGAACCAGCGCCTGCGCCAGCGCCATCGAATCACGCGCGCCATGCGCGGCTTTCTCGATGCGAACGGCTTTATTGACCTTGAGACGCCGATGCTGACGAAGGCAACTCCCGAGGGCGCGCGCGACTACCTCGTCCCGAGCCGCACGCATCCGGGCAAGTTCTTTGCGCTGCCGCAATCGCCGCAGATTTTCAAACAACTGCTCATGATCGCGGGGTTTGATCGCTACTACCAGATCGTGCGCTGCTTTCGTGACGAGGATCTGCGCGCCGACCGCCAGCCCGAATTCACGCAGCTCGACGTGGAAACCTCATTTTTGTCGCAGGCGTCCATCATGGAGCTCATGGAGAAGCTCGCACGACACCTCTTCAAGGAGGTGCTGGGAGCTGATCTACCGGACCCATTTCCGCGTCTCTCCTTCGCCGAGGCGATGCGCCGCTACGGCTCGGACAAGCCCGATTTGCGCGTGCCGCTTGAGCTCGTTGACGTGGCAGATCTGGTGAAGGACTGCGACTTCAAAGTCTTTGCGGCACCCGCGAGCGCTGATGATGGGCGCGTCGCGGCGCTGGTGGCGCCGGGCGGCAGCGCGCTTTCGCGTAAAGCCATCGACGACTACACCACGTTCGTCGCGCGCTATGGCGCCAAAGGGCTTGCGTACATCAAGGTCAACGAGCGCGCGAAGGGGCGCGAGGGGTTGCAGTCGCCGATCATCAAATTCTTGAGCGACACGGCCGTCCAGGGAATATTGGCGCGCACCGGCGCCGCCGATAACGATCTCATATTCTTCGGCGCCGACAAGACCAAGGTCGTAAACGATGCCCTGGGGGCATTGCGCCTGAAATTAGGGCAGGACCTCTCGCTTGCGCGTCCGGGATGGCAGCCGCTTTGGGTGGTCGATTTTCCGATGTTCGAGTGGAACGAGGAGGCGCGGCGCTGGAGCGCGATGCATCATCCCTTCACTGCGCCGCAGGATGATGATGCGGCGGCGCTGCGCGCGTACCCCGCCGGAGCTTTGGCACGCGCCTACGACATGGTCTTGAACGGCTCGGAAATCGGCGGCGGCTCGGTGCGTATCCACCGCCAGGAGATGCAGTCGACGGTGTTTGAGCTTCTCGGCATCGAGCCCGAGGAGGCCACGGCCAAATTCGGCTTTCTGCTCGAGGCTTTGAAGCTCGGCGCGCCGCCGCACGGCGGGATTGCCTTCGGACTGGATCGGCTCGCGATGCTGATGGCGGGCGCCGAGAGCATTCGCGAGGTGATTGCCTTTCCGAAAACGCAAACCGCTGCCGATCCGCTCACCGATGCGCCCACCCCGGTCAGCGAGGCGCAGCTTAAGGAGCTGCACATCCGCGTGCGTCCCGCGGCGCAGTGATGCGCCGTGGTCGTCTTCCTGCACGGACTGTGGCTGCAGGGGCGCGAAGCGGCGCTGCTGCGCCGCAGGCTCCGCAGTTCCTACGGCTTTGATGTTGACGTCTTTCGCTATCCGAGCGTGACGGCGACGATGGAGCAGATCACGCGCGAGCTGCAGAGCTTCGTCACTGCACGCGCCCCGCACGAGCTGCACTTGGTCGGGCACAGCCTGGGCGGCCTCGTCGCCTATCGCTTTCTCGAGCGCTTTCCCGAGCAGCCCTGCGGGCGCGTCGTGTTTCTCGGCACGCCGGCGATGGCGAGCCGCGCCGCGAGCGCAGTGAGCCGCATGGCGTGGGCGCGCGCGCTGCTCGGGCACTGCGTCGCCGAGGAGCTCCTAAGCGCGCGCCATCGCGAGTGGTCAATTGCGCGCGAGCTCGGAATCATCGCCGGCACGCTCCCGCTCGGCCTCGGCCAACTGTTCGTGCACTTCGACGAGGACAACGATGGCAGTGTGGCGGTGAGCGAGACGCGCCTGCCCGGCGCGACCGACTGCATCACTTTGCCGGTCAGTCATTTCGGGATGCTGCTGTCAGCGCGTGTCGCGGACGAGATCGGCCGTTTCCTCACGAACGGCCACTTCTCGCTGCGCGCCGCGCCTTAGCGCCTCTTAATGGGGCTTATCAATGAGCGCGCGTAGCCGGTAGAGCGCCGCGTGCGCCTCACGCGGTGAGAGCACATCCGGATCGAGACCCTGCACCTGGGCACGCAACTCCTCGGCGACAGGATCGCGGGGCGCGGGCGGCAGAAGCGGCAGCTCGCGCTGCAACGCGCAGGCTTGCTCGGAGCTGCGCATATCGCGTTCCGCCTCCAGCGCTTCGAGATATTGCCGCGCCTGTGCGATGACCTCGTGTGGCACTCCGGCAAGTTGCGCCACCTGCAATCCGTAGCTGCGATTGGCGGGCCCTTCCTTGACGGCGTGCAGGAAGACGATGCGCTCGCCGTGCTCGGTGGCATCCAGGTGCACGTTGGCGCAGCCGTCGATCTCCTGGGCGAGTGTCGTCAGCTCGAAGTAGTGCGTGGCGAAGAGCGTGAAGGACGCGAGGCGCGTGGCACAGTAACGCGCGATTGCCCAGGCCAGCGAGAGCCCATCGAAAGTGCTCGTGCCGCGGCCGATCTCATCCATGAGAATGAGGCTCTTGGGCGTTGCGTTATGCAGGATATTGGCCGCCTCGGTCATCTCCACCATAAAGGTCGAGCGCCCGCCGGCAAGATCATCCGCGGCCCCGATGCGCGTGAAGATGCGATCGAGCGGTCCAATCAACGCCGCGCGCGCGGGCACGAAGCTACCCATGTGCGCCAGCAGCGCGATGAGCGCGACCTGGCGCATGTAGGTGGATTTACCTCCCATATTCGGACCCGTAATGATGAGCATGCGCCGTGCGCCATCGAAATGCAGATCGTTGGGGACGAAGGCCTCTTCGCAGAAGCGCTCGACGATCGGATGCCGGCCCGCTGTGATACGAATGGCCGGCGTGCTCAGAAGCTGCGGGCGCGTCCAGTCGAGACTGACGGCGCGCTCAGCGAGCGCGGCGAGCGTATCCAGCTCGGCGAGCGCGGCGGCGCTTTCCTGCAGCGCCGCAAGATCCGCGGTGAGCCTATCCAGTACCCCGTCATAGAGTTCGCGCTCACGCGCGAGTGCCCGCTCGCGCGCGCTCAATACCGTCTCCTCGAAGCGTTTGAGTTCCGGCGTGATGAAGCGCTCCGCGGACTTGACCGTCTGGCGGCGCACGTAGTCTTGCGGCACGCGCGCCGCATCGCGGCGCGGTACTTCAATATAGAAACCCTGCACGCGATTGAACCCGAGTCGCAGGCTTGAGAGGCCCGAGCGTTCGCGCTCGCGCGCTTCGAGTTGCAGCAGAAACTCATCGGTGTGGGTGGCGATACGGCGCAGTTCATCGAGCGCGCTGTCGTGGCCGGCTGCGATCACATCGCCCTCACGCAGCAGCGTCGCCGGCTCTTCGGCTATGGCGCGGCGCAGCAGCTCAAGCGCTTCGGCATGCTCGCCGATGCGTTCGCGCAGCGCTGCAATCGGTGGTGAATCGATCGCCGCGACCAGCGTGCGCAGGGCGGGCAATGCGCCGAGCGAGCTGCGCAGTTGCGTCAGATCCCGCGGCCGCGCCGAACGCAGCGCCACGCGCGCAAGGATGCGCTCGATGTCCCCGATGCTGCGCAGCTGCGCGCGCAAGGGTTCGTAATGGCGGCCGTCGATGAGTGTGGCGAGCGCTGCATGGCGATTGCGCAGCAATACTTGGTTCGTGAGCGGCCGGTTGAGCCAGCGTCGCAGTTGCCGTGAGCCCATGCTCGTGGCGCACTGATCCAGTAGTGCGAAGAGCGTCGCCTCAGGATTGCCGCTCAAGCTCGCATCGAGCTCCAAATTGCGCCGCGTGGCCGCATCGAGATTGAGGGCGTCGCTGCGTTCTTCGACGGCGAGCCCGCGGATGTGCGGCACGGCGGCTTTCTGGGTCTCGCGCACGTACTGCAGCAGCGCGCCCGCGGCGCCGATCGCAAGCGGCAGCTCGTCGGCGCCAAAGCCCTTGAGATCCAAGGTTCCGAGCTGATCGGTGAGCAGTCGCGAGGCGCTCGCGAGCTCAAAATGCCAGGGCGGCCGCATGCGCAGCGCGCGGCCGTTGCGCGTGAGTTCGTCCGAGGGCAAGTGATCGGCCACTAGAAGTTCCGCAGGCTGCAGCCGCTCGAGCTCCGCGGCCAGTGCGGAAGGCCCGCTTGATTGCAGAAGCGTGAAGCGGCCCGCGGCTAGATCAAGCCAAGCCAGTCCGAACGCTTCGCCTTCGGTGGCACCCTCGCGCGCCAGCGCCGCGATGAGCGTGTCGCGCCGTGCATCGAGCAGCGCCTCATCGGTGACGGTGCCGGGAGTGACGATGCGCACGACCTGGCGCTCGAGCGGGCCTTTCATCTTTCCCGGATCACCGAGCTGCTCGCAGATGGCTACGCACTCGCCGCGGCGCACCAGCCGCGCAAGATAGGCTTCTACGGCATGCGCGGGGACGCCCGCCATCGGGATGGGCTCGCCCGCCGATTGGCCGCGTGCGGTAAGCGTGATGTCCAAGAGCGAGGCGGCACGTTTAGCATCGTCATGGAAGAGCTCGTAGAAGTCCCCCATGCGGTAGAAGAGCAGCATGTCCGGATGCTGGGCTTTGATGCGCAGGTACTGCTGCATCATCGGCGTATGCTCTAAGTGCCTGTCGTTCAAGCTATTTTTCCGAGATTTCTATTAGGCGCTCGCAGCCTGCAAGGCTGGCGGCGCGCCGTGCATGTTGCCACGGCCTGAAGAGGGAGTATGTGCGCATTCGGGCGTCAAGCGGGTATGTGGGAAGATTGGCGCAGAGAGGAATCGAACCTGAGCGATACGCCTCAAGAGCCGCGGCAGGACAGTGGAGATTCCGCTGCCTCTGCCAATGCGCCTGTGATGCCCGGCCAGGGGGGCGAGTCGCCGTCGTTCGCGCATCTTTGGGCGCGCCTCAAAGAACACAAAGTCGCGCAGTGGACATTGGCGTACGGCGCCTTTGCCTTCGCGCTATTGCACGGCGCCACGCTGATGAGCGACGCCCTCGAATGGCCACATGCCATCGTGCGCGCGCTGACGCTGGTACTGGTGGTCGGCCTGCCAATTGCCCCGCTCCTCGCCTGGTATCACGGTGTGCGCGCCCTCAAGCGTGTCAGTGGCTCGGAACTGATCCTCATTACTCTCCTATTGGTAATCGGTGGGAGCCTCCTGTGGCTGTACCCGCACGCGACGGCCGAACACTCCGCACGCGCCGTCGAAAGCAAAATTGCGACGCCGTCGGTGGCTCTGGTCAGTGCGCCTGCGGTCTTTGCGCCGCCCGCGCACTCGATTGCCGTATTGCCCTTTGTGAACATGAGCGGCGATACGAAACAGGAGTACTTCTCCGACGGCATCAGCGAGGAGCTCCTCAACGCGCTCTCGCGCTTGAATGATCTACAGGTCGCGGCTCGGACTTCGTCATTCTCGTTTAAAGGCAAGGACGCCGACGTCGCAACCATCGCCCACAAACTGAATGTCGGAGCCGTTTTAGAAGGCAGCGTCCGCAGAGCGGGCAATACCGTGCGGATTACGGTGCAGCTCATCAATGCCGTGAGCGGCTTTCACATCTGGTCGCAGACCTATGACCGAAATTTGACCGACATCCTGAAGGTACAGGCTGATGTCGCGACCGCAGTCGCACAGCAGCTCGAAGTGAAACTCGTCGGCGATGAGGCGGCCAAGATAGAGGCGGGCGGCACTAGGAATCCCGAAGCCTATGACGCCTATTTGCGTGGCAAGCAGCGGCTTTTGAGGGGAGATACCGATGAGGCCGGGGACTTGGCCAACATTGCGTCGTTCGATCGAGCAATCGCGCTTGATCCGGGTTACGCACTTGCCTATGCAGGGCGCGCTGCGGCAGTTGGTAACTTTGTCCTTTTCAATGCCAAGCCAGGCGATCGAGCGCGCCTGCGCGACTTGGCGCGCGACGCCGCCGAGCGAGCTGTTGCGCTCGCACCGCAGCTCGGCGGGACACACGTAGTGCTTGCACAGATACGTGCGTTTCTTCTTCTGGATAACGCTGGCGCTGCCCCCGAGTTTGAGCGCGCTCTGGCGCTGGAGCCTGGCAGCGCAGGGGTGCAGAGTGCCTTTGCCGCTTTTTCTTCGCTGCTCGGTCGCAATGAGCCTGCCATTGCAGCTGCCCGCCGCGCAGTGCTTCTCAACCCGCTGGATGTCGGTGTGCATATCAACCTCGGGCAATGTTTACTTGCAGCGCACCAATTCGAGGAGGCTTTGGCAGCTTTGCAGGATGCCAAAGCGCTCAACCCCGATTCGCACAACGTTCAACAGTTGATAACGGAAGCGCTACTTGCTTCAGGTAAAACCCAACAGGCGCGGCAGCAATGTGAATTGCCCTCGACGCGGTTAGATGAAGACTTCCGTCATCATTGCTTGGCGATGGCGTACCACACATTGGGGAGACAAGCGGATGCGGACCGCGAGTTGGAGGAGCTTAGAGCTCTCAACGGGGACGCTTCGGCATACGGATACGCAGAGATCTATGCCCAATGGGGCGACAAGGTCAGATCCTTGCAGTGGCTGAGCACAGCAGAGCGCCTGCGCGTTCCGAGCCTGATGCAGCTGAGAGCGGACTGGCAGCTCGATCCGATTCGCGACGAGCCGCAGTATAAGGCGATTGAGGCGCGGGTGAATTTCCCGCCGTAGTTGATCCCTCAGCCCGATGCCCGCGCTCAGACATTGGGTGCTCAGTCCGCGCGCGAGCCTGCCTAACGCGACACCGCCGTAAACAGACGCACCGCTGTCTAAGTCGGTATATCCGTGTCGCCGGTGTTAGGCGCCTAACAGCCGAAACCGTACGCAAAACAGCAAGTTAAGACCGTTTTTCTGCGGTACTGCTGCATCATCGGCGTATGCTCTAAGTGCCTGTCGTTCAAGCTATTTTCGGACATTTCCATTAGACGCTTGCAGCCTTTGAGGCTGCCTGCTGGGTGTGCATGTTGCCATGGCCTTGATGGGCGAGTATGTGCATAGAGCGGTCCTCGGGCGGGTACAAGGGAAGATCGGCACCGGGAGGAATTGAATCTGAACGATACGTCTCAAGAGCTGCCGCAGGCCGAGAAAGCCGCTGCTTCGTCCAGCTCGCCGAACGTGCCCGTCCATGGGGACGACTCGCCGTCGTTCGCACATTTGTGGGCGCGCCTCAAAGAACACAAAGTTGCGCAGTGGACATTGGCGTATGGCGCCTTTGCTTATGCGCTACTGCACGGCGCGACGCTCTTGAGCGATGCGCTGGACTGGCCACATATGATTGTGCGCGTATTGGCGCTGTTGTTGCTGGTTGCGCTGCCGATTGTCCCCGTTCTCGCCTGGTATCACGGTGTTCGAGCCCTAAGACGCATCAGTGGCTCGGAGCTCAGCCTCATCGCGCTGTTGTTGGCGATCGGCGGGAGCCTCATGTGGCTCTATCCACATCCGGCGGCCGAACGGAGCGCAGCGAGGCTGCCAATCCCTGCCGCGCCACTTGCGGTCGCTGCAGCAAGGTCGCCAGCGGTATTCGCGCCGCCCGCGCATTCCATCGCGGTGCTGCCGTTTGTCAATATGAGCGGGGATGCGAAGGAGGAGTATTTCTCCGATGGCATCACCGAAGAGGTCCTGAATGCGCTGTCGCGCTTGAATGATCTACAAGTGGTGGCACGGACTTCGTCGTTTTCGTTCAAGGGCCAGAACGTCGATGTCGCCACGATCGCGCACCGGTTGAATGTCGGCGCGCTCTTGGAGGGAAGCGTACGCCGAGCGGGCAAGACCGTGCGGATCACAGTGCAGCTCATCAATGCCGTCAGCGGATTTCATGTTTGGTCGCAGACCTATGACCGCAATCTAACCGACATCTTGAAGCTGCAGGCTGATGTGGCGAGCGCGGTGGCACAGCAGCTGGAAGTCAGGCTCGCGGGGGATGTGGTCGCGAAAATCGAGGCTGGCGGTACGCGCGACCCCGCAGCCTATGATGCGTACCTGCGTGGCCTGCAATGGTATGAGAACGTCGATGCGAATCTTGCGGCCTATCGGGCCGCATTGGCCGCATTTGAAGAGGCGATCGCCCTCGATCCCAATTTTGCCATGGCATATACGCGGCGGGCTGCCGCGCTCGATTACATTTATCGTTTTGCCGACGATACGGCCACCCGCAAACGCCTGAATCAGCAGGCACGCGCGGCGGCCGAGAAGGCGATTGCGCTCGCCCCTGAGCTCGGCGAAGCGCACGTTGCACTTGCCTACACTTATTACCGCGGAACGCCCGATGTTGCCGCGGCCGCCCGCGAATACGAGCGTGCGCTTGCGCTTTCGCCGGGCAGCGCATGGGTGCAGCGCGGCTTTGGCTGGTTCGCCGCTCAATTAGGCCATTTTGAGCCTGCGGTTGCCGCCGCGCGGCGTGCGGTCAGCCTGGACCCACAAAATGCGCGGACCAGGCTGGTGCTGGCGGAGGTCCTGGTCAGTGCGCGCCGCTACGCCGAGGCGCAGACGGTTTTGCAAGATGCCTTGGTCCTGTCTCCGCACGCGCACGACCTTCAATCGCTCATATCCGAGACGCTGCTGGCATCCGCGCAATATGAAAAGGCGCGCCGCTTCTGTGAATCACCCTCGACGCCGCTCGATGATGACGATCGGCAATTCTGCTTGGCCCTCGTCTACCATGCCCTTGGACGCCAAGCCGACGCCGAGCGGCAATTGGAAAGGCTCAAAACGACGGTGGGATTTGACGCTGAGTCCTTGGCGGTCGCTGAAGTCTACGCACAGTGGGGCAATAAAGCGGACGCACTGCAGTGGCTGACGAAGGCTGAGCAGAGCGGCTCTTTTGAATTAATTTCGATCCGCGTGAACTGGGCGCTCGATCCGCTCCGCAACGAGCCGCAGTTCAAGGCGCTCGAAGCGCGGATGCATTTCCCGCCGTAGCGACGAGAGCTGACGCGGTCGTACCGCCGTTGTAGTCCGGTGGACTTGACTCATCTCGCGTCCTTGGCCGCAAGGCTTTAGTGGGTCGGCGGTCCGCTGCATTCTGGCGCCGAGCGGTCGATGCGGCGCGGATGCGCCGCGGGATCCGGTGCCCCGTCCTTGAGGCGATAGCGCTCAAACCACGCCAGAATGGCGCTCGCCTTGGCCGCCGATTGCGAGGGCCGGCCGGCAAGTCCACCGTGCGAGGCGCCGGGAACCTTGACGAGCGCGGTCGGGACCTCCCGCAGCTGCAACGCCGCGAAGTACTGTTCAGCATCGCTGACCGGGGTGCGATAGTCCTGGTCGCCAACGATAACCAGCGTCGGCGTCGAAACGCAGCCTACGAACGACAACGGCGAATGCTGCCAGTAGATGTTCGGATCCTGCCAGGGCTGCTTGCCAAACCAGTAACGTCCCATAAACGTATAGACGTCGGTCGTCAGCACTTCGCTCGTCCAATTGATGACCGGCTTCTGCGAGGCGGCAGCACGAAAGCGATCCGTGTGCCCGACGATCCACGCGGTCAGCAGGCCGCCGCCTGAGCCGCCGGTAACAAAAAGATTTTGCGGATCGACAAAACCACGCGCAATCACGGCATCCACCACGCTCATCAGGTCGTCGTAATCATGGCTTGGGTAGTCGTGATTGATTTGGTCGGCAAACGCTTGGCCATAAGAGGTCGAACCGCGCGGATTTGCATACACAACAACATAGCCCGCGGCGGCGTAGAGCTGATCGTCCGTGGAAAACACCGGCCCGTAGGCCGCGAAGGGGCCGCCATGAATCTCCAGGATCAGCGGATACTTATGCGCGGCGTCAAAATTGGGCGGCGTCACGATCCATGCGCCAATCATCTGGTGATCAAAAGCGGACTGCACCGGCAAGGGCTCGACCTTGGCCAGCGTCTTATTAGCGAGGAATGTGTCATTGAGATGTGTCAGCTGGCGTACATGAGCGCGCGCGGCGATGGACACTTCAGGCGGGCGCTGCGAGTTGCCGCTCGTGAAAGCAACCGTGCCATTCGCCGCGACGGAAAAATCCCCGCCCGTGTAAGGACGGTCAAAGCCGCCACCTGCCAATCCCTGCACCACTGGTTCGACATGCCCATCCAGGAGCATGCGCGAGACTTTAGTGCTTCCCTGGTCGTCGTACTGGATGTAGAGGCTGCGGCTGTCGCGCGCCCAACGCGCCCTTTGAATCGAGCGATCGAGCTGTCCGCCCAGAAGATGCGGATGGCTGCCATCACTATCCATGAGATAAAGATGCGTATCCTGATAGCTTGAGCCGTTATCATCGAAGCCCAGATATGCGATGTGCGCACCATCCGGAGAGACGAGCGGCGCATTGTTGGGACCCAAACGACTGGTCACTGCAGTGAGCGCGCCATCGGCCAGCGACACTTTGTAGACTGCAGAATGCACGGGCTCGCGCCGCCAGTCCGGCATGCGATTGCCGCTCATGAAGAGAAATTGCCCGTCGGCGCTGAAGGACAGAGGTCCCGCTTCATCGAAGGATCCGAAAGTGAGCTGGCGCGGTGCGCCGCCATCGGCGGACACCACAAACGCATGGGTGTAGCCGCTCTTAAGATAGCCCGCGCCATCCGCGCGGTAGAGCACATCGGACACGATCTGCAGCGGATCCGCCCAGTGCGCACCTTCGGGCGCCTGCGGCGCGGCGCCGAGCTTGGCTTTGTCATCCGGTACGAATGCGGTGAACGCTATGGAGCGGCTATCGGCCGACCAGGTGAGCTCCTCCGGCGCATCAATCAGGTCGGACTGCGCAGCCGCCTGCCCGGTTGCCATCCAGCGCACGAAGAGCCTTGGCGGCTCCTTGCCGGAGCTGGCGACATAGGCGAGGCGCGTGCCATCAGGCGACCAGGCGAGAGCGGAAATACCCCCACTGCCGCTGACCAGCGGCATCTGGGCAGCGGTATTTGTGTCAACAAGCCAAATGGCGGTTTTGCCGCGATCGTTCATGATGTCGTAGCTGTTGCGCACATAGGCCACGGCAGATCCGTCGGGCCGGATTTGCGGCTGTGTCGCCCATTCCAGAGCAAACAGGTCGCGGCCTTCGAAAAGACGTGACGGTCCCTCGGGCGGCGCTGCCTGCAGGAGCGCCGGAGTTGCGATCGCGATGAGCAGGCACCGGGAAATTAGGGGGCGCACGATATTCCTTTAAATTTCAGAAAGGTTGCGCGCCTCGCATGCCCGCATTTTTCGGTGAGCGTCGGTGCGCGCGACCCCATCGTAACTCGGAGGTGCGCCGCCAGGTCAACCCGCCGCGTTCCAGGCATGAACACATCAACGAAGGATGGGGCATCGGAAACCAAGTCGCGCGCCTGGCCCCTGGGAGGATCAGCGCCGGGGAGAAGCGTGCAGGGATGCCGGGATTTCCGACGCTGATCTCGGTCGAGCCGCCCGTATCAAGGTAGCCTTGGCGCATGGCATCGGACGCTGAACTGACAACGCTCGCCACCCGTGTGGGCGAGTTCCTGCTATCGCGGCACAGCCGCCTCGTCACCGCCGAGTCCTGTACCGGCGGATGGCTGGCAAAAACACTGACCGACATTGCCGGCAGCTCACAATGGTTTGAGTGCGGCTACGTGACCTATTCGAATGGCGCCAAGATGCGTGACCTCGGTGTCGCTGGGCGCACGCTCAAGAAGGACGGTGCGGTGAGCGAAGCCGCCGCGCGTGAAATGGCGGCTGGCGCCTTGCGTGTCGCCGGCGGCGATCTTGCCATTGCCGTGACCGGCATTGCCGGGCCCAGCGGCGCGGTCGCCGACAAGCCCGTCGGCACCGTATGGTTTAGCTCCTGCATTCGCCGTGAAGAGGGACTGGAGCTTGCCGCGAAGCGCGTCCATTTTGCGGGCGACCGGCAGGCGGTACGACACGACTCAGTCGAATACGCGCTGAAGCTCATCCTGCGTCTTAAGCTCTAAGAGCGTTTCTCGCCGCCTCATACAGTGGGTGCCGACGCGCACTACTGTATGGCGAAAAAAAATCTTGCATCAGGGGCCAAATGCAGCGCTTTGGATATGCCCGCTGCTCGTCTCGTTGTGGGATAATTGCAGACATAATCCGCGAGGTACGAGACGATGGAAGATATCAATCGCAAGAAGGCGCTTGCCGCAGCTCTCAGCCAGATCGAAAAGCAGTTTGGTAAGGGCACCGTAATGCGCCTTGGAGAAACTCCCGCGTCGTGGGATGTGGATACCGTGTCCACAGGCTCGCTGGGACTCGACATCGCGCTCGGCGTAGGCGGTTTGCCGCGCGGTCGAGTGGTTGAGGTCTACGGTCCCGAGTCTTCAGGAAAGACGACGCTCACCTTGCAGGTCATCGCCGAAGTGCAGCGCTCTGGCGGCGTTGCCGCTTTCGTCGATGCCGAGCATGCGCTCGATCCGTCCTATGCAGCAAAGCTTGGCGTGAACATCGATGATCTTCTCGTCTCGCAGCCGGACACCGGCGAGCAGGCGCTCGAGGTCACCGACATGCTGGTGCGCTCCGGCGCCGTCGACGTCGTAGTTATCGATTCGGTTGCAGCCCTTACGCCCCGAGCCGAGATCGAAGGCGAGATGGGCGAGTTGCAGGTCGGGTTGCACGCACGTCTCATGTCGCAGGCGCTGCGCAAGCTGACGGGCAATATCAAACGCTCCAACACGATGGTGATCTTCATTAACCAGATGCGCATGAAGATCGGCGTGATGTTCGGCAATCCGGAGACCACGACCGGCGGCAACGCGCTCAAGTTCTACGCCTCCGTGCGTCTGGATATCCGCCGCACCGGCGCTCTCAAGAACGGCGAGGAAGTGATCGGCAACATGACGCGCGTCAAGGTGGTCAAGAACAAGGTCGCACCGCCCTTTCGCGAGGCCGAGTTCGAGATCATGTACGGCGTTGGCATCTCGCGCGAAGGCGAGCTCATCGACCTCGGCAGCGCCGAGGGCATCATCGAGAAATCCGGCTCGTGGTACAGCTACAAGGGCGAGCGCATCGGCCAGGGCAAGGACAATGCGCGCGCTTTCCTGCAGCAGAACAAGCCCATTGCGCGCGACATCGAAGAACAGATCCGTGCGAAGCTGCTGCCCGTAAGGCAGATACGCACTAGCGAGGCGGTGGCGAATACCGCCTAGGCAGCTGCCGCTGGCCCGCGTGTTCCCATCGACCGTCTGCAAAATTGATGGGCTTCTCCCGCACACGTAAGTCGGCCGCTCCCGAGCACCCGCACGATATCGGCGCCGCGCACTCGGCGGCGCTCGCTTTGCTGGCGCGACGCGACTATGCGAGCGGCGAGTTGCGTGCGCGCCTCGAGGCGAAAGGCTACGACGGCGCGGTCACTGCAACCGCGATCGCCGAGCTCGTAGCGAGCGGTGCGCTCAACGATGCGCGTTTTGCCGAGAATTACCTGACCCACCACGTCGGGCGCGGGCAGGGCCCGGTACGCATCGGCGCGGATCTTAAAGCCCTGAAGCTTCCCGGCGAGATCATCGCCGCGGTCCTGGAGCAGGGCGGTGATTGGCACGCCCGCGCACAGCTGGTGCGGCTGCGCAGGTTCGGCCGCGCGCTTCCCGAGTCGTGGCGCGAAAAGAGCCGCCAAGCGCGTTTTTTGCAGTATCGGGGCTTTTCGTCGGATCATATCCGGGCCGCCCTCGGCACCGACTCCAACTGGGACGCTGATACTTGAGCAAACCGCGTTTCATGAGTGCGGCGGATGTACGCCGCGCGTTCCTCGAATATTTCCGTGAGCACGGACATACGATCGTGCCCTCAAGCCCGCTCGTGCCCGCGAACGATCCGACGTTGCTGTTTACCAACGCCGGGATGGTGCAATTCAAGGATGTGTTCACCGGCAAGGAGAAACGCCCCTACGTGCGCGCCACATCAAGCCAGCGCTGCGTGCGTGCGGGCGGCAAGCACAACGATCTTGAAAACGTCGGCTACACCGCGCGTCACCACACCTTCTTCGAGATGCTCGGCAATTTCTCCTTCGGCGATTATTTCAAGCGCGACGCCATCAAGTTTGCGTGGGAGTTTGTCACGAGCGACAAGTGGCTCGGCATTGATCGCGCGCGGCTCATGGCGAGCGTCTACTGCACGGATGATGAAGCCTTCGAGATTTGGCACAAGGTCATTGGCCTGCCAGCCGAGCGCATCGTTCGCATCGGGGATAACCCCGGCGGCGGCTCCGATAACTTCTGGCAGATGGGCGACACGGGTCCCTGCGGCCCCTGTACCGAGATCTTCTACGATCACGGCTCGGAGGTTGCTGGCGGTCCCCCGGGTTCGCCCGATGCCGAGGGTGATCGCTGGATTGAGATCTGGAATCTCGTATTCATGCAGTTCGAGCGTGCCTCGGACGGCACGCTGACACCGCTGCCAAAACCCTCCGTCGACACCGGCATGGGGCTTGAGCGCGCTGCCGCCGTGATGCAGGGCGTGCATTCGAACTACGAGATTGATCTCTTCAAGAACCTGATCCGCGCCGCGGCAGCGCTCGCACAGACGAAGGATGAGAGCTCAAGCTCGCTGCGGGTCATCGCCGATCACATCCGCGCCTGTACGTTTCTGATCGTCGATGGTGTGTTGCCGTCCAACGAAGGCCGCGGTTACGTGCTGCGCAGAATCATTCGCCGTGCGATTCGTCACGGCTACAAGCTCGGCATCAATGAGCCGTTCTTCTACAAGCTCGTCAAAGTATTGGTGCAGGAGATGGGCGCGGCATATCCCGAGCTCGTGCGCGGGCACGTGCATGCCGAGCGCGTGCTGCTGCAGGAGGAGGAGCGCTTCGCCGAGACTCTGGCGAGCGGCATGGGACTTCTCGAGGCGGCAATTGGCAAACTCCGTGGACGCGTGCTCGACGGCGCGACGGTTTTCAAGCTCTACGATACCTTCGGATTTCCCGCCGACCTCACGGCCGATATCGCACGCGAGCGCGGCCTTGCGGTCGATGAGGCTGGATTTGAAAAACTCATGGAAGAGCAGCGTGAGCGGGCGCGTGCCGCGAGCCGCTTCGGCGCTGAATTACAAAAAGGCACCACGTTGGATGCGCGCACGCTCTTTCAGGGATACGAAGGCCTGAGCAGCGATGGCAAAGTCGTCGCGCTGCTCAAAGACGGCGCGTCTGTCGATATGTTAAGGGCGGGCGAGGCGGGAGAGGTCGTACTCGATCGCACACCTTTCTATGCGGAGGCGGGCGGTCAGGTGGGCGATGCCGGTGAGCTTTCGGCGCCGAACGCGCGCTTTGTCGTCAGCGACACTCAAAAGCGCGGCGGTGCCCACGCGCATATTGGGACGCTCAAATTGGGGCGCATCGCGCTGGGGGATACGCTCCTTGCGGAGGTCGACGGCGTGCGGCGGCGTGCCACGGCACTCAATCATACGGCGACACATCTTTTGCACGCGGCGCTGCGCGAGGTCCTCGGAACACACGTGCAGCAGAAGGGCTCTCTGGTGGCGCCCGACCGTCTGCGCTTTGATTTTTCGCACTTCCAGGCGGTGAAGGCCGACGAGCTGCGCACTATTGAGCACCGCGTGAATGAGGAGATCCGCCGCAACGTCGCGGCTGAGACCAACGTCATGGAGTTTGATGCGGCCGTTGCGGGGGGAGCGATGGCGCTCTTTGGCGAGAAATACGACAAGGACGTGCGCGTGCTGCGTCTCGGTGATTTTTCACGGGAATTATGCGGCGGCACGCATGTTGAGCGCGCCGGCGACATCGGTCTCTTCAAGATCGTGAGCGAGAGCGGAATCTCCTCAGGCGTACGGCGCATCGAAGCGCTCACGGGCGCGGCGGCGCTCAACTACATCGAAGAGAGCGATGAGATTCTCAAAGAAGTGTCAGGCATGGTGCGTGGCTCGCGTGATGACTTGCGCACCAAAGTGCGTGATGCGTTAGAGCGCGTGCGCGCCATGGAGCGTGAGATCCGCACGTTGAAGGAAAAGCTCGCCACAGGACCTGGTGTCGATCTTGCTGCCGGTGCTGTGGACGTGGGTGGGGTCAAGGTAGTCGCAACGAGAGTCGACGGTGCCGACGTGGCAGCTTTGCGACACGTTGTTGATCAACTCAAAAATCAACTCAAATCCGCGGTAATCGTGCTGGCAACCGTTGAGAACCCTGAAAAGGTTTCGCTGATTGCCGGTGTGACGGCCGATCAGAGCTCGCGTATACCGGCCGGCGAACTGGTGGCCACTCTGGCGCGCACGCTCGGCGGACGCGGCGGAGGCCGTGCTGATTTTGCTCAGGCCGGTGGCAATAATCCTGCAGCTCTGGAGGCTGCGCTGGCGCAGGTCCCGGAATTCGTTCGCGCCAAGCTCGGGTAGCTGTTGCCGGCCCAATTTAACAAGGAGTGGGATTTGTCTCGCTAAAGATAATCCGTCAAAATAATTGATTGTCTCGAGGGCAAAAAAAAAGTAGGCTCGACACCCCTTGGGGGAGAAGATAATAAAAGGGAAGAACAATGCTGATTTTGACCCGACGGGTGGGCGAGACGGTGGTCATCGGCAACGATGTCACTGTTACAATTCTGGGAGTAAAGGGCAATCAGGTGCGTGTAGGAATCAACGCCCCCAAGACAGTCGCCGTGCATCGTGAAGAGATCTACGAGCGTATTAAACGCGAACAGGAAGGAACGAGCGGCGAGAGCACCGATCCCGCATCGCCCGCTGAATTCGCAACAGTTTGAATTTCATGCGCGGCGCAAGGCCGCACTGCTTACCTTCCCCGGTCCGCTTCAGTATTATGACAAACACCGCTGCCAATTAAGGTGGCGGCGTCATACTGTAACTGACTGATTGAGCATCTAAATTCGCGGAGAGATGGCCGAGTGGTCGAAGGCGCACCCCTGCTAAGGGTGTAAGGGTCAAAAGCCCTTCGAGGGTTCGAATCCCTCTCTCTCCGCCACTCATGTGGCCGGCGACCGGAAAAATCTACCTAGCGAAAATCTCTAGTGGAGCCGATCTGGCCGGTGAATTTGAAGACCTGCAACCCCCGCGTTTGCGACACCGTACGGGTCAGTATTGAGCCACGCCGGCAGCGCCTGCTTTGTGATCGCGTCTCAGCGTACGAGACCCATCTAGAAATTAGATGAGGCCCATCCGCTTTTGTGATCGACGTAATTGAAGATTTCGGGGACCTTTAATGAAATTCGCTACAACGCCGAGCGACCTGCTTTCAATTCTCCAGAATCCCTGCATCACGCATCGCGTCGTTTAGCTGCACGTAGGCATCGCTTGCGGGAGGCTCGGATCTTAGGCTACGCGCAAGCGAGTTCAGATAGGTCGCGAGTGTGTTTTTGTTGGGATGCGGCCGGGCGAGCTCATGGTCGAGAGCATCGATAACCTCGTCAATGTCGTCAACGTCGCAACTATCGAGCTTTGCGGTGTGCACAACTTTGTGGGCCGCTTGCACGGCGCGCCGAATGCCATCTAGCACAGCTTGTTCCATGGCGTCTCCTTTAGTGACAGTCTGCGGCAATGATCGATACACATTGTGTTCCGGCGGCTCGGGTACGTCGAGCCGGGTATGATTCGCACAATTCCGGGCGAGCGTGGGCCGGATTGTTTCGTAGCCACGCCGCTTATCATCGCTTGAGATACGTGCGGATGGCCTCTGTAAAGGACGGAGCGAAAGATATGCGCTTGACGCCGTTTCATGTGGCATTGCAGGTGCGCGATATTGATGAGGCGCGTCGCTTCTACAAGGAGATTTTAGGATGCTCGGAAGGGCGTAGCGCAGCTCACTGGGTCGATTTCAATTTGTACGGTCACCAGCTCGTGTGTCATCTGAATCCCACGCTCGGCCCAACGGGGCATATCGCCGCGCATCACAATCCTGTCGATGGTCACAGTGTGCCGGTACCGCACTGCGGGGTCGTGCTCGAGATGGTCGAGTGGAACGCGCTGGCGATGCGCTTGAAGACACACGATCTGAAGTTCATCGTTGAGCCGTACGTGCGCTTTCAGGGGCAGTCCGGCGAGCAGGCGACACTGTTTTTTCTCGATCCTTCCGGCAATGCGCTCGAGTTCAAGGCTTTTCAGAATATTGCCGAGCAGTTGTTTGCGAGCTAGGAACACCTCGCCGTGAAGCGCAGCTGGATGAGCCGCTGACGTGCATCTGCCGCCGTTTCGATTGGATCAGTGGCTGGCCGCCCATGAGTTCGCCGCTCCTCCGATACGCTACAACCTTGCGGCGAGCACGGGTCCCGTTTGGACCTTGGGGGAACTCCTAACGCTTGGCGACGGATCGCTGCGCAAAGAGCTCGACGATCTCAGCATCTCGTATGTTCCCCCCGAGGGAACTGCAGCACTGCGTCGCGCCATCGCCGAGCTTGCTGATGTCAGCCCCGAGTGGGTCGTCGTGACCACAGGCGCATCGGAGGCTCTTTCGGTCCTCTTTTGTGCGGCGGCCGAGCCGGGTGGCTCGGTCGTCCTGCCACATCCGGGGTTTCCGGCGTTTGCCGTGATGGCGCGTGCGTGGGGATTGCACGTTGCGACCTATGAGCTCAAACGCGAGAGCGAATTCGCGCAGAGCGCCGATCTGGTGCTCGCCGCGGTCACGCGCGACACGCGCCTTGTAATCGTAAATTCGCCGCACAATCCCACCGGTAGCATCATGGCGCGCGCGCAAATGCTGCGCCTTGCACGGCTGCTTGCCGAGCGCGGCATTCCGTTGATCGTGGATGAGGTGTATCACCCGCTTTATTTTCAAGCACCCATGCCCTCAGCAGCCGATCTACCGAATACGATCGTCGTTGGCGACCTTTCTAAAGCACTTTCCTTGAGCGGTCTGCGGATCGGATGGCTCATCGATCGCGACCCACGGCGACGCGAACGCCTGATCAACCTGCGCAGTTACTTCACCGTCTCTGGATCGCCGGTGACGGAGGCTATCGCGGCCCATGCGCTTCGGCACCGCCGCGATGTTCTTGCGCGCTTGGAAGGGGTGGCGCGCCAAAATCGCGCTGCCCTCGAAGAGTTTATGCGCGAGCAAGCAGGCGTTCTCGGGTGGGTTGCACCTGAAGGCGGGACCGTCGCTTTCCCCTGGAGTCTTGACATGCGTGATACGCGACCCACCTGTGAGGCCCTCGCGCGCGCAGGTGTGCTCGTCGTACCGGGCGATTGTTTCGATGTTCCGGCGAACTTGCGAATCGGATTTGGCATGCAGGCGGAAGGTTTTCGCGAGGCGCTCGGCGTTGCTGCAAGTGTCCTGGCCTCGATGTCGTAAGGCGTCGCGCCGCCTTGTCAGGGCTTATGTGGCCCGCGCGTTGCTATGCGCGACGGAGCAATGCGATCATTCGCGCTGAGGCAAGGGATATCTCGACCCATGAGCGGCTTCCGGCCTGCGAGCTGGCCTACCGTTACACCCCGCATTGTCGTGCGGGATCCCGAGAATCTGGTGAGTTTCATCAAGGACGTTTTTCGCGCGACGGGCGAATACCGTTCTGGGTTACCCGCAGAGATTCGCATCGGTGATTCCGTCGTGATGGTGAGCGGCGGGGGTGCGCGCGATCCATTTGCTGCGTTCCTCTATGTTTACGTCGAAGATACGGACGCGACTTACCGCCGGGCGTGTAAGGCAAATGCCATTTCGCTCGAAAAACCTGCGGATATGCCCTATGGCGACCGGCGCGCGATGGTTAAGGATGTGTGGGGTAACATCTGGCAGATTGCTACCCGCAACGAGCATCTCTCTGTCGATGAAATTCACGCATGGCTCGACGCCGCTAGCGCGCGAGTGGGGGGAGTTGATGAAAGTTGATGATATGCCCGAGTCGCGCGTCGCCGACTACAACGGCCTCACGGAGTCGCGGCAGGCTCTTCCGGCGCACTATTACTTCAATCCTGCGCATTACGAGCGCGAGTTGCGGCGCATCTGGTTTCGCAACTGGATCTACGTGGGTCGCTCAGAAGCGCTGCGCGCGCCGCGCTCGTTTCGAACTTTTGACCTTGCCGGACAACCGATCCTGATCGTGCGCGCCGACGAGGGCGGCTTGCAGGGTTTCTATAACACCTGCCGCCACAGGGGCGCCGCGCTGTGCCGCGAGGCGCAGGGCGAGCTGCGCTCTGCCGCGATCATCTGTCCGTATCATGCCTGGACATATGATCTGCACGGCGAGCTGCTGCGCACTTCATCCAAAGCTCACGCGCCGGGGTTCGACGTCGGCGACTACTCTCTCTACAAGGTTGGCGTGCAGGAGCGCGAGGGCTGCGTATTCATCGCACTTAGCGACGATCCGCCACCTCTGGAGCAGAACTTCGACCTGCCATTTGAGCGGCTGCGAAACTGGTCATTGGGTGATCTGCGCGTTGGCCACATCCTCGTGAAGGAGATGCAGTGCAACTGGAAGATCTTCTGGGAGAACTATAACGAGTGCTTGCATTGTCCGGGCGTGCACTTGCAACTCTCACAACTCGTGCCGATATTCGGTCGCGGGTTGCTGGAGGAGCGCGACGATCCTAAATGGAAGGAGCATAGCGATAGCCAGGATCCGAAGTTCAAGGGTGGTTTACGCACGGGCGCCAAAACCTGGTCCACCGATGGCGAGGGCATCGGTACGCCTTTGCCGGGTCTGACCGAAGAGGACCGGCAGGCCGGGCATGTGTACATCACAAGCCTGCCGTCGATGTTTATCGTCGGGCATCCCGACTACGTACGCATCGTGCGTCTGCGGCCGCTCGGGCCGGAGCGAACGGAAATGTCCGTCGAGTATCTCTTCGCGCAAGAGACGCTTGCTGATTCCAAGCTCAACATCAGCAAGGCTCTTGAGTTTGCGAACCGGGTTATGACCGAGGACGCCCAGATCTGCGAGCTCAATCAGCGCGGCTTACATTCGCTGCCGCACGGCCACGGCATCCTGATGCCCGAGGAATACCTGGTGCTGCAATTTCAGGATTGGGTGCGCAGACAGCTGGAAACCACCTGAGCGGCCGACGCGCACACTCCGGCATCGCAGCCAAGCATCTCGTTATCCGCTAATGCGCAACCCAAAAGTTGCATTTGAAGAAGGACTCGCCTAATATGCAACTAGGAGGTTGCATATATGAACTCAGCAACAGATCGTATCGAAAGAAAAATCATGCTCAAGGCGCCGCGGGCACGGGTGTGGCGCGCGCTCTCGAACGCCGAGGAATTCGGCGCGTGGTTCGGAGTGGAACTCAAGGGCAAGACTTTTGCTGCGGGTCAACGAGTGAAGGGCAACGTAACCTATCCAGGCTACGAGCACATGGTTCTCGATATTTTGATCGAACGCATGGAGCCCGAAAACCTGCTCTCCTGGCGCTGGCACCCGTCGCCGATTGATAGCTCAGTGGATTACTCCCAGGAGCCCACGACGCTCGTTGTATTTGAGCTTAAAGAGGCAGAGGGCGGTACGCTGCTGAGCGTTGTCGAGTCGGGCTTCGACAAAATACCGGCGGCGCGGCGGGCGGAAGCCTTTCGACTCAACAGTCGCGGCTGGGACGGGCAAATGGAGAACATCGCCAAGCATGTCGCGGCTCACTAGGCTGTTGGCCAAACGAGCGCCGCCCCTGCAGGGGGCGGCGCTGCGATCCGCGGTTGCGATCTTTGGAGCTCTGGGTGATGCGACGCGACTGCGATTGGTCGTGACGCTGTGTGCCGGCGGTGCGCTCTCGATTGCGCAACTGACTTCAGGGTCAGATATGACGCGACAAGCCGTATCGAAGCATCTTCGGGTGCTGGCGCAAGCCGGGCTTGTGCGCGACGTAAAGGCGGGCCGCGAGCATCTGTGGGAATTCGAGCCAGCGCAATTGGCAGAAGCCCTCGCGTCGCTGCAGGCTATTGCGGAGCAATGGGATCGGGCCCTGCAGAGACTCAAGGCTGCCGTCGAGAGCTAAGCGGCGGGCGCCATGTCGCCGCCAGTGGATGGCGCGCTCCGCCGGCGCCGGTCGGGTCAATCCTCGGATTCGACTAGATGTGAGGATTCTCGAATGATCCAGGCGATGCCGATCCCACCGGAAAAACCGTACCTCTGCTTAACGAGCGGGCTGTCCTCGAACGATGCGCCCTGCAGCGAGTCGTAGCGGATGAAGGCACCCACCCAGTAATTTGGAAAGCGCTTCGTCAGGGCCGAAACGAACTGAGCTCCACTGTAGCCACCCTTGGCATCGTAGACGGGCCGGGTCGCGGTCGCGTACTGAGGAGCGACGGAGTAGAAATACTCGTTGTACTTACGTGCTAGGAGCAGCGGCCCGGCGCCGATCCCAAAATTCCAGCCGCCGAAACCCGCGAAGTCCTGCAGGTTCAGGTCCAGGCGCGGCGCAAAATCCCAGCCGAGGTATTGCGGTGGGCTCTGTATAGTGACGGGCATTCGCAGCGGCACTTCGGCGTCAAGTTTCAGGTGCGAATCTTTTGAGCGCCACAGGTGAAAATCAAGAGACGGGCCGAGCTCGATGGTAGTGCGTAGATTGGGCATGCCGGCGCGCGCGTGATCGTGGTTGCTGTCCACCGGTACGGTCGCATTGAGGCTCAGATTCAACTCCACCCATTCGCGCTTGAAGAATTCTCCGCGAACTCCGTTGCGGTCGGCTTTGAAAAAGTCGCCGCGATAGATGAAATAAGGCACCGGAACCGGATAGACCTGCTCCTGATCGGAACCGCGATAATCCGGGAATGCGACGACGCCGACGCCGAGTCCGGCTTCCCAAAGTGGTTTTTGATCGGCGCGCGCGCAAGTACACGCCAACAAGGCGAACGTCATGATCGAAGCTTGGTGTCGCCATGTAATGAATATCGGCACTGCGGCATCCTCGTGGAAACCGCTTGTGCTTGGCAAGAATGATTGGCGCGAACTGCGCGGGCACGCACTGATCCACTATCACTGCCCGATACGGTACATGGCGATCACGAATGGCTTGCGTGAGCATCACACGCATCGTGGAAGATGATGCCCAGCGTGTGTCGCTTGCCTGTTCGCAAGCGGCTGACGCCGTGACGCATCGTGACCCGATAGTGTCCGCGGCTGCCTTTTGCGGGACGATAATTCACGGCGAACACAACTGCGTCGCCTTGTCCCAGGGGCACTACCTGCGGGCGCGACTGCATGCGTGGGCGCTGCTCCGTTAACACAAATTCGCCTCCGCTAAAGTCCCTACCGGGCGCAGAGAGGAGGAAGGCCACTTGCAGTGGAAACACATGTTCTCCGTATAGATCCTGGTGCAGGCAGTTGTAATCACCCTCGCCGTACTGCAGAAGAAGTGGAGTCGGCCGATCTTGGCCGGCGTCGTGGCAACGCTTTAGAAATTGAGAATGACGTGCCGGAAAGGTAGCGGTGCTGCCGATGAGAACATTCCAGCGGTTTGCAATGGGGACCAGGGGCGGGTACAGCTCCGCGCGCAAGGCGGCGACTGTCTCAGGCAGTGGGTAGCTAAAATACTTATATTCGCCGCGACCGAATCCGTGGCGACTCATCACCACCTCGCTGCGAAAGAGATTGTCCTGCGCATAAAGCGCTGAGAGCGCAGTACATTCGGCGGGACTTAGGACGCCTTCGATGAGAGCGCAGCCCTGGTTGTCGAGCTCCCGGGTCACGACTGGCCAGTCGACCGCGTGCAGGCGAGTAGCAACGTCGCCTGCCGAGACTTGCCCGGCGCGCTTGGCAGTCACTATTTCTGGCACCCCGGTTTCAAAGCCAGTGCCATTCTTGCGGATGGGCCAGTCCAAAAGCACTTTGGATCTTGCGGTCGAATCAAAATGTGTCCTTCGTCAGGCTCGTTGTTACTGCAGAAGTGCCGCTGCGCCCCACCCGAACAGCTAGCGCGAGAGCTCGGCAGACAATAAAATCAAAGCTTCGCGCACGGCCAGCATCGCGCGTCGGGGCCGGCAGTTCACCAACTCTTTTAAGTGGCGTGTTACCAGCTCGTCGGCAGCATGGGCGTTCGGCATGAAGATTTATTCCTGGAACGTGAACGGTATCCGCGCTGTCTTGCGAAAGGAGCAGTTTCAGCCCTTTCTCAAAACACACCAGCCGGACGTCCTATGTCTGCAGGAAACCAAGGCCGAGCGCGGTCAGATTGAGATCGATCTGCCTGGCTATCACGAATACTGGAACTCGGCGATCAAAAAAGGATATTCGGGCACGGCAATCTTTTCTAAGGTTCGACCTATCACCGTCACAAATGGGTTTCCGGATGCGTTTGCCGCGCGGTTTGAGTTTGCCGACAAGCTGAAGAGGGATAGCAGCGAGGAAGGCCGCGTTATTACGGCGGAGTTTAAGGACTTCTACGTCGTCACGGTTTACACACCGAATACCAAGGACGACCTGAGCCGCTTGCCGTTACGATTCAGGCATTGGGATCCGGCGTTTCTTGCTCACTGCAGTCAGTTGGGAAAGGCCAAACCAGTCATTTTCTGCGGGGATCTCAACGTGGCTCATACCGAGCATGATCTGGCCCATCCCAAGGCGAATCGAGGAAAAAAGGGCTTCACCGAAGAGGAGCGCAAGGGTTTCCAGAACATCCTGGATGCAGGCTTCGTCGATACGTTTCGTCTGTTCAAGCAGGGCAACGGGCATTACACGTGGTGGAGTCCGTTCTCCAATGCACGCACGCGCAATATCGGGTGGCGGATAGATTATGTGCTGGTGTCCCAACGGTTACGCGAATCCGTTCAATCTGCGGACATCCATACCGAAGTGATGGGCAGCGATCACTGCCCAGTCAGCATTACGCTTGATCTCTAAGCGCGGGATGCGTCCGCGCTCACCAAGCACCGCTGGCCACCGAGAGTCGGACATTTCAAGCCGGTGTCTTGGGCGATGTCTCGCGCCTCAACCTTGCAGAGAGCCGTCCTCTTTTCCTGGGCGCCGCTCGATACGGCCCGCAGCGATACTTAGCTTCTCGGGGGCTAAGTGCGCATAACGCAGCACCATTTCGTAGGACTTCCGGCCCCCAAGCTCCATCAGCTCGGGTAATGAGGTGCCATGCTGTACGTGCCAGCTCGCCCAGGTATGCCGAAGATCGTGAAAGCGGAAGTCCTCGATGCCGGCTCGCTTTTTGGCCTTGTCCCACGCCGTGCTGCTCTTACAGATGCGCCGCCCGGCGAAGGTAAAGCACCACCTCGGGTGTTGACCGAGAGTGGACTCAAGGGCGGCGAGGGCATCCAGGTTGAGTGGAATACCACGGCCTTCACCGGATTTGGTCGTGCCGTGATCCAGCCAGGCCACTTTGCGCGCTAAATCGACGCGACTCCATTCAAGGCCCAAGATCTCGCTCGCCCGGCAACCGGTTGCCAAGGCGAACTTGACGATTGCTTTCATGTGTCTCGGCAGCACCGCGATGAGCCGATCGACCTCGTCGCGGCGTAAGAACCGCACACGGCGGCGCGGCTCCTTGAGCATCCGGATTCGGGGCACGCTGTTTAGCCAACGCCAATCCTGATGAGCAAGATTCAATATGCGCCGCACAATCTCGAGGGCACGGTTGACCGTCGCGTTGGAAACGCCGTCGGTCAGTTTACGATCGCGAATAAAGGGCTGCAGCGCGGCCATGTCGATGGCATCCAGTGACAGGCACCGCAGGTACGGATCAAGCTTTCGCAGATGGTCGCGATCGTCGCAGACACTCTTCTTATCTGCAGATTCGGCGAGGTACCGAGTTACCGCGTCGGGCCATAAGGAGGTGGCCCGGGGCCCAGGTCGGCGGGCTCGAGCGCGCCGCTGGCGCGATGCGCTGGGTCTTGCGCTCCCATGCGCCGATTGTTGTGACATGTTCGTTCAGGCGTGCTGTGGCCGTTGCGCTTTGGCGAGCCACTATGAACGCACCATGGCTCGAAGGGCAGTGGGAATTTGAGTGCGTTTGCATCACAAACTCGTCCCTGCGGCGGCAACCCTTGGATGAAGGCTCTCGAGCCCCGCGCCGCGGTCCCTAAGGGTTCCCGCCCAAAGTGAAGTAGAAGGATGCGCCGTCATTCACCGCCGCCTCCGCCCAGATGCCTCCGAGATCTGAGAGGCGGGCTACACCGACGAAATCACGATTACCTTAGGCGGGAAAACCTGTTAGGAGCGCTCCGGCATCATTGGGATGTCAGCCGATCGTCAGGGGCCTACCTGCCCGCGCCCGCCTTCAGATAACGATCACGCAGCTCGGTTTGGCGCGAGCGCATCTCAATCGCGCGCCCCGCAATCCAGACCTGGGTGGCCGTCGTTGTTACCTCAAGCGGATCCCCATCCCACAGCACAAGGTCCGCGATCTGCCCGGGCGCAACATTGCCGCGCGTAGCGCCCAATCCGAATATCTCCGCAGGATTTTTCGTAATTGCGGCCAATGCCGCATCCCACGGCAAACCGTGCGCCACGGCATTGCCCGCAAGCTGGCGGATGGTCCGCGCGTTGTGGCTATCGCCGCTCGACAATGCGATGAGTACCCCGGCACGGTGCAGTTGCGCGGCGTTGTCGAGACGCGAACCTAAGCGGTCGAAGTCGTACGGAAGATCTTGCAAGCTATTCAAGATCACCGGCACGTGGGCACTCGCGAGCTCTTTCGCCACACGCCACGCTTCGTTCCCACCGGAGATGACTGGTTTCATTCCTTGCTTGTGCGCGAATTTGATGACCTCCAGGATGTCTGGCGCGCGCTCAACGTCGAACACGACGCGTCCACCAGCAAGGTAGTGTGCGAGCACAGCCCGCCCCGCCGGATGCAATAAGGCCTGTTCTCCAACGGGGCCTTGCGAGTGCGCCTCCAGGATCGCCTGATCGAGAAGCATGTACTGCGCCGCGCGACTGCCGCCCGAGAGTTCCTTGCCGACGCTTCCTAGCTGCACGAACAACGTGCGACTATCCGGCAGCACCGCATCTTGGCGACCGTCAAGTGTAATTGCCGCGCCTTGACCGGCAATGATGGTATCGCCAGGAACGGGCTCGAGAACTGTCCAGGTCAATCCCTCGATGCGCGCAACGGGCACTAACGTCGATTGAGGATCGTACGCCAAAGTAATGTCGAATTCAGGGCGCCACTGCTGCTCGTGATCAGGTGCTTTGAACTTGACACTGTCATCAACCGTGGAAGGCTCACCGCTGATTTCGTCCACGCCGATTTGAGAAAGCCCGGCAAAAATTCCAGGAGTCAGCGGCCGCCCGTGCGCATCGATTAGCGTCACGTCTGGGGATGTTTTCAGCTTTTGGCCGACTGCCGCGATCTTGCCCTCCCTGACAAGCACGTCGGTCTTTTCCAGTATTCCGTGAGAGAGGGTGTATACCTTGGCGTCCCTGATGAGGATTTCCTGCGCGGACGCTGCAGTGGCGGCCATTCCTGCGGCCACAATTGCGGCGGCAAAGGAGGCGCTGATCTTCATCGTGCTTCCTCCGCGGCGGATTGCCCCAAGAGAAAGTCTGACGGAGGCTTTTGGGGTGGATGCATGCGATCAAATACCAAAGCACCGTCAATGAATACTTGATCCGCCAGCGCATATACGCTGAATGGATTGCTGCTCCAGACGACGACGTCCGCGTTTTTCTCGGGTTCCAGGGTGCCGATACGGTCCTCCAGACCGAGTGCCTTTGCAGGGTTCGCCGTTAGCCAGCGAATTGCGCGTTCAGGTGGAATCTTCAGTCCCGCGCGAACGCCTCTCGCCATGGCCTTAGCCGCCTCCTGATTCAGACGCTGAATGCCGTCTTCCGAGTCGGAATGCAGCATTGCGCAACTCTTATCGGAAGCGTCGACAATGGCGATGTTCTCTTGGATGCCATCGTAAGCTTCCATCTTGAAGCCCCACCAATCTGCCCACATCGCTGCGCACACGCCGCGCTGCGCCAGAAAGTCCGCGATTTTGTAGGCCTCTACGGCATGGTGGAAAGCTGCGATCTTGAAGCCAAACTCGTCGGCGACATCAATCATCGTTGCCATTTGGTCCGATCGGTAGCAATGCATTTGCACACGGATGTCACCCTTCAGAACCCCCGCCAGCGTCTCCAGCTTCAGATCCCGCTTGGGCGGCACAGGTAGAGAGAGTTCCTTCTTTTCGGTCCCTTGATCCTTAGAGGCGCTCCCTGAGCTCTTCTTCTTTTCGTATTCCGCGCGCTCGCGATAATACTTGTCCCACTGGTTCTGGTAATCCTGCGCATCGGCAAATGCCTGGCGATAGCCCGCTACGTCGCCCATCAACGTGGACGGGAATTGTCCTTTATTGCCGTACACGCGCTTGGGATTCTCGCCACAAGCCATCTTGAGTCCGTAGGGTGCGCCTGGAAATTTCATGGCCTGATAGGTCGTCGCGTGCACGTTCTTAACTACAACGGAGCGGCCACCGATCAAGTTGCCCGACCCCGGCAGAATCTCCAGCGTCGTGACACCGCCCTCAAGCGCTGTCTCAAATCCTGGATCCTGGGGCCAGATTGAGTGTTCCGCCCAGACGTTGGCAGTCACCGGACTTGTCATCTCGTTGCCGTCGGCCTGCGCATTGACTCCAGGACTGGCATACACCCCCAGGTGCGAATGGATATCGATGATTCCCGGAGTAACCCATCGACCCTGGGCATCGATAACGAGCGCGCCATCGGGCGCGGACAAGTTCTGTCCGACCGCCTTGACATGGCCGTTAACAATCAGCACGTCGGTGGCATCGAGGCGCGTGCCCGTGCCCGTAAGCACGGTGGCGCTATGTATCAGTGTCGGAGGGCGGGCTGGCGCCTCGTATATAGAGGAGTAGGGCGTCCGTGTGGATGAGGCTGCAGGAGGCACCGTTTCTTGAGGTTTCGGGGATTGCACCGTGCGCGGTTGCGCAGCGCAGCAGGTCAAGGCCGCCGAGACGACGGCAAGTAGTAGTCGCCGCATTCCTATTTCTCCGTGGTTTGCGATTAGGGTATCCGCCGACCACGCGGATTGGAAGCCGAGGTCGCTGTTGCTGGTCGACGCCGGGACGCGGCTCATCGACTCGTTGTCGGACCGGCGATACAAGTGCCTGAGAGTCGCCTCAAGCGTTGGGCGCGCTGCGCTCTGCGTCGCTTCTTGATGTGTAAAGCCGGATGCCTTGCCGAAGCCAAGCGATCCAAGCGCTCAAGGAGCTTCAGCCAAACATGCACAGCGGAAAGTGCTCTAGAGCTGTCGCGCTTTGCCGCCGTCAGGGATTGCGCGTGGCAGGCGGATTGTGAACACGGTGCCCGTGAGCGCAGAGGATTGCACGTCAATCGTCCCGCCGTGGCCGAGGACAATCTCGCGTGCGATGAATAGGCCCAGCCCCAGACTCGTCTTGGAGCGCTTGCTCAAATCGGTCGTCGTGGCGGGAATTTGCACGAGCGGATCGAAGATGACCCTCAAGGCCTCGAGCGGAATCGCTTTACCGGAGTTGGCAATGGATATGACGACGGCATCCGGGTCGCCCAATGCATGCAGTGCAATTGGGGTGCGGCGGTCGCCGTGCTGAACCGCGTTGTTCAGCAAATTAGACAGCACTTGTCTTAGGCGCGAGCAGTCGGCGCTGATGAGTAGATCCCCGGATAACTCGCCAGTGAACTCGCAGCCCGGGTTGCCGGCTCTGACGACGTCAAGTGCCTCTTCGCACGCATCACGCAGATCGCACTCCGATCTCTCGATGGGTATGCCTACACCTAGACGACTGCGAGTGAACTCCAGAACGTCCGTGATTAGGCCGTCCATCGTCTTGGCAGCTCGAGCGACCCGCCGGGCAACTTCCAAGCGCTCCGCGTCCTGGAGGCGCGGTGATTCGATCAACAAGCTTCCCATCGCGATGCTTTGGAGGGGACTTCTCAGATCATGTCCGAGCACCGCCAGAAACATGTCGCGCGAGGCCGACACGTGGCTCGTATAGCGCACGACCGATTCGGTCAGGGCCTGGTCAATGGCTTCGTTGAAACGATCGATTTCGGCGATGGTGGGCGTTGTGTCTCGTGTGAGCGCACTGCGATGCCAGAGCCCGAAAACGCTCGAGCGCAGGGCACGGAATTCGCCTATGACCTGGACTAAGTCAAAGCCCGCCGCATGGCGCAACGCGCCGTGCACGGTCGCCACAGTCTCCGGCGCGGCTAGACGCGTAGGCGCTCGTCCGACGGCGGGAATTAACTCATCCGCGCTCGCGGCCGTCTGCATGTCACTGACTATCGCGACGAGGATCTCGCGACAGTGATCGCGCAGCGCAAGATTCGACATCGTCTGCGCAGCCGGCAAGAGCGTACGTGCGAACTGCTCCCACTCTGCGACAATCTCGTCCAAGTTATCGTGAATAAACGTGTGGAGTTTCATGAGTCTTTTTCTAATAGGGCATGAACTGCCCAGTGCCTCCAGCTGTCGCCGCGAGTCGGATCTGAAGCAAAATCGGCGTGACAGTGATCTGCCTAGCTGATTCTTAAATCGACGTCGCAATCCCTGCTAGTACGCCGCCATACTTGTCGAGCAGCTTGAGGCTTGAGGCAGACAGTGTCAGGTAGTCGGAGCGATGGTCGTTTGCGTTGGTACTACGCGTGACGACGCCCTTCGCCGTGAGCTTCGCAAGCCTACGGCGCACGGTTGCGTCGGAGGCGATTTTTATGAGAAAGAGCTGCTTTACCGTAAACGTCTGGCTCTGCTCCTGCGCGTACCCTATCTCGATGACGATGTCGTAATCGATGAGCGAGCCGATGAAAGGCAGTTGCTTTCGTTCGAACTCCCGTCGTTTCTTCAGTCCGGCGAAAAGTTTCAGGAACTTCATACTTCATTAATTTCCAAGGAAGAAAAATAATCCTGAGGCTCGCACTTAGCGTTAGCAAGGCGATTTAGCTATCAAGATGAGCGGGATTTAGCGAGCGCAGTGGTCGACTGCCAATCGCGGTGACTCTCGCTGTTTAAAGCTCGTCGGCTCATTCAGATCGAGGAAGGCCGCCCAGATCAGCGGCTACAAGAACGCGCCGGCGCGATGCACCATTGCGTGACTGACACATCAGACCTCTAGTGAGCAGAGCTTGCCACCAAGACCGCGTTCGTGCCGCCGAACGCGAAAGAGTTTGACATGAAGGTGTTGGTTTTTACGCCGTACCGGGCGCAGTTGGGGACATAGTCAAGATCACAATCATCAGCAATGACTTTCAGATGCATGGTCGGCAACAAGACTTCCTGCCGCATTGCGACCAGGGAAAGTACCAATTCAAGCGCGCCACTTGCGCCAAGCAGATGACCATGTACAGCCTTCGTGGCACTGATGGGGATACGGTAAGCGCCTTCGCCGAAGACCTGCTTGATCGCTGCGGTTTCTACCGCATCGTTGGCTTGAGTTCCCGTCCCGTGCGCGTTGATGGTGTCGATCGACTCGGGTGCACACCCGGCGGCATGCAGTGCGGCGCGCATTGCGCCGGTTTGTCCGATAACAGTAGGTTGAGTGATGTGAGCTACATCCGTAGTCACCCCATAACCGATCAGTTCCCCATGAATGGTGACGCCGCGCTTAATTGCGCGCTCCCACTCTTCTAACACGACGATCGCCGCACCTTCGCCGAGAACCATTCCGCTTCGGTTTCTCGAGAAGGGCTTGCAGGAAGTCGACGCGTCGTCCGGATCTTCGCTAGCGAGTGTGTGCAGGGCCTCCCAAGCTTTCAGCGCCCCGAAAGACAAGGGCGCCTCCGCGCCGCCCGCTATCGCAACGTCAAGATCACCATTACGCAGTCGCAACCATGCCTCACCAATCGAGACCGCAGAGGACGAACAAGCCGTGGAGTAGGTCAAATTCGGCCCCGTTATACCGTATTCGATGCCTATCCAGGCCGCCGAAGCATTCGTCATCCCCATCAAAATTGTAAATGGCTTAATGCGGTCGGATTGTTCGCCGTAGAGTGTCTGATATCCGTCATCAGTAGTTTGTGAGCCGCCCATGCCCGTTCCAAGAAAGACTCCTACACGCTGTGGATTGGCGCTCGAGATATCGAGGCGCGCATCGCCGATCGCCTGTCGCGCAGCCACAATTGCGATTTGACTCACGCGGTCAAGCATCCTCAGCTTGGGAGGGGCGAAGTGCTCATCCCCTCTAAAGTCAATGCAAGCCGCAAGCGGGGAAATGAGCCGCTTGCACCACGGCGCGTCAATACGGCAAATGGCGGAGCGTCCGGCGGCGGCATTGGCGAACGATTCTGCGGCGCTGCTTCCAAGCGGAGAGATCACGCCGATACCCGTGACCGCGACCCGCTTCATGGCGGCGGATGGGATGAGACGGGCGGCGCTACAACTGCAGTTGTCGGAGTTTCAGTAGTATGCTGTGCGGCGAGCAGGCTATCGATATAGGAGACTGCATCGCCCAGGGTTGGAAGCGCAACTGGGTCGTATGGTAATTGGACTTTAAATTCGTCTTCAATAAAGAACAGTAATTCAAGCATCCCGAGCGAATCGATGCCAAGCTCAGTCAGTTGTCCATTGAGTGTGAGTCGTGCGGGATCTATCTTGTAATTCTTCACTAGAATTCTTGATAGTCTTTCAAGTGTTGTCATCAATCATGCTCCCAAACGAGTCTTGGCAATGTGATGCTGAGGCTGCCCGAGCATGGGCGCGAGCAATGCGAGCGCCGCTGGATTCAACACTCGTCGAATCTTGCCGCTCCAGAGTGCGCTATGCGTAAGTATCTCGGGCGCTCGGCGCAGCAGGGGTAACACGCTAGCTGTCACGCTGGGGCGCATCGCCGCATGGGCGAACAGGGCGGCAAGCCGCATACGAGGCCGGAAACGGGCACGCCATTGAACTGCATAGCGTTCCTGGACTTCACGCTGGCACTCTTGTGCGTTGCTGCCGCGCCGCAGGACATCTCGACTGTGAGCGAGCTGCTCGCATAATAACCATGCCGACTGAATTGCCATGCTTATGCCTTCCCCGATAATGGGATGCGCTTCTCCGGCTGCGTTGCCTATCAAAAAAGCGGCGGTGCCTCTCTGCGCCAACCGCACGCCCGGGCGAATGGGCCCGGCCGCCAGCCACGGCCCGACACGCGACGCGTGGCTCAACGCATCCTGCACTCCCGCGCACTCGCGCCGCAAATAAGCCTCCACAACGGAACCGGCTGGCTCCCCGGGGAAAGCTCGCCGGCACGCAATGAGCCGATCCTCGCGAATGCAGCATGCGAGAGTGGCAGTGCCGTGATCGGCAACGACCATACCACCGTAACCGCCTCGAAAGGACAACACCGGCAACAGCCCCTTATCCAAGTGCACGTCGTTGAAGTTCGCCTTGAAAGCCAACAGATCACTGGCACGTCGTTCGGCGCGCTGCCGCGCTCGATCCGCCGGTAACGGTTGCCACGATCCATACGCAGCAATTGCAACCGGTGAGCGCAGCGTTATGGCTTCGCCTCTGTCGTCCAAGGTTACGCTACAGCGGAAATCGCCAGGCTCACCGCTAAGCGATCTTGCGGCACACGGTTGCAGTACGGAGACTTTGACTGCTTTGGCACGCTGCAGTAATAGCACGTCCAAATGTTCGCGCCCAAGCGCCCGCCCCCAAGGGTGCTTCGCGTCGCAGGTGGGCAAGGCCGCGCTTACCGACCGCGCGCCGCATAACAGGGCTACGCGCCGCAGCTCCGGTCCCGCCATCGTAGCGAACGCGTCGCCAATACCAAGTAAATCCAGAAGCGGTAAATTACTCGCCGCAATGCATTCTCCGCAGACCTTGCGCCGCGGAAAGCACTGCTTCTCAATCAGGGCAACTGACCAGCCCGCCTGCGCAAGCAGAATTGCTGCGGTCGAGCCCGCTGGTCCAGCACCGATGATGACGGCGTCGTAATCAGTTTGCATCGGTTAACTCGGCCCGGCAACGGCGCGCCTGGTAGCGCTGAAGAAGTGACTAAAAAGCCCCGTTCCACGCTCTTGTAATTGCCACTCGCCGCGGTCGTCCTGCCAAACCACGGAAAGTTCAGCTTCGCGGAAACCGGCGCGCACGCTTAGCACGGCGTCCTCGCGCGTGACTCTGTTCGCGCCTAACGTGCCAACGAGATGACTACCAATGAGGGATAGAGGAGTACGCCTCGGCTCGCAGGCAACAAATAGATTGCAGCGAGCCGCGATTGCGGGCAACAACTCCCTAAGCAGTGGCTCGTCGAAGTGGTGCAGGAAAAGATTCGTCACGATTACGTCCCATCGTAACGGAAGGCTCGGTGGTAGAGGTGCTGCGGCCCAATCGAGCACGTCCATGTTCAGGATTTCCACGGACCATCCGAGGCGTGCGAAGCCCGCTCTCGTACTCGCAGGAACGAGCGCTAATCGATCGAGCAACGTCAATTGCACAGCAGCGCATGACTTCGACAATTCTTGAGCGATGCGCAACATCAGGCTTCCATCGCCGGCACCGAGCTCCAACATCCGTAGCGGCAGATCGCGAGGGCGTCGTCCAATGACCGAGCGCATGCCTCGGACCATTATGCGGCGCGTGCCCAAGAAGCGGTTGACCCGCTGCAGATCACGACGCGAACGAAGTGCGCGGGGATCGCTCGGCGGCAGTGCGTCAAGGGTTTCGCGCGACACTGTCCTCGGAAAGTTCAAAGTTGATCCTTAGGCAAAGGCAGGGGTCGCGGCTTCACCGCCCGCCTGGCATCAGGCGACTTCGAGCAGCGCGCCGTGACAGCTGAATCCTGCCCCGAATGATGACATCCACCACCATCCTCCGGGAGCTCCGTCAGCGAGCGCGGCTTGCAGGACGAAGTAAACGAACGCACTGGACAGGTTACCGTATTCGCGCAGCATAGCTGCGCTGTAACGAAAGTTGCTGGCCTCTAATCCAAATCGCCTCTCCATCGCGAGCAATACGTCGCGGCCGCCAGCGTGCATGATCCAGGCGCTGATTCTGGAAGCGGGAATATTGGAGCGTCGCAGTACTGCCTCGAATACTCGATGCGCGCGTTCCGCCGCCAACGTCGGCACTGCGCGCGTGAGGATGTTGCGCAGCATGCCTCGACGCTGCTCAAACATAAGTGCATCTCGATTAGCCGGATCAATGAGGGACTCGCTGTCTTTCCATGCTATGCGGCGGCGACGTGGCTGCTCCGTTTGCGATAGAACAGCCGCGCCTGCGCCATCGCCAAACAAGCAGGCGCTCACCAATACGCCGGGATCGTTATCAAGGTAAATCGCGGCACTACTTACCTCCACGCAGATCGATAACACATTCTGGCATTGGCCGGATGCGAGCAGCGCGCTTGCAAGCCGCATATTGGGCAGTGCTGCGGCACATCCTTGTCCGACAAGATCAAACGCCTGTACATCGGGTTTGAGGCCTAATATCTCAATGACATAGCCCGATAATCCCGGACAGAGATAGCCAGTGCATGTGCTCACAGCAACGGCGCCGATGTCGCGGGCATCGACTTGGGCATCGCTTAGTGCGCGTTCGCCTGCTTGCGCTGCGAGCGCTGGAGCGGAAACAATAAACCGTTGGCGCAGAGTATCCGGGTCGATTTGGAAGACTTCTGTGAGCGAGCTCAGCGAGAGATGCCGCGCCTCAATTCCGTTGTCGCGTTGTAGAACCGTTTTTGCAATAGCGCGTGCGCGTTCATCGAGACGCACAAACCACTCGGAGTTCTTAAATGCTTCCCAACAATCCGCTTTCGTGTAACGCGCCGTTGGGGTGGCCGTCCCAATTCCGTTCACAAACATCCGTGATATACGCCCAAGTGTTCTAACGTAGGACTTACCGAAGCCCTACCGGAGGACTCGTGTGGAGTGACGCGGAAGAGGCGTCGCTGCTCCTGCGATGGCTCTATCGCAGCCATCGCAGAAGTACACTTCAGGCCGGGCCCGACATTTTTGGCGGTGCTCGCACCGTTAGTACCCAAGTGTAGCGCGCGTGGTTCAGTAGGCGGTGTAATTCAGCCTCAGGGTGAAGCTGCCGAGACTCGCCAGACGCTGTTGCCCGTATCATCGGCGATCAGCAGGGCGCCTTGGCCATCCACGGCGAGGCCTACCGGCCGTCCCCGTGCTTTGTCGCCATCGATCAGGAAGCCGGTGACGACGTCCTCCGCCGGCCCCGATGGACGGCCGTCGGCAAAAGGCACGTAAACGACTTTGTAGCCATTCAGCACGGGGCGATCCCAACTCCCGTGCTCACCGACAAAGGCGCCTCCGCGGTAGTGCCCCGGCAGATTCGTTCCCGTGTAAAAGACGAGCCCCAATGGCGCAACGTGCGAGCTCAGAGCATAGTCGGGCGCGGTTGCCTTGGCGACGAGAGCCGGGCGCTGCGGTTGAACACGCGGATCGATATGTTGGCCGTAGTAGCTGTAGGGCCACCCATAGAAGGCGCCGTCCCGCACCGAGGTCAAATAATCGGGTACTAAATCCGGGCCAAGCTCGTCGCGCTCGTTGATGACGGCCCAGAGCGTGTGAGTCTGTGGCTCGAATTGCAGTCCGTTCGGATTGCGCAATCCGGTGGCGTACTCCCGGTGCGCACCGGTGGCCCGATCGATCTGCCAGATTGCCGCGCGGCCGACCTCGGCTTGAAGGCCGTTCTCCGTGATATTGCTATTGGAGCCGACGCCCGCATAGAGCTGAGTTCCGTCCGGGCTGGCTGTCAGGCTCTTCGTCCAATGATGGTCGATCGGCCCCCCAGGCAAGTCGCACAGCCTTACGCCGGGAGCGGTGATTTGGGTCTGGCCGGTCGTATAAGGGAAGCGGACCACCGCATCGGTGTTGGCGACATAAAGATCGTTACCCACCAAAACGACGCCAAAGGGAGAATTGAGATGATCGAGAAACACGGTCTTCTGGTCCGGCACGCCGTTGCCCTTGGTGTCGCGGAACAGAAGAATGCGCTGACCGGGCTTGGTGCGGGAGTGCGCCATCTTCTCGACCCAGTTCATAACGATCTCCTTGGGCCGGCTCACCGGCCCGGGCGGACCGCCAGTCTCGACCACGAGAACATCGCCGTTCGGCAAAACATAAAGAGAGCGGGGATTCGCAAGACCGGTGGCAAAAGCTTGCACCTTCAAGCCGGGCGCAGCGGTCGGTGTCGCGCCGTTCCAACCCACCACTTTGGCGACATGCGTCGGCGGCAGCAGGTACTGGTGGATCGGGGGTAAATACGGGTTGGCACCGACTTGACGCTGCGGATCCATCGGGGCGGGCCCGCAGCCGCCAATCGCGAGCAGGATGGTGGTCACGCCGGCCACGAAGCCGACGGATTTCATGCCGACTCCTTCTGGCGCACACCGACACCGTCACGGTACACCATGGTCCAACCATTCCAGCCGGTAACCAGCAGGATCGCGACGACCAGCGCCGACAGGATCAAGCCTGAAGGGACGACGGAGGTGTAGGCGTCACGGGTGTGGATCAGTGCGTTGAAGATCGAGAGGACGAGCGCTGCGATATTGCCGAGCCCGTGGATCCAGGCGGCGCGAAGCTCGCGAATGCGGCGGTCGCCGAAAAAGTCGATGAGCCCCGCCGTCGCTGCGAAGAGCGAGACAAAGAGGCCGATCACCAACAGCCAGGCGGAGATATCTGCCCACAGCATCGCAGCCGTTCGCCAATACACAATGTCCGTAATCAGCGTAGCGCCGAAGCAGACGATCGGAACGGGCACGAGCATCGCGTGGAGAGGGCGACCGCAAATGCTGACTGTCGAGCGAGGATTGATGCTTGGCATGACGATATCGCTTTGACGGAGTCGGACGAACTCAAGGAACATGCGCGCCAAAACCTCTAGCGCCGCAAGAACCGTTCCTCCCCTGTTTAACGTCTCGACGAGGTCTACCGGCCCAGCGCAACCAGCGAACTCATAGACGTGCGGGTTGCAACCCTAGCCTAAGACAAAGCTTTTAGAGCACGGAATTCACAGTAATAGAGGACTTCGATTGCCCGACTGACATTATCTAATTGATCGTCCCGCGCGCTCTCTTTACCCTGTGCGACGTTTTCACCCGAGGGGGATTTTCCGATGGCTAAGGTGATCTGTGTTCTATATGACGACCCTGTCGACGGCATGCCCAAAAGGTATGCCCGTGACACCATTCCGCATATAGCGAGCTACCCCGGTGGGCAGACCGCGCCGACTCCAAAGCAGATCGACTTCAAGCCCGGTGAACTCCTGGGATGTGTATCCGGAGAACTTGGTTTGCGCAAATATCTCGAGTCGCAAGGGCACACGCTGGTCGTGACATCCGACAAGGACGGGCCCAATTCGGCGTTTGAGCGCGAGCTAACGGATGCAGAAATCGTGATCTCGCAACCGTTTTGGCCGGCTTACCTCACCGCAGAGCGTATCGCCAAAGCTCCAAAACTCAAGCTTGCGATCACAGCCGGAATCGGCTCAGACCACGTTGACCTGGAAGCCGCGATGAAGCGCGGGATCACCGTGGCAGAAGTCACGTATTGCAACAGCATCAGCGTCTCCGAGCACGTGCTGATGATGATCCTGGGGCTGGTGCGTAACTATATACCCTCCTACAAGTGGGTCATCGATGGGGGTTGGAACATCGCCGACTGCGTCGAGCGGGCCTACGACCTGGAGGGCATGCATGTAGGCACCGTGGCCGCCGGTCGAATTGGGCTTGCAGTGCTGCGCCGTCTCAAGCCCTTTGACGTCAAGCTGCACTACACCGACCGCCACCGTTTGCCTGAGAGTGTCGAGAAGGAGCTCAACGTCACCTTCCATCCTAATGCGGAATCGATGGTCAAAGTTTGCGACGTGGTCACGATTAATGCGCCCTTGCATCCTGAGACGGAGAATCTCTTTGATGATGCGCTCATCAACAAGATGAAGCGTGGGGCGTACATCGTCAACACGGCTCGCGGCAAGATTTGTAATCGCGATGCGATCGTCAGAGCGCTCAGGTCGGGACAGCTTGCAGGCTATGCCGGCGATGTGTGGTTCCCGCAGCCGGCTCCGCAGGATCATCCCTGGCGGACCATGCCTCACCACGGCATGACGCCCCACACCTCAGGCAACACGCTTTCGGCACAGACCCGCGAAGCCGCGGGAACACGCGAGATTCTCGAGTGCTGGTTCGAGAAACGGCCGATCCGCAATGAGTACCTCATCGTCGATGGCGGAAAACTCGCGGGTGCCGGTGCACATTCCTACAGCGCAGGGAATGCCACCAAAGGCTCTGAAGAAGCCGCGAAATATAAACGCAGTTAAGCGGTCAACGCCTTACGGCAGCGTCCGGTCGCCGCGCGATCGGGCGCTGGCGTTACGCATCCATGAATAATTTATTCGACAAACTGCGTGGTGAGGGATCCGCACCTCCACGGTTGCCCGCGAAGATTATAGTGCGAGGCTTCCTGGGGGCGCTGCTCGCATCGGGACCGTGGCATATCTCAGCGCCTCGAGCCGCATGCCGCTGGTCTTGGGTTCCTTTGGCGCAAGCTGCGTGCTTTTGTTCAGCTTCTCGGGTAATCCGTTTTCGCAGCCGCGAAGTGTGATCGGCGGTCATTTCATCTCATCTCTTACGGGTCTCGTGTTTCTGGCCGTATTTGGCTCGACGTGGTGGTCGATGGCACTCGCTCTTGCGAGCGCCATTGCTCTTATGCATGTGACGCGTACCGTACATCCGCCCGCAGGGTCAAATCCGGTGATCGTTATGCTGGCTCTGCCGGACTGGCGGTTTCTTCTTACGCCGACTTTGCTCGGTGCGAGCATCATTGTGGGATTGGCCGCCTTCAACAACGCAGGCAAAGACCGGCGTTATCCCAAATACTGGTTCTGAATAGGGTCGCGAATCGGCTCATTGTCGCCCACTGGCTAGCTGCTCAGCTCACAACAAGCTCGTATACGTAAAACTCCGTGTCCCTTTTCCACCCGCAGCGCTCATATAGTGACTGAGCGGCAAGATTGGTTCTCGCGGTCTCGAGCGTTAGATACCGGGCACCCGCTGACCGAGCGTACTGCGCGGCGGCCTCAAGCAATAAACGGCCCGCACCGAGCTTCCTTGAAGCTTTATCCACAAACAGATCGCTCAGTACAAAGAGGCGCGTCATCCATAGTGAAGAGAAACTCGGATAGAGCTGCGTGAAGCCAATGGCCGCAGTCTGTTCCCGGGCAACGAAGATTACCGAGTCGGTTTGCGTGAGGCGCTGAGAAAGGAAAGCTCGTACTGCAGTGACATCACTGCTGTAGCGATAAAATTGCCGGTAACCATCGAAGAGCGGCACCAACTGATCTAGGTCATCGAGCGATGCGTGTTTTATTTCGGTCATGGTTTTTTATCCCCGGCTCAGCCATGCGAGGGCGATCGGCCCGGTGTAATATTCCGAGGTTCCGCATGGTAGGATGCACGCCCTCGCCAAAGCGAAGCATAAACATAGCTGTAGGCTTGATTATAAGCTGGTATTTTTCAGCGGCTTAACGTGCCTCACCGATGATCTTACCAACCTTGATTTCAGGTCTGAACCTGCGCGCCCATAACTCAGTGGCTTGCGCCTTCTCGCAAGAGTTTCGTTGCTGCAATTGGACACTATTACCGATATGCGCGGATTCATCATCAGTTAGACGAATCACTTCTCAATGCGGGAAGGAATCCTACTGCGATATCGTCACGACCACGACGCCGATACTCAGGATACAACGATGTCGACCTTACGGGTTCTTGCGCCTTCTCTGATCTTGATGCTAGCTACGGCAGCGTTTAGCCCGATTCGCGCGGCATCGAATTCGCAAGGATCGTCGATCTCACTGACCGGCAATCCTTTTGCGGCGCCAAGTACGCTGCCATATCAACTTCCGGATTTCGCTCACATCAAGGATGGCGACTTTGCGCCGGCTATAGAGCAAGGCATGGCTGAACACATCCGGGAGGTTACTGCCATCTCGCACAACTCGGAGCCTCCAAGCTTTGAAAATACGATCGTGGCGTTGGAGCGCTCTGGCATGCTGCTTGCTCGTACGGTTCCGGTATTGTCGAACTTTACATCGGTGAAAAGTGATCCTGTTCTGGATATGGTTCAAAGAGAAATGGCTCCCAAACTGGCGGCGCACCAGGATGCCATCTACCTTGATCCCGTACTGTTTGCGCGTATCGACACGCTCTATCAGCGTCGGGCGAGCCTGAATCTTGATCCCGAGTCTGCGCAGTTGCTAGAACGCTATTACAAGGTCTTTGTACATGGAGGTGCTCGGTTGTCTGACGCGGATCGAGCGCAATTGAAAAAGTACAACACGCAGAGCGCAGCGCTGACGACCCAGTTTCAACAGACTGTATTGAAGGCGAGCAAGGATAGCGCCATTGTCGTCGGAAACGTTGCTGAGCTAGCGGGGCTTTCGCCGGAGCAAATCGGGGCGGCCGCGGCCGCGGCGAAGGCGCGCGGACTTACTGGCAAATGGCTGATCACGCTTCAGAACACAACTTTCCAGCCTATATTGACGAATCTGAAGAGCAGGTCGCTGCGCGAGCGCATCTTCAATGCCTCCGTAGGCCGCGGTAATGGCGGAGCCGACGACAATACGGTAATCATCGCCAAGCTCGTCAGATTACGAGCCTTGCGGGCGCAGTTGCTTGGGTATCCGTCGCATGCGGCCTATGCGCTGGAAGAAGAGGGTGCGGGCACGCCGGACGCCGTGAACAAGATACTGCAGCAGATTGCCACACCGGCATTGGCAATGGCGCGACGTGAAGCAGCGCAGATCCAGCAACTGATCAACGCTCAGGCGCAGGCCTCCCACAGCGAGCCGTTCGAGTTGCAGCCCTGGGATTGGGCGTTCTATGCGGATCAGGTGCGAAAAGCGAATTTCGCTTTCGACGAGGCTCAGGTCAAACCGTACTTTGAGCTGGATCGAGTATTGAAGGATGGTGTGTTCTACGCCGCGCATGAACTCTACGGCGTGACGTTTATCGAGCGCGCGGATCTACCCGTTTACGATCCAACGGTCAGAACATTTGAAGTCAAGGACGCAGATGGTTCGCCGCTGGGATTGTTCCTCATCGACTACTTCGCGCGCGATAACAAGCAAGGCGGTGCCTGGGAGATTGCGTACGTGACTCAATCCACACTGCTGGGGCTGCGCGCAGTGGTTGCAAATCACTTGAGTATCCCTCGGTCAGAGGCGGATCAACCTGTACTGCTGACCTTCGATCAGGTCACAACGATGTTTCACGAGTTCGGTCATGCGCTACACGACATCTTCTCCACGGCAAAGTATTCGACCCTCGCTGGAACCAACGTGCCGCCGGACTTCGGCGAATATCCCTCACAGTTCAACGAAATGTGGGCGCGCGAGCCGGCAGTACTGGCCCATTTCGCGCGGCACTATAAAACAGGCGAAGCCATGCCGAAGGCGCTGTTCGATAAGGTGATCGCGGCTCAGAAGTACGGTGAGGGGTACGCGACCACCGCATATCTTGCCGCGGCAATGCTCGATCAATCCTGGCATCAGATCAGTGCCTCACAGGCGCCGGAGGCGGACCGGATCATGGCCTTTGAAGCAAACGCACTCAAGCAGAACAAGATCGACTATGCGCCTGTGCCACCACGCTATCATTCACCGTACTTCTCACATGCTTTCGCCGGTGATGACTACGCGGCAGGTTACTACGCTTACCTGTGGAGCGAAGTGCTCGCCCGAGATACGGGGCAGTGGTTCCACAGCCATGGCGGTTTGACGCGTGCCAACGGCGAGGTTTTCCGCTCCAAGGTGTTATCTCGGGGGCGAACTCGGGAGCCGCAAGTTCTCTTTGGCGAATTCTACGGAAAGCCCGACATAGGACCGCTGTTGGTGTACCACGGCCTAGCGCCACCCTGATTTGGCGCATACAGTACCGCTCCGATCTCCG
>Ga0302324_100002257_pt1 | contig 45116 bp, 42 predicted proteins | sample Palsa_T0_1_FD_201949 | JGI IMG/M metagenome (GOLD analysis project Ga0302324, IMG submission 201949) | Peat permafrost microbial communities from Stordalen Mire near Abisko, Sweden - Palsa_T0_1 | ecosystem: Environmental > Terrestrial > Soil > Palsa > Peat permafrost | place: Sweden: Abisko... | reverse complement strand
GAACAGGATATTTCGTCCATCATGCACGGCGCGATTCAGCAGCGTCACCGTGTCCGTGATGAAGGGCCGCAATTTGCGGGCACACGCAAGATACTCCTCGTTGATCCTCGCAAAGCTCAACGGCTTCACGCGGAACGCTTTGAATATCTCATTGTTTTCCCGAACCTTTCGACGCAGTTTCTCGGAAAAACGTTCAGGCGAAAGTAAATCGACGAGCCGCAAACCGGTGCGCGCCACTTTGTCGGCATATGCGGGCCCAATGCCGCGTTTCGTCGTGCCGATCTTGCGTTTTCCCTTCTGCTCTTCGCGAATTTCGTCGAGCAACTTGTGGTACGGGAATACGAGATGCGCCGTCTCGCTGACGTACAGATTGCCGTCGATGGTCACGCCGCGGCCGCGCAGGTGCTCGATCTCGCCGAGCAGCGCGATCGGATCCACCACGACGCCGTTGCCAATCACGCTGACTTTGCCTGAATGCAGGATGCCCGACGGGATCAGATGCAACACGTACTTCTGGTCGCCGACCTCAACCGTGTGGCCCGCGTTGTTGCCGCCCTGGTACCGCACCACTACGTCGGCCTGCTCGGTCAGCACGTCGATGATCTTGCCCTTGCCTTCATCGCCCCACTGCGCGCCCACTAAAATCGTCGTCGCCATAACGGGTTTTACCATAGCCGAACCGGAAACCCGCTGGCAAGACGCAAGCACGCTACGGACAAGCGCTGCGGAAACTTTTGTGTTACGATTTACACGATGTCAAGACGGAGAGAATCAGCGGTTTTGCATGTCCACAACCTGCGCGTCGAGCGCGACACGACGGTCATTCTTGACGATGTGTCCTGGCGCGTGGACCGCGGGGAGCACTGGGCCATTCTCGGCGCGAATGGTTCAGGCAAGACTTCGCTCCTTAGTGCGTTGACGGCCTACCTCACACCGACCGGCGGTACGATTGAGGTGCTCGGCGAGCGGTATGGCGAGACGGACTGGCGGGAACTGCGCAAGCGCGTCGGGTTGGTCAGTTCATCCGTTCGCCAGATGATGGCGGACAATGAGCCTGCGCTGGAGACCGTTGTCAGCGGCAAATATGCGATGATTGATTACTGGGGCGAACCATCCGCCATAGATCGCAAAGCCGCCACTCAGATCCTGAAGAGTATCGAATGCTCGCATCTTGCCGCGCGCCCGTGGCGCGTCTTGTCGCAAGGCGAACGCCAGCGTGTGCTCATTGGCCGCGCCTTGATGGCCAAACCGCCGCTGCTGATTCTTGACGAACCGTGCGCGGGACTCGATCCCGTCGCGCGCGAGCATTTTTTGCAGTTTCTGGAAAAACTGGGCCGACGCAAGGCCGCGCCGACACTCATCTTGGTCACGCACCACGTGGAGGAAATCATGCCGGTGTTTTCGCACGCGCTGCTGCTGAAAGGCGGTTGCGTGCTTGCCCAAGGCCGGAAGACCGACGTGCTGACGTCGGCGTCGCTGAGCCGTGCGTTCGGGGCATCAGTGCATCTACAGAACAAGAACAGCCGTTACGCAACATCCGTCACGCCCGAGTCCCGTGTCGTGATGTGACCAGCCAGCGGGTTGTTACTGCAGCGTCAAATCCGCACGGCTCGCACCGGGGGACGATGCACTCACCGGTTTGGAGGCGGCGATGGTAATCCGTTCGGTGGTGACTTTGCCACTTTGCAACAAATAGCTCTCCACGGCGGCGGCGCGGTGATCCGTGAGCTTCTTATAATCGTCAGGAGTCACCTCCGCGACTTCGATCAGCTTCGCCTCCATATCTGCGAGACTGGGCGTCTTAATTGCCGGGGTGCTGTTGGTCTGTTCTGCCGTCTGTGCCTGGCGCAATGGCTCGAAGTTTTGCCTCGTCGTCAGATGGGCAACGACCGTCGCAGCACGGCCGGATGAGGCCTTGGTATCGACGAGTCCCATGGCCTGCGCGTACGCCAGCTTGAGCAATCGCTGTCGATCTTCGGGAGTCAAACGAACCGCGTCCACCGATGTCACCTTCTGCCCAGCGGCCTGAAGTTCCTTGGCGCGCAGTTCGGCAAGTTTTCGCTCCAGTTTCTGCCGCGCCAGTGCCGCTCGATCCGCGACAGGATCGATAGAGGCAACAATACCGAGTTTCAAGCCGGGCCGTTCGTACAGTGCGGTCGCCAACGTATCAAGTTTGCCAGCCTCACCGGCGGTAAAGTCCGCCCCGCCCGGCTCGAAGACAATGTGGTCAAGGTCCTCACCACCGCCGAAGACCGACCCCAGGAGCGCGAACGGTTTGGTCATCGCCTTGGTCATGACGTTCATGAACACCTGCATGATGACGGGGCCAAGCTTGAACTTCGGATCGTCGAGGCGTCCATTGACGGGCAGGTCGAGCGCGATCACGCCGTGGCGATCCTGCAAGAGCGCAACGCCGAGTTTGACCGGCAGTTTGATCGCATCACGACTGTTACTGGCCTCTCCGAGTTGCAATTGGTCCACGCGGACTTTGTTTTCCGATTTCAATTCCTTCTGCGTAACGTAATAGCGCAGATCCAGCGAGAGCGCGCCATTGTCAAAGGGATAGCCGACGTACTTCGCCGCGTACGGCGACGCGGGCTTCAGGGCATCTTCCTTCAACGAAATCGCCACGTCGACAAACAAGTCCGACGCCAGCGGGTTGATCTTGCCCGTGATCGAGAATGGCGCATACTTGTTCACCTTGCCCTTGAAGCCCACCACGGCCACCGCATTGACGTCGGAGCTCAGCCCTTTCACACTACCTTTGAATTCCTCGACCGATGATTCGACGTGCGGATCAATCGATTCATCGGTGAAATGAAACGATGCGTTGTCGAGCGCAAGCTCGCCAATTTGGACCTGGAAATTATTGGCTTGCGTGCTTGGCGCTTTCGATACTGATGGGCGCGGCGCCGTGGCTGCGACAACTGTTTGCGTGGCCGCGATCCCCGGCAAAAATGTCACACCTGTCTGAAGATCAGCCAGACGAATTTCCGCGACGCCAAGACTCCTTGACGCGGTGTCGAACGTCACCCCGCTGATCGAGAGACGCAGCTTGTCGATGCTCGCCCGCGCGGGCCGTGGCTGTGTCGTCGTGGCCTCCACGCCGGCCAGGTCCAATACGAGATTGGAAACCGCGAGACTGGCGGCACCACCGGCCAGCTCAAATCGATAGTCCGTCTGCAAGTCCACGCGCCCACCGAGAATCTGGACGGGCGCGGCATCTTCGGCATACGCGGCGTATTTCTTGACCTGCAGCCCGGCCAGTTGAAACGTGCCCGCGGAGTGGAGTGGTGTGAAGCTAAGATCACCCGACCAGGCGATCGTCTCGCCATCTTCCGTGCTGACCGTAACGGAATACGAACTACCTTCCTTTGGCCGCGTGGTGAATTTGGTGAGGCGGACGTTGATCGGACCGACTCGCCGATGAAACGGCTTCTTCCGGCCCAGGTCCGTGAAGTCGAACCGGCCGTCTTCGATTTTCAACTCGTCAACCATCACGAGGGGTAATTCTTGTGTGGGCGATGGCGGGGCCGGGGCCGTGACCGGTATCTGATTCGTAAGCAGGTCTGAGAAATTGAATGTGCCGTCGGCCAATAAAATGATGTTTGCGGAGGGTCGCTTGAGGCTGATCTCCTTGAAGATAAACCCGCGCTTCAGGAGTGAAATGGACCGGAAGTTCACGTACAACTCGCCGAGCGAAGCGAACTCATCACCGTTTGTTTCCGTGAGCGAAAACCCGCGTAATGTGAATGAAAGCGCGTACGGATTCAACTTCACCTCCTGCACCGCGACGCGACGATGGGTCAACGCGGGCAGGCGTTTGAGCATCTGCGATTTGATGATGGCGGGGAGAACGAGAAAGCCAAGAATGGTGTAAAGCGCCAAGGCGATGCCGATCCCGGCCGCCCATTTCTTCATTGCTCGATGTCCTCGCTTTGCCATCCGACAAGAACCCGCTGATGCCAGCAACCACGCCAAAGGCTTCAGATCCGCTCGTGAGAGCGATTATAGGGTATGCCCGTCATTTGGTCATGTCCAAAGCGACACATACCGACCCGATCCGTATTGCTCCAGGAATTGGCGCAACAATTGCTAAATCATTCCCGCCTGAAAGGACTGTTTGAGAGATGGGGACGCATCGAAAAGAAGCCGTGAGAATGATCAATAATTGCTGGGCGCGTTGTGCGCTGGCCGGTATTTTGGCGTGGCTGGCGGCCTCGTGCTCCGGACCCGTCGCGAGATCCTCCGCCATCAATCGTGATGCGGCGTCCCGGTGCGTCCAAAAGATCGACGCCTGGAAAAAGGACGTGGTCAAACTCGATTCACTGCAACAGGAGTTTGACTCGGTTGCCAACCAGATCCGCGCGGATTATCGCAAGGCCACGCCGGAAGAGAAGACCCAGTTGCGCGCGAAATTAGACAGTGTGATCGCAGAGACAAATGAGACGGGACGGTCCGCCGACGCACTCTTCAGCGAGATCCTTCAGGATCTTGAATATGTGCCGCGGGACAGAATCATCCGTGCCAGGATCACCTTGGTAACCACCCCGCTCAAGGACGCGGAAGGTATTCGCACGCCCGAGGTGCAACACGCCCTGGATGCGGTCTCCTCCCAACTACAGACCTTGGTCAGGGCGGACTAGATGCAATCAGGGAATCGGGCTGGAGGTTCTATACAGAATGCCCGTTCTTTTGAAAGACATCCAATCGGGCGGGCGGGAAATTGGCCCAGACGACAGTGGTGCAGCGGCGCTTGAAGGCCGACAGGGCCGGATGCGGGGTTTTGCGGAGGTCGTATGTGTACTGGAGCAGTTTGCCGTCCTTATGCAAGACATGTTCCACCTCCTGTAGAATGCGCGTCACAACCGGTTCCGGGAGTGACCGCAAGGGAAGGCTGGAGACGACATAACTCACGTCAATCTCACCCGCGCCGAGGTGCGCCTTGAGGAGGGAACGAAGCTCGGCTGCATCGCCCAACGCAATATTCAAGTGTGGGAAGCGCCGTTTCAGTAGTTTCACCATCGTCTCGGAACGCTCGATTGAGAGGATGCGCTCGGGCGGAATTCCTCGTCCCAACAGGGCGGCGGTGATGGCGCCGGTTCCGGCTCCCAATTCGATGACGTAACCGCGTGGCGACCGGGGAAGGAAACGAGCCATACGCTTCGCCAGAAAGCGGGAACTCGGCACGGCAGAGCCCATTGGCCGCGGGTTGTTCAGCAGCTCCGTTCCAAATGTGACCAGCGATGTGACAGCTTGTAATGGCATGGGTAATCAGCCTGGCACGTCAAAACCCACGGTGCAACTTCTGGTTTCGGCCATCATCATCCCGAAATAACGGCGTTGCGAAGCCCGTCTGTGACGCACGGACTTCTCCGAGCACTGGGTTGGCCAACACCTCCTCCTTCACGACTGTTCCAGTATTACCTATCTTCATAAAGAAAGCGACAACCTTTTTTGGCTCCTGCCTACTGCGGACTTGCGCCCCCTGCTAATCGGCCCAGCACGACATCTTTGTTTGTGTCGTTGGCAATCTGGTAGGGGTATCCGGGGTTCACGCCCCTGCTCACCACGATTCTCTGCGCGAGAGCCCAGACCATCGTCCTTCCCAAATACGCCGGGCTGATTTCCCAAACGGAACCGTCCTCCAACGTCACGATTTTCCCACCATCGGAAAGTTTGGTAATCCAGTGCTCTAAATTGATGCCGTGATAGTCTTGCGGCGTGGCGTCGGTCGGGGCTTGGACGGGCGGTGTAAACACTGCGCTTTGCTGCGGCGGAGAGACAGGATTCTGCGGCGCGGTTGTCTGCTGCGCCCGGATCACACTCTCGGCGGTGTAGGGCGGCGAGGCCGCGCAACCGCACAGCCCACACATCAGCCCTGCGGCTATCCACTGACGAATATTCTGCACCCAACGGTAAAGCTAACCCCATGTGCGTTAGATTGCAAATCCTCCCGAAAAGCCGTATGGATTGGGCAATGTCGTTCGCCTTGGGCCAACTCACACTCGAATCGAATCTGTTCCTCTCGCCGCTGGCGGGGTACACCAACCTGCCCTTTCGCCTCATCATCCGCGAAATTGGCGGCGCCGGACTCTGCACCACCGATTTGGTCAACGCCCGTTCGCTACTCGAGAAGAACCGCAAGGCGCTCCAGCTCATTCAGACCCGACTGCAAGATCGTCCGCTGGCGGTCCAGCTTTACGGCATTCAACCCGAGGAAATGCGCGATGCCGCCGTGTTGCTCGAATCGCTCGGCGTGAGTTCCGTGGACATCAACATGGGCTGCCCGGTCCGCAAGATTTGCAAGAACGGCGGCGGCTCTTCGATGATGGCCGATCACGCCAAAGCCGCGCGCATCGTCAACACAATGGTCAACGCCGTGAAGATCCCTGTTACCGCGAAGATGCGGCTCGGCTGGGACGACGAAAATCTCACCGCGCCCGGTCTCGCCCGCGCCTTGGAAGACGTCGGTGTCGCCGCCATCGCCGTACACGGACGCACACGGCAACAAGGCTTCAGCGGCTCCGTGAATCTCGCCGGCATTCGCGCCGTCGTGGAAGCCGTGCAGCGCGTGCCCGTTATCGGCAACGGCGATATTACGACCCCACAGACCGCGAAGATGATGTTCGACCAAACCGGCTGCGCCGCGATCAGCATCGGTCGCGGCGCATTCTACAATCCGTGGATTTTCCGGCATGTGGCGCATTATCTAACGACTGGAGAATTGCCACCCGAACCAAGTTTCGAGGAGCACGTCGCCGTGATGAAGCATCATCTTGATTTCATGGTGGAAATCTTCGGCGAGAGGCAGGGTTGCCGCATGTTCCGCAAGGTCGCACTGCAATATTCCCGTAGCCTCGGCCCGGCCAAGGAATTCCACAAACTCGTCGTCCGCCTGAGCACCCGCGCCGAATTTGACGATATTATCGCGGCGTATCGGGCCTGGCGTGAGCAATTTCTCGATGGAAACGGCGATCTGCTACCGCAATACGAACCGCATCCGCTAGGTTTGGCCGCCGAACCCGCGTCCGTGGTTAAGGTACCCGCCGGGCCGAATGAATTATGGTAGGCTGGCTGGCTCAATGACGAGCTCTCTGAGCCGCCGAAGTTCTTCGCGAAGGAAACACATTCGGCGCTTCACAGAAGCGCCTCTACAACACCAACGGCGAGCCCGGCGGTCGCGCCCTACCTGCGGCGACGGCTTGGGCTGAAGGAATAACCTTTCATCGTGCGCACGGCGCGGACGCTGCGGCGGTCGCCGGAGATTTGCTTCTCTTCAAACATCGGCGTCAGGACGTAATTGAAATTCTCCAGTTTGAGCTGCGCGATCTTTTGGCCGATGAACCGCTCGATGGCGCGGAGGTATTCGAGTTCCTCAATGGTCACCAGCGTAAATGCATCGCCAATTTTCTGTGCGCGGCCGGTCCGGCCAATACGGTGAACGTAATCTTCCGGATGCTGCGGCACGTCGTAGTTGATCACGTGTGTGACGCCTTCCACGTCCAGTCCACGCGCGGCGATGTCGGTCGCGACCATGACCTCGTACTTGCCGGACTTGAATCCCTCCAGCGCCTCGACCCGCTCGCGTTGCGTGCGATTCGAGTGCAACGCCGCCACCGAGTGCCGCTCGGCCCGCAACCGGGTCGCAATCTTGTCAGCGCCGTGTTTGGTCCGCGAGAAAATGAGCACGCTCTCGAAATTCGTGCGTTCCAACAAGGCTGCAAGTAGTTGAAACTTCTGGCTGGTCGCGACGGGATAGCAGGCATGCGTGACCGTCTCGGCGGGCGATCGGCCTGCGCCAATCTCAACCTTCTCGGGCTCGTGAAGCACCCATGCGGCAAGCCGTTCGATCTCAGGCGGGACAGTTGCGGAAAACAGCAACGTCTGCCGCTGTTTCGGACAGCGGTCGATGATCTTGCGCACGTCGGGCAGAAAGCCCATGTCGAGCATGCGATCCACTTCATCGAGCACCAGCAGGCCCACGTCGCGCAAGTGCAGCGTCCCCTGCCCCAACAAATCCAGCAGCCGCCCCGGCGTCGCCACAACGATATCCACACCGCGCTGCAACTCCTGCTTCTGTTCGCCGTAACCGACCCCGCCAAAGACAACCGCCGTCCTCATATTGCCGAAGCGCCCATATTCATGGAACGCGGTCTCGACCTGTGCAGCCAGTTCGCGGGTGGGTTCGAGCACGAGACAGCGGCATTTGCCGTGCGTTTTCAGGAGCGTGAGAATCGGCAGGGCGAAGGCGGCCGTCTTGCCGGTTCCGGTTTGCGCCGAGCCGATGATGTCCTTGCCGGCCAAAATAAGCGGGATGGCGCGCAGTTGAATTGGTGTCGGCTGGGTGTATCCCGCAGCCTGTACGCCGCGCAGCACATCTTCAGAAAGTCCAAGCTGTTTGAAAGGCATGGCGTATCGTAGGGGCAATGACACGACTATCGCAAGACAAATGGGGGTTGCTTGACGGCGGGGTTTGCCGTATAAGCGGGGCGCTTTATGAGGCATACCCTGTCAGTTCTGGTCGAAAACAAATTTGGCGTGTTGACCCGCATTTCGGGGCTGTTCAGCGGCCGCGGGTTCAACATCGACACACTCAACGTTGCCCCGACGCAGGACCCGACCCAGTCCCGCATGACCATTGTGGTGAAAGGCGACGACACCGTTCTCGAACAGGTCACGAAACAACTCAACAAGCTCGTAGACATCATCAAGGTGCAGGATTTCAAGGAAGGCGAGTACGTCGACCGCGAACTCGTCCTCATCAAGGTCGGCGCCGACAACAAGACGCGCTCCGAAATCATGCAGATTTGCGATATTTTTCGCGCGAAGATCGTCGATGTCGCCCACAAGGCGTTGACCATCGAGATCACGGGCAACGAATCGAAAATTGCCAAGTTTTTGGATTTGATGGAACCGTTCGGCATCCGCGACATCACGCGTACGGGAAAAGTGGCGATGCCGAGGAAATAGCGACCGTTAATTTCCCATTGCTGTCATTCTGAGCGAAGCGAAGAATTTAGCCCGGATGCGAGCCAGACCCTTCGCTCCGCTCAGGGTGACACAGTGGGAGGAATCGTTAGGAGAGAATCATGGCAGCCAAAATTTACCACGACAAAGATGCAGACCTGAAATACCTCAAGGGCAAGACCTGCGCCGTCATCGGTTACGGCTCGCAGGGCCACGCCCACGCGCTGAATCTCAAAGATAGCGGCGTGAACGTCGTCGTCGGCCTTTACGAAGGCAGCAAGTCCGTCGACGTGGCGAAGAAACAGGGCATTGACGTCCGCAGTGTCGCCGATGCCGCCAAAGCCGCCGACGTGATCATGATCACGATTCCCGACACGCGCCACGGCGAGACGTATCGCCGCGAAATCGCGCCGCACCTGAAAAAGGGCAAAGCGCTGGGCGTCGCGCACGGGTTCTCGTTGCATTTTGGCCAGATCATTCCTCCTGATGATGTTGATGTGTTTCTCGTCGCGCCGAAAGGCCCGGGCCATCTGGTTCGCCGCATGTACACGGAAGGCAAAGGCGTTCCCTCGCTCGTGGCCGTCCACCAGGACGCCACCGGCAACGCCAAGCAGATCGCCCTGGCGTGGGCCAAGGGCATCGGCGCCACGCGCGCCGCGGTGTTTGAAACGACGATCCGCGAAGAGACGGAAACCGACCTCTTCGGCGAGCAGGCGGTGCTCTGCGGCGGCTGCTCGGAATTGATTCTCGCAGGCTTCGAGACACTCGTCGAAGCCGGCTACGCTCCCGAGATGGCCTATTTTGAATGTCTGCATGAAATGAAACTCATCGTGGATCTCATCTACGAGGCGGGCATCAGTGGTATGCGGTTCTCCATCAGCGACACGGCGAAATATGGCGACATCACCCGCGGCAAACGCATCATCACCGACCAGACCCGCGCGGAGATGAAGAAGATCCTCGGCGAAATCCAAAGCGGCGTGTTCGCCAAGGAATGGATCACCGAAAACCAGGCGGGCCGTCCCGTCTACAACGCGTTGATGAAGCGTGGCGCGGAACACCCCATCGAGAAACTGGGCGAACAAATTCGCGCCAATTTCCCCTGGATGCAGAAACGGAAACTCGGCGGCGTGCAAGCCGCCTATTAGTTGGAATGTCATGAACAGGTCTCAGTCATGAGACGGAAAGACATACCCCTCACCCGTCCTGTCCCCCAAGGGGAGAGGAGATCCTCCTTTGATCTGCGCCAGCCGGTTTCCTCTCCCCTCCGGGGGAGAGGATTAAGGTGAGGGGGACGGTTGGAACATGGTAAAGCCATCGCTGTAACGCAACACTCAGGAGGTCAATATGCGTAAACGATTCAACGTCCTCTCCGTCGCGATTGTGCTCGCGATTCTCAGCTTCGCCTACGCCCGCTACGACTACACCAACAAGCGTAGCGTGACTGTCGCCAATACGACGTTCAGCGCCGCCGGCCACGATCTGTTCGGCAATTGGGTGAAAGACGAACCCGTCTTCGCCATCGCCATCCCCGTTGGCCTCCTCGCAGTCGGCCTCGTACTGGCCATCAAGAAGTAGGCGATTGGCAGCAGTGGTGGCAGTTTCGGAACTGTAGCGGCGGTCTATGACCGCCGGTCGTTAAAAATACGGATCTCCCGCCGTTTCTCTGCCCCGTTTTCCCACCTTTCACTCCGGCGACCCGACACACCTCCTCACCACAAAACCCATTCCAACACCCTCCCATCCAACCACTAAGCTCCACCGCACACAACCGGCCGATTTGGGTTCGTTTCGCAATTTCCCTAGTGGCGCGGGCGTCCCGCCCGTGTGCCGGATTGTCCTACACAGTTTCAGCAACGGCGGATTGTCAAAGAACCGCACCGATCATACTCATCCCACCATACCGTGTCCAGAAAAAATATCGATTTACGATAATTATGTAAGCCAACCTCGTATCACCCGTCATAGTCCAGCCGCCGGATTCCTGTGCTTTTTCCTCGCAATCCACAGCAGCAAGGTGGTAACGTTGCACATTAATTGGAGGAGCACTGTGCGCCTGCAATGCTCAGCATACGAAGACTTCAAGTCATTCCCTGTGTTGTAGCAGAGGCCTTGGGCGACTCCGGCAAACTGCCACCCACCTCTACGCTTTCCTTCGACTCGTTGCTCACGCCCAAATGTTAACATAATGCCCCTTTGGGCGTAAAGCGCCGCGCAGCAACAAGCCGGGAGCACACGACCGCCGAACACCCCCGCCTCGCATCCCAGCTTGACGAGTGGCCTCCAATCTGCTACACATAGCGCTGTAATGAATCGCAATCTTAACTCGCTGCTGGCTTTGCTGGCGCTGCTGCTCACGCGGCAGACGGCGGGTTGAGTTCTGCACATCGGAAACGAACACCCACTGTCGCCGCGCGACAGTGGGTTTTTTGTTGTCTACCCTCTGTCCACGCCGACATAACAATGCCGTAGGAGCGAATTGCATTCGCGACCGGTCGCGATTATAAATCGCTCCTACGAGAAAAGGACAGTCATGAGTGAACAGATATTGATATTCGACACGACGTTGCGCGACGGCGAGCAATGCCCCGGCGCGTCGATGAACATTCGCGAGAAACTCGAGGTCGCGCGGCAGTTGGCCCGCTTGCGCGTGGACATCATCGAGGCGGGCTTCCCCATCGCCAGCGACGGCGATTTCGAGGCCGTGAAATCCATTGCCGGCGAGATCGAAGGCGCGCGCATCGCCGGTTTGGCGCGTTGCGTTGACAAAGATATCGACCGCGCCGCGGAAGCCGTGAAACCCGCGGGCGAGCGCGCCCGCATCCACGTGTTTCTCGCCACGAGCGCGATTCATCGCGAGTTCAAACTCAAGATGGCGCAGAGCGAGATTCTCAAACGCGCCGTCGAAGGCGTGAAACGCGCGCTTGGATATTGTAAGGACGTGGAGTTCTCCCCCGAAGACGCGTCGCGCACGGAGCCGGAGTTCTTGGCCGAGGTGACGCACGCCGTCATCGAGGCGGGCGCCGGAACGGTCAACATCCCCGACACCGTCGGCTACGCCGCGCCGCATCAGTTCGGCGCGCTCATCAAACATCTCTACGACCACGTCCCCAACATCAAGAACGCCGTCATCAGCGTCCATTGCCACAACGATCTCGGCCTCGCGGTCGCGAATTCGCTTGCCGCCGTCCAGAACGGCGCGCGGCAGGTGGAATGTACGGTTAATGGCATTGGCGAACGCGCCGGCAATGCGTCGCTCGAAGAAGTCGTCATGGCGCTCAAGGTCCGCAAAGACGCGTTCGGCGGCTACGAGACCAACATCGACAGCACGCAGATCTATCGCAGCAGCCGTCTCGTCTCGCACATGACGGGCATGGTGGTGCAGCGGAACAAGGCCATTGTCGGCGACAACGCGTTCGCGCACGAGGCCGGCATTCATCAGCACGGGATGATGGCCAATCGCGCGACCTACGAGATCATGAGCGCCGAAGACGTGGGCCGTTCCAGCGAACTCACCTGGGGCAAGCACATGGGCCACCACGCCGTCGGCAAGAAGCTCGAAGAAATGGGTTACAAACTCAGCGAGGAAGAAGCCCGCCGCGTCACCGACCAGATCAAGGCGCTCGCCGACAAGAAGAAACAGGTGTACGACGAAGATGTCATGGCCATCGTCGAAGGCCAGTTCACCGAGGTGCCGCAGGTGTGGAAACTGGGCTACCTCAGCGTCATGACCGGCGAAATCCCCACGGCCTCCGTCCGTCTCATTCGCGCCGACAAGAAAGAGCCTGTGGCCGATGCCGGCACCGGCGACGGCCCGATCGACGCGATGCTCAAGACCATCGACCGCATCACGGGCCTCAAAGGCAGCCTCGTTGATTACAGCGTCAACAGCGTCACCCGCGGCAAAGACGCCATCGGCGAAGTCACCGTCCGTGTCACCTTCGACAGTTGCACAGGCATCCCGCCTGCGGGCAGTGATAGTGGGGCGGGCGTCTCGCCCGCCTTTGGTAGTGCCAGTGCCTCGCCCGCCGGTATCGGGGCCAAAATCGTCACCGGCAAAGGCGCGTCGACCGATATCATTGAAGCCAGCGCCCTCGCCTACTTGAACGCTCTCAATCGCTACCTCCACGAACAACGCCGCACCGCCGAGACGGAGAAGCCGACGCTGTGAAAAGCAAGCCCTCCAAGCATCGTCCGAAAAGCACTACCGCTGCAGCCCCAGATGCCTGGGCCGCGGCGGCAGCATATGGTTGCGATATGAATTTGCTGGAACTCAGCTTGCGCAAGACGCCGACGGAACGGGTCCGTGCAAATCAAGACGCTTTGGATCTTATCGAGGCGCTGCAAATCGCAGCCAAGCGGCGAAATGTCAAAGCTTGAGGCATTGCTGCATCGTCTGATTGAGCACGATGTCGAGTTCGTGATCATTGGCGCATTTGCATCCACGATGCACGGGGTAACTCTGGTGACGCGAGACGTGGACATTTGCTGCCCGTTCACGTCGTCCGGCCTCCTGAAGCTACAGGTCGCAATCGCCGACCTGCATCCGGTTCATCGACTCACGCCGCAGCGTCTGCCGCTGCAACTTACCCGCGAGAAGTGTCAGGGCCTGAAAAATCTCTATCTGGAAACTGACCTTGGCGTTCTCGATTGCCTCAGCGAAGTGCTCGGCCTGGGAAACTTCGCCGCCGTGGAAAAACAAAGCGTGGTCATCGATGCGGACTTCGGCAAATGCCGCGTCCTGGGACTCGATGCCCTCATCAAAGCCAAACGCGCCATGAACCGACCTCGCGACCGCGAGGCACTTATTCAGCTTGAAGCAATTCGCGGGCACCAGCACCGTCGATAAAACCTGACGCTCTAACACAGAAGGCCGCGCATGGATGATCGTGAAGTCGGACAGATGTGGGATGCGAACGCGGAAGCGTGGACGCAACTGGCGCGGGCGGGTTATGACGTGTATCGCGATTACGTCAACACGCCGGCGTTTCTGGCGATGCTGCCAGAGGTGAGCGGCCTGCGTGGCCTGGACATCGGCTGCGGGGAGGGGCACAATACGCGCCTGCTCGCCAAATGCGGTGCGGCCATGACCGCGTTGGATATCTCCGAGACGTTTTTGCGTCATGCCAGGGACACGGAACGAGAAACGCCACTCGGGATTGACTATCACCTCGCCAGCGGCGTGCAACTGCCGTTTGCGGAGCGGTCATTCGATTTCGCCACGGCGTTCATGAGCCTGATGGACATGCCGGAGCAGGACCACGCAATTCGGGAGGCATTCCGCGTGATCAAGCCGGGCGGTTTCTTCCAATTCTCGATCACGCATCCCTGCTTCCAAACGCCCTTGTGGAAGTGGATCCGCGACGAAAATGGAAACAAGCTCGGCGTCCTGTGCGGCCAGTACTTCGACCAGAAACCGGGGCGGATCGACGAATGGATTTTCAGCAATGCGCCTGCGAGCTTCCGCAAATTCAAGATGGCCTATTTCGATCACACATTGAGTGACTGGCTGAACATGTTGCTCGACACCGGATTTCAAATCGAACGTGTGACCGAACCCCGAGCCGATGAGAAGGCCGTGGCGGAGTGTCCGTCCGTGGCTGACACACGGTTGGTCGCCTACTTCCTCATTATTCGTTGCCGCAAGCCAGGGGGGCTGTCGTAGGAGCGATTTTCAATCGCGACCGGTCGCGGTTACAAACCGCTCCTACGTGGCTTCGTTGGGCGGACTACGCCGCCGCAAACTTCCGCAGGTATTTCACCGCGACCGTAAGATCCTTCGGCCAGGGCGCCTCGATAGTGAATTTCTCCCCCATCGCCAGGCTGGTCAGAGTCAACTTTTCCGCGTGCAACGCGGGACGATCCAGAAGCGGGCGCTCGGCTTCTTCTTCCTTCGCTCTGTAGCGGCGCTTGAGTTGCGAGAGCAAGAGCGGCGCGCCGCCATAATCGGCGTCGCCAACGATGGGACAGCCGACGGCTTGCAGGTGGACGCGCACCTGATGCATCCGGCCGGTTTCGATGGTGACTTCGAGTAGGGAAAAACGGTCGAACCTTTCCCGAATCCTCACGACGCTACGCGCTTCGCGACCACGATGATAATCGATGCGCGACAACCCACGGAATCTGGGATGTGGGCCAATCGGCAAATCGATGGTCAACGGCGATTCCGGGGGCGTGCCTTGCGCGAGCGCCGCGTACGTCTTGTGCGTTTCACGCTCGCGAAACTGCCGGACCAAATCGCGAAATGCTTCCTGCTTCTTCGCGACAACGAACACGCCGCTGGTCTTGAAATCGAGCCGGTGAACATTTGACAGCCATTCGCCCGGCCGCGCCGCCTGCAGCAACGAGATGAGATTGGGTTTGTCCTTGTCGTAGCGATCAGGGACGGCCAGCAATCCCGCTGGCTTGTTCACCGCCAGGACATCGTCATCTTCATGGAGAATCTCGACGGCCGGCCAGTCTCGGCTCAAACGAAGCGTGTTCACGCGCGCGTGGCTTTAACGAGCGCGGCGACGCGCTTCGAGTCGACGGGATTGAATAATTTGCCGCCGATCTTGAGTGACGTGCCCACGATCACGCCATCCGCGTACTGGAGAAACTCGCGGACGTTGTCGATGTTGATCCCGCTGCCGAGAAGAATCTTCGCCTTCGGGCACGCGCGGCGCACGCGCTCGACGTCGGTGATGTCCGCCGCGACACCCGTGCCGGTTCCGGAAATGATAAGCGCATCGGCGAGGCCGCGGTCGAGAGTGTCGTGCGCCGAGTCTTCGATCTCGAAGTCACCGAGCGGGACGGCGTGCTTGACGTGCACGTCGGCGAAAATGGACGCCGCCGGGCAAATTCGTTCGCGGTAGCGGACGGTTTCGTAAGCATTGCCTTCAATGATGCCCTGGTCGGTCAGCATGGCACCAGTGTGGACATTGACGCGAATGAAGCTGCCACCACAAGCCGCGCACAGCGCCAATGCCGCGCGCGCGTCGTTGCGAAGGACGTTGAACCCCATCGGAATTTTGATGGCCGCCCGCAGCGCCGAGCCGGCCGCCGCCATCGCCGCAATGGTTTCGGCCTCGACGCTGGCCTTGGTGAATGGCGCGTCGCCAAAGTTCTCGATGAATACAGCGTTGACCCCGCCGCGTTCATAGGCCTTGGCATCAACGAGCGCGTGGTCGATGACAGACTTCAGATTGCCACCCCATTTGGGCGAGCCGGGGAGGGGCGGCAGGTGAACGACACCGATGACGATCTTATGGGGGGGACGGAAAAGGTTGCTCATTTTTGCGCAACCATCGCAAAAATGAGCGCGAAAGGGCAGCTTTTTTGCAGGGTCAAGACTACGCTACCGCGCCCGACCTAGCGCCAACGCGACTAGCTAACGACGACGCGGCGTCCGTGGAACTGGCCTTCCAGACGCACTTTACGCGAATTAATCAGATCGGCGACGATATATGCGCCAAGCTGCTCATCGTGCGTGATTTGATTGACCGTGGCAATCAATTCCGCCAGCGTCGGGGGGTTCTCGGAGGTACTCTTCGTTGCTTTACGTTTCATGGGTGATGGATTAAGCAGCCCACGTGCCACGTCACGGAGGGTTGACTCACATGCTGTTTCTGAAATCGTTCGGTTGGGTATGTAGCTCAGTTTCTTGTCTGCAAGTCACCGTTTGCTGGCTGCGCCCGATCACATTCACAATTGCACCACCAGAATGTCCGCCCTCCAGCCATCCGCCCACACCACGCCGCTTATCCTGCGCCACCTCCAAACTTCGCCCGCCGAGCCGCTGCGAAGTAATCATCGACATAGGGAGCGATTTAGCCGAATATCGAGAGAATTGAAACGTATATGAGAATAGGGAAAGAACTCATACTGGCAACCAAGCCGTATGCGGCGGATTCCACGGTGAGGAGTTGGTGGTATATTCTCTCGACGGCGTTTCTCTTGGCCGTTTCCATCGCGGGGACGCTTTGGAATATTCATTGGGTCGGCAAGATTGTGTGCAGTTTTTTTGCCGGGCTGCTGATCCTGCGATTGTTTGTGATCTATCACGATCAACAACATCAGGCGATCCTGCCCCATTCCCGCCTGGCCGCTGGCTTGATGAGGATTTTTGGGATTCTGGTCCTCAGCCCCAGCAGCATTTGGCAAAGCTCGCACAACCATCATCACACTCACAACTCCAAGCTCCGGGGTTCTCATATTGGCTCCTTTCCCATCATGACCAAAGCCCAGTATTTGAAGTCATCGAAGGCCCAGCGCTTTGAGTACCTGTTTATGCGCCATCCGTTGACCATCTTGTTCGGGTATCCTGTCGTGTTTCTGTACGGGATGTGTCTTTCACCGTTCATCAATAATCCCCGGGAACATTATGACTGCTTTATTGCTTTCGTGTTACATATCGGGATCGCAGTGACGCTGACCTGGTTTTTTGGCTGGCCGGCGCTGTTGTTGACGCAGGTCATTCCGCACTTCATCGCCAGCGCCATTGGAACGTATCTGTTTTACGCCCAGCACAATTTTACCGGCGTTTCTTTTAGCGACAATGCCGGCTGGACTTACGAGAAAGCCGCGATGGAATCCTCCAGTTATATAAAAACCGGTCCGCTCTGGGCCTGGTTCACCGCCAACATCGGCTATCATCACATCCATCACTTAAATGCCCGCATCCCCTTTTACCGATTGCCGGAGGTCTTCACCAAGATACCCGAGTTGAAGACGCCCAAGACCACGTCGCTCCGTCCGTTGGAAATCATCCGCTGTCTGCGTTTGAAGGTTTGGGATGCCGAAGCCCAACAAATGGTCAGTCTTCGGAATATCTGAGAGAAATCAAGGTCCAACCCCATCGCACCATGCCTTTCACCGTTTCTCAAATCGCGGAACGACTCCGGGGCGAAGTCGTCGGTGACGGCTCGGTCGAATTAACCGGTTTCGCGTCGGCCGACCACGCCAGAAATGGCGACCTCACCTTCGCCGAAAAAGAAACCTACTTCGCCGCCGCCGAGCAGAGCCACGCCGCCGCCATTCTTGTGACGGGTGACTTTACCTCGGCCAAAAAAGTCCTCATCCGCGTGCCAAATGCGCGGGTGGCGATGGCGCGGGTGCTGCCGGTCTTTTTCCCGCCGGACCAACACCCGCTCGGCATTCATCCGAGCGCGATCATCGCCGACTCGGCGCAGATTGATCCCACAGCGCACATCGGGCCGAACTGTGTAGTCGGCGCCCGCGTGCGATTGGGCGCGCGCTCCGTGCTCATGGGCGGCAACCATATCGGTCGCGACTGTCAGTTCGGCGACGACGTATGTCTATTCCCGAACGTCGTCATCTACGCGCAATCCCAAATTGGCCACCGCGTCACCATCCACGCCGGCACCGTCATCGGCTCGGACGGCTACGGCTATGTGTTTGACGAAGGTCGCCACCGCAAAATGCTGCAGGTCGGCCACGTGATCATCCACGATGATGTGGAGATCGGCGCCAACGCGGCCATTGACCGCGGAGCCCTCGGCGCCACCGTTATCGGCCAGGGCACCAAAATTGACAACCTCGTGCATATCGCGCACAACGTGGTCATTGGCCGACATTGCCTGGTCATGGGCCAGGTCGGTTTCGCCGGCAGTACGCGCCTGGGAGATTATTGTGTGATCGCTTCGCAATCGGGAATTGCGGGACACCTCACGCTCGGCAATCAGGCCACGGTCGGCGCGAAGTCCGGCGTCATGCGCGATATTCCGGACAAGGGAACGGTGCTTGGCATCCCCGCGGCGCCGGACAAACAGGCCAAGCGGCAGATGATCGCGGTACAACAGTTGCCGGAATTGATCCGACGCACGCGCGAACTGGAAAAGCAGGTGGCGGAACTCAAGGCCAAAGCCGGCGGTTGAGAGACTTATGCAAGGCGTCTCCTTGGTCCGTTCGGCGTAGCGGTCTTTGTAGCGGGCGGCCATAGGTACGCAATCCCAAAAGGTCATCGGTGCGGATCCCAAGCGTCGAGGTTCCGGCAATGTTGTTTACATACCTGACCGGATCAGTCACTGTCCCACCATCCGCGGAGGAACCAATCATTTCACCGGTCAAACAACCCGCAGACGAAAGGCAGATCGATTATGGGCGATAAATCCCCGAAAGCCGTCCACAAACAGTCGTCGCAGAAGCAGGCCAAAGCCGACAAATCAAAACAGCAGAAGCAGCAGGCTGTGTTCGCGAAACAATCGGCCAATAAAAAGTAGTAATGACCCAGCCAGTCGCCAGACAATGCCGCGCTATTCTGCAAAGAATCGCCCGGCGGGTGATGCTGGAACGAGGACTTGTTCCAGAATTTCCGCCTCAGGCGCTTGCCGAACTCGATGGAATCCATGGGCCCGCGGCGAGATCTGACGAATCGACGCGCGATCTCAGGAGCCTTCTCTGGTGCTCCATCGACAATGATGATTCGCGTGATCTGGATCAGCTTACCGTTGCCGAAGCCATACCCAACGGGGCCGCCAAGGTGCTCGTCGCCATTGCCGACGTTGACGCTCTCGTCAAAAAGGGATCAGCACTTGACGATCGTGCGCGCCAGAACACCACCTCGGTCTACACGGCTGCCGAGACCTTTCCGATGCTGCCCGAGAAACTCTCCACGGATCTGACCTCTCTCAACTATGAATCAGACCGGCTGGCCATCGTCATCGAAATGGTTCTCGCCGGAGACGGTTCTCTTCAGAGTTCGGACCTCTATGGAGCAGTGGTGCGCAATCGAGCAAAACTTGCGTATAACAGCGTTGCCGCCTGGCTGGAGGGGAACGGGCCGATGCCACAAGCGATCGGTACGGTCAGCGGTCTCGACGAGAACCTTCGACTCCAAGACCGCGCGGCCCAGAAACTGAAAGCGCTCCGGCACCAGCACGGAGCGCTTGATCTGGAAACAATCAAAGCCAGTCCCGTCTTTGATGGGGATCAGCTCAGGGACCTGGAATCCGACAAAAAGAACAGGGCCAAGGACATTATTGAGGACTTCATGATCGCCGCCAACGGCGTTGCCGCACGATACCTTGCGTCGAAAACGTTTCCGTCCCTGCGGCGTGTAGTCCGTACACCCAAACGTTGGGACCGGATCGTCGAGGTTGCCGCAGAGCGGGGCTCAACGTTGCCCAAGGAGCCCGACGCAAAGGCGCTGGAGCAGTTCCTGGTATCGGCGAAAGCCGCCGACCCTCTCCGCTTTCCCGATCTCTCTCTCAGCGTCATCAAGCTCATGGGCCCGGGTGAATACGTCGTCGAACTTCCGGGAGGCAGTGTTGCCGGGCACTTCGGTCTCGCGGTCGAGGATTACGCTCACTCCACCGCCCCGAACCGCCGATACCCCGATCTGATTACACAGCGGCTCCTAAAGGCGGCAGTGGCGGGACGTTCCGTGCCTTACGAGAACGATGAATTGGAGGCGCTCGCAAAACACTGCACCGAAAAGGAAGATGCAGCCAAGAAAGTTGAGCGGCAGGTCACAAAATCCGCAGCCGCGCTGCTGCTGGAATCAAGGATCGGAGAGCAGTTCGATGCCATCGTCACCGGCGCATCTGACAAAGGCACGTGGGTCCGCATTCTGCGTCCGCCCGTTGAAGGAAGATTGGATAGCGGTTTTGAAAACATGCGCGTCGGCGACAGGCTCCGCGTGCAGCTGGTCAGTACGGATGTGGAACGCGGATATATCGACTTTAAAAAAGTGGTATAACGTGTTGCGAAGAACTCGCAATTCCCGGCTCCATCTTCATGGCCTGCTTGCCAAAGCGCGACCGTGAGTCGGATACGGACTCTGGCCAGGGATTTCAGCGGTACCGTGGGTGCTGCACCAGGTAATTCACTTGGAGGTTGCCAAGGATGGGCGCAGCCAGAGTGCTATTGCATAGAACACGCCCACCAGCACGACCAGGGCGCGAATCCCCGTCATGAATGATACGGATTCGAGCAATCCGCCAATGAGCGCGCCGATCAGATTTGAGCCGAGAGCTTGCGACTTGTCCGAAGCCACCGCAAACGAGCGAATGAAGATCAATCCGGCAAAGAACACCGGCGCCGTCAGGAATGCGCTGGCCGTAACGAGCTTGGTGGCACCCGCCAACGCGTTGAACCAATCGAGCGGAACCAGCGCCAGCGCCACAACCGTTACAGCCAGGCCCGCCGTAATGAACCATTGAGGCAAGCGCGGCCAACGCCACGTCACAAGGTTGGCCAGCAGGATCATGATGAGCACGGCGGAGATGACGATGGCGTTGACAATCCAGGTCATGCCGAAGAGCAGTGTCGCGCGGCTGACCGTTTGCACTTCGAGGAGGAGAAACGCCGCGCCCAACGCGAAGAAATGCCAGTTGAACCCGCCCGCAACTCCCAGCGTGCGTCGGCTCGCCGCCAACACAGAAACCAGAATCGACACGGAAACGATCCAATGAAGTTTGGGAATTCTTGGCTCCTTGAGGTACAGATACGGCCAGTCGTCGGTCGTTGCGCGAGTTGTCCCGGGTAAGCGCACCTGCGAGGAGGTGGCGAAGTCTCGTAGCGTGGCGTCTTGAATCACTTGTGGCGTTATCGAGTGCTCGGCGACGACGAGCGTGACCGTCGGCACCCAGCCGTTTTCATAGGACAGCGTTTCCGAATACACATACGGGTCGTGCCCGAATGCCTGACGTATCAGATTGAAGAGGCGATCGGCGACCCAGACTCTGGGAGCGGCGAAATTCACCACCAGCACGCCATTGGGCGCCAGCAATCTTCTGGCTTCGCGGAAGCTCTCGACGGTATATACATAATGATCGAGCCGCATGTTGTTGAAGGTTGATCCCAGAGTATGCGCGTCGAGCCAGCCGAACCAGATGAGGTCATACGAACCTGGCGGCGCCTGTTTGAAGAAGGCGCGGGCGTCGTTCACGATCATCCTCACATGCGAAGAGCTATACGGCTGTTCCGGGTGGGCCCGCTTGCCCAGGGCATAAATTTGAGGGTCGATTTCAGCGCAATCGATCTGATCGACCCCGTGACGCAGACCGGCAGCGGCGTTATTGCCGGTCCCGGCGCCAACGATCAGCATCCGGTGCGCGTCGGGCTTGAAACTAAATGGGATGTTGTAATGGGTGCGGTTCGATTGCTCGGCGGGAAGGGCTTCGGGATGTGCGGCGAAGAACTCGTCGGAAAGATTGAGCATACTCTGATAGGTCGTCCCATTCACCAGGATCAGATAGCCGACCTGCACTTCATGGGAGCCTGTCGAAACCACCGACGGCCGGACCGAAAGTTTCTGGTAGGGCGTCCAAATTATGAGGTCGGATGATTGTCCACTCAACCACACGAGCACCGCCGCGACAACCGTCAGGCTCGCCGGCCATAGAGGCCGGATGTGCGCGACGAGCAACGTCGCCGTGAGCAGCATCGCGGCAACGAGCATCCACACGGCCGGGGTTGTCGATGTCCAGCTGAGCCCGTCAAACAGCCACACTCCAGCGAGGCTTCCGGCGATGTTGATCGAATACGCGCGAATCACATGCGGACTGCGTTGCATGGCCCGGCCAAGGACCTGCCCCAGTGTGGCGAACACGAACGTAAGAAGATAAAGCAGGACGGCGATGATGATCGCGCCCGCAATGAAACCCGTCGCCCATTCGTGTGAAAACTCGTGCCAGATGGGCGCGTCTTCAAAGCCGCTCAACAAATATGTGACAATGTTGAGATCGAGCATTTTGATGTGAAACGGATTGGCAACCAGCGCCACGAGCAGCAAGAGATTCGCGCTCATGCGGACCCAGGACACCGCCTCGGTGGAACGATAACACCCAAGGCCGACCCCGAAGAAGCAAACGACCAGAATCAGGTTGCCGAGATAGGCGAAGATGCGAATCTCTGTTCCTATCCACCGAATCAGCGCCAGTTCCAGAAACAGAATCAATACGCTGACAAAGAACAGTTCCGCATCAGACAGTAAAGTCGACTTCGATTGTTCGGAACCCACGAATCGCGATTTAACCAGCGAACGTTGCAATTTGCAATCCATAGATTGTAAGGGGGCCATCTCAACCGTGCCGGTCGTGGAACGCTCTACCGTCGCCACATCCACCAATCGATCCCCCAGCGTAGCGACAGCCGAACCAGCGCCTCCATTCAACGGCAGGGCAGTTTGGCTGCCCCATTGACGACGAAACCTGTTTCGGCCTAGACTGTCGATGCTGCAGAGGCCAACTGATGAATGTTCAATTGCAAGCAACGCCATACTACCCCTTCACCTTGGACGGGCCGCTCTGTCCGCTGCTGAATGATTCTGACGTTCTATCCAGTTTTTACGCGGAGGAAAGCCTCCATCACAGCATCAAACAGTTCTGCAAACGCACCACTTGGCCCACCAAGCCAGTCGTTTCCTATGCAGTCGGTCCCGAGAAGTTGAAGGAACTGTTGATCAGCCTGTTCAATTCCCCCGTCGCGCGCGCAGCGCTCCGCCGGCAAAGTGAAAAGGACCGTTACAGCTATTTGGATAATGCCATCTGGCTGTGGTTGACCACCGCGAACCCGACGTTGAGCCAGCGCCTTTCGGGCTGCTGTGACGACGTCAAGGGCAAGTTGTTCATAAAACGCGAGGCGTGGGTGACCTTGCTAACGAATATCCAAGGTGAAAAACCTGGCGTTGACGCTGCAACCCAGTTGGCTTGCGTGGCACTGGCGTTTGCGATGCTTCAGGAAGACGACCGGTACGCCTTGGGCGAAGCATTTCTGTCGGCATTTCCTGAGTACACCGTCAAGATACTTGGACCGTGATTCCCGATGACCGGCTTGCTCGCAAGTCAGGATCGTCGCGCTATTTCGCCGCGAGCGCAGCTTCGATGGCGGTGATCACCTCGGGTGAGTCCGGGGTGGTTTTTGACTCGAAGCGCTTGAGGATGGCGCCATCGCGGCCGACCAGGAACTTGGTGAAGTTCCATTTGATATCGCCGGGGAACGGCGCACTGCTACCCGCCAGGGCGGTGTAGAGCGGATTGCGGCTCGGACCGTTCACGTCGATTTTGTCGAAGAGTGGGAAGGTGACGTTGTATTTGCTGGAGCAGAATAGCTTGATCTGCTCGTTGCTGCCGGGTTCTTGTGAACCAAACTGGTTGCAAGGAAACCCAAGGATAACAAACCCCTTGTCCTTGTATTTCTCGTAGACGGCTTCGAGGGCGGTGTACTGCGGGGTGAAGCCGCACTTCGAGGCCACGTTGACGATGAGCAGCACTTTGCCCTGGTACGTGCCCAGAGACGTGTCTTCATGGTCAATGGTTTTGACGGGAATTTTGTAGAGGGACTGTGCGTGTGTGGTCATGGTTTCCGTAAGGAACAATACCGCGAGGAGCGCGAGCGTTTTCATGCGACCAGCGTAACATGGCGCCCGGCGGCGCTCAAGAGGCAACGGTTGCGCCCTTGAGCACCCGGCGCTCCTGGCGGATCTGCTTGGTGATCAATTTAGCCCCGTCTTCGGCAGCCATTTTACTGGAACCGTCACCGACGATCCGTCGTTGACGACGGGCGTCGGGTCCGGTAAAGTTTATGCATCAGTTGTTATCTTGAAATATCGTAAATGCCGTGCGTTGCTCGGTTCGGTCACAATCGCACCGCACCACCAGCCTTCGACTGCTGGGTTTATTGAGTAAAGCGAAGCATTTGCTATAGTGACGCAAGCACAAGGTTGGGGATGTAGCTCAGTTGGGAGAGCGCCTCGTTCGCAACGAGGAGGTCAGGGGTTCAACTCCCCTCATCTCCACCAACCTCGGTACCGCCCGGAAACACGTGATTGCCCTCGTTGCTCCCCGTGCTATACTTCCAACCAGCGTCGAGTGGCAGTTTTCCCGATCGTTCCAAAGCGCTAAATTACAAGGTGTCATCCATGACCAGGGCCTATGCAAATCCGGAAGTCCTCGTTTCAACTGACTGGGTCGCGCAACATGGATGAATCCTCGCTTCTGCCCGCGACGGACCCCGACGTGTTGTTGCGAACCATTGGCAACACGCCGCTGATTCCCTTGCTGCGCATCGGGAAGGAATTTCCACGGGTCCGCATTTTCGCCAAGGCGGAGTGGTACAACCCGGGCGGTTCCGTAAAAGACCGTCCTGCGTACCGCATGATCCGCGCTGCCGAAGTGTCGGGTCAACTCACGCCCGGCAAGACGATCCTCGACGCCACCAGCGGCAACACCGGCATCGCGTACGCCATGATCGCGGCGCGGCGCGGCTACCAGTGCAAACTCCTCATGCCCGCCAACGCCAGCACCGAGCGCAAGAAGCTTCTCAAGGCGTACGGCGCAGAAGTTGTGCTCACCGACCCTGCGGAAGGAAGCGACGGCGCATTCTTTGCCGCGCAACGACTCTACAACGAGTATCCCGATCTTTATTTTTACCCTGACCAATACGGCAACCCCGAAAACCCGCGCGCTCATTACGAAACGACCGGACCGGAGATCATCAAGCAGACCGACGGCAAGCTCACGCATTTCGTTGCGGGACTCGGTACGAGCGGCACGATGATGGGCACTGGCAAACGACTGCGCGAATTCAATCGGGACATCAAATTGATCGCCCTGCAACCCGAGGGCCCGTTTCATGGGCTGGAAGGCCTCAAGCACATGGAGACGGCTTCGCATGTCCCCGAGTTGTACGATGCCAAGGTGCCCGATCAAATCGTCGGCATCTCCACCGAAGCCGCGCAGCAGATGGCCAAACGCATGACGCGGGATGAGGGCCTGTACGTCGGCGTCAGCGCGGGCGCCGGCATTTGCGCCGCGCTCAAGATCGCCGCGACGATTCAGGAAGGCGTCCTCGTCGTCATTTGCCCCGACGCCGGCGCACGTTACCAAAGCGAGAAGTTTTGGGAGACTTGACTGGGTTTATCATCCTGAGCGAAGCGAAGGATCTTCCACCGAACTATCACGCACATGAAACTCTCGCAACTACTCCTGCATCGAATCCACGATCATCTCGAATCGGGTTATCCGAACGAGGCGTGCGGCGTAATGCTGGGTAAGGGCGGTGTGATTACGGAAATTGTTTCCGCGGACAATCAGCGCACGGACTTGCCCGCCTCTGGCGGCGAGAGTGCGCGCAACCGCTACCTCATTGACCCGTTGATGTATATGAAGATCGAAAAGGATGCGGACAAGCGCGGATTGGAATTGCTCGGGATTTATCATTCGCACCCGGACGTTGCCGCGCGACCGTCACGGTTCGACCTCGATCATGCGTGGCCGAACTTTTCGTACCTGATCGTGTCGGTCGTGAAAGGCAAGGCGGTGGAATCGAATTCCTGGCGGCTCCGCGATGACCGCTCGGCGTTTGACCACGAGGCTGTTGAAATTTCGGGGTAATCGGGTACACTAGGCAGCGCGGGTTACTGATTTGGTTCAGGAGACAACGATGGCGATTAAAGTCACAATTCCAACGGCACTGCGGCGCTTTGCCAACGGGCAGGCGACCGTCGAAGTACAGGGCGGCACGATCAGCGAGGTCCTGGGCAATCTCACATCCGAGCACACCCAACTCCGTCAGCATCTCTACAGCGAGGACGGCAAGCTGCGTAATTTCGTGCGCGTGTACGTCAACGATGAAGATATCCGGGCGCGGGGTGACAACACGCCGGTCAACGAAGGCGACGAAATTTCCATCGTACCGTCGATTGCGGGCGGCAACCTTGCCAAGCTGGACCCGCTCATCAAAGATCGCGCGAAGCTGACGAACGAGGAGATCAAGCGCTACTCGCGGCATCTGATTCTGCCCGAAGTCGGCATGGAAGGTCAGGAGCGCCTCAAGGCCGCGAAAGTGCTGCTCATTGGTTCAGGCGGGCTCGGCTCGCCCATCGCGCTCTACCTCACGGCAGCGGGCGTCGGCACCATCGGCATGGTCGAGTTCGACACGGTGGATTTCAGCAATCTCCAGCGCCAGATCATTCATTTCACCGGCGACGTGGGAAAACACAAGCTCCAGAGCGCCCAGGAAAAACTCAAGGCGATCAATCCGAACCTGAATTTCATCCCCCACCCTGTCAAGCTGACGAGCGACAACGCGCTCGACATCATTAAAGATTACGATCTTGTCCTCGACGGCACGGACAATTTTCCGACGCGCTATCTCGTCAATGACGCGTGCGTGATGCTCAAGAAGCCGAACGTGTACGGCTCGATCTTCCGCTGGGAAGGTATGGCCAGCGTGTTCGCGCCGCACCTCGGCGGCCCGTGCTACCGCTGCTGGTATCCTGAACCGCCGCCGCCGGGCCTCGTCCCAAGTTGCGCGGAAGGCGGAGTGCTCGGCGTCATCTGTGGCATCATCGGCAACATTCAGGCGAACGAGGCGGTCAAGCTCATCATCGGCAAAGGCAAACCGCTCATGGGCCGCCTGCTGCGGTTCGATGCGATGGACATGAGCTTCCGCGAGTACAAAATTCCGCGCGACCCGAACTGCCCCGTCTGCGGCAAGAATCCGACGGTGACGAAGCTGATCGATTATCTCGAATTCTGTGGCATTGGCCGCGGTGAAGACGGCGGCTCATCAGGAGATTCTATCGTGGAACAGCAAGAGGCAGGACTCGGTCCGGACGACATCAGCGTTGAGACGCTCAAGAAAATGCGCGACCGCAAGGACGACTTCGTTCTCGTCGACGTCCGCAATCCCGACGAATTTGCCATCTGCATGATCGACGGCGCGGTGAAGCTCCCGCTACCGGAGCTGCCGCAACGGTTCCAGGAACTACCCAAGGACAAGCTCCTCGTCCTGCAATGTAAAATGGGTAGCCGCAGCGCGCGCGCCTTGAAATTCCTGCGCTCGCAGGGCTACGGCAAGCTGAAGAACGTCGCCGGCGGCATCAACGCCTGGGCCGAACGCATCGACCCGGACGTGCCGCAGTATTAACAATCAGCACGTCGTGTGACGGCTAGCGGTTGAACCAGCGGGCGCGGCGGCTTGCACCGAAGTGCTCCTTATCGGCGCGCAGAGCAACTGACGGCTCGTGATACGTGCCCGTCGGATGATCGGGATTCGAGAAGAAGTCAACGTCAACACGGCCAATCCGCCCGGCCCCGAACTCGATGTAGCACGAACCCGTCCCCGCGTGGGTCAGCGGGGCCTCGTTGTTCCGCAGCCGTGCGATCAGTGTGGTGGCGACGGCGCGCGCGGCGCCCTCGGCGAAGACGCCGGCTTTCGGCGTGCCCTGTCGGGCGCAATCGCCGACGGCGTAAACGTCGGGGAAGCGCGACTCGAGCGTCTTGGGCTTGACGGGCACATACCCATCTTCGGTCATGCCGCTATCCTCAAGAATTTTCGGGGCACGGTTCACTGGGACACCAAGGAAAAGGTCGTAGGGAAACTCGCGACCGTCGTCGATAATGGCGACCCGGCGCCGCGTGTCAATCGACTTTACTTCGCGGTCGGCAACGAAGGTGATGTTTCGCTCCGCGAACGCGGCAAGCAACGCGCGCGAGGTCTCGGGTGACGGAGGCACGGGGGTTTCGAGCGGGAGGATGAGCGTGATGTCGCAGGCGCTCCGGATGCCCCGGGTAGTGAGGTAATCGTGCATCATCAGCGCCGCTTCGCTGGGCGCCGGCGGGCACTTGAACGGCGCCCCGCAGACGCCGATGAGAACGCGGCCTTTGGTGAACGTCGGGAGGATCTTCCCCAAGCGCGCCGCGCCCGCAACCGTGTAGAACTCGGTAGTATCCGCCAGACCCGGCGTGGCATCAAAATCGTAGTCGGCACCGAGCGCGACGACCAGAAAGTCCGCCTCGTGGGTTCCGCGATCAGTCGTGACGCGTTTGGCGACGGGATCGACCGACGCGATCGTCTCCTGGAGAAAACGCACGCCCGGCTTGACGAATTCCTTGTAAGGCAGTCGCACCGCGTCGAGCGTCGTGCGCCCGAACAGCACGTCGAGCTTCGAGTAGCCGAAAACGAAGGCATCGCCTTTGTCGATCAGGGTCACGTCGAGGCCATCACCGAACGCCTCGGAAAGCATGGTGCAAAGTTCGAGCCCGCCGAAGCCGGCGCCGAGAACGAGGACGCGTTTTTTCATGGGACTGCGAACTTGACAGCCATTTACTTACACCGCTCCGCAGCTAATTGGGTTGCGGAGTGTAGCGGAGATACGGCTTCACTTTGCGAACACCTTTGGGAAATAATTTCTCCGCATCGGTGTCGGACACCGCCGGCACAACGATGCAGTCTTGCCCTTGTTTCCAATCCGCCGGCGTGGCCACCTTGTGATGCGCCGTCAATTGCAGAGAATCAATCACCCGCAGGATTTCGGTAAAATTGCGCCCCGTGCTGGCCGGGTAGGTCAGGGTCAGTTTGATTTTTTTGTCCGGCCCAATGACAAACACCGATCGCACCGTGGCCTTGTCGTCGGCGTTCGGATGGATCATGTCATACGCCGTGGCCACCTGACGGTTTTCATCCGCGATCACCGGGAAATTCATCGTGCAGGCCTGCGTTTCATTGATGTCCTTGATCCAGCCGTGGTGCTTTTCCAGCGGGTCCACGCTGACCGCCATCACCTTGACGTTCCGCTTTTCAAACTCGGCCTTGATCTTGGCCACGGTTCCGAGCTCGGTGGTGCAAACCGGCGTGTAATCGGCCGGATGCGAGAACAGTACGCCCCAGGAATTGCCGAGCCATCGATGAAAATCAATGATCCCCTCGGTCGTGGGGGCTACAAAATTGGGAGCTACATCGCCTAATCGTAACGCCATAACGGTGCCTTCCTCTTCTGGTCAGACATTTCCGAGATTACTTACGTCCGCGACCCTCGTGCGCCACATCGTACGCTCTCTCACAGTGCTTTCAAGTGTTTTTCTGGACTGCCATCGGATAACGCTTCTGCAGCAGCGGGGCAACACCACGAATGTTAACTCGCACGCTTTGCATGGCGGACGAATTCTAGCCGGTAAGGAACTCTTCGGCAACCTCAGGGAGGCAGATGGCCGGAGCGCTTGGCCTACTGGTTTATTTGAGGTTTCTGGTGCTGGCCGTACTCACCCTTTAGAAGGCCGCGTACGGAAAGGTCTTCATCGAGGTCAGGCCAGTGCAGACCGAAAGGAGAGATTTCGATGTTGTTAAGCTGCTGCGCGGTGCCCCGTGCCAAACGTGGATTCTCAGCGACGGGGAACCGGACCTGCGCGCCACCGTGCATCGTCACGATAATTTGCCCGTCTTGGTAAACGGCCCGCTGCACAGTATCAGTCAAGGTATTCATGCCACGCCCTTACAATAAGCTGCCTATGCTCCAATGGAAGCTGTTCAGCACGGGCCAATTCTTGGACCTTCAAACCGATTGACTCGCGCAATTCCATGGCGTTCTCCACGTCGAAAATCGCCTCGCCGCCGCGTCGTACGTGAACATGGATGGGTCTGTGCTCGTTGCTGTAGAAGAAGAACCGGTATCCCTCGATTTCGAAGAGCTTGGGCATGGCAGGCAAGGTTAGCGTGGTGGAGAGAAAAGGCAATGTCTCTGTTTGAATGAACGGTGGGCAGGCCGGCGTGAGCCGGAGTTCAGGGCCACCGGACTGGAACGTAGCACTTCTCGTTGCAGTTGAAAGCCTCTCCTATGCAAAGCAGGCTCGACGCCCCATTGGGCGCGTGATACAACGCTTGAGTTGAAAGCAACATTGCCACCCATGGTCAACCGGTTGTTCTGGGACATCGACCCGGCCACGGTCGATCCCTCAACGCATCGTGTGTTCATCTTGGATCGTGTCTTGGAGTACGGAAACCTCCAGTCGGTGCGATGGGCGGAGCAGAATTACGGGCTGGCTGGGATCCGGGAATACTTTTTGGCGCGAGGGCAGCGCGTTCTGTCCGCGAAGACACGGGCGTTCTGGACGGCGGTTCTTGGTTTGTCCAACGAATCATGCACAACGACATCCTCAGCGCCGCGCAACAATCCGCTCTGGCCGTATTGAGCCAGCAAGCGGAGTTGCACGATTCTCAACGTGGAAACGCGTAAATATGCGTTATCGCGGCCTCGGTCGGACTGGTTGGAAGGTTTCGGAGATCAGCATTCGGGGCGTGGACCGTTGGATCGTCGTGGGGGAAAGTCGATGGCCGCGAGTAATTGAAGGAAGGCTCACAGTATTATTCGTGGACACAGACTGGCGTAACAGTGCGTCAGGGCCTGGTGAAGCTCGTCTCGAAACCGGGGGTCGCTTCTTCGGATGCTCCCGATCCCGCCCAGATGTTGCTGGCGGAATACGTCGATATCGCCCAAGGTTCGGCCATTTTGAATCTGAATTGCGGGGCCGGATTGGCGGGCGCGGCACTCGCGATAGCCGCAGGCAATGTCAAGGTCATCATGACCGACCGGAATCTGGTCAATGTGCTGGCCGCGCAACGGACGGTTGAGGCCAATCAGTTGAAAAATGTTGCGGGGCACTTCTCCAATGGCTTGTGCGCTCTCCCGGCGCTTGAACGGGTGGATTGCGTCGCGATCAGGCTGCCGAAGGGACGTCTTCCCTTGTCGCAGTTGCTCTGGGACGGATTCAACGCGCTCAAGGTCGGCGGGGCTTGCTACGTGGCGGGGGCCAATCGAGAAGGGATCAAACCGGCGATCGAATTGATGCACGCGCTCTTCGGAAACGCAGAGATTATCGCCTACGGAGCGGGACACCGTATTGCCCGCGCGGGAAAGAAGACTTCCTCACCCGTTGATTCCAGCGCTCTCGACGCGAAGTGGCTGGACCATCAGGCATTTCTGGAACTTTCTGTGGAGATCGGCGGAAATGCGGTGACCATTCATTCCCGGCCCGGAGTATTTGCGTGGGATCGGCTCGACGAAGGCACGCGGCTGTTGGTGGAACGAATGCGAATCAATCCAGACGATTCCGTGCTGGATCTTGGGTGCGGCAATGGAATCGTCGGCCTAATGGCCGCAAAGATCGCCGTGCGAGGAAAGGTGGTTCTCCTCGACAGCGATGCGGAAGCCATTCGCTCGGCGACGCGATCGGTCGAGGCCAATGGGTTGGCCAATTGCACAGTCCTACCGAGTGATGCAGGAAGCGCGGCCAAGACCTCGACCTTCGATGTCGTGGTCACCAACCCGCCGTTTCACGTGGGACGACGCGCAGAGTTCGACAACGCCCATCAGTTCATCCAGGATGCCTGGGAGGCACTAAAATACGGGGGACGGTTCTACCTTGTGGCCAACCTGCGCCTGCCTTACGAAAACAAAATCCGGGAATGTTTTGGCGATTTCCGCGTGGAATGCCAGGAGCGTGGTTACAAGGTTTTGTCATCAGTCAAGCACGACAAGAGTGTCGCTCCGATGCGGACGGGTTTGGTATAGTCGCGAACATGCCGATTCATCCAACAGCGCTCATCAGCCCGAAGGCGGAATTGGATTCCTCCGTCGAAGTGGGGCCGAACGTGATCATTGAAGAACACGTGAAAATCGGCGCGGGGACGCGGATTTGGGCGAACGCGTATCTCACGGGCCACACCGAGATTGGGGCCAACAACGAGATTCACATCGGCGCGGTGATCGGACATGAGCCGCAGGATTTGAAGTTTGATCGCACGTGCCGCTCGTATCTGCGAATTGGCGACCGAAATGTGTTTCGCGAGCACTGCAACGTCCATCGCGGCACCGAACCCGAATCCACCACGATCATCGGCAACGACTGCTACATTATGGCCACGGCCCACGTCGGACACAATTGCGTGATTGGCAACAACGTGATCGTGTGCAATTGTGCGCTGCTGGCGGGTTACGTGCACGTGGGCGACAGCGCGTTCATTTCCGGCGGCGTGGTGATTCACCAATTCACGCATGTCGGACGGTTGGCGATGTTTTCCGGCAACGCGCGGGTATCGATGGACGTACCACCGTTCACGCTCGCGGCGGAGCGCAATGAGATTCGTGCGCTGAATCTGGTGGGCTTGCGACGCGCGAAGATGTCCCGCGAGGCGCTCGGCGAATTGAAGAAGCTGTTCCAGCTATTTTACGGTTCCAGCTTGAACGGCACGCAGGCCTTGCAGGAAGCATCGCGAGAGGGCGCGTTCCGCAGTGCCGAGGCCCGGGAATTCATCGAGTTTGTCCGCACCTCGCCAAACGGCATTTGTCCGCCAGCGCGGTCATGAGGCGCGGCGTCTCCTAGTACAGGTCTTTCTGCTCGGGGCTGTAGATCGGGAAGGTGAAGAGTTCCGACGACTTGAAGCCTTCGGGCGGCTTGGCGGTCTTGTCCCCCAATGTTTGCAGGGAGTCGGCGGCGACGGCGCGTACGAACGCGCTGCTGTCCTGCAGAAGCGGACGCAAGAGTGCCCGTCCGTCAGGGTCCCCCATCAACCCAAGGGCGTAGGCGGCGGAACCGCGGACGTGATCATCGGGATCGCGGAGAATTGATTGAAGAGCGGGCAGGGAATTTCTGGCGTGAAGTTTTCCCAACGAGATTGCGGCTTCACCACGCACCAATGCGTCCTGGTCTTTAAGCCCGTCGATGAGAGCGGGGACGACGGAGCTGTCGCCGTACTTGGCCAGCAGATACATGACGACGCGCCGCGTGGCGGGCAGAATATTGTTTCTCTGCGTGAGCAAGAGAGGGACGATGGATTTGTCAGCCAGCGCATCGATAGCCAACAGCGCGGAACGCTCGCGCACGGCGTTATTGTAGTCGCCCAGGGCATTGACCGCGATCGGCAGCGCGGATTTGTCGCGGATAAACGCCAGGCCCCACACCGCCCGGAAGCGGACGACGCCTGAGGCATCATTTGTTGCCAGCCGCACCACATCTGGCAACACCGCCCGGCCGCCGATCTGACTGAGCGACCACACCGCCGAGGCGCGCACACGATCGTTGTCATCGCCCAGTACGCCGCGCAGCCCGTTGACTGCCTGCGGTCCTGAGGCGAGGCACAAACTCCAGGCGGCAGCAGCGCGAATGACGGCATTGGTGTCCTTCAGTCCGCGCACGATGAGGGGAATCGCCACGGGGTCGCGAATGGCGGCCAGTTCGTGGATGGCGTCCTCGCGCACGCTGTCGTCGGGTGACTTGAGCCACCGGGCGAGCCGCTCCAGTTCAGGATTCGTTGAATCAGGCGCCGTCGCGCCGAAGCAGAGGATTCCCGAGAGCGCGCATGCGAGCCACCAAGCTGTCAGGGATACAGCGAGCCAGTAGCGACATGGTTCTTTCCGATTCAACGCTCCCCCGGTCATCTCAATTCGATTTGACTTCAGATCACCGAAAGGATGTTTGACGTTCCCAACTGGAACGTCGTTGCAGACGATAGGCAGCCGTTACCGCCCATCCTCGCATGGCCCACACCGATCACCATGAGCCAAATAAGCCGCGACTTCTGACGGCGTCACGCACAGCGTTTGTTCACGCCGGCTGTCGACTTTGTGACAGACGGCCACCCTGTCCCTCGGGCAAACGCCTCCCGGCGCGCAACCGCCACCGTGGCCGCTGATCTCCTTGGTGACCCGCACGACCGTGCGGGTATCAACCGAGGCGGATGCCAGCACACGATTGTCCGCCACCTGGACGGTGCTGGACTTGAGCGATTCACGAAGCTGCTTGCCGGAACTGTGGCCGGCAAACGTGTCGGCAAGAGACACAGCCATTTCGCGCCACGCTGCCACAATGTTGCCAACCTGTTCGGCGGCCGCCGCATCGTCGGTCACCATTCCGACCTGAGCCTGCCAGGTCCCGAACGACAGATTGGCGTCTACGACCAGACCGCGCACACGCGACCGCAGGCTGGACGGCAGGAACGTGCCGCCGTGGGGCATGACCACCAGAACTCGCATCGGATCGATGGTCTCCTCCCGCAACAGCGTCAGGTCGCCATTCATCGCCGCCTGAAACGCCCGCTGTTCGTGTTCCACTTGTTGCGGTTGCCCGAAATACACGACGTCATGGAACATCAACCGGAGGAGCTGGTCGGCTGAATTCGACAATTCGTCTCCCAACCGCGCGCGGACATAGCCATCGGCATTCAGCACGTTTGCGTCGGCGCCCAGCGGATCAAAATAGAGTTGGACGACCAGGTCGCGCGCCTGTCCCGCCTGCTCCCGGTAGGTGACCACCATCAGGGACGGCGATCGCTGAGGCACGGTTTGCGCCGAATCCGCGGGATGGTTCAACAGGACGCCGACCGCTTCCACCAGCGCGGGGCTGACCCGGTCTGTCTTCTGCAACAATGTGAGACACTCGCTGTACTGTGCCGGCGCGGTCGAGGCCACGCGCCGAACGGCCTGGCCGACGGGAAGAAGCACTGCCGGAGAGGTGGCAACAATCCCATTCGGAGCCGGCGAAACAGAATCGGATCCGAAGGCCATCGCGGCACAAAGTGAAGACAAAGAAAGCGCCACCAGCGCGGCGAAACTCCGTCTGAGAAAGCGCGGGTCGAGCCTCAGTCCTCGACAATACATGCGTTTCTCATTCATAAGCTTCTCAAATATGCAATTTCGGTGCCAGCCCGGTTCATTGAGTATTCAGATCCGACACCACGGTCTTACCACACGCGCCAGCGCGGTCCTCCAGCGAAGGCTAACGGCGTAATTACTATAGGCCACCGCGACGCAAAATCAACCTACTCTTCGGCCGTGCCAACCGGACAATTCCGTACCCGGGCATGGATCAGTGAGTCCCCGAGCCCTCAGCCACACGCTCTTCCTTCTCGCTGATCTTGGCCAGAGCTTCGGCAGCGGCGTCGCGCACGAGACTGTTCTCGTCATTCACGGCGTGCTTGAGAGTTTCCTGCGCGGAGGGGTCGCCGATTTGCCCCAAGGCCCACGCGACGGAGGCGCGAACCCGTGATTCCTTTTCTTTGCGCAAGCGCACCTTCTCGTCAATCGGCCCACTCGAAATCGTGACGCCCTGGGTATCTTGGGGCGCTGATTCGTAGTAGGGACGCACCGCCGCTTCCAGAGGCTTCACGGCGCGCTGCTGGCCGATCTTGCCCAGTGATACCGCCGACTCCGCCCGCAGCCCTGGATCCTCCGCTTTCAGCCCGCGCTCGATCAGGGGGTCAACGGACGCGGGATCGCGTATGTCCCCCAGAGCCTTGGCAGCGATAATTTTCTCCTCCACCTGTTTCATCTTGGCGATTTCCGGCAGCATACCCGGCTCGGTTCCGATGACGAGGCCATCCTGGTCCGAACCCGGCATTGTCGGCTGTTTCTCACCCGTCAACACCTGGATCAACGCCGTTGTCGCGGTCCGATCCCCGAGTTGGCCGAGAGCTTCGGCAGCGGCGCCGCGCACAAATCCGTCCGAGTCCCGGAGGAGTTCCACCAACTTCGGCAACGCCTTTCGATCTCCGAGATTGCCGAGGGCGCGCGCGGACTCGGCCCTCACGTTGGCATCGGCATCACTGCATTTGGCTTGCAAAGAGTCAACCACCCCTTCTCCCTGAAGCCGCCGCAGGGCTTCGACCGCGGCCAAACGGACGATCGGGTCCGAATCAGAAAGCGCCTCGGTGACAAGAGGAACCTGATCTTTTCCACCGAGTTCCCCAAAGATCCGCATAATTTTCTCGCGGACATCGCGATTCTTATCATGTACATGCTTGGCCAGGATTGGCAGGGCAGAGACGGCTCGACTACTTATAATCGCCTCGTGCGAATGGAATCTGGCTTCGCGGTTCTCGGAGACGATGGCTTGGACGAGGGCCGCGACCGCCTTCTCATCGTTCGGCCGGGCCAATGCGTCCGCCGCGCGGTCGCGCACGAGAGCGTACGGGTCGTCTTGGAGCCGTGCGGCAATCGGATCGATAATCCTCGCGACCCGATCCTTCTGCTCGCCCGCCACCGACGACAAGGACATGATCGCCGAGGCCCGGACATGGAAGTCAGAATCGTTTAGCGCCTCCAACAGCGGCGGGATGGAGGACGCATCATCGAAGTGCCCCAACGAACTCGCAGCGGCAGTCCGCACCATCGCGTTTTGATCCCGCAATGCCTGCACCAACGATGGAATGGAAGCGCTGGTGCCAGACGTGCCCAGCGAGCCAATCGCTTCCGCTCGCACCGACGGATCCGGGTCCTGGGCAGCCTGAATCAGGCCGGATTCCGCGGATTGATCGGCGACCTGCCCCAAGAGGGCCACTGTTAGCCGTCGCACGTCGGCACGTGGATCCTTCACGCCATCCCACGAGACCACGATGGGTGTCAACCGCGCCAGTCGCACGATCGCGCCGGCGGCGGTCGTGCGAACGTAGTCGGTATCATCGCGCGTCAAGATCCAGAGAACCTTCGCGCCGTCTGGTTCCCCAAGTTCGCCAATGAGAGTGGCTACCAACACACGCACGCCAGCCCGCTGGTCCTTCGCCAGATCGGGCAACATGTCCATCGCCCGCGGGGCTTTCTGCAGTTTATCCTGAATGAAGGACGCCGCCTCGGCAGGATATTGATGCTCAAAATGCAGGTGTTGGTAGGCAATTGCGAGTTTGGGATCGGCAGGAGCCGACAATGCCTGCTGCGAAAACACCGGGTATGACAACCCGAAAGCACTCACCAGACCGAGCACTGCAAGCTTGACTCCCTGTGTCGCCATGTTTTTCCCGGGCGCCTTCCGCCACAGCCACCGCTAGCTCGGGTAACCAGGGCCGCGCTGAATGCGTCCGACTCCCTTGGCCAGGGCGCGGATAATCCGCGGTAATCCTCTTTCGAGCACATCGGCTGGCATCACCACGCTCATTTTCACGGCCGGGCCATCCGCAACAATCTGCGCTCGCGACAACTGTTGGAGTGCCGCCTCAGCCGCGGAGCTGCCATACCGTATGCGGGCAATGCCGACGGCCATCATTCGCGTATCCGATAGCAATTGCGCCAAGTCCTGGGCTTTTTGGGGATCCAGACTGAGGGCCACCATTTCCGCCCGCGCCCCGTCCATTGAAATCGTACCCTTCACCAATGCTGCCGCCATGTAGGGTCGAAAGCGATCCGTAAACAACAACCCGGGCTCCGGGATGACCGCGATGAACGACACCGGTTCATGAAGATAGTTTTGGACGGTCTCGTAACGGTCATTGAGCACCGCTTCCAACAAATCCCGTTGGCGCTTCTCGGATTCCGCGCTGGCTAGAATCACGACCTCGCGCCCCAGCGTGGCCAGCATGGATTGTCCCATCTGGAAGAAACTCGTCGGGAGTTGCGATTTCCAATAGCCTCCCGAACTGAACGCCGGCATCTTTTCGGGAACCAGATTCCCGAAGATGTGAATTGCCACGTCGCGCAGTTCGCCTTCCGCGCGGTACGTCACCAACATCATCGCCACATCGCCCTGGGCCAGGGTGGGATTCTCACCCAGCGCCTTGCCGAGCGATTCCTTGATCTCCTCCAGAAGTTGCGGGTTATCCCCAAAGGCCATCTGGAGGAATGCGGCGGAGAACTCCTTGCGCGCCGGCGCTTTGACGATCATCTCCTGCCGCTTGACGGCTTCCTGGACGACGGCCCGAACCTGATTTGTCTCCTGACGCACGCGATTGAATCGCTGGCTCACACTGAGGGCCAAAACTCCCGCGGCCAGCACCAGCAGCGCCAGCACCGCCCAGACGATTACACTGGCTCTGGTACCTTTTCTCTTGCCGTTGCTCCCAGCCATAAAACAGTCCTACTGCGTCCCTATTGCAGTTCCGCCTTCACCAAACTTGATTGGTTCATCGATCCCGAGCAGTTCCCAGCCCGTGTCGAAGCCAGCGTCGTCGGCCACCTGCCGCGCTTTCCTAAACACATTAAAGCTATCATCTCTGACCAAAAAAGCAATGTATTGCTTCTTCTTATCCAACTGGGACAGAATCGCCTGGTACTTGCTATTGGGACTCTCAAGATCGTTTGGCGTTTCCCCTGGAACTCCCGGTAGCGCCACCAAGGCCATTCGATCAGCAAGCAGGTAGTTCAAATTAACCTTGTAATACTCGTTGCTAACCTCTTGCCCTTGAAAGGCGTTCGAAAATGAGAGGAGTCCCCCGCTTCGGCTCCCAGGTTTTACCGACTCCATTAGTTTTCCGAGTTGGTCATCCAGACCGGCCTTGTCTACGAAATAGAGCTCGTTGGTCCGACATTCGAAGAACACACCCTGTTTGTCGGTGATCTTGACTCGCGGCGTCGGCCGAAATACAGGGATCTTCACGGCCTCCTGAACCGTAATCAACATCGCAAAGAAGAGCGCCGCGGTCGTGATCGTGACAATATCGCAGAAGGATACGATCAGCAGCTCCGGCTCGCCCTTCTTGATTCTTCGTCGCCGCGGCATTTGGTCAATCCTCGGAAATCGCCAGCGCTTTCTCGGCCGCGTTCCAATCAACCTTGAAATCCGCGTCGATGGCGTCGTATCCCACGTCTATCGTATAGTTCTTGCTGATCAGATTGCGGACGGTGCGGTAAAATTTCACCGATTGGGGTCGAACCATCACGACAACGTACTCGTCATCTTTGCGTTGCTGGACCTTGTCCAGAAGCCGGTTGACGGCGTTGTCCGGGTTTTGTAGATCATCCCAGGTCACCGGCGTACCTTTGGGCAGGTCATTGGAATACAGAGTCAGCCCATCGGGACGACAATCGATGTAGGACGGGATCTTGGGGTTGATGGTATTGCCGTGCCCGGAATACAACCCGGCGAAAGCCACAATTCGTTTGGCCTTGGGATTCATGGCAATGCGCATGACAATCACCACCAGGATCAGCGAGATCAGCTTGAGCACAATCGCCATGATCGACAGGAAGGGCTCCACGTTGATGTCGATCTTCTGGTATGCTTTTCGCCGCGCCATCGAATCATGACTCCGTGATCATCCGCGCCGTGCGCCGGTTCATCCACCCGTCAAAGGTTGTCGTCGCCGCGCGCTTCCTGGAAGACCACCTTGCGGGGACGCGCGAGCTGTTTGAGCAATTCGTCGCTGGTCGTCAGGTGGTTGCGCAGATTCGCCAGGGTCTGGCGGAATTCATCCGAACTGCCGACCTGGCGCAAGGTTGTTTCCATCGCCTGCGTCGTGCGCAACACCTTGTCGATTTCCGCGCCCAACTGGGCGACCTTCTCGAGCTGTCCGTTCAATGATTCGACCGACTGCTGGATGCGTTCACTGTAGCGCGTGGACGCATTTTCGAGCGACGTGACGGCCTGCTTGAACGAGTCAGCCAAGCGCACTGAAAGCTGGCTGAAGTCCTGCACCATCTTCTCGAAGCGGGCGATTTCCTTCTTGTCCAACTCCTGGATGGCCTCGACGTAGTTTTCATGGGCTTCCCCAAATTGTTCGGCCTGTTCCTTGGCCATCGACGTCAACTGCTCCGTCAACTCGCCGAACTTCTCGGCCAGCTTCTGCTCGTTCTTCGTATAGACCTCCAGGTTGCGCTCCTGGGTCTTGGTCAATTCCGTCATGATCCGTTGCGTGCCGCTATTGAATCCGTTGGCCACGCCTTCGAGCTTCCCGCCAAGCTGCGAGCCCAGTTCACCCACGCGCCGCTCGTAATTCTGCGCAAACTCATCGTACTTCTGGTTGATCAAATCCCCCGCCTTCGAGATCGCCCGCGAAAAAACTTCTTCATATCGGTCGGGATTCGGCAGCCGGCGGAAGCCGGCATCGATGGCCTGCGCCAGTTCTTCCACGGGGAATTTCGATTGCGTCTGCAGGCCTTCCATGCCCTCGCGAATCGCGGCAACCATTTCGTCAATCGGAAACTTATTGGTCTCTCCGCCTGCCGACGGCATTGCGGAAATCAACCGGTCTTCCACAAACTCATCGATCTCGCTCAACACATCTTCCTCTCCGCGTTCGGCGGCCAGGCTGGGGAAAGCCGACAACCCCGCCGTGAGCAGCCCCAGCAAGGTGCAATAGAACGCGACCGCCAGACCGGTCGTGATCACACCCACCTGCTCCTTGATTTGTTCGGGGCTGATGTTCCCCTGTCTCAAGAACGCCGCGAACCCGCTGATCCCAGCCGCCACACCAAACACGGTGCCGACGAACCCGAGCAATGGCATCGCCCAGATGAACAGGCGATTGCGACGATAGGACGCGTCGGATGCTGCGGCATCGAGGTCCGCCTGTTCATGCGCGTACTCGGTCGTGCGCTCAAAGTCTCCCGTGTTGATCCACATCGCCAGCACGCGGGCCATGCGAGTCAACCCGACGCTTTCCGTCAAATTGGGGCGGGACCTCACACGCTCGTAGGCGGCGATCAGCGCGTCCTTGTCGGAAAAATTCAACCCTTGCGGCACGAGCGTTTCATCCAATGACGCGCGCTCTATCCTGGTGCGCCGCATCTTCAAAATGACCGTGGCCATCGACAGCGCCCACACGAAGGTAATCGCTCCCTGGAAGATCAACCGTTCCGGCAGAAATCCACGCTTGACCACCCCATTGTCCACCTCCGAGCCGAGGAACAGGTCGCGTATGAAATTGTGTTCGATGGGCGTGATGTACAACAGCGCAAACCACAGCACCGTGAACCCGCAAGCGATCGCCAGCATGAGACCGACGTTAATCTCCGTCCGGGGTCGTTCGTGGGTAGGGAATTCTACTGTTTGAGTAGCCATGGTATTACTTGCTCCTCGTTGGATGTTGTTTTGGCCGGCTTGTGGCACGCGCCTGCTTCATGACAAGCGTTTCTCATTACCTGATTGTCCAAAGGATTACTGCTGTACATCTTGCTGCAACCAACCCTCTTGCCTGCGCAGGCTGGGCTCTCACCTATATCCATCTATAATATCGAACCGGTTCACCTCCGTCAATTCTGGTTTTCTTCTTGCATAAACCTCCTTGTCCGTGGCGTTTGCCCAAGTTGCGAGTCCCAAAACCGCCATACGGCCTGTCGGCCAGCATCTACCTGGGCTGCGCTTAACCGCACGCGTCCCACCCCTTCCAACGATGCTGCCGCCAGCGACCGCAACACCCGACTCACGCTCGTGTCCACCTCCCATTTCGGCTCCCAGCCCGCCGCCGCCAGCAACCGGATCTCGAACCAAATCAACAGCACGCCGTCGTGACGTTGTTCCAGCATTTTCAGGACCGTCGAGAGCAAGTCATATATCTTGGCGTTCGGGTCCTCGCGTTCCGTCGCCAATTCCACCAATTCGCACGCGTAGGACGCGGCCGCCAACGACTTGACCGACTTGCGCAATGGTGCGTGAGGATCTTCCAAGAAACAGTCGTGCAAGAGATGCAGGTCGCTGCGTCGGCTCGGCAGGAACACAATCTCGTCGCGGTAGAAAAGATCGATCTTTCCCTGAAACGGCCCCTTCGGTCGCCGCGCGCCCTTGGCCATTGTCTTCAGTTTGCCAAACTCGCGGGTGTACCACGTCACAATCAGACTGGATTCCGTCACCGACTGGCGACGCAAGACGATCCCTTCCGCGCGCTCCGTGTCCATGGGACGCTACGACGGCGCGACCGTCAGGGATCGATTCGGTGGCGGGTACGGAGGCACCACCGTGCCGCCGGAAATCACCATCTTCATTCCCTCGGCCACGCTCATTTCCAAATCGATCAATTGTCCGCGCGGCACCAGAATCAGGAACCCGCTCGTCGGGTTCGGCGTCGTCGGCACAAACACATTGATCACGGTTTCACGTGTCTTGGCCTGCGCCTCACCTCCCGTGTCGCTCGTCACAAATCCGATCGAATACACGCCCGCACGCGGAAACTCCACCATGACCACGCGTTGGAACATCGTTTTGCGTCCCGAAAGCAGGGTCTGGCTGATTTCTTTCATGAAGCCGTACGTCTTGTTCAGCAACGGCACACGCGTGATGATTGCTTCGGTGGCCGACACCATCCGCTTGCCCACCACCAGACGCGTCACCCATCCCACGGCCATCGTGAACGCGATGAACAGCACCAACGCAATGATCCGGTACAGTGGCGTCAGCATCTGCTGGCGCAGCGAATCGGGCAACATGAAGTCCGTCACCCACGTAAACACGCCGAGGAGAATCAGCAGGGATGCCGCGACGGGCACCACGACCAGCAGCCCCGCAAAGAAGGAATTCCGTAGATTTTTCCACACATTGCCCATGAGCCGGATATCGTAAAGCCCGCCCCGAAGCGTGTCAATTTGCTTCGGTGCCGCTGCGCGGATCGAGCTTCGGCCATCACTGCGGCGAGCGGATCCGGTAGTACCGCGCCGGCATGTTGGTGGCCGCGCCCACATCCCAAAAATTGGTCATCGAGGTTGTGACGACGATATTGGTCACGTCGGCGAAACCATTGGTCGCGTAACTGCCGCTGGCCCCCACACCGGCGCTGACCTGGACGATGTTGCTGATTCCGCTGGTGTTCCACGTGATCAACAGGTCGTTGACGTTGGTGCACACGATCGACGCGATCTGGAAGGGACCTGTTGGCAAGATGTCCAGAACAGCCGCCGGGCTGGGAATACCGTTGACGAACACCGTTACCAGCGCATAGCCGGGCGCGAAACCGTTCACCCCCACGGAGGTCAACGTGTTCGTCCACCAGTTTGTGGTCAGGAGGAACAAGGTCTGCTGGTTTCCGAAACTGAGCAATTGCACCACTGGATAATCAGCCGGCGAATCCTGAGAACTATTGCCACCGGAAGCTTCGGAGATACCACGGAATTGGGAACCGGTGAGCACGAGGCTGCTGCCGCGGCTGAGCAACGATGTGACCGCGCTAATCTGCGGCTGCCAGGCCGCACTGAAACCCAGACCGATGTCGTACAACTCCGCGCTGGAAAGATCGCCGCTTGATCCATACCCCCCCGCGACCAGCATCTGCCCATTGGGCAGCAGCGTCGCCGTGTGAATATAGCGGGCGGTAGTCAGCGACGCGGTCGTGGCCCATAGCCCCGTAGCCGAATTGTAGAGCTCTGTGCTGGAAAGATAACCACTGCCATTGTAGCCCCCCGCGACCAGCACCTGCCCATTAGGCAGCAGTGTCGCCGTGTGAATATAGCGGGCGGTAGTCAGCGAGCCGGTTCCCGTCCATAGCCCGGTAGCCGGGTTGTACAGCTCCGCGCTGGAAAGATAACCACTGCCACCGTAGCCCCCCGCGACGAGCACCTGCCCATTGGCCAGCAACGTCGCCGTGTGAAGATCGCGGGCAGTGGTCAGCGAGCCGGTTCCCGTCCATAGCCCGGTCGGCGGATCGTACAGCTCCGCGCTGGAAAGTTCACCCCCTACCATACCTCCTCCCGCGACCAGTACCTGCCCATTGGGTAGCAACGTCGCCGTGTGCTCATAGCGCGGAGTGGTCAGCGAGCCTGTCGCCGTCCATAATCCGGTCGCCGGATCGTACAGTTCCGCGCTGGAAAGCTCGCCGATGCCGCTGTTGAGGCCCCCCGTGACCAGCACCTGCCCGTTGGGCAGCAACGTCGCTGTGTGAGTATAGCGTGCCGTGGTCAGTGAGCCGGTCGCCGTCCATAGCCCGGTCGACGGATCGTACAGCTCCGCGCTGGAAAGTTCACCGCTGCCATTCTCGCCCCCTGCAACCAGCACCTGCCCATTGGCCAGCAACGTCGCCGTGTGATACGCACGGGCAGTGGTCAGCGAACCGGTCCCCGTCCATAGCCTGGTAGTCGGATTGTACAGCTCCGCATTGGAAAGTTCACCGATACCGCTGTTGAGGCCCCCCGCGACGAGCACCTGCCCGTTGGGCAGCAACGTCGCCGTGTGAAAATCACGGGCGGTGGTCAGCGAGCCGGTTCCCGTCCATAGCCCGGTAGCCGGGTTGTATAGCTCCGTGCTGGAAAGAACACCGTTCGTTCCATCGCCCCCCGCGACCAGCACAGTGCCATTGGCCAGCAACGTCGCCGTGTCATTCTTACGGGCGTTTCTCAGGCCGCTGGCGGCTGCCGTCCACGTCCCATTGGTCGGATTGTACAACGCAGCAGTGGAAAGAGCATTGCTGCCGTCGTAGCCCCCTGCGACCAGCACCTGACCATTCGGCAGCAACGTCGCCGTGTGATACGCGCTGGCAATAAGGATGTTCGTGCCGCTGGCAGTCCACATCCCGTTGGTCGGATTGTATAACTCCGAGGTGGAAGTATAACCGCTTGTTCCATCGCCCCCCGCGACCAGCACCTGACCATTGGGTAGCGACGTCGCCGTGTGATACGCGCGGGCGGTGGTCAGCGGGCCGGTCGCAGTCCATTGCCCGGTAGCAGGATTGTACAACTCCACGGTGGAAAGATAACTGCCATTGTAGCCCCCTGCGACCAGCACCTGACCATTCGGCAGCAA
>Ga0302324_100002256_pt1 | contig 45133 bp, 37 predicted proteins | sample Palsa_T0_1_FD_201949 | JGI IMG/M metagenome (GOLD analysis project Ga0302324, IMG submission 201949) | Peat permafrost microbial communities from Stordalen Mire near Abisko, Sweden - Palsa_T0_1 | ecosystem: Environmental > Terrestrial > Soil > Palsa > Peat permafrost | place: Sweden: Abisko... | reverse complement strand
GGTTTCTTGACGGCGAACGGACGAAGCAGAGCCTTGGCGCGGCGGAACCGTTTAGTGCTCCTTTCGACACCCTGAATACGACTTTGGTCGAGCCCTACCGCGAATTCATGTCGGATGAGCGCGTGGATTGGAACGTTAAGGGCAATGCACGAGCTTTCTATCGTTTCAACTTCGATCAAAACAGCGACATTCGCCCCTACGGTTCGGCGAGCTCTCTGCAGGGATTCAAAAACGCCGATCACACTGCGACTCATGCAGTAGGCATCGACTTCAGCACAGGCGCCTATTCCCACAGCATTCGCTTTGAGTACCTCAAGTTTCGCAACGGAATCGGAGACGGGACTTCAAGCATCACGGCTGGCCCGGATAATCCCATCCCTGGATTGGGCATTAACATCGGGGCGCCGACTCTGGGGAATTGTGTGATCAGCAAGGGTGGCGCCTATTGCGGCGGACCGAACCTGCTGGCGCCCCAGCAAACAATCCAAACCGATCACCAGATTAAGTACGACGGCAGCAAGATAATCGGGAAGCACATAATCCGCTACGGCGTAGCATTTAATCACCTTCAGGGCGGAGGCCTGGCGGCGTTCTTTACCTACCCGCAAGTGGGCACAACCTTTACCGGCGCCTCGTCCGATCCCACTTCCTACCCGTCAGACTGGGTGTTCCTCGGCAACGGCATTGGTTTCTCTACGGCCAAGTCTTCCTTCGGATTCCCGGGCGGCGGCTTAGGGCCCGACAACCGCTTTGAGACTTACTTTGGGGATGCCTGGAAGGTGAACCCACGCTTCAGCCTGCAGCTAGGACTGCACTATGTGCATGACACCGGCCGGGTGGATAGTGATCTGGGCTCCCTGCCTGCTCTCAACCAGTGGGGCCAGGGACTGGGAAACCAGGTGCGTACTCCTGGCGACAACTTTGGTCCACAAGTGGGTTTTGCGTGGGATGCCACCGGCAAGGGAAAAACTGTCATCCGCGGCGGCGGCGGGCTGTTCTTTGAGAACTCCATTTGGAATAACGTTCTGTTCGACAGTCCCGCAAGAATTCCGAAAGGCATCTTCTCTTACACTCCACTGGTGTGCGCCGGAGGCGGAGCCGCTCCTTTTAATTGGCCCACGAGTCCAGGACCAATCGGCAGTTCGATCGCCGGCGGAGCCGCGACCGTAACCAGCGCGAGCGAGGTCACGCCCAACTTCTGTGGCGAGACTATCTCGACCGCCGCCCCCGAGATTCTGGCCCTGAGTGGTGCCTTCAAGACGGCCGCGGCTGCTAATGTCGGGCTGCAACCCAACCCCAATTTTGTAGGTACAACGCTGAATGCTGCCAACGCCAACGGGTTTGACCTGTTTGCCCCGAATTATCGGACGCCGCGCTCGTGGCAGATGAATCTTGGCTTCCAGCACGAATTTCGTCCGGGAACGGTGCTCACTGCCGATTACATCCGCAACATCGGCGAACATTTCCTGCTGGTAGTCGATGCGAACCACAGCGGATCAGCCCGTTCCTTCAATCTTGCCAATGCCATCGCGGCACGGGATAGCGCCCAGGCCGCGAATGGATGCCCGGCGGGGTCGGGGCAGGCAGGCTGTGTCTATGCCGCACAATTTAAGGCTGCCACGAAAGCTGGCCTAACCGGAGAAGCCGCCTCAGTTGCTGCGCTGGCGGGTTCTCAGTCTGCCTACTCCACCGCCGGCTTGGATTCCAACAACGCCGTGACCGGCGGCGGCCCGTGTCCTACCTGCGCTTTTCCGGGTACTGACGGCTTCACCGGAGTGAATGACGGCGCCCTGGGCACGCTCGACTTGCTGCAGCCCGTGGGACGCTCCGTATACAGCGGGCTGCAAGTAAAACTGGTGCAGCAGATCAGAAATCCCTTCCGCGGAGTGAGGTCTGCCAACTTCCAGGTCTCCTACTCGCTCTCCCGATTCACCAGTCAAGTGCAGGATGGAGACTTCGTGAACCTGGCAACCAACAATGACAATCCCGACCAGTTCGCGGGACCTAACGCTCTGGACCGCACCCATCAGATCTCGTTCGGTGGAACCTTCGATATGCCGTTCTTTACCAAGATCAGCTTGATCGGGCATTTCTACAGTCCGCTGGCGCAGAATCTCGCTCTACCTCAGTTGACGAGTGGTGGAGAGATTTTCGCTACGGACTGGCTGGGATCGGGAATTGGATCTGGCGAGGCAGGCATGCCAGTCCCGGGCACGAATAATGGAGAATTCCAGCGTGGCGCCTACATCGACAACTTGCAGAGCCTGATCACCCACTACAACAACACATCCGCAGGTACTCTGACGCCTGCCGGCGCAGCGGTGGTGAACGGCGGAGTAATGACCATGTCTGACATGTCAACGCTGGCCTGGCAGATGCCCGCGCTCTCTTCAGTTCCCAATGGCGCGGTCGGATTCTCGTGGCTGAAGTCGCTGGATTTGAAGGCGGCATGGCCAATCAAGATTCGCGAGCGGCTGACGATCGAACCGAGCGCCAGCATCTTCAACATGTTCAACTTCGCCAACTCGTTCCTTCCGGGCAACCTGCCGGGGACCGTCGTTGGAACCCTGGACCCGGCGGATCCAGGCTGCGTTGCGCTCGGGACCTGCGCGGTGACTCCCCTGGCGGCAAGTTCGGTGGGCGGTGTAACCTCGCGAAGCCTCTTGCCTTGGCGGGCCAGCTTCCAGTCCGGAACCTACGCGCTGGGCGCTCCACGGCAGTTTGAATTTGGCTTGAGCATCAGGTTCTAGAAAAAGTAAATCCGCACGATCATGCCGTGGCGCTCCTGCGCCACGGCTTTTTTCTCAACTTTGGCTCCGCTGCACAGCACCCGACTGTCAGTGTCTAAGCCGAGTGTCCGAGCCATTCCGCGTTTCCAATTCTCATAGTGGCAATCGTCCTGCTCTACGGAATTGGAGAGATGCTCGCTCAGTCTACAAATGACTCTCCTCTTTAAGTCTGCTAAGAACCTGCGCTTCATGTAAATCCAAACCAACTTCATCCCATCGACGAGTGCATTTGTACCACCATCATCCCAGGTACATGGGCGTGGGTGGTGACATGCTCTTTCTCCTCGGGAGATGCGTGATCGTCCAGTCGCTTGGATTGTGGAGCGGCCCCGGGACACTGCATGACACGTTTTCCAAACCGCACTGTCGATGTTCAGGTTCGCTGGAGGAGATGCATGCAAGTCAGTTCTTTTTTCAGGTTCGTCTCACCGCTCGTCGTGGGAGCAGCAATTTTCGTTGCTACCGGGGTAGCCCAGGTGACAACCGGGTCTCTTAGCGGCACAGTCCTGGATCCTTCCGGCGCCCTCGTATCCGACGCGACAGTAACGCTCATCAATGAAGGCAGCAGCGCCAAGCAACAGGCGACGACATCGACCGCCGGGGCCTTTCGCTTTACATTTCTTTCGGTAGGCCGGTACGACCTGGAAATCAGCAAGCCTGGCTTTCGCAGTCTGAAATCTACAGGCCTCTCGGTGGACGCCAACATCGAGCACACGGTTGGACCCTTCAAGCTGGAGGTCGGACAAACTACGGAATCCGTCGAAGTCTCCTCGGCCGCGCCTCTGGTTGAATCGGCACAGGCGCAAGTCAGCACCGCCATCACCGGCGAAGCTCTGCAAACATTCGCCGGAGTCGCCGAGAACGAGGGCGCGGACTTCATGGCCTTGACTCTGCCCGGCGTGGCCGCGAGCCGGGATAACAATTTTTCAAACACGAATGGCGTGGGATTCACCGTGAATGGAATTCGCGGCCGCAACAATGACCAGCAGATTGACGGTCAGAACAATAACGACAATTCTGTGGCCGGTCCTGCCATTTTTGTCAGCGACGTGGACTTCGTAAATGAATATCAGGCCACCACCAGCAACTTCGGCCCCGAATACGGCCGGAACTCAGGCTCGGTGATCAACGTGGTGACTAAGAATGGCACGAATCGCTGGCACGGAACCGTCTTCGGAGACGAAACCAACTCGGTTTTGACCAGCCTTACGAACATCGAGAAAAGCTTCGAGGGCATTACTAAACCTCCTCGCTTCAACCAGGAATTCACGGGTGGAAGCATCGGCGGCCCACTTCTGAAGAACAAAATCTTTATCTTCGGAGGCGTTGACAATCAAATCGATTCTTCGAGTGCGTTCTTCAGTACCGGCACGTTGCTGCCGACTCCCAACGGAATGGGAACGCTGGCGGGGTGCTTTCCTGGAAGCCCCAGCCTGGCGGCGCTCTCCAATTTTGGTCCTTATGCGGTGGGCGGGTCGCCCACGGTTTCAGGCGCACCGGTTACTGCGTATTTCGACAATGCACCCGTCAATAACACCACGGATCCGACGAGTGGGAATCCCGCATGCGGATATCAACTGTCCGGCATTCAGCGATTTCTCCCCAACGGTTTTCATATCTACGATTGGATCACGCGACTGGACGTGCACGCCACCGACTCCGACTCTTTTTACGTTCGCTACCTATATCAAAGAGAGAATTTCTTCAACATCGCTACGAGCGCCACCAGCAATGCCGCGGGCTATCCAGTGAACGTTCCCTCGCTCGGTCAGTCCGGCTTGATCGGCTGGACGCACACTTTTAACAATAGAATGCTCAACGAATTTCGCGTGGGTTACTCGCGCAACGCGGTGCAGTTCGGCGGCAACACGGTGGGCTCGGTCCCGCTGATGAACAACGTTGCGAATACCATGGCGTCGATTGGTTTCACCACTTCCACCCTTCTGGGCATTGGGCCGGGGTCGAATTTCCCAGAGGGCAGAATCGTCAACTCCTATCAGTTGCAAGACAATTTCAGCTATACCAAGGGGCAACATCAGTTGAAATGGGGCGCTAACATCACCAACCAGAGATCTCCCAATGTTTTTCTTCCTGGGTATAACGGCATCTACACTTTTAGCGATTGGGGCGCGTACGCGGCGAACACACCTTCCAGCACAACTCTTGATGAGGGCAACCCAGAGTATCCGTTCAAGGAGTGGGATACGTTCCTATATGTGGGAGACGACTGGAAGGTTCGGCACAATCTGACTTTAAACCTGGGACTAACATGGTCTTACCTGGGCCAGCCAGCCAACATATTCCATCGGGAAACCGTGGCTCAGCAAACCGGAAGCAACCCGGTATGGCTGCCTTCGTTGCCGCTTTCTGCTACTACCTCCCCATCGCTTCCAGCAATTCACGATTTGTTTGGCCCCAGCATTGGATTCGCCTGGTCACCCGACACACCGTTCACTCGGAACGGTAATACAGTTGTGCGGGGTGGCTATCGACTCACTTATGACCCCGCCTTCTACAATATTTTTCTAAACGATGCTACTACCTCGCCCGTGGTGTTAGGAGATACTTTTCCCGGACCAGGAATCCCCGGCGTCCCCGCATCTCCGCTAGGACCTTCGGTTCGCGCCGCATACGCCGGCCTCCTCCCGTTTGGCCAGCTCGACCCGCGAAATTCTCCCGAAGTTACACTGGACCCACACCTCAGTCCGGATAAAGTGCAAGAGTGGTCGTTGGGAATCCAGCGCAACGTCACAAAAGATGCCGCCTTCGAAGTGCGGTACGTGGGCAATCACGGCGAGAACCTGTTCCAAAGCATCAACGTCAACCCCTATATTCAGGGCTTGGCATCGGCCTTCCCAAGTTATATTCCCGCAGGCGATACGCCGTGCCCGACAGCTAGCGCGGTGGTACCGGCCGCGGTGGGCCGGGTGAACTGCAACACCGGGATCCAGTTGGAGGTCGGCAATAGTGGCTACTCGAACTACAACGGACTGCAGGCGGAATTTCGCACCAGTAACATTTTCCGCCAGCTGACTCTGCGAACCAGTTACACGTGGAGTAAGACGATGGACAATGTCAGCGAGATTTTTAATTCGTTCGCTGGCGGGAACAGTGAGACCTATGCCCAGAACCCGCTCAACGTGAAGGGAGGTGAGTACGCTCTCTCCGGAATCGACTTCCCGCAGACCTGGACTCTATCTTTCATCGAAGATGTTCCCATCATGCGTTCCCAGCGTGGCCTACTCGGGCACATCGCAGGCGGCTGGGCGTTGTCGGGAACCTACATTCTTCAGTCCGGCCAGAACTACACGCCACAACAGTTCTTCATCAACGCGGCCACGTCTCCGATCGAGGATGTAGCCTTTGACCAGGCCTTCAACAACACGGTCCCCGATGTAGTGCGGCCGTTCGTAGGAAGCACGCACGCTCCCGCGACTCAAGTCGGGATTTTTGCCGGCGATGCTTGTGGCGCCTACGGAGCGGGTTGCAGCCTGACTCCAACTTCCTTAGTCAGCCTGAACGGCATAAATAACGGGACGGTCACGCAGGTTACCAGCAGTCAGGTTCGGTTTATTGCGAACGGCGGAGAAGCCGAGACCGTCTTCGGAGTTCCGTTCGGCAACGTTCGGCGCAACAGCGTTCGCGACTACCATACCGATCTCGGAAACTTCACGTTGTTCAAGAACTTCAAGTTCTGGGAACGCGCGACTTTGCAGTGGCACATGACCATGAATAACGTATTCAACCATCCGAACTACGGCAACACCATCCCCGGCATTTCCACGTTTATCGAAAGTGCAGGATCAGCGGGTGCGGGCGCTGCTTTTGCAGACCCCACCGTGCAATCCGACGCCAACCTCGCCTGCCCGGCCGGCGCACGCTGCGCCTACTTCGGGTTGAAAGTAATTTACTAAGGACGCCCCAGGGTCCGGGCGTTCGCTCCCGCAAGGCCAATCAGAAATGATTGGCTTTTCTCATGCGCTTTCAGCGGGTTTTCGTCGACCACGAATGTTTGCTGGTCCCGCTTGAAGTGGTGTCAATCCCCGCGTCTCTTTCGCGGGATAATAAGAGTGTTATGTAAGCTGCGATGGATCACGGACCAACATCGGACAAGCCGGCAGCGGGCGCACCGGGGGCAAACCGGCACGTGCAAGATGTAATACGGCGGGCGGAGCACGAGTTGCGGCAGTTGATCGAAGAACGGGCCGAGGTCACCAAGCGCATTGGTACTGTGAAGCAAACGATCGTCGGATTGGCGAATCTGTTCGGCGATGGCATCCTGGACGCCACTCTTTTAGACCTGGTCGATCGCAAGAGCAGTTCCCGCCAGCCCGGCATCACCCGAGCGTGCCGCCGAGTCCTGATGGAAGCGGAGCGGCCCATGAGCGCACGCGAGGTTTGCGATGAAATTCAAAAAACTGCGCCTGCTTTGCTGGTCCGCCACAAGGATCCGATGGCAACCATCAATACCATCCTGAGCCGGCTGGTCGACTACGGCGAAGCAACGGTAGTGTCAGGAGATCGCGGACAACGCGCCTGGCTGTGGGCGGCGGATCGCGAAAGCAGAGCGGGCACACCCGGTGCGGAAGGCTCCGGCTCTGACTAGAAGTTATTAAGTCAGTAAGTCATCTCATAAATGGGTTCGGGAAGGGCACGGCTTAACCGCGCCGTAAAAAGTCAATGAGGATGCGGGCCTGATCATCGAGGCTGGGCTCGTACCCATCACCGCCGCTGAGGTAAGTTTCGCTGCTGAACTGCCGCGGCGTTTTACTTGGGTTTCCGCTCGCCAGCAGTCTCCACCTGCTGCTCATCGGACTCCTGCCAACTGGAGTTGGGGTTGTATTCCTTCATGTTCTTGGCGGCACCCTCGGTCTTCTTGCCGAGATCTTTCTGGTAAACCACTCCATCCGCGCCGACGATGAATGTCATCACTCCCGACGACCTGTAGTCGGCCGGATAGGCCACAATCGCGAAACCCTCGCTCATTTTGCCATTCGCAACGTAACTCTTCGCCCCGCCCGGACCATTCTTCCCCTGGCGCGTCAGGATCAGGTAATAATACCCGCGGTAAGGAGTCGGAGAGCCGTCCGCATTCTTGGCATATCCCTTGGCGACGGCCGCCGCCACCAGCGGCCCGATGGGGCTCTGGGGCTCGCCCTCCGCGGCCTTCCAATAGAGCCCATTGTGTTGCCCTTCATCGCTGAAGAATCGTTGCGCATACTCGTGCTGGGCCGCGTAGTACTCCTTTTGCGCCGCCACCAGCTCCTGGCAAACCCGAATGGTCGATATTTCGTTCCGTCCAATTCGCCTGAATAAAATTTCCTTCTTGCCGGCTTCCGTATCGAAGTACCACGAATCCCCTTTGTTCACGAGCGGTATGGGCCAGGGCCAGTTGTGCGCCCCCACGTACAAAGCAGTGCTTCCGTCCGCTTCCTTCACCAGACGGTGCATCTCCTGATACCTCTTCACAAAATTAGCGCGGCTCTGCGCATCCTCGATCTCGTCCCCCGACGAGACGATTTGCCTTCCCTCGGGTCCAAGAATATCGAGCATGGCTTTTTCGTCGTTACTCTGCGTCGCCATGAAAAGTGCGTTGCTCGCGTCTTCGGGCGATGAAAAAGTTTTCCCGCCCGCATGCTCTGCCACAGAGGGAATCGAAAAACATCCCACTACGAGGAGTACGATCGCGGCAAGCGTAGCGCGGCCAGCATAGAAAAGATTCGCCCAGCCGCCTTCGTCGACTTTCAGCCCGGTCCACCGCATATGCCTTCTCTCCGTTTTCAAAGTTACACGCCACCTGGGGCAATACCGAGATTGAGACTAGCGACGTCCACCACCACCACCATGCCCGCCACCACCGCCGCCACGAAATCCTCCTCCTCCACCGCCACGCACCCCCATACTGGCGCTTCCGCGTGAGGAATAGCTCTTTGTCTGTCCGCCATGATCATAGCCACTGTAGGCGCCGGAACGGACGCCACTCTGACCTCGCGGTGCAGCGTATCCTCGAGCTGCCTGCCTGTTTCCGTCGAAAGGCCTGGCGCCTCCGCCACGCCCGCCGTTGAACCCACCGCGCCCGCCGCCTCCTCGCGCAAAACTGCCCCGGTTGTAGAACGTTCTGCTCCCGGAGTAGTACCTGCCGTGGTTGAACATTGCGTAGTGGTTATGCCAGTCGAATCCCCAGTGACCCCAGCCCCACCCAAAACCACCGAACCATCCGATTCCAAAACCAGGACCCCACGACAGGTACGGGCCGCCAAACCAGATTCCGGGATACGGATACCATCCCGGCCACGCCATTATGGGTCCTCCGTAAACCAACCACGGATCATACTCAGGGATATAGACCTCATCGGGGTCGGCATTCTCAATGTCGATATTCGAGTCTTGCGTCGCCACAGTTTGCTGCGGCGTGCTCTTGAGGTTGCCGGCGTCTTGCGCCCGCTTGCGCATCACCTGCACGGCATCCATCACATCCTGCTGCTGGTTGTAGTAGGCATCGCCCAGAGACGACGCCCAGGAGAGGTTCTTGTCCATGTTTCCCAGGACAGACGGGAACGCCACCAGCGCCTTCACGCTTGGGTCCCAGGGCTGTTGGTCCGCCGCTTTACCCAAAGCCTCGCCCTTCATATCAGGGTTCGCCTGCAGCCACCGGTCGGCCTCCACGACTTGTTCGGGAAACGTGGACGCCGCCAGGATTTGCGCCACCAGCGAATCCGGGTATAGCGCGATCGGCGCGACCAGCTGCTGCAACTGCTCGGGAGTCTGTTGCGTGTAGGGCGGCGCCGCCGCGTCCTGGGCTGGGGCTTGCGTGTCTTGCGCTGGCACCGGAGCTTGCGCATCTTGCGAGGCCGACACTCTATGAGTACAAGCCGCGAAGAACAGAACCAGCAACATCAGCGAAATCGAAACCCGCTTTGCGCACTGAGGTCGTGAAAACGCTGCGGCCCGTTCGAAAATGTTCATGTTCCTGAGCCTCCATTGCAAAACCCTACAGAATCCGGCGCCATTACTCAAGAGCCGAGTCCCTAGGCGACCGCACTCCTGCGCTCGTACCGTTCGCTGGAACGTGGTTCGATCCGGGCCGGGCGCGTCGTTCGTTCCGCCGCTTGTTGGATGATCGGCAGCAGCCGTTCCGACATCTCGCTCTTCATCACGTATTCATCCACCAGCCACAGGATACGCTCGGGCATGTCGGAGTACGCGGAAAGCAGGATGATGGGCAGATTGGGAAATCGTTGCTTGATGTGGCAGGCCACGGCTTCCGCGTCCATGCCTTCGTGCCTGTATTCGAGCAGAACCGCGGCTACCGGTGTTTCTTCCAGGATCCTCAGCGCAGGGCAGGCGCTCGACGCGATCTGGACGCGATAACCATGAGATTCCAGAGTCGCTTTGCGATGGTCCAAGGCTTGCGGGAGATCGTCGATGTACAACACGGTGGGGGAGGGCTTGGGGGAGGGGCAGTCCATGGCCAAATCTCCTCTGAGGGTTAAAAGTTGGCTTTGGCTCGGCGTGAAGCAACCCTGGTTGACGCGACGACACTACAAACCCATCATGACCGGACAGCTGGGTTGAGCTGAAGCAGCACTCCGCCTACTGCGGCCACATCCACAAAGTTAATCGAAGGAAGAACATTTGTCTGTTCAAAATTGACCACTTCCCGAAAAAGCTCATGGCGGTGCGATTGGGTGGTCGGATTGGAACGAGCGGCTGCAAACCCGACAAAATTAAGACCTAAGAGCCGTATCGTGGCTGGCTTCAAGGATCGGGCTTCCCAGCGCGCCGACAGACTCCGCCGGATAGCGCGGCAGCAGCAGGCTCAGTGCGGCTCCCACGGCGCAGGTCAAGGCAAGGCCAAAGATCACCCTGGGCTGATAGGTGCCGTAACGATCGTAGAACCGGCCAACCACTACCGGCCCGGCGGCGCCGCCCACGGCATACGCCGTCCACGTCAGACCATAAAGCGCGGCGAAATGTTTCCGGCCGAAGTAGCGGGCAATCAGGTAGGGAACAACGTCCGCTTCGCTGCCCAGGCCGTAGCCCATCAGAGTTGTGCCCACCAAAGCCGTGGTCGCAGTGGCAGCTGTAGTCAGCGTAAAGATGCCAACGGCGGCCAGTGCCATCATGAGCATCGAGACATACGGTGCGAAGTAACGATCCAGCAACAACCCAGTGGTGAGCCTGCCCAGGATGCTGGCGGCGCCCATCACGGAGAGCGCCAGGGCCGCACTTTGTCCCGAAACTCCGCGTCCCGTAAGTAACGCAGCCAAATGAGAGAGCAGTCCGTTCGAGCCGAACGCTTCCAGCATGATGATCAGCGCCAGAATCCAGAACACGATGCCGCGCAGCGCTGCCCCCACCGAAACTCCGGTGCTGAAACTCTGATCGGCGCGCGCGGCATGCGCGGGACGGTTCCTTACCAGAAGGGCAGTCAGTGGAATTCCCAATAACGCGACACAGCCGAGCGTAAAGTAGGCGCTCCGCCAGCCATAGTGGTGGATGACGGCCTGTGCCACCAGCGGAACAACAATCGCCCCCGTTCCGCTTCCGGTGAGCACGAGTGCGAGCGCGAGACCACGCCGTTGCTGAAACCAGGTGAGCACGGCACGCGTGTAGGCGAGCTGCGTGGTCCCGTTTCCGACGACGCCAAGCACGAAATAGGTGAAATAGAACTGCGCGATATTCGGCGTAAGAAGACTGAGAGAGAGGTACGCCAGGCTGAAAACAACAACACAGGGAAGAATGATCCGCCGCGGCGGAAAGCGATCGAGCAGAGTTCCAATGCCGGGCGAAAATACCGCAACCGTAATCGCCGCAATGCCAAATGCGTTCGAAATCGCTTCCCGGTGCCACCCAAAAGCTTTGGATAGTGGCTCAAGAAACAAGCTGAACGTGTACGGCATAATGGCCGCAAAACTGACCATGACGCCGACGAACGCCGCCAGACAAACTCCCCATCCCGGATAGCGAATGGAGCTTTCTGCCGGATGCTGCTCGGATTCCATCACCATCCAGGATGCCACATGGGTGTGGGGACGCTCCACGATCGAAGTCTACATAGCTTAAAGCAAGTCGCGCTTAATGCAACCGTCGGGCAAGCGCGGCGATAGTTCCTGATTTTAAGCCGCATCCCGCGCAGGTTGTCCGGCGCGGCCATAACCCTGGTGGGCCATGCGCTCCCCCATCTCCCGGTAAGCCTCGGACTCTTGCGGCTGCCAGGTCGCCAAACCATCCACATAGCGGTTGTACATGCAGAATGCGGCGGCGATGAGCACCGTGTCGTGGATCTCCTTGTCGGTCGCTCCGTGCTGTCGCGCGCGGGCGACGTCGTCCGGAGTTACCTGCTTGCCGCTGGTCTGCACTTTGCCGGCTATGTTCAACAGCGCCTTCAGTTTGCCGGAAATCTCGGCGGCTTCGGGATTTACCTTGGCGTGATTCACGAGATCGTGCTTTCCACCGAGATGCGCGGCCGCGGCAGCGCTATGGGAAAGCTGGCAGAAAGTGCAATCGTTTCGATAGGAAACGTGAGCCGCAATGATTTCGCGCTCGCCGGAAGTGAGGGAGTTTGGTCCGCGCAGCAAAACCTCTGCCAGCGCGAGCAGCGGCTGGGCGGTATCGGGATTGAACGCCAGCAGCCCGACGATCCCGGGCAAGCCTTCTTGCAACTCAATGTGGGGCATAGATATATGTCTCCTGATGAATGGTTCTGATTCAAACTCCAAGGCTTCGTGATGCCATGAGTGTTCCCTCGACCCGGCTTTTGATCTTCGCAAACGCAGTGTCGCGCGAGGTGGAAGTGTCGTCGGCAAATGGAGAAAACCCGCAATCGTCGGTGGTGCCTAACGATTCCACGGGAATGACTTTTGCCGCCTCGAGGACTCGATCACGAACTTCCTCGGGAGTTTCCACTCTGGCGTGGATGGGGTCGGTAACGCCGACGAAGACTATCTGGCCGCGCTTGAGGAGTTTCGCGATCGCGTCCAATACGCTCTTCCGGTCGGGCTCGCTGGCTAACTGAATGTAGAAACGTCCCGCTTGCAGGCGAAATAGTGGCGGCAGAAGCGGCGCGTAACCGACGTCCGCGCTGTGGGTGGAATCGTGATCTCCGCCGGGGCAGGTATGCACTCCGATACGCGTTCGCTCGTCCGGGGAAAATCTTTGCAGCACTTGGTTGTTGAGGTCGACGAAGCTATTCAATAGTCCGCCAGAAGGATCCAGTTTCAGCGCCAGGCGACCCTCCGTGAAATCGATCTGCACGCAAGCAGCCCCGGCCGCCAGACATTGCCGAATGTCCTGCTCTGCTTCGTTGAGAAGGTCCTTTAGAAATTCGTCCCGCGAGTAACCGCTGAGTCCTTCCTGCGGATAGAGCAGGCTGAGCGCCGATGCCGAAATCACGGCCTGTTTGACCGGCCGCCTGGCGTGCCGTTTGGCGGCGCTCAAATAAGAAACAGCCGTCACTCCGTAACGGAAAGGACCGCCAGATAATTTCGGCAATTGGCGGGTATGACCGTCGGCGAACGGAATGGTGACGCCGCCTGCGGCGATGTTCTTGAGGCCAGCCAGCGGATAGGTCGCGAAACTGGGCTTCGTCTGTTCTCCGTCGGTGATGACGGGTGAGCCAGTCTCTTCGAAGCGTGCGATGGTGTCGCGAAGAGCCGACTCCTCGGCGGTCTTGAGCTGTTCGGAAGACGATTGCCCCGCTGCGTGAGCGCGCATTGCGGCCAGCAGCTCCGACGGGCGGGGAATGCTTCCAATTGGTTCGGTTGGGATTGGCATAGTTCGGGCAAAAGCGCGCCATTGAACGGGCTGCCACAGTAAACAATCGAGGACGAAGCAGAGCAATAGCAGAAAAGGACTAGTCTGTCTCAGACCGTGGCCGGCGGGCTGCGAGCGTAAACGACGGTGAGACGGATCGTAGATCTGTCTCAGGCGGACTGCTCACGAGCACTTTTCGACAATCCCTTGTAAGGCTGACCGGTAACCGCGGCTGCACGAAAGTTCTCTCCCGCTTTTCAGGACGACGACATATTCGCCGCTGTTGACCGGGATCAGTTCCTTGATCTTGCGAATGTTTACGATCGTTGAACGATGGATGCGGACAAAGTGATTTGCATCCAGCCGTTCGGAAATCCGGCTGATCGTCTCGCGGAAAAGATACGATTCCTTGCCCACGTTCAAGCGCACATAGTTGGCCGCAGCCTCCACCCACTCAATGTTGTCCAGGTCCAGGAAGACGACTCGACCGTTGGCCTTGATCACGAGGCGGCTGTCCAGCTCGGCGGCCGCGGGAGGCGTGACCGACCTGACCTGCGACAGCAGGTTCAGAATCCGGTGCGTGATCTCATGGTCGCGCTGCTTGCTTAATTCGGTCCGGGCTCTCTCCACGGCGTGGTGCAGCCGCTCCTGATCGAACGGCTTCAGCAGATAGTCAAGAGCGTTGGCTTCGAATGCACGAATCGCGTACTGATCGTAAGCCGAGGTAAAAATGACCGCCGGCATTTCCTCCGGAGAAATTTCGTTCAACACCTGAAAGCCATCGAGGTCTGGCATCTGGATGTCGAGCAGTAGCATGTCGGGACGGAAACTGCGAATCGCCGACACAGCCTGCCGGCCATCCTGGCATTCTGCCACTACTTTTACATGTGGCTCCGACCCCAGCAGGATGAGCAGTTTCTGGCGCGCCAGACGCTCGTCGTCAGCGATAACAGTACGCACAACCGTGTCTACCGGCTGGTGTTGCGGCGACGAGACAACTGAATCGGGGATCATTGGTCACTCCCATTCGTCGAACTGTTGAATAGACGTGACAGCGCCAGAATGGTTGTTAAAGGGAGTTGCCTTAAGATTGTCAACTTGTCCCGCGCGGAGCGCTTGCAGTCCCAGCGCTAACTTGTCTCATCCCGCAAGGACGTGTCACAGTCCCCCGCTGTCATAAATGGGAACTTTGTGAGTCATCTAATCAAAAGATCTGTGTTATGTATGGCTGGCTTTGCGGGTAGGTTATCTCGAATCGGTTACCTCGGCGATCAGTTATCTCGGATGCGAGGATGCGGATTTCCAGGAGCGTGTGCCCGCTCCCGCGTCAATTTCTTCCGCTTCGCCGTACATAACAAGACGTCTCAACATCATTTGTATGACCGTCGTCGGGTACCGGTGATGCGTCACCAGAGTCGGGTAGCTTTCTTGTATTCGTGTCGACATTTGCTTCAAGGTTTGGGGCTCGGAGGTTTCTCTCAGCAACTGGCGGCAAGCATCGGTGAGTCCGCGGCTGCGCCGGCGTTTGGCTGGCTGTACTTTGGGACCCTGCAACTCTGGCCCGACCACGCCCGGGCCAAACACTTCAGCCAGCCCTGCGATCGTATTCTTGATCAATCCGATCCTTTTTGCGATTGCTGCGTGCTCCGTCCTGAGAGTCTGCAACTCGCGCTGAATCCGTCCCACTACTTGCTCTACATGCTCAAACGCGCCGCCGAAGGGCTGCGCGGCAGGCGCATGTTCGGGGGCGCTGGAGGATCCTGCGGATAAGGTGTGTGTGCCCATAACTAAATGACAAAAATCGAACAACCAATTGTTATCACTTCTGAACTGTAGAAGAAATGACGGGGGACGAGCACTCGGGAAACGCTAACCAGCAACCACTGGAACGGGACAGGAAAGTAAGTCCGGTCGGCGGGGAAACAAGCCGTTCTGGGCTCACTTACTGGAGTTACGTCATAAAGGCTCAGCGTTAACTCCCTGCAGATACAAAATAACGACTGCGGGGGCTGAAGCTCGCGCCGATTCTGAAAGCTGTACGCGGCGCTGAAGCGCCGCTCTTCCACGGTACTGGACGCATTTGTGAGTTCTTCTGCAGCCTCTGGAAGCTGTGCTCTTTCCACATCTACTTATGAGATGACTCTGCCGGATAACCAAGCACTATGCAGCCGCGTCAAATAAGTAACAAGACCTTATGCCATCCGTACGATCTAAGTTATCGTCCACGTTTACTGAAAGCGCCGTCGCAGAGACTGTTAGGAAAGTAAACGCGCAGGCCCTTGCTCTGCTGACGCGGCGTGTCGAAATCAATCGACGTATCCGGTCTCTTCACCGCGTGGTGCACGGGCTGCGGGATCTGGCAACCGGCAGCACCACAGGCGATCCTCGCAATGCGGCGTCAACTAGGCTGCAGCGCGGCAATTGGACATCACATTCGGAACAGTCTAATGAGAACCCAGAAACCCGCGATAGTAAACTATCGCTCGAACATACGGTCCGGCGAATGCGGCCCCGGCTGCCGGGCGAGTCAAAATACAAACTGGCCTTACTGAGCCGTGCTTGCCGCATCGCGCTTATGGAAGCAGGAAACCCAGCGCCCCTGAATGAGATTCGCTCGCGCATCGACCGTAGAGAATCCTTTGCGTTTCCCGATTCCGAATCTGCAAACGCGGCGGTGACTCAAACACTGAACATAATGAAGGACAGTGGCGAGGTTCGGTGTGTAACAAGTGGTTGTCAATCGCTTTGGCAGCGAATCACACCTGCGGCGGAGATCGACAACTCGCGACGAGTTCCGGCCGATTCGCGTTTTTTCGAACTACTGTGCGCTGGTTTCTGTGAGACTTCCGTGGGACTAACGGTTGCTATTCAGGGATTAGTTGCGCTATTGAAGGGATTAGAAATCAACCCGTTCGCAGTCATCGATCTTTGATTGCTCTCCGGCGCGAGTTGGTCCATCATGTAAGCCGCGTCCGCAACGATGCAGATGGATGATGGAGATTCGCAAACTCTGCATGGGAAGTCCGGATATTGCGCAAGGGCCGCGCGGAGAAAACTTCTGACATGAAGACGAATTGCGAAGCTTGCGGTCTGGCCCTGCCGGCTGAGCGCACGGCGTACGTGTGTTCCTACGAATGCACGTTTTGCCCGGTCTGCACCTCGAACATGCACGGCATTTGTTTGCATTGCGGCGGTGAACTGGTCCGCCGGCCGCGGCGCATGGTGCCGGCTAAAGTTGAGGAGATAACCAACGGCGGCAGTCATAGTGCTATTCGCCCCTGGATCATCTGGGCTTTGAGTTTTGGTGTGTGGACTTTTGTTGCTCTGGCCTACGGCCTCACGGTCTTCGAGTTATACCGTTCCACGGGTCAGACCATGAAGTTCATGACGGTGCTGGGCATGCAATCCAGCCAGGTGCTCACCTACATTCCGCTGACTCCTTTCGTTTTCGCGCTGGCGAATCGTTACCAGTTGCAGCGCGGCAATTGGGCAAGGAATTCCTTGATCCTGCTGGCGGGTGGATTGGTCTTTACGGTTGCGCAGGTGGCACTGCGGGGCATGACTCCATACGCGTATTGGGATCCTCGCGTCAGGCACTGGGTTTCCGCTGTGTGGGACGCGCAAGCTCATGCATTCCGAATCCAGTGGTTTATGTTTGGCAGGATATTTCTGGGTAACGTAGTCGACGACGTCGTCACCACTTACTTTCCCATTGTGCTGATTGCGCATGTGGCGTCGTACTACCAGAGGTTCCGCGAGCGAGAATTGCGCACGTCACAGTTGCAGGGACAGCTCGAGAAAGCGCGTCTGCAATCGCTGAAGAGCCAATTGCAACCGCATTTTCTTTTCAACACGCTGAACTCTATTTCCGCGTTGATGTTGACCAACGTCGAAGCCGCCGATCGAATGATCACGCGGCTGGGCGACCTGCTCAGGATCAGTCTCGAAACCGCCGGCACTCAAATGACCACCTTGAGCCGCGAACTGGAATTCGTGAGTTGCTACATCGAGATCGAAAAAGTGCGATTCGAAGAAAGACTCAAGGTGAGTATCGACGTCGCTCCGGAGACGCTCGATGCCAGCGTCCCGCATTTGTTGTTGCAGCCTTTGGTGGACAACGCCATCAAGCACGGAATCTCAAGGTTGGTGTCGGGAGGCGAGATTCACATTTCCGTTACGCAGGATGATGCCGATCTCCACATCGAAGTGCGAGACAACGGACCCGGATTCCGAGAGCCAGCCCACTCTTCTTCGGGCGGCGTGGGCCTGAGAATCACGCGCGAGCGGCTGGAGACGATTTACGGCCAGGACCAGAGCGTGGAAGTGTTGAGCCTGCCTCAAGGCGGAGTGGCTGCCCGGGTGTGTATTCCTCTTCGCATGGCCACGGAAGGAAGCGAACAGCATCCGCTGGCGGAGGCTTCAGTCACTCCAACCTAGCAACTGGCGATCAAAATCAAAACTAATGCGTTTTGGGCGAAGGCAGGAAACGCCCATCAGTCCATCCAGGTCGCTGGCAAAATCCTGCTGACTCGTGACCACGGAAGCTCGCTGCGGCCCAACCTCGAGTGTTCCGATTTTGGCCTGAGGAAGAACGACGGCGCCGAAACGAACGTTTCCGGAAGCATTGTGTCCGGTCCCAACCACGCTGGTCGGAACATAATCCACACCGCGCAGTCGGTTCTCGAACAGCACTAGCTGCGGAGTTCCGGTATCCACCAGCAAATGCAACTGCCGGCCACCGCTTTTTACGTTCACCGTGATGAACTGCTGGCCCGCAGCGAAAGGTACCGTGTGATGTTCTAAAGAAGCGGTTCCAAAAATGATGCGACGTTTTGCGTAATCTACGGTGAAGTTGGTTGCACCGAGCACGTCCAGTCCAATCACGGCATCAATGCGGGTTCCCAGTCCGCGGCTGATGGCGGAAAAATCCGCGACCATCACCGATAGATTCTGCCGCCGCAGGGGACCGCATTGAAGATCGGGAAGCGTCACGTTTTCTGACGCCACACTCTTATTGAAGAGCGCCAGGTCTCGAGAGACGCCCTGCAGTCCCAGCTTTGCGGAAACATTTTGGTCGATCATGCTTGGGTTGGAGCCAGTATCGAGCAGCAGGTTTTGATGGTCCAGGTTGCCGATTCGCCCGTCCACGACGATCAAGTAGTCCTGGTAGACCTTGAAGGGAATCTCTACGACTGTGCGCGGGGGGCTGGGAGTTCGAACGGTGAGATCGCCGGCGAAGCTGCCCTCGCACTGGCTAAAGTTCAGGACCGCCAGCAGCGTCAGTCGCGCAATCGTTCGACCGGTGGAGGAGAGCCTTGCGAGGCGGCATATTTCCTTCGCGAGTGCAGGGCGAGAGCGTGGGCATGCACGTCTCTCTGAGCCCGCGCCGCCGATACCGCCCACGCGCCGTGCCATGCGGGACAGACTTCGGAGCACGAGTCGGGTATGTGGGCCTTGGGATGTGTCGCCGAGTTACCGGGATGAAGACCCGCAAAACTCCAGACGCGGCGATCGGAGACGGGAGACGAGCAAAACCGCAGAGGCTAAAGCCCGCATCCTGATTGGCAGTTTACGGAACGTGCCCTTCCCCAACCCGTGTCGATCTGAGTTCTTCCACAACTTCTGGAAGCCGTGCCTTTCCCGAACATTTATGCGATGCCGATGACTTTCGAGTCGAAAAGTGGTCCGAGGTGAGAGTTCTGTTTGCAGTTATCCATTACGATAGGGCGAGCGGGGGAAACGGTGCGATTTTGCGCGATAGCCTCGGACTACGATGGGACCCTGGCCCGGGATGGGCGGGTCGACCGCGCCACCCTGGCTGGGCTCAAACGGGCGCGGGAATCGGGAAGAAAGCTGATCCTGGTCACGGGTCGCGAACTACCCAGCTTGCGCTCTGTGTTTTCGAATCTCGATATTTTTGACTGGATTGTCGCTGAGAATGGCGCTCTGATTCACAACCCCCGGACAGGTGAAGATCGACTTTTATGCCCGGTGGCTTCCGGCGAGCTTGTCGCCAAACTGCGCGAGCAGGGCGTGCCGCTTTCTGTGGGAAAGTGCATTGTGGCGACGGTGAGGCCTCATGATGCTGCGGTGCTTCGCGCGATCCGGAAGCTGAAGCTCAAGCTGCAAGTGATTTTCAATCAGGAATCGGTGATGATTCTGCCGCGCGGGACGAGCAAGAGCACGGGCCTTTCCGCCGCGTTGTCTGAGTTGGGGATTTCGAGCGAGAGCGTCGTGGGAATCGGCGATGCGGAGAACGATCATGATCTGTTGAGTCTTTGCGGTTGCGCAGTCGCCGTGGCCAACGCCATACCTGCACTCAAGAAGCGTGCCGATGTTGTCACCGGCGGCAGTTATGGGGCGGGCGTGCTCGAGGTCATCCACGGATTGATCGATAAGGATAGCCTCTGCTGATCGTTCAGCCAGTTAATCGCTCCGCTTCGGCCTTCGCGCCGGCAAGGCAAGAAACGGAGACGCGATTGAGTGTTACGATTTGCGCATGCGAATCGCGACGCGCGCGCAAGGAATTCTCCCGTTCGTCCCGATCCTGTTCGTCCTGATCATGCTCGCGCGGAGCCAGGCACAAACGTTCACCGACATAAAGCCCTCTCCTCAGCAGGTCGAATGGCAGGATCTTGAGATGGGCGCCATCATCCACTTCGGTCCAAATACCTTCCTCGACAGCGAATGGGGCGACGGCACCGCCGACCCGAAAGTTTTCGACCCCACGCAATTCAATCCCGAGCAATGGATGCAGGCCTTACAGTCGGCCGGAATCAAGTATGTGGTTTTTGTCGCCAAGCATCATGACGGCTTCTGCCTGTGGCCCACGGCGCAGACCGCCTACAGCGTAAAGAACAGTCCATGGGAGGACGGCCAGGGAGATATGGTCCGCCGAGTCGAGCAAGCCGCAAGAAAATATGGCTTGAAGTTCGGCGTGTACCTGTCTCCCTGGGACCGTCACGAGCCTCGCTACAACAACTCCGCCGAATATGACAAGTACTACTCCGCCGAACTCGATGAACTCGTGCAGGGTTACGGCGATCTAGAGGAGTTCTGGCTGGATGGGGCCGGCAGCGCGGGTCACGTCTACAACTTTCCCCGCATCATCGAGGAACTCCGCACCTACCAGCCCAACACGCTGGTGTTTGCCGACGTCGCGCTGTTTGATTACGGCGACATTCGTTGGGTGGGGAACGAAGATGGAGTCGTTCCTTACGAGAACTGGAATGTGATCGACCGCCACGGGTATCTCCGCTGGCGCCCGGTTGAGGCTGACACTCCGCTGCGCAAGGGGCACTGGTTCTGGCATCCTAACGATGAGTCGAGTCTCAAGAGTGTGCCCGAGCTGCTCACAAGCTACGAGCAGACGGTGGGCAGAGGAGCACAGCTAATGCTTGGGATTGCGCCCGACCGGCGCGGGCTGCTACCCGAGGCCGACGTGCAGCGCCTGAAGGAATTTGGTGTCGCGCTACGCCAGCGGTACGGAAAAAATCTTGTCGCCAGACATTTCAGGGCAACTCCCGAATCTGAACTCGCGCTCGACGGCAGTCTCGACACGTTCTGGTCCGCGCCCGCCGGATCGCACCACGCTACGATCGAAGTGAGTTTCGCAACTCCAATCACCTTCGACCACGCGCTCACCATGGAATGGCTGAACGCCGGCCAGCATATCGAGAAGTACGCGATAGAGATTTACCGGGAGGGGAAGTGGATCCAAGTTTTCCAAGGCAGTGCCATCGGGCACAAGCGAATCGACCACTTCTCGCCCGTGACGGCTTCACGAGTGCGCCTCAACATACTCTCTTCGTCCGCGGAGGCCCACGTCCGCGAATTCCAGCTCTTTGCTTCGGGCGACATTTCGAAAGACGATTCGAAACGCGCTTCGCCGTAACTTACACGCGCTGCACCTCGATGCCCCGCTCCACGAAGGACGCAGTTGCTTTGTCTGACGCCCGTTTGTCGGTAATCAACACGTCAATGTCTGAGATCGGACAAATCAGCGCAGGTGTCACCATCCCGATCTTGCTGGAATCCGCCACCACGATTGTCTGCTTGGCCTGCTGAATCATCGCGCGAAAAGTCAGTCCTTCTTCGGGTTCGATCACGGTGACGCCGCGCTCCAGGTCGATTCCACACACGCTCACAAACACTCGATCCATATAAATGTCGTTCAGCGAAGTGATCGCGGCATGTCCAACTAACGAGAACGACCCCGCCCACTGTACGAAACCTCCGGTAACGAATGTCTTCAAGCCCGGACAGTTGCTCAACTCCATCGCGATATTAATTGCGTTTGTGATCACGCGAATGTTGTGCCGGTTCCGCAGATTCCGCGCGACGTGCGTCGTCGTTGTGCCGGCCGTGAAGCCCACCGTTTCGTTTTCGCAAATCAGTTCGGACGCCGCCAGCCCAATCTTGCGCTTCTCCGCCGGGCGATGCTGCTCCCGGTTTTGAAACAGGGAATCGTATCGAAAGGGCTCATAGAGAAGCGGCTCGACCAGGGTTACGCCACCGTGGGTTCGCCGCACCAGCCCTCTTGCTTCCAGTTTGGCCAGATCGCGGCGCACGCTCGCCGCCGACGTGCCGAGGTCGGCGATCAACTCGTCCAGCGAAAGGTTTCCCTTCCGCCGCAACTCTCTCAGGATTTGGTCTTCCCGGGGTCGTGTCTTCATGGGGATGTCCCTACTGCCATGGGGTGTGAAACTCGGAAACCGCGCTCAGACTATAACAAGCGCCTGGCCGCACCCGCAGAGCTAATATTTGCAACAAATCTCGTCAATAGTCCACAGAAATGATCGAATAGGCCCAAACCGATCATTTCGTTCTTGACAGTGATCAGCGTTCCTGATTACCGTCGATCTCTGGGAAGAGGATACTTATGAGAACAAATCTGTTCCGCTACCTGTTAGCCGGTTGGTTCATAACCTTATTCTGCTTGTCATCCGCCTCGGGGCAAACTGTGACAGGTTCCATTGCTGGAGTGGTCACCGATCCCAGCGGCGCCGTGGTTCAGGGAGCGAAAGTAGTCTCCGAGAATACGGCGACCGGAGTAAGAACTTCGGTGCAGACGAATTCTGCCGGTGTGTACACGCTGCGCTTTCTGCCCATTGGCACCTACACCGTGACTATTGCGGCGAAGGGATTTGCGACCCAGAAGGTGGAAGCCTTCCCCCTGGAGATCGGCCAGACGGCCACGGTGGATGCGAAGCTGACTATTAGCGGTTCAACGACGGTGGAAGTGACGGAAACGATTCACCCGATTCTCGACACCACTGATGCCACCCTGGGGAACACGCTTTCGACCAACGAAATCGCGAATATTCCGCTGAACGGGCGGAACTTCTCCCAGCTTACCCTGTTCCAGCCGGGGGCAATCGATACGGATCCCACCGGGATGAGCGGAAACAACGCCATCGAGCGGAATACATACAACAGCGGCATCGCGGCCATCAACGGCAATCGCGAGCAGGCGAACAACTACACCATCGAAGGCGCCGACAACAATGAGCCGCAGAACAATTTGATTGGGTATAATCCGGCTCCCGACGCTATCGCGGAAGTTAAGGTCGTCTCGGGCAATGCCAACGCGACCTACGGAAACGCGAATGGCGGAGCGGTCGTAACCATTCTAAAATCCGGCACCAATCGGTTTCACGGTTCTCTCTATGACCTGCTGCAGAATCGGACGCTCGATGCCAATTCGTGGGCAAATGGCCTGAGCAATCCCGTCACTCCGAAAAACTCTTACACTCAGAATATTTTTGGCGGGACGATTGGAGGGCCGATCGTCAGGAACAAGCTTTTCTTCTTTGGCGACTACGAGGGCATCCGCCATCACTCGGGCGGGTCGAGTTCGGCCAGCGTCCTTACCGGGCCAATGCGTACTGGCGACTTTTCTGCCCTCCTGAACACCCCTAATGTTAGCCCGATCCAACTCTACGACACGCAAAACAACTTCACGCCCTACTCAAATGACCAGGTGCCCATCGTGAATCCGGTTGCGACCTACCTGTTCGCGAATCCACAGCTCTACCCGTTGCCCAACCGGCCTCCGGTATCAGTTAGCAACGGAGGGGACGGATTGATTCAGGGAGACTTTGTAGGTCCGCAATCCACCTACGTTTCGAACAATCAGGAAGATTTCAAGGTGGACTGGACTCCGCGCGACAAAAACAAGTTTACTGGCTTCTATTCCCAGGGCACGGGAGGTGACTATACGACAGCCATCATTCCGGTAGAGTTTCCCAACCACAACACCTACCCGACGAAGATTGCCGGCGCCAGTTTTGTCCACACGTTCTCACCGACCATCGTCAATGAATTTCGCTTCGGGTTCACCAGAGTGCGCTGGAACAATGGTGTCCCCAGCGATCCGACGGGACTGTTCGGCTACACGGGCGACGCAAAAGTCGGCATTCCTTTTGGCGTTCAGAAGTATGTGGGCTTCACCGGACAGAGCATCAACAACGGCGTTAGTTACTTGGGTACAAATGCGAATCCTCAGGTTTTTACCGACAATACCTTCAACTACGAGGACGATCTGACCTGGCAAAGGGGCAAGCATTACCTCTCCATCGGGGGACAGGCCACGAGATACCAGCAGAACTACATCAACGCGGGAAACGTAGGATTTCTGGGTCAGTTCAGCTACAACGGTCAATTCACGGGCCCTGCGGGCGGGACAGGCTGGGGTGCGGCAGACTTCGTGCTTGGCCGGATTTCCAATGTTCAGCTCGCGTCTCCCCTGGGGTTCGTCGGCAATCGCCAGTGGCGGATTGCCGGCTATTTCCAGGACGATTACAAGATCACTCCCAGGCTGACGTTGAATCTTGGGATCCGGTACGAATTCGACCAGCCCTGGTACGAGCAAAACAACAAGACCGCCAACGTGCTTCCGGGCGGGATCGTAGAGTATGCGGGGCACGTGCCTGCTGATTCCGCGCCTGGATCGATCGTTTGCGCCACTCGAGCGTGCTACAACGCCAATTACAAGCAAATCATGCCCCGCGTTGGCTTTGCGTTCCAGGCAATGCCAAAGCTCGTTGTTCGCGGCGGCTACGGCGCGACCAGCTTCTTTGAAGGTTATTCTTTCAATCAGCGCCTCACGTCCAGTCCACCCTTTTCGCTCGCCATCAACAGCAATGCCACGACTCCGTCGGGAGTTTCGGGAGGGTCGCCCTTCACGGTGGCCGATGCTTTCAGCCAGCCGCTGGGAATCAACAACTCGTTGTACTCGGTTTGGCCGCAGGATACGCAGCCTGCCTACAACCAGCAGTTCACTCTGGTCACTGAATACGCGATCACGAATGAACTGTCTTTCAGTGCGGGGTATCACGGGCAAGTCGGGCATCACCTGGCCGACTATCGCAACGGCAATCAGCTGACTGCTGCGCAGGCGCAAGACCTCTCCACGGTCGGAGGATGCGGCGCTGCGACGATCCCCGCCGTAGATCAAACGCCCTACTTCTCTCTGGTGGGAGAGTGCGGCAGTATTCTCATTACCGAATCGCAGGCCCGGATGAACTATAACGCGGCCCAGTTTACGTTGCGCCAGCGAACGCACCGGGGGCTGGAATATACGCTGAACTACACTCTCGCAAAATCCATGACCAACTCATCCGGAAACTACGCCGTGTCGAATACAAGTTTCAACGGGCTTTCCGTCCAGAACGGTTACGATCTCGACGCCGATTACGGCCCCTCCGGCATGGACGTTCGGCACAGTCTTAACTTCGTAGGAGTCTATGACCTTCCCTTCGGCCACGGCAGAGCCTACGGTGGCGATGCGAACGGGTTCCTTGACGCAGTGTTTGGAGGCTGGAAACTGGCGACGTCAGCCATTCTGTATTCGGGATTGCCCGTCACTATCTTCGGCCCAGACAACAGCAACACGAATAACGCTGGATGGGGCTTGAGCCGAGCGAATCAGTACCGTCCCATGATCATTCGGCACCGCTCGCTTGCGGATTGGTTCGGAACAGACCAATCTGCGCTCAATGCCATTTTGTGCCCGTCGAACGGAGCTTGCGCCTATGGGGAGGCGGCTCAGAATACGTTCGGCACTGCGTCGAACAGCACCGAGCGTGCGCCGGGCTATCGCAGCGTTGACGCATCGTTCTTCAAGGACTTCCACCTGGGAAGTGAACAACGGGTGCTTGGCCTCCGTGCTGACTTCTTCAATCTTTTCAATATTGCCAGTTACGGAAATCCGGACAACGGGATCGGGGACAGCAACTTCGGGGCAATCAGCAGCGTTCGCTCTCAGGAACGACGTATTCAAATCGGCTTGCACTACGCCTTCTAGCCTTGATCGCCTAGGCTTGACCGGCCGGAGGTTGCCCGGGAAGGTACGCTTCGAGTGGCCTCCCACGACCGGGAGTCTCTTTTGCCGAGCAGACCGTTCACTGAATCGGTTTGCGGGCGGTGGGAGAGTCGCGCAGTTGCGAGTCAGGATCGAAGCTCATTCTTTCGCGACGCTCTTCATAAACGGGACCCATGGCCGAACAAGTACTGATTGAAGTTTGCGTCGACTCGGTGGCGTCTGCAGTGGCCGCGCAGCGGGGCGGGGCGGCACGCGTCGAGTTGTGCAGCGATCTGCTCGAGGGAGGGGTGACTCCCAGCGCGGGCCTGATCGAACTGGTCCGTGCGCGTATCTCCATCGGCCTGCAGGTGATTATTCGCCCCCGCGGGGGAGACTTCTGCTATGCCGGCGAAGAAGTCGAGATTATGCGCCGCGACATCGCCGCCGCCAAGGCACTGGGTGCCGACGGCGTCGTGCTCGGCATGCTGGATGCCGACGGCAAGGTCGATGTCGACGGCACCCGCCAACTGGTGGAGTTGGCGCGCCCGCTCAATGTCACCTTTCATCGCGCGTTCGATATGTCCGCCGACCTGTTCCAGTCCTTCGAAGACGTTTGCGCCACCGGCGCTGACCGTCTTCTTACCTCAGGCGGCGAACAAAAATGCCTGCAAGGCGCCGAAACTATCGCCCGGCTGGCCAAGTCGGCCCGCGGCCGCATCGCAATCATGGCCTGTGGCGGCATCGGTCACCACGACGCCGCTGCCATCCTCGAACGCACCGGGGTCCGCGAGATTCATGTGGGACTCGGTACGCCTGTACCCAGTCCGATCCGCCACCGCAACCCGCGCCTATCGATGGGCAAGCTCCACGGACGCGAATACGAGCGCGTGCAGGTGCTCGAAGAGAGCGTGCGCAATCTGCAAGCCGCCATCCTGCTTGCCAAGATTTAGCCTGTGGCGATCGGCTTTTCCCATTGCATTTAGCTTAGACCTCATTGACCCTGCAGTTCCATTTCTTTTGAACTTCCCGCCTGTGCGATAATTCTGCTTCCTTCGCGTCGACAATCACTATCGCCATGAACCTTACGCGTAGAGACTTCGCCAAGCTGAGCGCACTTAGTTTGGCGGCGCAGTTTGCCCCGAAGCTGCATGCGGAGACTTCCGCCGCGCGGAAGACGGGCTATTGTGTCATCGGGCTTGGCCGCATCGCCGGTCATTTCATGCCCGCCGTGCGCGGCACTACCACTTCCCAAGTCACGGGGCTGGTAAGCGGCCATCGCGACAAGGCGGAGCGGATCGCGGCCGAATACGGCGTTCCCGCAAGCTCTATCTACAGCTACGAAAACTTCGATGAAATCGCGCACAACCGGGCGATCGATGCGGTCTATGTAGCGCTGCCCAACTCGATGCACGCCGAGTACACGATCCGCGCAGCCAAAGCCGGCAAACACGTGCTTTGCGAAAAGCCAATGTCGACCAATGTGGCCGACGCCGAGGCGATGATCGCGGCCTGCAAGGCGGCCCACGTCAAGCTGATGATCGCCTATCGCTGCCACTACGAGCCCACCAACCTGAAAGCGATCGGGCTTATCCGCACGGGCGCGCTCGGCCAGGTGCAGGCGATCGAGAGCTCCTTCGGCTTCAACATTGCTGCCGGCGAGTGGCGGCTCAGCAAGAAACTTGCCGGGGGTGGGCCGCTTTTCGATGTGGGCATCTACTCACTCAACGCCTGCCGCTACCTGACCGGCGAAGAGCCGGAGCACATCGCGGCCTATGCCTCGGTCATTGATCACGACGGCCGCTTCAACGAAGTAGAGGAGAATGTTTCCTGGACGATGAAGTTCCCCTCCGGCATCCTAGCCAGTTGCGACACTACTTACGGCGCCGATATGGAAGGCTACTATCGCGTTCACGGATCGAAAGGCTGGCTCGAAGTGGATTCCGCTTTCGTCTATGAAGGACTGCGGCTGCGGGCTGATTACGCAGGCGTGCAACTGGACGAACTCAACCCGGCGCGCGATCCCTCGCAATTCCAGGCAGAAGCCGAGCATTTTTCCCACTGCATCCAAAACGGGCTGGAGCCACAATCGCCGGGCGAAGAAGGTTTGCGCGACATGCGCTACATCACACAGATTTACCGCTCGGCGGGAATTGCCTAGAGGAAAGGCGCCGCCGATTTCAACACGCGACCCGAGCTGCCCTCCAAAACAGAAACTTCAGCGCCATTTGAATCACCCGCGGACTTACAAATGGTCCGGAGCAGTGACGATTCGAACCCTCAGTACAGCTCTGAGTACGTCAAGAAGCGACGTGTCCGTAATCTAAGCGCAGTGATTTCCCCCTGCATCTTTAGTCTGGGCAGTAATCCGGCGGGGCGCGAGCATCCGCGAAGAAGTTTCTTCCCCGGGCATTGTTCGAATCTGCCGCAGCGGAGCCGACATGAGCTAGACGGGCAAGCGTCTTGACTAATCGGAGGAAATAAGAGACGCTTGCGCGCGATTCAGGATGAGGCCGGACGCCACAATTCCATGGCTTATTGGCGCCGCCGAACAAGGCGATGCGGCTGCCGCTGACGCGCTTTTCAGTGCCCTTTATGCCGAGTTGAGACAACTGGCCAAGCGCGAACTGGCGCGGCCGGGCGCGGCCGTCAGCCTTAGCGCGACGACCCTGTTGCATGAGGCATACCTGGACATGGCGGCTCGCGAGGGACCGTCGTTTCCGGACCGCGCTCGATTCATGGGATACGCGGCTCGGGTCATGCGGGGATTGATCATCGATCATGCACGAGAACGGCACGCCCAGAAGCGCGGTGGGCTGTTCGAGTTAACTTCGCTCGACACGAACGCTGCGGAGAATGCGGTCGATCACACAGAGCTTGCGCGAATCGGCGAAGTGCTGGAAGAACTGAGCAGAGTGGAGCCTGCCCTCGCTGAGGTTGTTGACTTGAAGTTCTTTTGCGGATTTTCGTTCGGGGAAATTGCCACCATGCGGGACGTATCGGAGCGCACGGTGCAGCGGAACTGGGAGAAGGCGCGCATTTACCTCCATCGAAAAATCAGCGCGGATTCATTGCTCTGAGGATTTTATGCCTACACTGAGCCCAGATGAGTGGTTGGCGATAAGCCCATACCTGGATCAGGCGCTCGCAATGTCTGGCGACGAGCGTGCCGCGTGGCTGCGGTCGCTCGGCGAGCGGAGTCCTGCACTGGTCGCGCGGTTGACAGATCTCCTCGAGGAACATCAAGTGCTGTCACAAGAAGGTTTCCTGGAGAAGCGAGGGTTCGGGTTGCCGAACTCCGCTGGCCTCGTGGGCCAGACGCTTGGGCCATACACTCTGATCTCCCAAATCGGGCAGGGTGGAATGGGAAGCGTGTGGCTGGCGGAGCGCAACGACGGACGTTTTGAGCGAAGAGTGGCGGTGAAATTCATCCACATCGCACTGATGGGGAAAGGCGGTGAAGGGCGTTTCAAGCGCGAGGGCAGTATTCTCGGACGGCTCTCGCATCCGCACATTGCGGAACTCGTCGATGCTGGATTATCGGCCGCGGGGCAACCGTATCTCGTTCTGGAATATGTCGAGGGTGACAGCATTGATCGCTACTGCGACCGGCGGAATCTGGATGTGGAAGCGCGAATCCGCCTCTTCCTTGAAGTGCTCGGAGCGGTGGCACACGCTCACGCAAACCTGATCGTACACCGCGACCTCAAGCCCTCAAACGTTCTAGTCAGCAAAGAAGGGCAGGCGAAACTGCTCGATTTCGGAATCGCCAAACTGCTCGAGGGCGAAGCGGAAGATGGTACGGCGACTCTGCTCACGGTCGAAGGCGGCCGCGCGATGACGCCCGAGTACGCGGCGCCTGAGCAAGTGACTGGAGCACCCGTCACGACTGCCACCGACGTCTATGCCCTCGGGGTGCTGCTGTATGTATTGCTGACCGGACAGCACCCCGCTGGAACCGCACACTCTCCAGCCGATTTGGTGAAGGCAATTGTAGATACCGAGCCGAAACGCCCATCCGATGTTGTAACCACAGCGAGGGACACCGGCGAAGAGATTACTACCAACGCCGCCAGGCGCACCACAACTCCCGAGAAACTTGGACGGCTGCTGCGTGGAGACCTCGATACAATCCTGGCTAAGGCGCTGAAGAAGAACCCGCGCGAACGCTATGCCTCGGTCACGGCGCTGGCCGACGATTTGCAACGCTACTTGCGGCATGAGCCGATCACCGCCAGGCCCGATACGCTGACCTATCGTGCGGGAAAGTTCATCCGCCGAAACCGAGCCGTAGTCGCACTGGCGACGCTCACCGTACTCGCCATTTGCGCGGGGCTTGTGGGGACATGGGTACAGGCCCGAACCGCGCGAAGCCAGAGAGATTTTGCTTTCCAGCAACTCAAAAGGAGCCAGGAACATGACGAGCTCTTGAATTACCTTCTTTACGACGCTGCGCCCAACAAAGCATTCTCGGTTAGCGATCTACTCGCGCAGGCCGCGCAAGTGACCGAAAAACACCACTCTACGGACCCTTTGCGCCGCGCCGATCTTCTGATATGGATTGGAGAAAGCTACTCGTCCGAGGACCAGGTCGCCCAGGGGCGGGTTCTTGTCGAGAAGGCGTATCAGGTATCTCGTGGCCTCTCCGATCACTCGGTTCGCGCGCGCGCATCATGCGCCCTTGCCGACTGCCTCTCGCAAGACGAAGACCTGGTGCGCGCCGAGGCCCTTGTCCAGGAGGGGCTCCGCGAGCTGCCTGATGATCCACGGTATGCCCTCGATCGCGTGGCTTGCCTCCGGATTGGAAGCGATGTTGCTCGCCAATCTGGACACGCAAAGGACGGTGTGGCGCGCATGCAAGCGGCGCGACGCATCGTGGAGCAATCACCGGTCGCGACCGAGCTTCTGAAGATGAGCACCGCCCTGGATTTGGCAAGCGCCTATAGTGACGCCGGGCAAAACATCGCAGCCTTGTCAGAGTTCGCACAGGCGAATTCTCTCTTGTCCTCGTTGGGATGGGAAGAGACGGACACCAGCGTCCACCTGCTCAATAACTGGGCCTTGGAACTGGATCAGATCGGTCGCACGCTCGAGGCCGAACAAATTGAACGACGGGCCCTCGATCTCACCAATGATGGCAACTCCGTCGAAGTGTCGACCTCGATGATCCTGAACAACTATGCCAAGATGCTCCGCAAACTGAATCGCCTGGATGAAGCTGCCGGCTATGCACAGCGCTCTTACGACAAAGCGCAAAGCGAGCACAACCAGCTGGTGACTGGTCAATCGCTGCTGGAACGAGCGCGCATTGCGATCAGTCAACGCAAGTTCGCGCAAGCCTCCGAGCTGCTTTCCGAACTCGAACCGCAGATGCGCAAGCATCTTCCTCCGGCGCACTACGCATTTGCCAGTCTGGCAGCAGACCGTTCGAAGATTGCTTTTGGAGAAGGCAATCTGCCGTTGGCGCTCCAGCTTGCAGATCAGTCGGTTGCTATCGGAGAAGCCGCGCTAAAGAGTGGAGGCCAAGGTGCGTTTGCGTTTCCTGGCTTCCTTCTGAATCGTTCGTCCATCGAACTCGCATCCGGAAGTTTGGAGCAGTCGGTTGCCGATGCGAACCGCGCTCTGGAGTTGCAAAAATCGAATACCCAGCCTAGTTCCTTCTCCAGCACCTTGGGTTATGCCTACCTGGCCCTTGCCCGAGCTCTGGATGCACAGGGCAAGCATGGCGAGGCGCAAGCGGCGGCCGGTTTGGCGGCCCAGAATCTTGAAAAATGTATCGGCGCCGGCCATCCCGATACTCGCAGCGCGATTGAGCTGGCTGCGCTCAATTCCAAGCACTAATATCCCCGTCCAAAGCCGCAAGCCATTATTTTTTCGGCTGGCGTGTCGTCTTTTCCCTTTCGTTCTCGATATCCCAAGTAGAGCCGATTTGAATCGGCCTTTGGCAGATCTCGGGACTTAGCCGGCGCTCGGGGGCCGCTACCCGTCTTCTTCGCTCAGGAAACCACAAGACGTCAAAAGGAGAAATCTACTATGCGCACCACTATCATTTTGGCCATTTGTCTGTTGATGATCACATGCACGCTGCCACTCGTGGCGCAAAACAGCGCTGTCACGGGAGGCATGGTTCCACGTCTCGTGAATTATTCAGGGAGAGTACTCGATGTGGACGGCAAGCCCCAGGTTGGAATCGCCGGGGTCACGTTCTCCATCTACAAAGATCAATACGAAGGTTCGCCGCTGTGGCTCGAAACGCAGAACGTGACTGCCAACAGCAAGGGGAACTATACAATCCAGCTCGGCGCGACCAGGCCGGAAGGCTTGCCGCTGGAATTGTTCAGCTCCGGCGAAGCGCGCTGGCTCGGCGTGCGTGTGAATGGAGGCGAGGAAGCCCCACGTGCTCTGTTGCTCAGCGTGCCCTACGCGCTGAAAGCTGCGGATGCGGAGACGATCGGTGGGTTGCCGCCCTCCGCCTTTGTGCTGGCCGCACCCGCCTCCAGCCTGGCAACTGCCTCGGTGCCAGCGGTAACGGCGCAGCCGCTGGCCACCGGTACCACGCCGGTGACCACTGCGGGCGGCACTTTAAACACGCTGGCAAAATTCGATGCCAATGCTGACATCACCAGTTCCGTCATTTTCGATAACGGGACCAGTGTTGGCGTCGGGAACACGGCGCCAGCGGCGAAACTTGACGTGAGCGGAACCAGCATCTTCCGCGGCCTGTTGACATTGCCTGCCGTCTCAGCCGCGACAGCTAGCACAGGGAAGAATTCTCAGCCTATCAACCTCACTGCTTCGACCTACAACAGCAGCGCGAAGAAAGCGGTGAATGAGACCTTCCGCTGGCAGGCCGAACCCGTCGGCAACGACAGCACGGCGCCGTCGGGCAAATTGAATCTGCTGTTCGGGTCAGGGTCGGCAACCCCCACCGAAACCGGGCTTTCGATCTCAAGCCAGGGACTAATCACATTCGCCGCGGGCCAGGCGTTTCCCTCGGGCTCGGGTTCGGTGACGAGCGTGGGATTGACGGCACCGTCCTCGGACTTTACGGTCACTGGATCTCCGGTGACAACCTCAGGAACGCTGAATTTCGCATGGAACGTCGCACCCACGAGTGCCGCGACCGCGAGCGCCATTGTGAAGCGCGATTCCACCGGGAGTTTCTCTGCGGGCTCGATCACGGCCAGCCTCGGAGTAACCGGTGCTTCCACTGCAGTGGGAGTCTACGGCGAGAGTACGGGCACAGTCAGTGGTGACAATGGAGTGCAGGGCGTCACTTTCGCAGGACCAGGCTCCGGCGTCGCGGGATTCAACAATTCGGGCGCGCCAGGCAGTATCGGCGTTTACGGACAAGGCGACACGGCAATCTATGCCTACGGGACGACGACCGGAGTCTATGGTCACGGCGCTTCTTACGGATTCGCCACCGACGGCAACGTGCAGCAGGCGCGCACGGCGGGCGGCTGGGTTAAGGCGATGGCGGTGGTGCAGGGGCTCAACGCGCCATACACCATCACGCGCTGCTTCAATTCGTATTTGACGGGTGCGGCGGCCACGACTCCTCCCTGTGGATTTAACCTTACCGAGGTCCAGCCTGGCCTGTTCAACATTGATTTCGGTTTCCAGATGAATGACCGGTTCATCATGGCGACGCTGATTAACTCATCCAGCGCATGCACACTCTATGCTGCTTATACCCCCGATGTGGAAACGTCCGGCCAGCTCCTCTGCGGCTTCGGAGGTAGCTATACGCCTTTCGTGGGCACCGTTGCGGTTTTCTGAGAAAGCCGAGGCCGCATCGAATCGGGCCACTCCGCCCCGGAATTCAATCCGGGGCGGATCACCTTCACGGCTTGCCTCTATGGCTGTGGTGAGTGATCGCTTTCCTCCGCCACCATGGCTCAATGCCAGTGTGGCACGAGCTGATTCCCGTGTTGTTCGCGATGCTGTCGAGCAACGATGCGCACGCCATTACGGTCGGGGTCTACCAGACTGGGACTTCGAACCAAATCCATTCTGCAACTTTTCCTGTTCTTGCACCCCGAGGATCTTCGACACGCCTACACCGACATCTATAACCAGGCGGAGATTTGCTATTACCAAAACGCAAATGGTCCCCCGCCTCCGCTCGCCTCGCAATGCCCGGCCAGCCTGGGCTATGCGCCGGCGGCGATGTCTGGCTTGGGGGACTACTCCAGCAAACAACACTTTCTGTATGGCGACGTTACCTGGAAGCCCTCATCGCGAGTCACCGCCAGCGTCGGATATGCTGGGACCTTCGTCGGAGGCAATACGCTCGCCATCGATCCGCTCCAGGTACCTGGGACGCTGGCCTTCAATTATCAGAAGCCCTATGCGCGGGCGATTTTCGATTTGGGTAAAGGCTTCAGTTGCCGAATGACATGGAATTACTACGGCTATAACGCCAAGGGCTGGCTTCCAACGCAATACCGGGACTGGCCGCAATTCCTACACAGGACTTCAACGGCAGCACAGCCGAATTCGCACTTCGGTACGCCTTTTGAATCGGCATACAGAGCGGGCCGTCCGCGATCGACCAGCGACTCTCTGACTTACTAAGCGTGGCGGCCGGCATCAGATCACCACCGGATTCCGACGAACCGGGACTTATCCGGCTCTTTTCGTTAAACCGACACAGCGCATGTGTTCCATGCCGAACATACTCGTGCTAGTCGGATGCAGTCGGAGTTGGAAAGCCCGATGTGTTGGAGCCGTTGAGAGTAGTCTGGGCGAACTGGCTGCCAGAGTACATCTGAACCGGGATGCGCATCGCACGAGTTGAGACCAAATCATTTTCGATGCGGTCGATAAGGTCGGAGAAAGTAGACTCGCGAGGGTAGAGCAGCGCAATCTTATTGCGCACTTGTTACTTCCTTGATCCGCGCAAGGTCGATTTCGCCAAATTTTTCTTCGTATATGGCCACGGTCGTCTGAAGGGCTTCTAGGAAGGCTTTGGCGTGAGCGGGAGCCATAACAACAGTACCGTGGTTCTTTACCATCAGCGCTCCTTCTGGCTTCTGGCCAACTATCTCTCCCAGCCTAATACGCACATCCCAAGCTGAAAGACCCATATCTGTATTGTTGACGTAAACAGAAAACGCAGTCTCGTTTCCAACCCATTCAATATTTGTCACAGGCGTTACCTGTGTAGTCGGTCTTTCGGAAGTCAATGTCGGCTGCGGCATAAGTATTTCCTCCATTTTCGGAATGCATGAATAAGTTTTCTACCGGAATATCGACAACTTCGCGGATGGGCGTTCGGGAAGTAGTCAAGAAATGAGTTGAAATGTTCGAATTTCCTGCGGTCGAACTTGAGACGATTCCGAAACTGGTACCGGCAGAGAAATCGAAGCTGGGCTGTATTGCATCTTTCGCTTGTGTAATGCCCTTCCCATAGCGCTTCTCCAGTCTTGGGTACTCATCGGCAAAACTGGGGATTGCGAGCCGTTTGCGACTAAATGAAGAAGTGAACTCGATCACCTCGCTAAATGGAACGAAGCTGACGATTAGACCCACGTTGAATATTGCAGCCAGCCTCTTCAGCGTATTTAGCGAGAAATTACCGTACCCAGGTCTCTCCATCACCGAAAACCGTGGCTGTCTCGTTTCCATCTTTTCTGCTACGTACTTCTGATTCCAACCACGATCGTCTCTCATCGCACGCAACTGCATCGGCAGGCCAATATCAATTTCTTCGGATATAAATGCTTCGCGGTAATTCGCATCCGTGAGCTTTTCTAGAAGAACTTCCTTAGACATGGTATCGCTCCGTGGGGGGAGGAGTTTTTACAAATTGTTTTCTGAGATTCTTGGCCGTTTTGATTGATTGTTGCTGGTTTTTCTTATCACTGCTTCCGAGCATCACAACGAAACATCTCCCGCTAAAGAACCCATAAATTCGATGCTCCACGTTCCCATCGTCAATTCGGATTTCTCCAGCCCCTCCTCCAACTGGCCTGTAATAAGGCATCGGCCACTTGGGCCCTATGAATTGCAAGCGGCGGAATGTGGCGTCCACCTTAGCCTGCAGCCGTTTATCTCTGTACAGCCAATCGACTAAGACGTTCCGTCTCGCCGTCTGGACCGCCCAGAATTCCCATACGGTTTTCATAATATCACAAAAATATTATATTTCAAGAGGTTTGCGCTTGACCTCCATTTATAACATATTTATTATATATCTGTCATGCATCGTTTGGGGAATGGAAAACCGAACGGAAGTTGTGGCCGCTTAGGTTAGAGGGTTCGTCAATCAATGCCACCTTGCCGAATGAACAAGCGTTGCCAAATACGCGGGGAAATAAAAATCTACTTCGAGGAGAAAAGGTAAAACAATGCTACATACTACAAAAATTTCACGCTACGTCCTGCCCCTCGTCCTGACTGTGATTCTCAGTCTCTCAGCCAGAGCGCAAGGCCCTGTCTACCATCCCGGCCAGACGATTCGAATCTCGGTGACGTTCGCCGGGCCAGACGCAACGCAAATAAACGCGGCAGGTATGAACCTGTCGATCCCCAAAACCATTCCGGCCCAACCTGGATTCAACCCACAACTGGCATGGGGCGAGTCGAAACCGACTGGGCCGAGTACGTTTGAGGTATCTCTTAAAATTCCGGATAACCAAGCCAGCGGCGACTACTCGCTAACCGAGATCAGTGCCACAATCGGTCAAAATCCATCAATCACATTGAACTACACCTTGCCGGATTTTCCGGAGCGAAAATTCAGAATAGACAACCCCAAAAGCATCACCAAGCCGACAATCAAAGATGTGAAGGAGTTGCCTTAGCACATTCCATATTCACGAATATGCCGTTTTTGCTTTCGGGATAGATTGTAAGAATGTACCCTTCGCGGAGGCTGGAAGAAACGAACTTCGCTATCTCAGCCTCCGTCATTTTCTTGCCGTTAGTTTCTAAGTAGCCAGCCCGCGATGCTGCGCAGGTAGGCGAAGACAATGGAGCGTCACCAGGGATCGCCGTAATTGTGTTTATCCGCGGCTTGTTCGGCTGTTGAGCTGATACCGTGAGCGCATACAACAGGAAGGAGGTGTGGAAAATAAATCTAGACATTGGACGCACCCCGATGGCACGATCTGAATTGAGGCACCAGACCTACGAAGTCCCGACTGGCATCGGGGCTTTTCTTATCTCTTGCGAGCTATCGCACGTTCCACAGCGTCAAGTTTTTTCTTCTGTTTTCGCTGGTTTTTCTTCATTCGGCGTTTGCGTGGCGACTTGTTCACACCGCAATTCTCTCACCAAACTAAATTTCGTCAAGTTCCAGACTGCACCACTACCCGCGTGGTAGTAGCTGAATTTCGATCCCTCTTCAAATCTAGAGTCGGTCTCAACCCTCCAACTCTGTCCCGTATGGCTGTGCCGCTCCCTCCTGCGGACACAATTCTGGACACAAAACAGGCTCTTTAGTGGGGTATCCGGTTTCCCAACGATAGAGGTAAAATTAAGGTGTGGTCGAAACAAACCCAATCGAATCAGCGAACCAACCTCTGAAACCCGCATCAACAGCGGGGTCTAGAAATCTGGCGGAGAGGGAGGGATTCGAACCCCCGATACCCTTTCGGGCATGCCGGTTTTCAAGACCGGAGCCATCAACCACTCGGCCACCTCTCCAGCCTCTATAGTTTTACTACATTTTTCCTTCAGCTCAGCGGGACGGGTCACGCAGTTCCGGATCACGGATTTCACTTCTTGTAAATCACGCCGCCCTTCATTACGAATTCCACGTTCTGTACGGCGCTGATGTCCTGCAGCGGATCGCCTTGCACGCCAACGATATCTGCCAGATAGCCTGATTCGAGCGCCCCAATATGTCCCTCCCACCCCAGCAGCTTGGCTCCGTTCAACAGGTCCGCCTGCAGCACTGCCAGCGGCGACATGCCGTGCATCACCATCAGGGCCAGTTCGCGGGCCTGCGTGCCGTGAGGAAATGGACCTACATCGGAACCTACCGCCATAGGAACCCCGGCGGCTGCTTGTTTCTTGAAGTCCTGCACCTTCAAGTCGAGCATCTGATGTTCTCTGGCAGCTTGCGCCGGCGTTGCCGCATGATCTGCGAAATACTCGAAAATGGTGAATGTCGGAACCGCGAAGATCTGTTTCTCGCGCATCAGCCGCATGGTCTCGTCGCTCAGCTGGTTGGCGTGGTCGATCGAGGCCACTCCCGCCTGCGCGGCATAGAGCGTGCCTGGTTCTCCGGTCGCGTGCACCGCGACTTTTCGGCCTAGCCGGGCCGCCTCATGCACGGCGACCTCAAGCTCCGCTTCCGTGTATTGATAAATCGTGTGGAACTTGCCGTCCACCACCGAGTCGGGCCCGCTTTCGTAAATCTTGATGAAGTCCGCGCCTTCCTTGAACTGGCGCCGCATCACCGCGACCAGTTCGTCCGCGTTATTGGCATAATCCGCATTCGGCAGAACGTGCTGCTCCGGGTTGTAGCCAATTGCGTCCTCGTGGCCGCCCATGATGTTCACGGCATTGCCGCTGATGCGCAGCCGCGGGCCCGGAATGAGTCCCTCGTTAATCGCGTTGCGGACCGCTGTGTCCGCAGAACCCGCGCCTTCGGTGCCCATGTCGCGCTCCGCGGTGAAGCCCGCCATCAGATCGTCGCGAGCCGCGAGCGTAGCTGCGATTGTGCGCTGCGGTACCGATTCTTGAACGGTCTGCAGATCCTCCGCGCCCGGGTGCAGAAAAAGATGGACGTGAGCGTCAATCAGGCCGGGCATCAGCGTGCGGTCACCCACATCGATCACCTCGGCTCCCGCAGGACGCTTCACCGCGGTTCCGACCTCGACGATACGATCCCCCTGCACCAGCACCTCGCCGGGCTTCACGATGCGCCCGTTCTTTACGTCCAGCAGCCGAGCCGCATGTAGCACGATCGCGTGCGCCGCGTCAGGCTGCGACTGACCACCAGCCCTCGAAATCAGACCGGATAGTGGCAGCAACGGAGCAAGGAACAAGATGCAACTCAGTTTCGTCATAAATTTGTCGGACGCGATGGTACCACCTTGAATCATGAGCATGCCAGGATGTCGCCCACTTCCCGTCGCCCAATCCCACGGGTGCGGTTCCGTAGTACACTTCTGGCCATGATGCCCCGACGCATTGTCTTCGCAACGTTGCTCGTTTCTGTTTTCGCCTGCGGTCTGCTTCCGGCGCAGGATACTTCTTCCAAACAAGCACGTGGAGTTCAGAAACAATCGTTCGGCACGCGGGAGGGGAGGCCCATCAACTTGTATACGCTCACTAATTCCCATGGCGTTGAAGTCCGTGCCATGAACTATGGCGGCATCATTCTTTCCATTCGCGTCCCCGACCGCAAAGGGCAGCTCGCCGATATTGTTCTTGGCCACGAAACACTCGAGGGATACATCCCGAACACTCCCTACTTGGGGGCCGTGGTCGGGCGCTACGCCAACCGCATCGCCAACGGAACTTTCACTCTCGATGGCAAGACCTACACTTTGCCCAAGAACGACGGCCCCAACACCCTGCACGGCGGCGTCACCAGAACCTTTGACAAAGTGGTTTGGGACGATGCTCCTCTCAAAGGCGGCAAGCCCGGCGTGACATTCACCTATCTCAGCAAAGACGGCGAGGAAGGCTTCCCCGGCAATCTTACGGCCAAGGTGACGTACACCTTGAATGACGACAACGAACTCGTGATCGACTACGAAGCCACGACCGATAAAGCGAGCCCCATCAACCTGAGCCAGCACAGCTATTTCAATCTTGAGGGCGAGGGCTCGGGCGACATTCTCAACACTATACTCATGCTCAACGCCGACCGCTTCACGCCAGTCGACAAGAATCTGATTCCCACTGGCGAGCTTCGTCCGGTGAAGGGCACGCCATTCGATTTCACGACTCCCACCAGGATCGGCGCGCGCATCGACGACAATAACGAGCAACTCGTGCTTGGCCACGGCTACGACCACAACTTCATCATCAACCGCAAAGGTGACGGACTGGAACTGGCCGCCCGCGCCTATGAGCCCACCAGCGGGCGAGTTCTTGAAGTGTTTACCACGCAGCCGGGAGTGCAGTTCTACACCGGCAATTTTCTGGACGGGACGGTCACTGGGAAACATGGCCACGTCTATAAGCGCCGCAACGCTTTTTGCCTGGAGACGCAGCATTACCCGGATTCGCCGAATCACCCGGATTTTCCCTCGACGATTTTGAAGCCGGGGCAGACGTTTCACGAGAAGACGGTTTTCAAGTTCTCGACGAAATAACAAAGTAACGCTGAACTTGGTTGATCAGAGCTCTTGGGAAGGGCATGACTTCAGTCGTGCCACTTCATCTCAGGAACGACACGGGCTTCAGCCCCTGTGGTCATCGGTGTCCGCTGTTACTCCCCGCGCAACTCCTCCACCAGCGCCTTCTCCACTTGTTTGCAATGTTGCGGAGTCAACTTCGCACCCTTCGACGTGAGATAGAACGCGTCAATCGCCATCTGGCCTTCGGTGTCGATCAAAGCAATCTCGATGTTGCATTCCTGATCGGAAAGGCACGACGCAATCCGGTGTAGAAGCCGCGGACGATCCTGGGCGATCACCTGCACCAGCGTACTCGACGAAGAACAGGCATCATCAAACTCAATTCTGGTTTCCACCTTCACTTTCGTCGCGATGCTCTTCTCCGAGCGTTGCCGGTCGCGCAACATGCGTTCGAGATCGGCCTCGCCCAGCAGAACTTCCGTGATACTGCGCTTGAAACGCGCCCACTCGGAAAGGTTCAGCTCCAGGGTGCGAAAGCGGTCAGTAAAGTGAATTGTGTCGACCACCGTTCCCGCCTGATTCGAAAACGCGTTGGCCTTGACGATGTTCATCCCCCAGGCCGCGAGCACTCCCGTTAGCGTCGCAAAAAGAAAGGGACGGTCGCGAGTGACCAGCGTCAAATCGTACCAATGACGGCCTCGCTTCAAATCAATTTGCACGGGATCGTCGGCAATCTGGTCGGCCATTTCCAGATGCCGCATCACTTCTTCCGCCGAATGCACGCGCAGGTAGCGCTGCGGAAAGCCTTCCACGAAACTTCTGAACTTGTTGCTGGTTACAGAAGCCAGCGAACGGAAGCGCGCGAATTTGTCGTCGTGCACATCGGCGTGTACCCGCTGGTCGGCACTGCGGTTCAAGTAATTCGCGGCGGAAATGTAGAGTTGCCAAACATTCTCCGCCTTCCACGGAGTCAGCGCTTCGGGATTCACCGCCTTGATGTCGGCATAGGTCATCAGGCACAACATTTTGAGGCGCTCCGGCGTTCCCACTTTTTCCGCAAACGCCGCCACAGTTTCCGGATTGAAAATATCCCGCCGCAGAGCCCCTGAAAGCTCCAGATGATTGCCAATCAGGAACAGCACGGTCGCCCGCTCGCTCGGGTCTGCGTCAAGACGGTCCAGGCAACGTCCCGCGATGTCGAGACTGGCCTCCACATGATTGACTCCGGGCACGCCTTTCCCGGTATCATGCAAAAGCAGAGCGAGATAAAGCAATTCCGGATCTTCCAGTTCACCCAGCAGTTCGGCATAACGCTTGTCCCACTCGGACTGCGACTCCCGCACTCGGTGCAGGCTTTCGATCGCCAGGAATGAATGTTCATCAACGGTGAAGCGATGATAATAATCGCGCACCACCAGCGAATCGATGGCCTTCAATTCTGGCAAGAGCAGAGTCAGCAGGCGCAACGAGTGCATCGATCGCAACGCGTCGGCTGCGTGCGGCTGTAGCAAAGTTTCCTGCAAGTAGAGCCAGAGTTCAGCGCCACGCGGCGGATGCGACGCCAGCGCCGGCAGTGCCTGTTCGATTCGGTATTCCGTAGTCGTGCTCAACTTCAGGCCATGGTGGGCCATGAAGTGAAAAAGCCGCAGCAAAATTTCCGGATCCTGCATCGCGGACGGTTGCTGCAGAAAAATCAGCCCGTCGACCACAGAAAAATCGGGAGTCGAAAGCCGCGACCGCCAGCTCTGAAATTGACGATAAAGCGAAGACCACGCCTCCGGGATTTCCTCGAGCAACTGCTCCACGGTGCGCTGCACGGCGCGGGCGTGACTGAAATAAATCCGCATCCAGTCCGCGGCTGTCAGCTCGGAGGAATCCGTGACGCCGATCCTCCGTGCGGCCGCTTCGTCCTGCGCCTCCCAGCTGAGCGCGTTGTCGTCGCGCCCGTGGCGAAAATGCAGAAAGCAGCGCGCCGACATAAGAAACTCCAGCGCCGCATCCAGTTGCCGGCGCACCGGCGCACGCAGCGAACTGGCATCGGGCCAGTCATGAAGCTTGTCCATGGCCGAAATCAGCGCCAGCCAGCAGGCCACGTTGTAATCGCGAAGACCGCCCGGAGTCTCCTTCAGATTCGGTTCGAGGTGGTAAACCGTCTGCCCGAACTTGCCATGCCGCTCGCGCGTGACTTCCGCCAGTCCCTGCAGAAGCGGCCCCGCCTCCCGCTCCACCAGCTTTGGAATCACCTTGTCGTGAAGTCGCGCGAAAAGATCGCGGTCGCCCGCGAGATAGCGGCAATCGAGCAGCGAAACAGTGAACTCGGTGTTGTTGGGATCGTAGCGCTCGCACTCGGCCAAGGTGCGCGTCGCCGGGCTCAACTTTAGGCGGAGATCCCAAAGCTCCTGCGAGAAACGCCGCACAGGATCTTTGAAGGCCTGCTCGTTGCTGCGATCAGCGAACAGAAAAAGCAGGTCGATATCAGAATAAGGGAACAGCCATCCCCGCCCGAATCCTCCCGTCGCGACCAGAGCAAAGTTCCGCGGCTTGTCCGCCTCGGGAGAAATCAAATCCAGCCAAAGTCGCTGCAGGATGCCTTCGATGAGTTCGGTGCGCTGCGCCACGGCAGTGCGGCCGTCGCCGCTGGCGGCGAAGTCCCGCTGAATCCGCGCCGATTCCTCATTGAGTGAACCGCGCAACTCGCTGATTAATGAGGACGCTGCCGTCATGAAAGTGAACTCGTACTCCCCGTGCGCTGGCCACATGTGGGGAGGGCTGCCGTCACAGCTGCCGTTCAGATGCTTTCCGCTTGCGTCCCGTGGGGCCTCGTCTTCGCCTTACTAGTCCTAGTCCTGCAAGCCTTAAGATTCTTACAACGCACCTTCGCCGCGCTCGTCGTTGCGAATGCGAATCGCTTCATCCACGCGGGTCAGAAAAATCTTGCCATCGCCGATTTTTCCCGTGCGCGCCGCTCCCAGAATAGCCTGCACGGCCTTTTCTACGATTGCATCGGCCAGCACCATCTCCAGTTTTGTTTTCGGAATCAGGTCCACGCTGTATTCGCGTCCACGGTAGACCTCGGTGTGTCCCTTCTGCCGCCCGTGACCTCGAACCTCAAGCACCGTCATGCCTTCGACGCCAACTTCGTGGAGCGCGGTTTTCACTGCGTCCAATTTAGAATTCTGAATAATCGCCTCGACCTTAGTCATGTTTTGTTTTGTGAGTCCTGTTCTGCGTCCTTAACGCCATCGCCGCGCCAGGTCACCGCGAATTCCTGCCAGCAGATTTCACGCCAGCTTCTCCCCATAGTATTCCTCTTCTGCTTTTGGAGAGAGATCACAGCCCGGCTCCGGCCCTGGACGCGCTCACTCTATCGTCCGCAGCGCGTTCCCGGAAATTCAATCTATTTATCGGCCCTATCAGGTTTTGTTATTGAAACGGGAGGCAAGCCGGCAGGCGGCGCCGCGAGGAGGGCATTGTGAGACGGGCGCGCTTCTTAGAGCCGCGGCGCCCACATCCCTCAAGAAGAAAAAATGAAGACGATTACTTCGGCTGAACACTCAACCCCTGCGGCGGCGCGGGTACTGGCGGAGGAGGCGCAGGCGGTTTGGCAAATTTCGCGTCGTCCACTGGAACATTCTGCTTCAATTCCGTTATCTGGATCGTAAACCGCCCGTTCGGCCTCGCCAGCGTCCAGCGGAACGGAACCTTCACGCCGTCGGCCTCGCGGTAATCAGCATAGTCAATCTGCGTGGGAATACGCCCCAGCGGAGTTTCGCCGAAACGCACCAGCCGTACCAGCAATCCAGATTGCTGGTCAAAATAAAGCTGCAGTGGCGGCTTGTCCTCACGCTGTCCGACCACTTCGTAAACGTCATGATCGCCAATTTTTTCTGTTCCCTGCGTGCTCAGTTTGCTGAACATTCGCTTCAAGTGCGTCGCCAGGTGAAGATCGGCATCAATCGCGGCTCCATAAAGGTCGCCCCCATGCATCTCGCGCATCGGGCGGCCGACCGTTCCCAGCCAGCCTTCCTGTCCGTTGAACGCGGTGACGCTATCTCCCTCTGGCATATGCGTGAACGAAATGCGTTTTTCCGGATCCTTGGAATACAGATCGATGGGGAACGATTTATCGCCAACCTCGATGGTTCCCCTTGCCACGCGGCTTGTGATCTTATCGACGGCAGCCGCGCCCCCCAGCGCCTGCACATATTTGTCGAGCAGCTGATCCGCAGAGGGCCCGGTTGTTTTCTTTGACTCCCCTGCTTCGCTGTCCTCTGCCGCCGCCGGAGCCGCTTTCGCCTCCAACTTCGGCTCTTCGCCCATGATCGCGGGCGTGCCCATCGGCTCCGGGCTGCCGCGGTGGCACGAGTAGCACGTCACCTCACGGTGTCCATCGAAATTATCTTTGTTGATGGCGAACATCATCTCCATCATTTTCCGTGCAGTTTGTTTGTTCTTCTTGTCGTCCTTATCAAATTCCAGCCTTCCCCCCGCGCCCTGCACGTGGCAGAACTCGCACTCCACCCCTAGCGAGATCGTGATGAACTGCATCGCCGGAAACACCTGGTCGGCGGGAACTCCTTTCAATACCTTGATGTTCTTGAACTGTTCCTCGGCCAGCTTCGGCCCTGCTGGAGTCGCGCTCTGCGCGGGTGTTCCGGACGCAGGTGCGCCGGACTGCGCCCTCAGGCCGCCGCCTGCGATTCCACAAGTCACGATGCATGCCGCCGCTGCCAGAAATAAATTTCGTTTCCCGTTCATCTTAAAATCGCCTCGGTTGGAACCCTGCAAGTGTAACAAACGTCTTCGGCTCGAATGCAAGTTGGTTTGCTGTGGGTGGTGGCTCGATTTGAATTTCTTCGCGTACTTTGCGGCCCTTCTTCGCGCACTTTGCGGTTAAAGTCTTTTGATTCCACAGAACAAGACCCTCTAACCGCAAAGCTCCCAAGGAAAAGCCGCAAAGCCGTTTATCGCTGCTCCGTCTTCGCATGCCCCACGCCGTGCCGCATAAAATACTGCCACTT
>Ga0302324_100002254_pt1 | contig 45167 bp, 41 predicted proteins | sample Palsa_T0_1_FD_201949 | JGI IMG/M metagenome (GOLD analysis project Ga0302324, IMG submission 201949) | Peat permafrost microbial communities from Stordalen Mire near Abisko, Sweden - Palsa_T0_1 | ecosystem: Environmental > Terrestrial > Soil > Palsa > Peat permafrost | place: Sweden: Abisko... | reverse complement strand
GATTCGGCGATCGGCTCATCGGGGGATCGGACGCGGCACCGGGATCAAAAGATGACCGGATTGGCCCGAATCATCCGATCGATCGATGCCGTCAGATGGTGTCGTCCTTGCCCGTGCGCATCCGCACATAAACCAGCGCGAAGCGCGATCCCTGGCCGTTGGGCTTGACGGAAACGATGTGCTGGTTGCCCTCGGTTCCTACCTTCAACTCCACCCCATCTCCGCCGTCGCCATTGCCGCAAGAGACCGGCTTTGATATTTCATCCTTGCCGTCGTAATTCACGTGTCCACCGTTCCAGCCGCCGTGGCACTGGATCGGCTTACCATACTTCGGCAGCTGTTTGTCGTAAAAGGCAATGATCTTATCGGGAGCGTCATCGGAGAGGAACTCCGCCGCCACCACCTTTAGGGAGAATCCCGGTATCGAAAGGTTCACATTGGCGCTCTTCTTGTCGTCGTGGTCCTCTTTCGGGGCGGGCTTGGCACCGGGATAGAGCGTCAGCCCGGCGTCGCGGATGTCGGCTTGCTCGCTGACGTGCAAATCTCCCATGGGGGACTTGATGTCAACTTGCTTCTCGCCGTCCTTGCCTTGGTCGTTCGCATGGATGCTGCATGCAGGAAGCACGCAGAGGGCCGCGAGCAGCGCGCCCACGGACAGTTTTGCGATCACATTGCGGTTGAACACTTTACGGCTCGACGTTTGAACGCTGAACAGTCTAACGCTGAACATGGGAGGAACCTCCTGAGCTCGGTTGAATTGAAGCGCGCCGGGCGGGGCGTTCCATCCCCTCGCCTCGGGATGCTATGCCCGGAATCGTAATCGGCAGATGACCGCCAATCGGGATCTCCCCGAAGAGCGCCTTGACGGCCGCTGTTTCCGACACGGTTGCATTCGAGAACGCGCACACATAATTCTGGATCGCGGGGAAATCCCGCACCACATAGGGATTGCCCATGGCGAGTACAACGGTGCGACTGGCGGCGCGATCGAGGACTGCGTTGAGTAAAGATCCGATCGCGTCGTCCATGGCAACAGTGTTCATCAAACCTCCGTCGGCAGCGCGAATGGCCTTCCCCGCAGTCGGAATCACATACACCGCGGCGATCACGTGTTCAGAGGCCTCCACCGCTTCGACTACCGGCGCCTTCATACCGGCAGCCGAGCGCGGATCGACGTCGATCACGCGCGCATCCGGCACTCGAGCCAGAATCTGGCGTTCGAGCATAAGTCCCGAGTCGGTGCGCAGATCTTCAGAGAAAATCACCACCACGAGACGGTTGCTCACCTCTGTCAGGGATTGATACGGAAGTGCGGCCCGCGTAGTTCCAAATGTAGTTCCAATAGAAGTTCCGCGAGAGGTTCGAAGAGCCTGCAGCGGGATCACTTTTCCGTTGTCGCGGACAAGCGTAATGGCTTCATCGGCGATGCGCTGGCCGGTGGCCACATTGTCCGGCTTCGCAACCTCGTCGGAGAGTCGACCGAGGTCCGCCAGGCGCGCCTTGTTCAACCCGAGAGAAGCCTTTATTTCCAGGATCTTACGGACGGATTGATCGAGCCGCTGGTGGCTGATTTCGCCGCTCTCGGCCGCTTGCAGCATGGAGCGGTAGCTCGCGTCGAGATCGGCCGGCATGATCAGAACGTCGTTCCCGGCCTCGAAGGATTCGACCGCTGCCCGGCCGATGTCCGCCGCGTACAGGCGCGTCAACCCCGCCATGTCGAGCGCATCGGTCACCACGATCCCCTTGAATCCCATTTCTTCTTTGAGCAGCCCTTCTACAATCGCCCTGGAGGTCGTGGCCACGCGGTCGGGATCGGAATCGAGACCGGGGACGGTGACATGGGCCACCATCACGGCATCCACGCCCGCTTCGATGGCGCGTCGGAAAGGCGGCAGTTCAACCGCGTCAAGGCGCGCCCGGTCGCCGGTGACTTGAGCGAGGCCGAGATGAGAGTCGGTAGCGGTGTCGCCGTGTCCGGGAAAGTGTTTGGCGGTGACCAGCATCCCGCCCTCGTGAGCACCCTGAATATATGCCGCCACGAAATCGCCCACCTGCTTCGGGTCCTCTCCGAACGAGCGCGTGTTAATGATGGGATTCGCGGGATTCGAATTCACGTCGGCATCGGGAAAGAAATTCCAATGCACTCCGATCGCCCTTGCCTCCAAGGCGCTGATGCGTCCAAAAGCTTGGGCATTTTCCGTTTTGCCGGTAGCCGCAAAGGCCATCGCATGGGGAAAAACGGTCGTCCCATTCAGTCGCATGGAGACACCGCGTTCGAAATCCGCCGCAACAATGAGGGGCAACTTGGATGATCTCTGCAGCCGATTGAGCAACTCGGCAGCAACATAGGGCTGGCTCTTCAGCAGCACGGAGCCATCCACCGGCACGCTCATCACCACGGTTCCAATGTGATACTTCCCGACATTGTCGCGCAACTGAATCCAGACCGGGTCAGCGTCATTCAGGAATTGCGCATTCACCCTGATCCCGAAGAGTTGGCCGACTTTTTCTTCGGGCGACATCTTGCGCAACGTCTTGTCAACCCACTTCTGGCCCGCTTTGTCGATATGGATCGAACCGGGCCGCTGAAAGCGTTCGCTGCTCTTGTCTCTGGCAAAGCAGGACAACGCGGCGAACAGAAGCACGATCTGCGTCAGATTTCGGAGCATTCCATTGACGATAGCAAAAGTTGAGCAATCGCTCACTAACTCTCTCAGACTTCCCGTTCGACCGCTGCCATGGCTTCCGCCTGGATGACCGGGGCATCCCCAAACCCGGCGAGCCAATGCACATCCGGCTCTCGGCGGAACCATGTCATCTGACGCTTGGCATAGTTGCGATGCGCCTGTTGCGCGGCCGCCAGCGCCGTCCGCCGATCCACTTCCCCCCGCAAAAACTGCATCGCTTGCCTGTATCCGAGCGAAGCCAGAGGGCGCGCCTGCTCGCTATATTTCGCGAGAAGCCTTTCTGTCTCCGCGATCAGTCCTTGCTCAAACATCGTCACGGCTCGCTGGTTGACACGGGCATAAAGAGCTTCGCGCTCAGGATTGAGTCCCAGACGCAGAATGCGAAAGCCCTGCAGCGGTTCGCGTCCCTGCTGCCAGAGTTCAGTCATAGTCCAGTGAGAGATTCGGCGAGAGGGACGATGGGACCGGCGTGACATCAGACACACTTCGATCGCCCGGATCACCTTAGAAACGTCATTCGAGTGAATGCGGTTCGCTGCCGAAGCGTCGAGCCGCCGCAGAATGCGATGCAGATGCTCGGTCCCATGCTTCTCAGCACGCCCGCGCAGTTTGTCGCGCAGTTCTTCGGAACGCTCGGGGCCCGAAAAAAGCCCTTCGAGCAAAGCGCGGAGGTAGAGTCCGGTGCCTCCGCTGACGATCGGTAAAGGGCGGCTCTGCCCGCACTCGCGCAGGGCGATCTCGCGCAGAACCAGCCGCGCCTGCCGAGCATATTCTCCCGCGCTGATGTCGGCGAGCGGATCGACACAGTCAAGCATATGATGCGGAACCTCCGCGCGCTCGGCCGCACTCGGCTTGGCCGTACCGATCTCAAAGTCGCGGTACATCGCAACCGAGTCGCAGTTGACGATTTCACCGCGAAAGCGCCGGGCAATCGCTAGCGCCAGAGCCGTCTTCCCGCTCGCCGTGGGACCAAGCACGACTACGACCAGCGGCTCACGACCCGACTTCTTCATCCCCGGCAACGTCAGCGCGCGCCCCAAGGGATGTCTCGCCGGTAGCGTATTAGCGTGAAAATAGGCAGAAGAACCCCCATGAAAAGCAAATTCGTGGCGTCGGCCGCGTAGATGGAATGACGGTGCTGACGCTTGTTGGCCTGATGCTCGTTGTCAGCGAACGGCTGGAAGGGAGCGGGGGCGTTCACGGCGCTATTGTAGCCTTTTCGTTTGTGAATCATCGCTTTCGTTGGTTAGTCGCTGGTGGGCGGCAAACGTGGTTCACAAACATTTGTCGCAAACGAACTTGACGACGATCAAGTAACAACCAATGACCAAGGACCAACGATCAATGACCAATGACCAATGACCAATGATCAACGACTGCCTCGCGGTAAACTAAGGGGCGCGCCGTCATGCCGATGCCTCCCTCCAACCGCGAAGCCGGGCTTCTGCGCTTTGGCGTTTTTGAAGTCGACCTGGCCGCCGGAGAGTTGCGCAAGAACGGTGCTCGCGTCCGGCTTCAGGAACAGCCCTTTCAAGTACTCACTGCGCTCCTGCAAAATGCGGGACAGGTCGTCACCCGCGACCACCTGCGCGAAAAAATCTGGCCCGCCGACACCTTCGTCGATTTCGATCACAGCTTGAATACAGCGGTAAACAAGATTCGCGAGTCACTGGGCGACTCCGCTTCAAGCCCGCGCTTCGTCGAAACCCTGGCCCGCCGCGGATACCGCTTCATCGCCTCGGTCGACAGCGTCGCAGCGCCGGCCGCGATTTCCTCGCCGAGAGCGAAGGACGGTGATATTCGAACAGCGCTGGCGCCCGAGATTGCGCTGCACCCCGATCTGCACGTGCCCGTTCCGCGTCGCGGACCAGTGCGCGCGCTCTTCGCGGTAATTCAAGTGATGTATCTCGCCTTCTACGTGAGCGGCCTCGCTCACCTGCACGACGCAGACCGGGTCGTCAGCAGCTTTCTCCCCGGCTGGAGAGCTCTACTCATCGTGGGCGTGATACTGGTGACCGGATCGGTCGGAATCCCACTGCGGTTCTACCTGCTGTCCGCAATCGCCTTCGATTTCCGCAAACTGGCCGGAACCTTCGGCCGGCTCTTCCCGTTCGTCCTGGTGCTCGATCAGCTCTGGGCCCTCTCGCCGTTCCTGCTACTGCCGCAGATCGGCGTCGGGCTGGCATTCGCCGCGACTGCCGCGTTGCTGTACGTCCCCTTCTCGGAGAGAACTCTGGTCCGCATGGCCTATCGCCTGGGCTGAGGCAAGCGGCGGGCGCCAGGAGCAAAAAGGTTAGCCGTGTGTGGGGTCGACTTGCTTTCCGCTGAGGGGTTGCGCGGAACCTTATCCTCGAAACGGCGAGGCGGAAATAGATGGTTCATTTCCGCCTCGAAATCAGCCCTCCACCGGTCTAGCCGCCGCCGTTGATGCCCGGCGCCCCGCAATCCATCGCCGACACGCTGAAGAGGTAGGCGGCGATCCCCAGACGTTGCGCAATTCTTCGAGCGATACTGCTTTCGCCGATGAACCCGAGATAGCGAAACGGCATTTCGACGACGGTTGCGTCCGCCGTCTGAAGGTCAGTCAAATTCCCGGCTAGCAGCGCGGTAATGCGTCCCACCGGCGACACCGAACTTGCGTGTGTGGTGCTTCCGTGCGGAACCTGCGGGTCTTTGCCGTGGCAATTGCTCGCGTTCTCAGGGAAATCAACATACAACGTCAGCCCCACCAACTGCACCAGATCGTGAAAGGCTTGCCGCGAATGGGTATTGCAGACGTCGTCGCCCTCGGTTGGCTCAATCACGAAACGAATTGTCGGAGTATCTACCTGTAGCAGCAGCGGATTGAAGGTTCCGGTATCTGGAGTACCGGCTAAAGAAAATCCGTTTAGAGTACCGACGCTATAGCGCAGCGAGAGCGCGGTTGCGTAATCCATTTCTGTGGACACATCGGGAGGATAGGTAGAGCCTGCGCGGCTGCGGTGACGATGCGCAGGGAGATACGCTTCTGGCCTGGGAAGACGAATGGCGTACCGGACGCCCTTGCTATCCAGCACATGTTGCGCATTCTGGGGAGCAATCTTAGCCCGAAGAATGTCAGGATCGGAAGTTCCGGCTCCCGGCCCCACGTGACCGGGGAAGGACAAGTCGTAAATTCCCGCAGTCAACGGCGAATGGTTCGAGGCTGTCACATAGAGATCACGGTGATGCGTGGTTTTCGGAGCAAGCAGCAGGACGCTGTTAGCGTCTTTGGGATCGGGAGCGATGGCCCACGGGCCCTCGAAAATCACGTAGACGTCTTTGGTCGGGGCTGCCTTCGCTTCAGGCGCAGGGGCGGGGGCAGGCGGCTGGGACTGACTGCACGCAATGAGGAAAAGAGACGCCAAAATAGTGCTGGTGAGCCCCACTGGCGCGAAGGTTAGGTAGCGGCAGATTTTCATGGTTTCTCCTGTCAAGCGGATTAAGGTATTCCGTATGCTGCAAATGCCGACCAGTAGTAAGGATGAGACGTGCGCGGGCTCGACAACATTGTCTCCGATGCCCAGCGGGTCGCGACGGAGACAGCCTGGCCGGAAAGCACCGAGCGATAAAAATAAGCCACAAATGCATTGGCCTGGACAGAGTCCACAGCCCAGCGGCTGGCGACCACGTGGGGTACGCCAGAGATCTGGAGAGCTTCGGCCACGCTGTCGAATCCCCGCGATCCTCCTTCTCCGGAGTCGGTGCTGCACGCCGCCAGGACGGCCAATTGCATATTCTGCAGATTCAGTTTCCGCACAACGTCCGCGTCCAGAAGAACAGGGGCGCCGGTCCGCGCGTCCGTTCCCTCCAGCATCAATCCGTCGTGATTAGGGGTGGCGATGGCGTGACCTGCAAAATGAAAAACTGCTGCTGCCGGTATCGCGCTCTGAACCGCACCGAGGGTTGCTTCCCTGCCCTTGAGAACGAGCGGATGATGAAAGCCACTGGCGACCGTGTCCGCGCCAGATGGAACATTAGGGTCGGGAAACACACCTGCATCCGGCCAAGAAGCGCCGCTGCCGACAATCAGAGCGGGCGAGTGGGGCGAAATTGCAGTCTCGGGATGCAGGCGCGCTTCCGCGTGGGGCCCAGGCGAATGGACGATCGGCCCGCGCTCGATCAGGTAGTGTCCGTTTGCGTCCACGAATGCTTCGAAGGGTAGGCGAGCCAGAAACCCTTCCGCTTCGATCACCAAAATACGCTTCGGGTCCAGACTGTGCTCAGCCGGAGCGATGAGCAGGGAATATAAAGCCTGACCGCTCTGGCGCAGCGCGCTTCGCTCTGAACCGGGATCGGAACACTGGGCATAAAAACTGGCTGCCAGGTTTTGAAGTTCCTGAGGCGATTGAGGAATCCACTTCCCTGTTACGCCGCGGTTGTCATAGGCCCAAATCGCTAGGCCATCTGGTAGCAATCCGAAAGCCAGTACTGTCTGGTGGGAGAGAAGAGGAAGTCGAGCCGGCAGCAGGGATGGGTCGGGCAGCGCTCGCGAGGTAGCAGAAACGAGCGTATCGACGCGCTGCGGCGCGCCCATGTACCACTCAAATATGTCAAGCGACTCCTGTTCGCGCCCCTGAACCAGTTCGGCTTCGGCGAGTCCCAGATAGATGGGCGCCACGTCCCGGCTCCAACTCATTCTGCTCACATCAGACGTCAAGGACGCCAGGTTTTGCTCGGCCAAGCGCAGCGCCGGACGGAAAGCCTTCTCGGCCTCCGCTTCATGGTGACTGCGAAGCTGCACCTCGCCCAAGGTCGAATAAAAAATCTGCGCTAGATAGTTGTTGGTAAGCGCACGAACCTGGTCTTGTATCTCGGTCAGGCGCGCGATGGCGTCGTCGGGTCGACCCTGACGGGCTTCCAGACGAGCGATCTGGATTCCGACCTCAAGAGCAACGTCGCGACTTGCCTCGGTACGCGGGGCGGCCGCAAAAAGCCAGGCAGCCTCGGCATATTGCTGCTCGGCGAGTTGAGGCTGGCTGGCGGCCGTCGCCGCATCTGCCATGAATCTATGAGCCATGGCGCGCCATAACAACCTGTTGTCAGGGTCAATCAATGCCACGGCTTCGCGCAAGATTGCGAGCTGCAGATTTGGCTGGCCCGCAGCGTCGGCTGCCAATGCCACATTGCTGTATAGGTTGAAGCCTGGCATGCGAGGGAGTTGCTCTGACCAGTAGCGTTTCAGCCCGGCGCAGGCAATCTTCCAGCCGTCCACAGGGTTACCGGTCAGGAACTCACCGTTCGCAACAAATCCCTCGGCCCGCAAATAAAGGGCGTCGTAACGAGCCCGCTGCGCCCAGTCCAGAGCGTGACGCCCGGCTTTTTCGCTCCTGCCAAGATCGCCCATCAGTGCTGAGCAGACGTTCTCTTCCAATCCAAGTTGAATCTGCACCCATGGGTACGCATAACGCTCGGACTCCGCTGCCGCAGCTACCGCCCGGCGCCGGCAGTCTTCGCTGTGGCGCAACATCTGATCTGCGTAAGTGTGCTCGAACTGCGCGCGCAACGCTCCCGCCGTGTTGCCCGAAGCACGAAATAATCTTTCGGCAAACTCAGCCCGTTCGCGAGCGATGTCATACTCGCCCCCGTAATTCGCTTGGACGGCGGGGGCGAGCGCGTTGACCGCTAGCCGAAATTGCGGAGCCGAGGAACCGCCGAGAAGATCGGTGAGCCAGCGGTCATGGTGTTGCTGGCTAGTCAGCTTGGCTAAAAAAAAAAGCGCCTGCGATGCGTGTGGATCCGCATTCTTTCCCGCTTCAGGAAACGCCAGGGGCAACCAGGAGCGGACGGCTTCGTGCAAGTATTCCTCGATACGCTGGTCGACTTCTGAAGGGGGCACTGCGCCGCCGGCCAGGGCGGCTAGTTGTGCCGGAGACAGCAGTGGCGTCGCCTTGCTCTCGTGCTCTTTCAACCTTTCCCGCAGCGCGTTGGACCGATGGCGGACGTCGTCTGCCCACTGCGAGTTCGGATCCACGCGCAGGTAGTGATCCCAGTCATCGAGCGCCTGCTGGTAGAGGAACAGATGTTCGGCGACAATGCCGCGATTGAAAAGCGCAGTCGGATCGTCGGGCTGGAGCTTCAAGGCATCGCTCAGGTATTCGTAAGCGGCGCCGAAATCGTCTTTCCGGTCCTCCTGCTGGGCACGCTGTGAATAAGCGGTAGCAAGATCCGTCAGCAGCGCCGGCGAACGCGGATCGAGCTCCCGGGCGCGGCGCAAACTCTCAATCGCCACGTCGTAGTTGCCTTCCAGCACGTCCGCTTGCGCCTTCACCTGGAGCCAAGAAGGATCGGAGGGGTGGAACTTCAGTTGGCTGGCGATCAACGATTCCGCTTTCAACAGCGCCGACGGGCGACTGATGAAGGAGGCTTCCGTTCCGCGCGACACGCGCATCGGCGCATAATCGGCGCCCGCCATCCTGAGCTCCAGGGTGCGCTGTTGAGTGTAAGCGCGGGCCAGGAGCCGCTCGGCGGTGGCCGGCTGGCTCCGGTAAATCTGGTACTGATGAATTGCGACCCAAGATCCCACAGCAACCACGGCGAGCAGAGATACTCCCGCCATCGCCAGACGCGGAACATCGATAGACTGCCACCAAGGTACAGGATTTTGATCCCGGTCGGAATCGAGCGTCCCGGTGATTCGCCGGGCCAGTTTCTGCTGCCATTCCGCCTGCGCGCTCCGAAGACGCGCGATATGCTTCCGCTCCGCCTCGGTCAATTCTCCGTTCAACTCGGCTAATTCGGCGACTGCCGCGCGCAGCAGCGGACCACAGTACCCACAGCGGCTGGCATGTTCGACATTGGCAAACGCCTCCTCAGGCGGCGTCAGGCCATCGGCGATTTCGCGCCACCGATCCTGGTCGGGACAATCACTCCGCCGTTGCCGAGACTCAGAGAGTCCTATATCCGTCAGTTGGCGATCCACGAAAGCCAGCTCCTCAAATCGCTCGCGGCAGGTCGGACAAGAAGCCAGATGAGGGTGCGCATCCGCCCCGTCCACGGATTTGGTAAACCCGCGATACGCCTCGAGAAGCCTCGCCAATTCCGCGCTTCCTATATGTCCGCTTGGCTCTGTTTCCAAGACTAGCTCCCCATCCTTTCAGAACGATTTTGCCTCTTCAAAACCTTCAGTTCTCGTCTTGTTTAATGTGACCGCGAATCATATCCGTCAGGCGCATCAACATGCTTTCCACCCCCTCGGTGGTCAACCCGATCCCTGGGATGGCCGCAATCTCGCTCGCGGTAAAACCTTGCCGGTGACGAAGCCAAAAAACGATGCGCTTTCTCTCCTGATCCTTCCCTGCCGTAACCTCTATCAGGATCTTGTCGATCTGCTCGATTCGAAGACGCTCGCTTACCGCATCAAAGCTGCCCTCAGCAGCCGTTTTCGGATCCATTTGCATGGGCTCGACGATGGCTTCGGTTCGGGCCGCACCCCGCTTCGCCGCCCGGGCAGACTTGAATCGATCATGGACGATATTGGCCGCCACTCTCTTCAGGAATCCATAAATGGAGCCTTCGCATCGCGGCTGGAACGACCGCAGCAAACGGCTGTTGTCGTCACAGAGCTTCAGATAGGCGTCTTGGATCAAATCTTCCGGTTGGAAGCGCGATGGTTCGCCCCAGTGGCGCGCGGTTCTCAAAACTGCAGCCGCGATTACCGGATGAAAGCGGCGGATGAACTCCGTCCATGCCTCCTCGTCTTTCGAGCCAGCGCACACTCTTACCAATTCCGACGACGAGAGATCAGCGTAGCGCGCCAAGGATCCACCCCAAGCTGCCGGATTCTACAACAGTCCGGACACTTTTGCCGTGATAAGTTTATGAGAAATAGGTGGGTTTGCGCTCTCGTGCGGGCCAGTTAGTTGGAGATGATCGTTTCGAGGAGATAGAACGACTTCCCATGCCGACTAGGCGAGCAGCCTCGCCGCCTCTTTGGCATAGTAAGTGAGAATTACGCTCGCCCCCGCGCGGCGGATGCAGAGCAGCGACTCCATCATTACGCGCTCCCGGTCGATCCACTGATTCCGGGCGGCGGCCTCAATCATGGCGTATTCGCCCGATACCTGATAAGCCGCCAAGGGCAGGTCGAAACGGTCGCGGGCGGCAGCAATCACGTCCAGATACGGCATCGCCGGCTTCACCATGATCATGTCCGCGCCTTCTCCAATATCCAACTCGATCTCCCGCATCGCTTCGCGCACGTTCGCCGGGTCCATCTGGTACGAACGACGATCCCCAAACTGTGGCGCTGAATCCGCCGCCTCGCGGAACGGCCCGTAGAAACCGGACGCGAATTTTGCCGCATAGGAAAGAATCGGCGTGTTTTCAAAGCCTGACTGGTCGAGCGCCCTGCGAATCGCTCCGACGCGGCCATCCATCATGTCCGACGGCGCGATGACGTCGACGCCCGAACGCGCCAGCGAAACCGACGTGCGGGCCAGCAACTCCAGACTCGCGTCATTTGCGATCTCGTACTCCGTAGCAACTGGTGGCGCGGCTGCGGCCGCGCCCAGCGATTGCGGTTCCGCCTGGTCGTTTTCTTTTACGACGCCGCAATGCCCATGCGACATGTACTCGCATAAGCAAACGTCGCCCATCACTACCACGTCACGCACCTCACCCTTGATCGCGCGCGTCGCTCTCTGCACGATGCCGTCTTCTGCCCAGGCGCCGGTGGCGAGCTCATCTTTTTTCTCGGGCAGCCCGAACAAAATGACTGACAACACTCCGAGCGCCCGCGTCGCCCGCACTTCCTTCACTGCCTCATCGACCGAAAGATTGAAAACGCCGGGCATCGAGCGCACTTCTTTCCGGATCCCCGTTCCAGGGCAAACAAACAGTGGATACACCAGAGATTCAGGCGTAAGCCGGGTCTCGCGAACCAGTGCACGAAGGGTTTCGGTGCGCCGCAAACGGCGCATGCGGTTGGCGGGGAAAACCATGACACGCCAATTCTAGCAGTTGCCACTGCCTGCAAAGGGGCGGACGCATTCTTCCGCCCAGCCGCAGTAGGCGGTTCTTTTCTGCCTGGCCGGGACGGACCGAATGCGTCGGTCGGAACACAAGCAGCTACAATCTTGCTATGCGATTCAGGGCTGGCCTTATCGTACTGATCCTCCTCGTCATCGAGGACCCAGCCGTGCTCGCACAAAGCGCAGCCAAAGTCGCACCCTCGCCCGAATTCGTCACCGTCCCCATCACGCTCGACCAGGGCCGCATCGTGATCAACGTAGACCTACAGCTGCCCGACGGCTCGACCGAGCGCGTCCGCGGCTGGGTCGACAATGGTAATCCCGATCTCTCCATGAATCCGCGCGTGGCAGGCTTGATGGGACTCCATGTCCGTTGCAACGGCCAAGTCTGCTCAGCCACTCCGCCATCGCAGGTTGTAGCGCTCGAACTCTCGATCGGCGGAATGAAAATCTTTCTCAACCCGACGCGAGAAGTAAAAATCCCAGCCGGCACTTCAGCGCTCGCCCCCGGCATGAGCGCCGAGATCAATATCCCCTCATCGGTCCTTCGCAACTACGACTTGCTCATCGATTTCCCCGACCGCAAGTTCACCATCGGACAACCCGGCAGCCTGAAGTTCGACGGCGTAAAGAGCAAGATGGCCGTCAACCCGAGCAACGGCGTCATCCAAATTCCCGGCAAGATTGAAAACAAAAACTACAATCTTGGCCTCGATCTGGGCTCTTCCATCAACTTTCTTTCCGAGGATTTGTACGACAAGCTCTCGAATGCCCATCCCGACTGGCCGCACATGACCGGAGCCGTCGGCCCATTCAACACCGGGGACCTAGGGGACGAACCAAGCTGGAAGCTGATGCGCGTGGACCGCGTGCAATTTGGCTCGCTCTTCCTCACCAATGTCGCGGTCACTGATCTTCAAAACGATCGGCTTACACACTTCGAACAGCGACCCGGATTCCGCGCCCCGGGTCTGCTCAGCGCGGAGGCGCTGCTGAACTACCGCGTCGGGATCGACTATGCCCACTCGACCGTCTATTTCGACATCGGCCGCACCGTCATGTTCCCCGACTTCGACGTCGTCGGCCTCATCCTTCGCCCGGAAGGCGACACCGCATTCACCATCGTCGGCGTCGCCGACTTCGACGGCAAACCCTCAGTCCCGGACATTCAAGCCGGCGATCATCTGGTCGCCGTCGATGACAACCCGGTCGCCGACCTCACCCTGGGACAAGTCTGGTCTCTGCTCGAAGGCTCTCCCGGCCAGGAGCGCAAGCTAACGGTCGCGCGCGCCGGCAAACAATTCACGGTCGTCGCCAAAGCGCAGCAGTTCTTGGGCGAAGCGGCAAGAAACGACCAGGCAGAGGGCAAATCGAAGAAGAACTAGCGTGGGAATCCCGAACGTTCGCCACACAACTCCCCTCGCCTCTCAAAGGCGTTACGCCAGTAACCTCGCGTAACCATTCCGTGATCTAAACATCTCGTCGGGCGCGTCATATGATTCCAACTGGTGTCTCGGCTCCACATCTCGTCTCTGTTTTCGGGGGTTGGTCTCCTGCTGGCTTTTGCCCTGGCTCCGGCCGTGTTTCCCCAACCCCTTTTTCGCGTGGCCCTGGGAGACATGGTCCCACTGCTGGTGATGACGGCTGCCTTCATCGTCTCCGTTCGAAACGCGCTCGACAGCCGCGGGCACACACGTCTGTTCTGGAGTCTGGTGGCTGCGGGCATGGCGATGTGGGCTTTCAACCAGGCATGCTGGGCGTGGTATGAAGTCGTGGTTCGCAAGCCGCTGCCCGATCCCTTCCAGGGGGATATCGTGTTGTTTCTCCACATTGTCCCCATCATGGCGGCGGTCGCCATCCGCCCGCATCAGGCCGATGAGCGCGACGGGATGCTGCCCCTCACCCTGAATGTCCTCATCTTGCTGCTGTGGTGGGTCGTGGTCTATGCCTTCTTCGTTTTTCCCGAGGAGTACATCGTCACCGATCTGTCGGTGTATAGCCTGCGCTGGGATCTGCTGTATCTTGTCGAAGGAATCACTTTGATTGTCGTGTCCGCATCGGCATTCTTCGCCAGTTCCGGAACATGGCGCGAACTTTATCGCAACCTTTTTTTCGCCAGCGTTCTCTACGTATTCTCGTCGGAAGCCATGAATGCCGCGATCGCGCGCGGCACCTACAAAACTGGTGGAATCTACGACTTCTCTTTCCTTGCCGCTACCCTAAGCTTCCTCTGGGTTGCGATCTCCGGGCGGCGCTGCCTTCGCGATAGCCAGAGGATGCCTTCGATCACGCGTCCCAGCCGCTCGGTCGTTTCCGAACTTGCGAAACTCGCCTTGCTATCGCTCCCGGTTATGGGATATTGGGCCCTGTTCATGAGCCATGATGGGCTTTATCTGCGCCAGGTCCGTTTTGCGGTGGCCATGGGCGGAGTAGCGCTCCTGGCTTTTATCGTTTTCCTTAAACAGAACCTGCTCGACCAGAAGCTTCTGCAGTTGCTCAAGCGTTCGCGCCTGAGCTTCGACAACCTGCAGCGGTTGCAAGGAAGAGTGGTCCAACAAGCCAAGCTGGCTTCGCTTGGGGAACTGGTGGCGCTTGCTGCCGGCGAACTGGAATTCCCGCTCTCGGCCATCCTGAACAACTCCGAACTCATGGCCGCCAGCAGCAACCTCAGCCGCGAGCAACTCGCCAACGCGCAGAAAATCGGTCAGCAGGCCAGGCGTACTCGCGAACTGGTCGGCGATTTGCTCAGTTTCGCCCAGCAGATTCCGGGAGAGAAAAGTCCTCTCGAACTGAAGCCGCTTCTGCAGCGTGCGGTTCAAATGGAAGGATTCAAGCTAGAAAACAGGAGGATCAGCCTGACCGTCGAAAGCAAAGACCCTTTGCCGCGCGTCCTCGGCAACCCCAACCAGCTCTTGCAGGCCTTTCTTCAGATCGTCGAAAACGCGGTGGACGCGCTGCAGGAAATAGGCGGGGGGCGTCTGCAGGTCTCCCTGTGGCGCGAAAACGATGAAGTGATCGTGCATTTCGCCGACTCCGGGCCCGGTCTGCGCGATCCCGAGCGCGTCTTCGATCCCTTTTACACCACCAAGCCAGTAGGAAAGGGCACCGGTCTCGGACTCAGCGCAACCTACGGCGTGATCCAGGATCACAAGGGACAGATCACCTGCTACAACCGTCCTGAAGGCGGAGCCGCCTTTGAAATCCGCCTTCCCGCACTGAAAGTCACCCTGCCCTTCGCCGAAGCCGCCCGGGCCTAGCAGGTAAGTGCGAACCGCAATGTTCGTATCCTTATCCCCGCTATCCCCCGCTCGCCACCATCGCGTCCGCTACGCACGCCACCTCAACCGCAAATCGCACATCGTGGGTCCGGATAATGTGCGCCCCTTTCAGGATCAACCCGGTTTCCGCCGCTAGCGTTCCATAAAGCCGTTCGGCTACCTCAGCATCTTTCCCACCCTCCTTAGAAACGACCGCCAGCATCCGCCCGATGAATGATTTCCGCGACACGCCCGCAAGCAGCGGAAAGCCCATCCCCTGCAACTCTCCGAAGTGTGCCAGCAGCGGATAATTTTCCTCGAAGCGCTTGCCGAACCCGAAGCCCGGGTCGAGCACCAGATGATCGCGCTTGATCCCCGACAGGATCGCTCCCTCCGCCCACTGCGACAAGTCCCGCTTAACCGTCAGCACCGGATCGCCAATCGGCGGCAGCGCCCGCCACTCCTCCGGCCGCCCGCGCGAATGCATCAGCACCGCTCCCACCTTGAGTTCGGCCAGCGTTTTCGCCATCTTCGAATCCCATCGGAGCCCGCTCACATCGTTCACAATTTCTGCCCCCACTTCAACCGCCGCCCGCGCCACGCTCGCCTTGTAGGTGTCGACGCTTACAAGCGACGCCGGCCGCCGTCGCTTCAAATCCCGGATCACCGGCAGCACCCGCCTCCGTTCTTCTTCTTCGGACACCGGTTCCAATACCCCTGGGCGCGTCGACTCTCCACCAACGTCGATGATGGTCGCTCCTTCGTCCAATAATTGCTCGGCCCGCACCACAGCCTTCTCGGCATCGATGTAGAGTCCCCCATCTGAGAACGAGTCCGGAGTTACGTTCACGACGCCCATGATGAGGGTGCGCCGCCCCAACTCGAGCACGCGCGAACCCACGTTCCAATGAAAAATCGCCCGCATCTTACCGCTATTCTAGTGGAGCGATGAGCGTCTCGCGAGTTTGCCCCGAGTGAAGTCCAATGGTCCGGTATCGGAGCACATCCTGCCTCCCGCGTCTTCGAGGGCAACCGGGCAGACGCAATGCGGCGAGAACCAGACGCCCGTTAGGCTAGGTTTTCGCGTTCGGGTTGCAGGCTTTCTGCGCGCGGGCGGACTAAATTGGCCGCGGTTTCTAGCCAAAAGGCAATGCGGATGCGGATCTTGAGAAGCTTTCCGGACTCATGAAGGGCACAAAAACCGATCATCGCAACGGCTGTCGTCCATCCACCAATCATCACTCCGTCAACGATCGACATAATCGACTCCTATTCTGAAGCAAACAGCCTCGGTAACAGTTCTTCCCTGTAAAAATGCCACGGTCGTTCTCGAAAAACTTTTCTCCTTCGATATAGTGCGGGGACTCGGGGAAACGTTTCATTCAATTGCGGCAGAGATTCGAGGGCTGTGGTCGCGACAACTTACGTTTCTCACCGCCGCTTTCCTGCCCTCACCGTTTGCTCGGGCTGAGTAAGTCCCGCAACTGATGTGATCATGCACCCGCTTCCCGGAAACGTCCATGGAGCCAGTCTGAATTCTGTCTGAATTGATCTGAAGAACTGCGATCCCCGACAGCCGCGCCCGGCTCGTCTGCGTCGGAAATGATTTTCGTGGGTTACAATCTGACTCAATGCTTCGCCGGCAATCAGCTACGCGGCTTATTCCCATCGTTGTTCTGCTGCTCGCGCCGGTCCTGGTCTTGCCGATCCTGGTCTTGCCGATCCTGGTCTTGCCGATCTTGGTCTTGCCGATCTTGGTCTCGCCGATCCTGGCCGCCCCCGTCAAATCGTCACCCGACCGGCCGTTGCCGGATCGCATTGCCGGTGTGCTCAGCGCACCCGATCTTGCCCGCGGCTTCTGGGGAATCGAAGTTGTTTCTCTGTCGTCCGACAAAACGACCGGTCAGGCGCTGTATTCGCAAAATGCCGACAAACTCTTCACGCCCGCTTCAAACACCAAGCTTTTCACCACGGCTGCGGCGCTCGCCCTGATTGGTCCCGACTACAAGTTCCGCACCACCGTCGAAACCACCGGCACGGTCGACCGCTACGGCCGCCTCGACGGAGATCTAGTGCTCGTCGGCCACGGCGATCCCAATCTTTCCGGACGCGAACTTCCCTACGATCTTAAGACCGAGCGCAATGACGATCCGATCCAGGCCCTCGAGTCACTCGCCGACACGCTCGTGCAAAAAGGCGTGAAATTCATCGACGGCGATCTGGTGGCCGACGATTCCTACTTCGCCTTCGAGCGCTATGGCGAAGGTTGGAGCCAGGACGATCTGATGTGGGGCGATGGCGCTCCCGTTTCCGCTCTGACCATTAACGACAACGTACTGTTTGTGAACATTCTGCCGGCCGACCGGCCCGGCGAAAAGGCCTTCTTCAGCGTCAAGCCGTTCGCCGATTACTACCGCATCGACAATCGCATCATCACCACGCCCGCAGGCACCGGACGTAAGCTCTCGATCAACCGCGAACCTGGTTCTACCGTGCTCACGCTCTGGGGCAGCATGCCGCTCGATGACGCGGGCGCCAACGAAGCTCTGGCCATCGAAGATCCCGCCGAGTTCGCCGCCGGACTTTTCCGTCAGTTACTCGAAAAACGTGGCATCGTCATCTACGGACACCAGCGAACTCATCACACCGAACTCGCCTCCCTTTCCACTTTCAGCGTGACCGCCCTTGCGCCGTCGCGCGGAGGCAGCGCGGACCTGCTCGGTCCGCCGAAAACCGATCAGCCGATCACGCTCGCCAGTTACGAATCGAAGCCGCTGCTGCAAGATGTCCGGGTGATCAACAAAGTCAGCCAGAACCTGCATGCCGAAATCCTGCTGCGCCTTCTGGGACGCGAGCGCGGCAACGCCGGAACCATCGAAGGCGGCCTCGAGGTTCTTCGTGGATTCTTAACTCGGGCGGGAATCTCGAACGACCAGTACGTTTTCTACGATGGCTCCGGGCTTTCTCGCCAAAACCTGGTGACTCCGCACGCCATTGTCGAGTTACTCCGTTATTGCTCGGCGCAGCCTTGGGCCGCGGACTATAAGGCGACCTTCCCGGTTGCGGGCGTGGACGGCTCCCTCACCGAACGCCTCACTTCGCCGCGCCTGCACAACCGCGTGATGGCCAAAACCGGCTCTCTAGGCGGAGTGAAAGCGCTCTCCGGATACGCGACGACCGATTCCGGGCAGGTGGTTGTCTTCTCGATTCTCGCCAACAACTTCAATCTCCCCGCCAAGCGGGTTACCGACGCGATCGATGAGTTGGTGCAGGCGATTGTCGAAGACGCTCCGGCGAGACCCTAGCTTTACGCCCCGTCGGATCCCGACGTAAACATGGGGCGTCATCCTTCGCGCAGCGAAGCACCGATGGACTCGCGGCGGAGAACGCGAGCTCCCAAAGGAAGGTTATCCGAGAATCCCCATTTTCTTTCCCACGCGCTCGAGCACCTCGAGCGCCTGCTCGAGTTCATCCTTGGTATGCGTGGCGGTCATGATCGTTCGCACGCGTGCTTTACCCTCGGGAACGGTAGGAAACGCAATGCCGGTTCCAAGCACGCCTTCTTGGAACAGTTCGCGAGAAAACTCCATGGTCAGCCGTCCCTCGCCAAGGATGATCGGCGTGATCGGCGTTTCGCTTGCGGGAGTGGTTTGGCCTCCGATGTTGAAGCCGAGCAAGCCGAGTTCTTTTTTCCAGAAGCGGGTGTTCGCCCAGAGCTGCTCCATCCACTGCGGCTCAGTTTCGAGGACATCAAACGCGGCAATGCAGGTTGCCGCGACCGATGGCGGATGCGACGTCGAAAACAAAAACGGCCGCGCGCGATGATAAAGAAAATCGATCAAATCGCGCGTGCCGCAGACGTATCCGCCGAGAGCCCCGATCGCCTTCGACAAGGTTCCAACTTGAATGTCGACGCGCCCGTGCATCCCAAAATGATCGATCGTGCCGCGTCCCTGGCGGCCGAGCACACCCGAGGAGTGCGCGTCGTCGACCATCATGATCGCACCGTATTTCTCGGCGGCATGGCAAAGGCCCGGCAGCGGACCAATGTCACCATCCATCGAAAACACGCCGTCCGAGATCAGCAGCTTCTTTCCCGGCTGGTTCTTGACGCTCGCGAGCTGCTCTTCGGCGTGGGCAACGTCTTTGTGACGGAAGACCAGAATCTTGGCCCGTGAAAGCCGGCAGCCATCGATGATCGAAGCATGATTCAACTCGTCCGAAATGATGTAGTCATCCTTGCCGAGAAAAGAAGAAACCGTTCCCGCGTTGGCCGTGAATCCCGACTGGAACACCACGCAGGCCTCGACATTTTTGAAGCGCGCAATTTTTTCTTCGAGCTCCATGTGGATTTTCATCGTGCCCGCGATGGTGCGCACCGCGCCCGATCCGACGCCGTACTTCCGTGTGGCTTCAAGCGCCGCTTCCCGCAGCTTGGGATGCGTCGTGAAGCCAAGGTAATTGTTCGAAGCGAGGTTGAGGACCCGCTTGCCGTCGAAAGTACACAGCGGAGCCTGCTCGTCATCGAGCACGCGCAGCTTGAAGTGCGTGCCTTTGGCCCTAAGTTCGTCGAGCTGATCGGTCAGGAAAGAAAGCGGATTGATGCGCGTGGCAGTAGGCATGGCTTACCTCGGATTTGTGATCTCGTATCAGGGTATCGCTTCCGCGATACCGCATTCGCCTTTGAAACGAAGGCCCAACCGGTGCTGAATACAGCCGTCTGCTTCCACAGACTGCACAACAGTTTATCCTGACTTCTCCGCTACCCCGGCTTGGGTTGCCCAAGCGAGGCGCTCTGGCCCTTGGTCGCGCGCAGATAGTCAGCGGGCGCGATCAGAATCTGCAGGCCGCGAACACCCGCCGAGATGGAAATCATCTCGAACAGTGCGATGGTCTCGTCTACGTAGACTGGAAAATCGCGCTTGGCGGCGAGCGCGGTGACTCCGCCGCGAACATAACCGGTGAGTGCTTGCAGTTCTTTCACCGGGACCAGCTGAATTTTTCTTTCTCCCGAGGCAACCGCCAGCGCCTTGAGGTTCAGTTCCTGATCGCCGGGGATCACCGCCATCACGATTCCGTTGCGGTCGCCGCGCGCGACCAGTGTCTTGAAAACCTGCTCCGGCGGCAGACCGATCTTCGCCGCAACCGTTTCCGCGGCCAAATCGTCGGGATCCACTTCGTACTCGCGCAGTTGGTAGCGGATTCCCATCTGATCGAGCAAGCGCGCGGCGTTGGTCTTCGGGGCCCCTGCTCTGTGAATCGCGGTTTTCTGATCCGATTTCACGTTGTATAGTGTCCACTCATTTGTTGTTCGCAACTTTGAGGAGGCGAATCGTGCGTCTGCTGCTTCATTGGATTCTAAGCGCTCTGGCGGTATGGATCGTTGCCAACCTCGGGATCGGCATTTCGGTCAGCGGGCTCAAGGCGGCGCTGATCGCGGCCGCGGTCATCGGGCTGGTCAACGCAACGATCGGGCTGCTGCTCAAAATCCTCACCTTTCCGCTGACGATCGTGACCCTCGGCCTGTTCTGGTTCGTGATCAACGCGCTGATGCTCGAGCTGGCGGCAAAACTGGTCGAAGGATTCCAGGTGCGAAATTTCTTGGCCGCGTTTATCGGCGCCATCCTGTTGAGCATCGTGAGTTCGGTGTTGCAATGGCTGGTCATGCCGAGCCGCAAAAACAGCTAGGAGAGTTTCTCGGTCCCCGGGCGAAGTTCGGCAAACACCCGTTTCACCTGCTGCTCGGTTCGATCGAGCGAGCCAGAGTTATCGATCACAAAATCGGCGGCTTTGACTTTTTCTTCGTCCGGAATCTGCGCCGCCATGCGGCGACTTACTTCCGCGCGCGCGGCGTCTTCGGAAATTCCAAGGCGGCGAGCGAAACGCAGAATGCGCTGTTCCGGATGGCAGGTCACGACCATCAAACGGTCGAACCGGCCGCCCACTCCGGCTTCGAGGATCAGGGCAGCTTCGACGATCAAGAGGGCGTCAGGATCGCGCCGGCCGATTTCTTCCATCCACTCGTTTTCATACGCGATCACCGCCGGATGGACGATCTTGTTGAGTTCCTGAATGCGCGGAGGCGCGCCCCCAACGGTGCCGAACGCGACTGCGGCCAGCCGGGAGCGGTTGACGCTTCGGTCGGCGTTCAGGATCTCCCGGCCGAAGCGGCGCACGACTTCCTCATAGACCGTGCAGCCTGGCTGCATGAGAGCGTGCGAAACGGCATCGGACTGAATCAGCTGCGCCCCGAGTGCGACAAACATCTGCCCAACCACGGATTTGCCGCTTGCGATACCGCCGGTAAGGCCGAGTCTTAGCAATTCCCGCCGCCTGAACTCCCTACACCCGGCTCAACTCGGGCTGTTCGATCCCGCGCCGGAGCAGGGCAGCCTTTACCGTGTTGGCCATCAGCATGGCGATGGTCAACGGTCCGACCCCGCCCGGTACGGGCGTGATGGCGCCCGCAATTTCTGCCACCTCGGGGTGGACGTCACCCACCAAAGTTGAGCCCCGCGCCAGAAACGCTTCCTCGCGCTTCTTGTTTCCTGAAAAGAAGCGGTCGAATTCCTTCCGGTCGGTGATCGGGTTGATGCCCACATCGATTACGGTGGCTCCAGCCTTCACATAATCGCGGGTAACCAGGCCGGCCCGGCCAATCGCCGCCACCAGGATATCGGCGCGCCGACAGACTCCGGGCAGATCGCGTGTCTTCGAATGGCAGACGGTGACGGTGGCGTTCTGGTTCAGCAGCAACATGGCCACAGGCTTACCGACGATGTCGCTGCGTCCGACCACCACCGCTTCCTGCCCGGCAACCGGAATCCCGCTGCGCTTCAGAATCTCCATGACGCCGGCCGGCGTGCAAGGCACCAACCCGGGCCGCTGCGTGGAAAGATAGCCCACGTTCAAGGGATGAAAGCCGTCCACGTCTTTGGCGGGATCGACGGCAAGCAGAACCTTCTTGGCATCGACGTGCGCGGGCAGCGGCAACTGCACCAGGATGCCGTCGATTTCGTCGCGGCGATTCAGATCGGCAATCAGCGCGAGCAGTTCTTCGGTAGAAGCGCTTTCGGGGGGCGTGTGCTGTTCGCTATACAGGCCGACTTCCTGCGAGCTTTTTACCTTGCCGCGAACGTAGACCTGCGATGCGGGATTCTGCCCAACCAACACCACCCCGAGCCCCGGCCGCACACCCGACGCTGCCAGGGCCTTCGCCTGGAGAGCGACTTCCGCACGGATTTCACCCGCTATTTTGGTTCCGTCGAGAATCCTGGCTGCCATCGCACCTCGCTACGCCCCGCCCTGGATTTGAAAAGCGATTCTATCGCATCGCATCCCGGCAAACGCGGTGCTTTCCGCTCGCGCTACAATGGATCCGTTATGATCTCCCCGGATCTGCTGGCCATGCTGGTTTGCCCGGTCTGCAAGCAGCCGGTCGTTCTCAACGCGAACGGGCCGAGTCTGAAATGCGGTGAATGCCGGCGCGTTTACCCCATTCAGGACGACATCCCGATCATGCTGGTGGACGCCGCGACCTTCGACGCTGCCTAGATTGAGGCAGCCTGGAAGCCGGGTCCAGCCGCGGGTCCCGACAAAGTTCGGTTTTCTCCCGCTCCAAAACGACATTTAGTGTCAATCCAGTGCCCACCGAGGAGCGGCTTCCACTGTTATGTTTCCCGCTCCCCCGCCGATGAATCCCTCGCAACCTTTTGCAAAATCTTGGGTTCTAAGAACTTCAGGGGGCCATCAAGCCGTACCTGATGGTGTACCAAAGTTACGGCATTACGATTGCATGTAACGAACCTGGTTGCCGATGAATCTAATAAGCAACGGGAGGTCGAAGGTGAGAATGGCCATGAAAGAAAGATTTACGGTGACTGAGCTGTGCGCCTTGCGAAACGACCTGATCCAGGGCGGCATGGTCGATTCCCGCGAAGCAGCGGAACTGCTGCAGGTTTTTTTGGCGGGCCGGGGCTACGGAGTTTCGCAGACCGCTGCGATCGACGCCGCTGGGCGCGTCGAAATGGCAGGCTGTTCGCTGCCGGTGCTGGAGCGTGAACTGGAAGGGCTCGCGCTCGTAATGTGAGGTCTTGCTTCATAAATAAGGGACCATATTTAACGGACCATAGTAAGTAACAACATCAAGTAACCATGAAAATCGGGTTTACAGGAAACTGATCTAGCTCAACTCAGCGATTGAACAGTTTTCTCACGAAGAAGCGCCGGGCCCAATCGCCCGGCCTTTTGTTTTCTGAACTGACTGAGCTTTGTGCGGGCGCCGTGCCGGCCGAGCGCAGCTCCGCCCGACCCAACTTGGGGTCCAAGTGCAAGCATTCAGCGGTGTTGGAACTCCGGCGATCCGATTACCAGGGCGGTCATGGTGCTGAGCGTACGCTTGGGATCATCGAGGGCATGGGCCGCAACCTGCGGGTCATCCAGCTGACGGCGAATCGCTTTCTGCGTAGAGGCCGAAACCTCGCCATTCAACAGCGCGTTTTCGAGCAGAAGCAGAGCGGTCTCCTGCCCGCGGCCAGAATCGGAATCCGCAGGATTGGGGCGCGGAAAGCCGCGACTGGTAAGTGTACCGAGCGCGAGCAGCCGGCCGGCATCGAAGTTCGTTCCGCCAACCTGGCCGTTGCTGAGCGCGAGCGCATAGTTCATGCGGTCGACCAGCGCCTCAGAATTCATCCAGGTAGAGGCCGTCATGGAATAGCCGGTGGGCGGCACCATCTGATAAAGCGGCATTCCCATCTTGTTCAGGATGCCCAGCACCGGCGCCGGATTGTTGAGGTCCGTGCCGGTGGCGCGCAGCGAGGAGACAACAAATTCAAAAGGTGTCTTGACCTTGGCGCGATAAGTCTTAGCCGACCAGAATTCCGGTGACTTGAACAGAGTGCGGAGAACTTCGCGCATGTCGCCGTCGGTCGAAAGAAATTTCTGCGTTAGACGATCGACCAGCGCCGGTGGCGGATCGTCGGCCACAAAACGCACGGCGAGTTTCCTGGCAATGAACTTGGCCGTATTGGGATGGTGCGCCAGCATATCCAGCACCTGCATGCCTTCGTTGACCCCATTTTCTGGAATCGTCTGGCCGAGAACGATCTTGTCTCCAGGTTCATGCTTTTTCGCGTCGAACTGAAACGCGGCGCCCTGCTCAAGCGGTTGGGTGGTCCAGCCCGTCAGCACGCGCGCCAGTTCGGTTACATCATGCTGGTTGTAGCCGCCGTTGACGCTGACGGTGTGCAGCTCCATCAGCTCGCGGCCGTAGTTTTCATTGAGTCCGGGAACCGCCTGCCCGGGTTTGCCTTTATTGGCCGCGACCGCAGCCGCCGATTTCGGACCCATGCTCAACCAGTTATCGAGATAGAAAAGCATCGCCGGACTCTGCGCCGTCGCGACCAGAAGATCTTTGAACTTGCCGAGCGCGTGGGCGCGGATCACGTCGCGCTCGTACCCGGTAACCAGGTACTGGTCGGCATCCTTGTTGAGGTAAATATTGAAATGATTGAACCAGAAGTCGGTCATCACTTCCTGCAATTGGCGCTCGCTGTAAAGAGCGCGCAGCAGTTTCGCCTGTTGCAGTTCATTGATCACAACGCCGACTGGCCCAGTCATGGCGAGGAAAGCCTCGCGCTGGTCGGGCGGAAACTCGGCCAGCAAACGGTCGCGTTGCGATCCGTGAATGTCGGTCACGAAAAGGCGGCGATCATCGGGAGGCAGGGCGAGAATCGCCTCCATCCTTTTGTCTTTCGGCAGGGCCAGGATTCCATCGGCCCGCGTGGCCACCGCATCTTGGTTCTGCTTGTCGATTTTTGCCTTGGTATCGGCATCGGGTTCCTTTCCATCGCGGGCCAGTTGATCCTGCTTCTGGCGCTCGGCCAGGATGCTGATCTGCACCTCATAAATCGACCGCTTGATCGGATCGGTCGGCAAAGGAATCTTTCCCTCGGAGGCTTGCTTGATCAGATTGTTGTTGGGAAAAGTCTGCACCAGGTCGCGCGTCGACATCCGCAAAGTACGAAACGGACCCAGTTTTCCGTCGAGCACGCTGTCGCTGATCTCTTCGGGATGCATCTGCTGTTCGATCCAGTCGTCGACGTCCATGTCCATGACTTTCTGCAAATCACCCGGCCGCGGACCAAACGTCAGCCGGTTCAACGCATGCAGGGCGCGCTGCTCGTTGGTCAGCTTAGAAGCGGGAGTCGGCCGGGAAGCAATAGTCCGCGTCGAAGCGCGTGGGCTCGTCTGCGCGGTCGCATTGCCATGATTGGAACTCGACGCTGGATCGGCAGCGGGCCGGGTGCCTACCGATTGCTGGGCCCAACCAGAACCAGCAATGATCACGACATTGAATAGGACAGTGACAACAACCAGAAATATTGCCGGGAGGAGGGTCGCGACGTGTGTCCGTCCGGTGTCCATGGCAGCAAGGGTTTCTCCAGTTAGTTCTAACACGGCTGGAACGCAAAGGTCTTGGTCATCCTTGCCTGCCGACCCACCCGACGGTCTAGAGCCTTTCCGCCACCGAGCGGTTTCGAACCTCTGGGGTGCCGCCATGGGGGTAGGGTAACTCGGGAGTGAACGCCGCCAAAAACCGAGACCGATCACAGGTCTTCAACCGCTTTTTCGAGAGCTCGCGCGATTTGCTCGGGATCGGTCTCCGGCGAAAACTGCACGGGTTTGCCAATTCGCACGTGAATTTTTCCTGGCGCAGCCAGCCTTCGGCCCGCCTTCTTGATTTCAAACAGACCATCAATCCGCATCGGAAGAACCGGAATGCGCAGATTGTGGGCGAGCAAGCCGACACCGCTGCGGAACGGGAGAATCTTGCCGTCTTCGGTGTGCCGCCCCTCGGGAAAGACGAGCACGCTGTAGCCGCGATCGACGGCTTCGCCCGCATAAGCAAAGCTCCTGCGAAAGCCCGACTGCCGCGGCAGCGGGAACAGGTTCAGCAGTGCGACGCCGAGCGCCCACTGGACGCGCTTGTAGATTCGCCGGAACCACGCCTGATTCGGAGCGGGCGAACGCAAGCTTTCGAGAGCCTCGCCGCCGGCGCCGGTCGCCAAGCGGTGGCGGATGCGCGCAGGAAGCGCCGTCTGGATGAACCCCACATCGACATCGTCAATATGGTTGGAGACGACCAGCAGCGGGCCGCGAACGCCCTGCAGGTTCTCCCGCCCGGAGACACTCGGCCAGCCCAGCAAAAACATGGCCGGACGCGCCAGCAGATAGTGCGATGCCAGGCGCAGCCACGGGATCGGCCATCGCAAGGTCCATCTTGGATAGTGAAAGGCCGGATGATGAAAAGCCGGATCGTGAGCGACCGGAGGACGAAACCCCGGTGGCTGCAACTGGGGACCGGAAACGTCGCGATCACCCGCATCGCCTCGACCACCTCTTTCTCCCTGCAACAGTTTTTCCAGATCGCCGACGGTCGCGGCATTCCTCAACCCGGCTTCGAACCCTGTTTCAGTGAGGTCGACCTGATACCGGTCTTCGAGCGCGCTGAGCAGTTCGACGCGTTCGAAAGAACTCAGCCCCAGGCTGCTCTCCAAATTGGCGTCCGGCGTCCGATTCTGCGTGTTCTGAAAGTTGCGGCCGGTAATCCGCGTCAGCAGTTCGGACAAGGGCGTGGCGAGATGCGCGAGCGGCCGACCGCGCAATCCCGCCTCCACCGCGTCGCGAATCAGGTTGCGGCGCGGCTTCTGCGTGGAACTGCGCGGAAAGTCTTCGTCGGGCCAGACGAACCAGCGGCGCATGCGCTGATATTCGGACAGAGTTTCGTTGGCGCGCTGCACAATTGTCTTCGCATCGACGGGCTCGGCATGGCGCAGAATCAGAACCGCGCACGGCTCGGCATTTCCGCCGCTCTCCAGCCCGACCACCACGCAATCCCGAACTTCGTTCTGACCTCGCAAGGCCGCTTCCAGGTCCTCGGGATAAATATTCATGCCCGCGGCCGTAACGATCACTTCTTTCTTGCGTCCCTTGAAAAACAGATTCCCTTGCTCGTCGAGTGCGCCCAGGTCGCCGGTGTGATACCAGCCTTCGTCTTCCGAACGGGTGACCGGCTGCAGTTCGCGCCCGCTCCAATAGCCGCTGGCCACGCCACTTCCGCGCACCAGAATTTCTCCATCGCCCGCTAGCTTGATCTCGCGCCCCGGCAGAACCTTGCCGATCGAACCACGGCTGGTGTGAAAGGGATGGTTCAGGCTGATCAGCGAAGTGGTCTCGGTCAGGCCATATCCCTGGACCACGGCGTATCCCAGGCGATGCCAGAACTCTTCGGTTTCGCGATCGAGCGAGGCGCCACCGCTGATCATGGCCCAGAATTTCCATCCGAACCGGCGGCGTACGTCGCGGAAAGTCCACCAGCGCCGCAGAAAGTGCTGGCGCGCGGCGGCGGAGTAGCGTGCGCCAAAACCGGGGTGGAGGCGGGGTTCCCTCCCGTCAGGACCAGGCAAAGCGACATCGCGTTCGATTTTCTGTTGCAGCGACTCGAGCATGCGAGGAACGGCCACCAGCACCGAAACGCGCTCGCGGCGGATGGTCGCCATGACTTCGGTTGGGTTGAAGGTGTTCTCGAACACAACCGTACCGCCGAGCAGCGGGGGAAGAAAGATTCCCAGGAATTGTCCAAAGACGTGGCTGAGCGGCAACAGATTCAAAAAGCGAATCGGATGCACCAGCCGCTCGTACTTCCGATACTTTCCGATTTCGGTTTCGATCGGGACGAGGTTGCCGACCACGTTGGCGTGGGTGAGTACGACTCCTTTCGGCTCCGCCGTGGTGCCCGACGTGAAAACGATTTCAATCGTATCCGAAGGCTGAATCGGGATTGGACGGAAGCGCTCGGCCGGATGCCCGGCGACTGCGGCCGCCAGATCGGCGGGATCGATCGTTCGAATCCCTTCGACGTTAAAGAGCACCTCGCGCTCGCGCGGACACAATACCAGCCGCGTTCGCACCTGCCGACCGATGCGCTGCGCAAAATCGGCGCTGGCCGCATCGTCGACCGGAACCGCGATCACCCCGCAAAGCGCGCATCCGAGGAACGCGGCCACCCACTCGGCCGAGTTCGGACTCCACAACAGCACCGCATCGCCCTTAGTAATCTTGCGCGCCTCAAGTTCGCGCGCAAACTGGTGCGCGACTCCAGAGACGCGCCGGTAGCTCCAACGCTCGTGCCGGTATCCTCGTCGAAACACGAAGGCGCAATCGTCCCCCCAGCGCTCAAAGTCGTCCAGCGAATCCAGCACACTTGCCCGCACCCCCTGTTTAGTAGCACAATTCCGGAGAACTTTATATGGATGGTTGCGCTCGGTGCCGTATTCTGGGGTCGGATGACAAAGTTACGGATCGCAATTCGGATGGTTGTCGCACTCGGAATGTGCGCCTTGATCTCGTGCCAGCCGCCCGCTTCGACGACTGGCTCGAGTTCGGGGGCTTCTTCCTCGATTGCAGCGCCGGCTCAAAACCACCCGACGAATGGTCCGGTGCGCGACCTGCGCCAGGACGAGGCCGCAGGCGGACACATTCTGCGCAAGCATGTGGGACAGACCGAGGAGCAACTGCGCGAGCGCCTGGAGCGGGAACGCGACATTACCGGCGCCTCCACCTATAGTGACCGCTCGACCGCGGAGCACGCCGTCGGTGCTGCCCTCGCACAATCGCAGGAGCAGATCCAGAGCTGGCTCAACCGGCCAGGAAGACACCCCAACCTGGTGCTGGACTATGATAGCGACGGTCCGATCGGCCGCACCATGAATCGCGGTGAGATTCACTCGCGTGTGTGCGCACACGCGCTGGTGGTATTGAAATACACCGGACCCAACCATTTCTATGTTTTGACATCTTATCCGGAGTGCCGCTCATGAACTCGAAACCGGAAATCACCGCCGCCAACTTTCCCGCGCTGCATACCTTTCTGCGGGGCTACTTCCACGAGGATGTTGCCGACGAGTACGGAACGGCTCCGGAGGCGGCCGATCAGTTTTGCGAAGACGCCGAGACTGACGAACGCATCCCAGTCGCGCGGGAGTGGCAGCAGCTCGCGGAACTGACGGGGACGCAGCCCGGCCCTCTGAATGCAGCCTTGAAGAAGCTGGGCAGCGCGATTCGGTTGAATGAAGAGGAAATTCCGCAGGTCTCGGCCATCTTCGCTCGTTGCCTAAGCGTAAAGCCCCATCGCCGGGCAGCCAACGAATAGTCGAATGGAAATGAACCGAGCGCGGAAGCGATGTTCGTGTGACTGTGTCTAGCGCCACGCCCCTAAGATCAAGCCCATGATCGTAAACGCAACGGTCATGTAGCCGCCGTTGACCAGAACGTATTTCGACGACCGCCGCTCGAACAGCGCGATCGTCCCAAGTCCGAGCGTCACCCAGCCAAAGCCGGCAAGAAAACCCGCGGTTGCGCCCCAGGTTGCGTTGGTTTTGGGATCGGCCAGGAACGCCGCCAGATTTGCCGACATCAGCAGCGCGAACACGAATGACAGGCCGAAGATCTTCGCCAGATTGCTCTTGCCGAGGTCTTCCTGCGTGAAGTGATTGGCTGTCATCCAGGCACGGCCAAACAAAACGGGTGAATACCAGAGTCCTCCGATCAGAAAGGTGGAAACTGCAGCAGCGACAACCGCCAGCCAGTTGAGATGAGGCATTGTGCCCTCCGTGAATTTCTTGCCCAGCCAGAATGCCGGAGGCTCAGGACGCCGTATTGTAAAAAATTTCCTTTATTCAACGGAAACGTAGAGAGGAAAATCCGTGCGGCTGCGAAGATACTGGGAGGGTGTCAGCCCGGCGAGTTGTCGAAACTCATGAATCAAGTGGGCTTGATCGTAGTATCCGCAATCGACCGCAAGGTCCGACCAATCAGGAGTTGTTTCGGCGACATGGGCTGCAGCAAGAGCTTTTTGGAAGCGGAAAATTCGTGAGGTCAGCTTCGGGCTCAATCCCACACGACAGTCGAAGCGGGCGAGCATCTGCTTATGACTCAAGCCCAACCGCGACGCCAGTTCACGCAATGAAAGTACGGGCCACGAGCGCAACGTCCGCAAGGCTATGGAAACAGCCATATCCGGTTCCAGACGCGCCTGCGCCTTCAAGAGCAGGTAGGCCTCCAACAAGTCGAACTTTCCCGCCGGAGATGGGGTTTCGAGCAGCTGTTCTCGCAAGGCCAGGATTTCCCGCTTCCAAATCAAATCCAACTCGACCACATTGCCCGAAAGCTCCGACAACGGAAAGCCAAAGAACGGCGCGGCGCCCCCGGTGCGGAAATGCGCCCCCATCATCGACGAACCCGGTTCGACGCCGAGCACGAGGAACTGCCGTTGCATTCCGCTCACCCAGCACCGGTTGTAGGCCGAGTAAGAGTCCAGATCGCGATTGTCGTAAAGTTTCTTGGGCCCTTCGCTGAGGTCGATGATCAGTTCCATCGAGGCGTCTGGCAAGAGTTTTTCTTTGGTGTGATCGGTCTCGAGGTCCTGGTAAAACCAGAGGAGTTCCACAAAAGAACAGAGCGGCGCATTCGGAACTCGAGTCAGGTAAATCATCTGGGTTGGACCTCACTCTCCCCATCCGTGATCGAGACAACGACTACCCAATTTTCACAGTGCGCGGTCCGCAAGCTCTTACCCTTCCCGTCCCACACCGAGCGCGTCGGCCACGCGATTGATGTAGTTGAACCACGAAGCAATCAGAGTAATCTGCAGGATGGCCCGATCCTCGAAGCCCGCCGCCCGTAATCTCTGGTGATCGTCTCTCGAGACCTTGGTCGCGTCTCGGGTGAGTTTGACCACGTAATCGATCATCACGCGCTCCTGGGGTGTAATGGGTGCGGTGGTGTAATCGCGTTCGAGCGCTTGGACCAGTTCTTGATCGAGCGTGACGCGACGCAGAAACTCTGCGTGAGACTCGATTCAATACACGCACCGGTTGGCCACCGAGACCATGGTGGCAATCATCTCGTGATGACGCCGCTCGAGCGGCAGGTCGTGAGACATCAGCGCGCCGAAGGTCGAGAACGCGTGGTAGAGCGCCTGCGGAATCAAGGAGTGCGAGGCGACGATCAGAGAACCGCCGCCTTCGGCCGGATGAATCGGAACCGCATACTCCTCGGGATAAAGCGCCTTCTGCGCTTCCATCGCCTGCCGCAGTTCGTCGTCAGCTTCGGAGAACGGAATGGTGTGGATCCAGGTCATCGAACGCCAGAGAATCGCCTCAGGCAAAACCCCATGCCGGCGCAGGCCGAAGAAATCGTAGACGTTCTGAAAACGAAGCCTTCCGAATTCTTAGCGCAGCACCACATAACCGGGGTTCGGTTACCGTCACGCGCAGCCGCTAGGTGCCCCTCACGATTACCGTGCCCGCGCCTGGGACGTTGCTCGGGCCGGGGTCCCCCACTTCGAAGGGAAACTCCCCTGGGCCATCTTGAGGGTCGTCCTTGTGGGACACATTGTCCACGCTTGTGATTGGTTCGATAAACGGGTCGACCTCAGTCCAACTGACCGGGTATTGGTCGTTGCTGCTCGCGGGAGTCAGCATCAGATTGCCCCCGACCGGGATCGCCACTTCGTCCGGACTGCAGGTGATTTCGTCGCCGCTCGTGCTCACCACGACTTGCATGTAGCCGGTACCGGTCTGAATGGCAAACGGCCCGTTTGTTACTTGCGGGGTTTCGTGCACAGTTACGCAATAGTTCACGGCGATATTGTTCGGCGCGGACTGGGTATTGGAATTGTTCGGCGACGTCGGCGTGAGACCGATGATGTTCGAAAAGATACCCGTGGGGTTAAACTTGATGTCGATCACGTATCCGGAATTGTTGGTGAAGGTTACCGCGTTCTGCGTGGTCGAGAGGATGCAACCCTCGGGCGTGGCGTCGGTAGCGGTGATGCTGATGCTCTGAGCTGAAACATTGTCTTCAAAGGGAATCACACGTGCCGCCATGGCTGGCTCCTTCTTTTAAATTGAATTTGCTTACTTACCGCCCAGCCTGAAACTTGGATCCGAGAGCAATCCTTGCAGGTCCGGCGTACGCTTCAGATCCGCAAGGTCATAGCCTTTCTGCAGGCTTTTTTCGATGTACAGCAACGCCTGAGCGCGATCGCCCAAGTCTTCGTAGGCCTCGCCGACGGCTGCCAAAACGTTCGAATCGTCGGGCGAGAGCGCGAGCGCCGATTGTATGCGAGAAATGGCCTTTTCGCGCAACTTTTTCTTGGCATAGAGCAGTCCCAGGGTGGACTGCACGGTCGCATCGCGCGGGGTGTCAAGCGCCGCCTGTTCGAGCAGGGCGATCCCGTGGTCGCGCGCCTGGCCTTCTTTCTCCATGTCTTTGAGGCCGTCGTAGGCGTTCGCCAAATTGTCCCAGACTACGTAGTCCTTGTCGTTCAGTTGCAGGGCTTTCCCGGTCGCAGCGGCGGCTTCGGCGAACTTCTGCTCCTGGAGGTAGAGATGTCCAAGGTTGGCGTAAGCGGGATAGGTGGGTTCAAGGGCAATCGATTTCCGGAGCATCTGCTCGGCCTCGGCATAGTGCTTGTCCCCCATGTCGGAGTAAACCGCGCCTAAGTTCAGATAGAGAGCCGAATTGTCGGAAGTGAGTTCGATGGCATGGCGGTACTGCGCCACCGCTTCGTCGTAGCGCCGGTGATCATAGAGGAAACCGGCGAGCTGATTGTACCCGTCCCATGAATCGGGACTTAGTGCGATGGCTTTCCGGTAGGCAGCTTCCGCATCGGCGATGCGTCCCGCGCTTTCGTAAGACCTGGCCAGGCTGATGATCGCATCCGCGTTGCGCGGGTCGAGTTGCAGCGCGCGCTGGCTCTCCTGCAAGGCGAGTTCGTAATTGCCCGTGTAGCTGTGGATTTTTCCCAGGGTCACGTAGACCAGGGGCAGGCGATCGTCCAGTTGCTGCGCTTTTTGGCAATTCGCCAGAGCTTCATCGATCCATTTCTTGTCTTTGTCCAACCGGTATTTCAGCCGGTAGGCTTCGCCCAGCTGGGCGAAGCCCAAGGCGAATCGCGGATCCGCCTTGACCGCATCGTTGAGCGCCGCGATCGCCAGATCGAGGTTTCCCGCCTTGTCGTAGCGCTGCGTGTAGCCGAGCGCCTTCAGGTAAAACTCGTATGCCGCCGGATCCACCGCACCGCTCCCGGTTCGCAGCATCTCCGGCGTCACCTCGATGCGCATCAGCCGGGCGATGCGTGCGACCGCCTCATCTTCGAGCGACGAAAAATCTCCCGCACGGTCTTCGAGCACCACCGAGCCGATCTGGCGCAGGTTTTTCGAGTTGACGACATTCACCGTCAGATGGATCGTCTGAGCCTCGCGCCGCAGGCTGCCTTCGACCGCAACCGTCGCTCCCAGTTGCCGCAGCGCCGACGCCGGATCGGTGATCTTCTGGCGCCGTACCTCGCTCGCCGGGACCACCCATAGCGACTGCTTGCCCACATCGAGATTCGATAGGCGGCTGGTCAGGCTGTCCATCAGTCCGGCGGCAACCTCTTCGTTCGCCGGATCATTTCCGACATTTTCAAACGGCAGCACCGCGATGTGCTCTTCCTGGTGGCCAAACCAACCCGCCACCCGCTCGCGCACCGCGGGAACAAACGAGAGCGCCGCCGCGACCACGACCACGACGCCCGCCGCGACCAGCCAGCGATTCCACCGCGATACCGGCGCGGCAGCCAAACCCCAGATCGGGCGCGAGGCTTGTTCAATCTGTTTGCGCAGAGCCGAGGCGGTCGAAGTCGATGTCTTCGAGGAGGACGATCGGGACGAGAGTTGCGACGCGCTTGAGGACCGGGAACCCGGCCGGCTGGCGGTTTCGGCTGAGGTCGGGTCGGGCTCGAGCCGGCTGCGGACATCGTTCAGATCGGCTAACATCTCGCGGCAATTCTGGTAGCGCGTCTCCGGCTCTTTCGACAGCGCCTGGTAAATCACGCGCAGCAGATCAAGCGGGATCTGGTCCATCGGCAGGGGCGGGTCGTTCAGAATCGCGTAGATCGTTGCCGCCGGCGTTTCGCGCGAAAATGGATTCTTTCCCGTCACCATCTCGGTCAGCACGATGCCGAGCGACCAGATATCGGTCCGCTGGTCCACGAACTTGCCAACCGTCTGTTCCGGCGACATATACCCGATCGTTCCCGCCGTACTCATGCTCTGCGTGCTGGCCGTCGACCCCAGCCGGGCCAGTCCGAAGTCCACGATTTTCGCCACGCCACTCTGCGTCAGGATGACATTCGAAGGCTTGATGTCGCGATGCACGACCGTGCCCGCATGAGCCGCCGCCAGGCCCTCCCCCATCTGGACGGCAATGTCTACCGCTTCGGCCAGCGCGAGCGGAGCGCGGCGCAATTTCCCCGCGAGCGTTTCGCCCGCGTAATATGCCATCACGATGAAGGAGTACCCGTCGCCGGTTTCCTCCAGCCCGTGGATCACGCCGATGTTGGGATGGTCGAGCGAAGAGGCGAAGCGCGCTTCGCGCAGAAACCGCTCTTTGTCGTCGCCGCTAGAAACCAGGTGCTCGGGAAGAAACTTGAGCGCGACCGTGCGCTCCAGCTTTAGATCGAGCGCGCGGTACACCACGCCCATACCGCCGGCTCCGGCCAAGCCAAGGATCTTGTAATTGCCGACGTGATCGCCCGCAGATAATGTGCCGGGTGGGTTAGTCACCGAGCGTACCCCTCATTGGGGATCAACCCCAACACCAACTCCAACTCCATTGTGCGCAACCATTGGCAGTACGACTGTGGATGCCAGGGCGGGGTGGATCTGGTTCCGCACCACGATCCTATGCTACCGCATTTTCGACGGGCAAGAACAATGGTCGCGAAAGCAGCGATACCGTCACCGATTCGTTCGAATTGTGGCAGGAGGTGCCGGACCGGCCGGACCGCGCCATCCTTGTGATCCGCACGTGTTGACCGTATAGTGAACGGTTCGCCGGGGTGGCAGCGATCTCATGGCTCGAGACATTCCCATTGGCGTGCGCGGCGAGGCGGCTGAAACCGTCGAGTTGCGGCACACCCTTGCCGCCCATCATCCGGAGTTGCCACCGGTTTATTCGACTCCCGATCTGATTCGCCTGATGGAAACTGCCGGCTGCCACGCGCTCCAGCCATTCTGCGATGAGGGAAAAATCACGGTGGGCATTTCCGTCCACATCGAACACCGCGCGGCCAGCGCGATCGGGATGCGGATTCGCGCGGAGGCGGAACTGGAATCGTTTGACGGCCGCTTCTACACCATGCGCGTCTCAGCCCACGACGGCACGCAGGAGATCGGCAGCGGCACCATCGGCCGGGCCGTGGTCCACGTCCCCAGCTTCGTCCGGCGCATGCGCGAAAAAGCCCGCGGCGGGTGAAACCGTGTGGCAACCGGCGAGAGCCCCGCTTCCACTCGGACTACCCGTCGATCAGATTCATCATGTGTTCCGGGTAGCGCAATCCCGCTGCGGCACCGGAGGGAAAGACGTCGCTCAGACGGCCGAAATCATCCGCAGTCAGTTGCAAATCCACCGCCGCGGCGTTTTCTTCAAGATACTTGCGGCGCTTGGTACCCGGGATGGGGACGATATCGTCGCCCTGTGCGAGCACCCAGGCGAGCGCCAACTGGGAGGGCTGACATCTGTTTTCGCGCGCCATCTCTTCAACCGTCTTCACCAGATCCAGATTCTTCTGAAAGTTTTCGCCCTGGAAGCGCGGCGAAAAACGCCGATAATCGTCGGGCTCGAGGTCTTCGAATCTCTTGAATTGGCCGGTAAGAAATCCTCGTCCGAGCGGACTGTAGGCGACAAAGCCGATCCCCAGTTCGCGACACGTGGCCAGGATTTCCTGTTCCGGATCGCGCGTCCAAAGCGAATATTCGGTCTCGAGCGCCGCAATCGGATGCACCTTCACCGCGCGGCGCAAAGTGTTGGCGCTCGCTTCCGACAAGCCGATGTGGCCAATCTTGCCCTCGGCGACCAGTTCCGCCAGGGCGCCCACCGTTTCCTCAATCGGAGTGTCGGGATCGACGCGATGCTGGTAATAGAGATCGATGTGCTCAACGCCCAGCCGCTTCAGGCTGGCTTCGCAGGACTTCCTCACGTAGTCGGGCTTGCCGCTGACACCGCGAATTTGCGGATTGCTCGGATCGCGGACAATCCCGAATTTGGTGGCCAGCACTACCTGGTCGCGCTTCCCCTTGATCGCGCGTCCGACAAGTTCTTCGTTCTTGTAGGGTCCGTAAACGTCGGCGGTGTCGAGAAAGGTGATGCCGAGTTCGAGCGCGCGGTGAATGGTCGCGATCGATTCGGCGTCGTCGCGCCCGGAGTAAAACTCCGACATGCCCATACAGCCAAGGCCGAGCGCGGAAACTTTGAGACCGGAACGTCCAAGAGTGCGGGTTTTCATCCAGGGATTCCTTTCGAAGAAAAAAAGGCTGTCAGAAATCTTGGGAAGTGATGGTTCATGACCAACCAATGGTTCATGATTTGGGCTTATAGATGCAATCGGGGCAGAGAAGGGTTGCGGCGGTTTCGAAGCTACCACGAATTGCGTCGCCGCCAATCACTTTGGCATCTTGTAGGAGACATGATTTTGATTTGCCTGCAGCCATGAATCGACCGCCGAGCTGGTTTGAGCGCAGGTTTGACTTCACGTTTCCAGTGGAGCAGCATCCGAACCTGCGCGCGCGTTTGCGAGGCACGCCGGCCCGTCTGGAGGAAATCGTCCGCAGCGCGGATCGCGACGTCCTGATCCGAAAACCACGCGAGAGCGACAAGTGGTCGGCCCAGGAACATGCCGGGCATTTGCTGGACCTCGAACCTTTATGGCGCGCGCGGGTCGATGACTATCGAAGGGCAGCCTCACAGCTGACCGTCGCGGATCTGAGCAATCGGAAGACCAGCGAAGCGCAGCATAATCTGCGCCCAATCGAATCGATCCTGACCGAATTCCGAAGCGAGCGAGCGCGGCTGGCGGGCACAGTGGAGGAGCTCGACCCCGCGATTTTCGCTCGCGCCTCTCTCCATCCACGCCTGAAAACACCCCTGCGGCTGGTGGACCATCTGTACTTTGTGGCGGAGCACGACGACCACCACCTGGCCCACATCTGGGCGCTGATCCACCCGCGGGGAGACGGACCCATCAAGGGGTGATCCGGATTAAAGGTTTCGTGCGCCCTATCACCTGACCGATTTCGACCGCGGGAACCCCGCCCGCTTGGAGAGCTCGCCTGAGAGCTTCGGAATCATCGGCTGCAACCGAAATCAACAATCCGCCTGCAGTCTGCGGATCGAAGAGCAAGGTTTTCACTTCCTCGGGGACTCCGCTTTCATAGCCAACCAGGCATTCCGCAAACTCGCGATTGGCTTTGAGTCCGCCGGGAATGTGGCCAGCGTGGACGCAGTCGAGCGCGCCTTCAAGCACTGGAATTCTGGCGGATTGGAAGACCAGGCTGACGTCCGATGCCAGCGCCATTTCTCGAGCGTGGCCGATGAGTCCAAACCCGGTCACATCGGTCAGGGCGTGAATGACCCACCCCGGGCGCCCGGCGTCTGCCCGTTCCGGCTCCGCCCGAGCGGAGGTGATGAGCTCAGCCGCCGCTTGATTCAAAGTCGTCATCGACTTCACGGCCGCATCGATCCATGCCTGCTCAGCGACGCCTTTCTTGATCGCGGTAGAAATTACCCCTGTGCCGAGCGCCTTGGTGAATAGCAGCCGATCGCCTGGATGTGCGCCTTGATTGGCCAGCACGCGCCGGGGATGAACCAAGCCCGTGACCGAATAGCCGAACTTGGTCTCCTCATCGCGAATGCTGTGGCCGCCGACCACCGTGCATCCGGCCTCGATCATCTTCGACAAACCGCCGGCCAGAATGCGCTCCAGAACCTCGAGGTCGCCTTTTTCCGGAAAACAGACCAGGGCGAGCGAGGTCAGCGGCTTTCCACCCATGGCGTAGACGTCGCTCAGCGCGTTGGTTGCGGCGATCTGGCCGAAAGTGTAGGGATCGTCCACGATGGGCGTAAAAAAATCTACCGTTTGCACCAGCGCCGTCTCGGGCGTGAGCAGATACACTCCGGCGTCGTCGGCGTGATCGAAGCCGACCAGCACATTCGGATCCTGTTGCCGGGCTAATTTCCCAAGCACTGTGTCCAGCGCCGCCGGACTCAGCTTGGACGCTCAACCCGCGGCTCGGACCGACTCCGTGAGACGGAATGGTTTTGTTTCGGGCACGAAGTCATTGTAGCGGAGGGCATTCTAAAGTCTCAGAGCAAGATTCGAAGGGTGAAAACGCAAGCCGCAGGGTCGTTCCCTGTGCCATCGGAGCGCGCACCTCCGACCTTATTTCACGCTGACCTGCTTGAGCTGCAGATCGGGATAGGCGTGGTTCCACTGCGCGGAAATGTTCTCGAATGTCAGCCGGAAAGGTTTGCTCTGACCGGGCGCGAGCGGTGAAAGGCCGAAATCCACGGCTTCGTCGTACGGTCCGCCGGTCTTGAGAACGCGGAGGGGAAGTTGTTCGCGCTGCGCTGTCTGACCCATGTCGTCTTTGAACGTGACCTCGACCACCGCGTGGATGACGGTTTGATCGCCGGTGTTGGTAATGACTCCGTCGATATAGCTGACGGTTGCGCCCACAAAATTCTGCGCGGCGCTGGTCTTCAGGTCCGAGAAGGTCAAGTGCGCGGCATAGGCCGGAGGCGGAGCAGGCTTCTTTTCCTCGCCTCGGAAAATCAGCGCGAGAATACCGACCACAATCCCAACCATCACGATCCCGATGAGAATCGGACGCAGGCTGGACTCTGGCCGCTCCGTGGTGGAATTTGCGCTCGGCTGGATCAGGCTATCCATTGGTGGATGATGGCGCGGTCAGCGAAGCTGACTCGTTTCGATCGCATCCCCTTTCAACCCGTCGGTGCCGTTTTCAGGCACAGGGGTTAACGCGTCTTTCAGGACGCTCCATGGCGGGATTGTACTACTGCGGGCGGGGCAGGAAGGCGGGTGGATGCAGGCGGCACTAGTGCGCGCCCGGGACGGAAGGCGAGGACGCTGGGGCGTTCGCCGACTGCCGCGAATCGGTCACCCGGTAGTTGCTATATTCGATGGTCAAGGTGGCGCGCCCGCCCAGGCGGATGTAGCTTACCGACTCATTGCGCCGGGGCAGCCAGAAATTCTCCACCTTCATGTACTCGTGATGAATCTCACTTTTCTTGGTCCAGAATGACGGAAGCTGAGCTGGCTCGGCGTCAATGCGGGTGACGGCAAAATCGGTCCCATCGACCCACACTTTGCCGCGATAGACGTACTTGCTTTTCGCTTTCGGGTAGACATCGAGCACATATTGGCCGCCTTTGTCCGAAGGCTCGTACCCAACCAGCGCGATGTCGTAGTTGTCGCGGTTCAGCATCATGCGGGCGTGCATCTCCGGCTCTGCGGCCTCTTTTTCGCTATCCAGCAACCGTTGGAACACACGCTCGATGATCAACTTGGATCCCGTTTCCGAGAGGACCCTGAAGCGCTTGGTGGACGGACTGTCATAAGTCGCTGCCACGGTCATTTCAGCATCCCGATCGGCCGGGAAGCCGCGGTAGGAAAAGCGATAAACCCGGGTGGCTTCGTAATGGCGCAGAGCCCGAGCCCGTTCTTCATCCTTGCGCACGAGATTGTTCACCACTTGGTCGACCGAAAGTGGTGCCGTCGTAATCGAAGGCGGCGGCGGGTTCGAATCGACATGGGCTACGATACCGACCAGCGCGGAAGTCAGGACAAGCAGAAGTCGAATCGTGCTGTGCGCCGGATCCGGTATCGAACTTAAGACTGCGAGCATGCATCATCCGCTGAAGCGCCTAGATTACCACCCTGGAGCGCCGGGATGGCACTGACCGCGTTTCATGGTCAGGGTCAAGATCCCGGCAGCGAGCTTCGACCATCCCAGCGCTCGATTTTTTGGGTACGGGGCGGTTGCGCTTGCCCTTACCAGGCGGTGGTTGAGCTTCCGGGAATCTTTCCAATTGCTTGCGGGAAACAAACCCGGTCCGAGGATTGCTGCCACGATTGATTCGTTCTGCTCAGTGCCGCAATGGGCATTCCAAACCGACGCTATCGATCATAGTGCAACAGCGAAAACACATCATACTTCGCCAGCTTCTCGCGACCCTTCAGGAAATCGAGCTCGACAACAAACGCCAATCCCGCAATTTGCGCGCCCAATCCGGTTGCCAAATCCGCGGTCGCGACCGCGGTTCCGCCGGTAGCCAACAGGTCGTCGACGATCAAAACGCGCTGGTCTTTTCTGATGGCGTCCTTGTGAACTTCGAGCGCGTTGCTGCCATACTCGAGCTCATAGCTGATCTTCACCGTTTCGGCGGGCAGCTTTCCCGGCTTGCGGACAGGCACGAATCCCGCATTCAGCCGGTAGGCGAGGGCCGGTCCAAAGATGAATCCGCGCGCCTCGATGCCCAGCACCAGGTCGATCTCTTTCTCTTTGCCGATATAGTTTCCCGAGAGCGCATCGATCAGGCGAGCGAAGCCGAGCTTGTCCTTGAGCAGCGTGGTGATGTCGTAGAACAGGATGCCTTGCTTCGGGAAGTCGGGCACCTCTCGGATCAGCGCCTTCAACCTCTCACAATCCCCGGGCTTGGTCAGCATCGGCGTCGACATCTTGGGTTGCATGCTAAGGTTACGCTCCTCGAACCTGAAATGAACTGAGTCCCGCGACCGGCTTGGCTTCGGATTCTTCTACGCCATCAACCCGCGCCGCCCGCGGCCCTTCCTGCAAACGGGATCGCAATCCGGCTAACTGCTCGAGCGTCCCGATGGCCAGCACCTCGACGCTACCATCGTGATTGTTGCGGACCCATCCGGCAATTTGCAACAGGTGCGCCTCGCGCTCGACAAACCAGCGGAAACCCACACCCTGGACCCGTCCGCGCACGAGAAAGCGGCGAGCCTCGGTTTGAGATTTCTCAGCGGAAGCCATCGGTTGATTGAGAAATCAGAGGTCGGATTGGAGAGGTAAAAACCCGACGCGAAGGATTGAACCTCTGCTCCGACCTCTAGCCTTACTGCGCACGTGATAGATACGTCCCCTCTGCCGTGTCCACCTTGATTTTCTCGCCCTCGTTGATAAACGGTGGCACCTGCACGACCAGGCCGGTCTCGGTCTTCGCCGGCTTGGTTACGCTCGATGCGGTCGCGCTTTTCAGACCAGGTTCGACTTCCATTACCGTCAACACGACCGTCTGCGGCAACTCAATACCCACGGCCTTGCCGTCGAAAAACTCCACCTTAATCTGGAGGTTCGGTGTCAGGTAATCCACGGCGTCGCCCAGAACATCGCGAGTCAGATGGGTCTGCTCGTAGTTTTCGGTGTTCATGAAGTAGTAGTCGTCGCCATCGCTGTAGAGAAATTCCATGTTCTCCTCGTCTACGTTGACCTTCTCGATCGGGTCGGGCGAACGAAAACGGTGCTCGAACATGGCGCCCGTGCGGAGGTTGCGGAGCTTCGCCTGGATGAAGGCGCGCAGGTTGCCCGGGGTGCGGTGCTCGACGCTGAACACCGAATGCAAGTCATTGTTGTGCTTGATGATCATGCCGGGGCGGAGTTGGGTTGCTGGAATCGACATTGCTCTTTTACATCTCCTTCACTCTGCTAGGAAATTCGGGGCAGCGGGGCAGGTTCGGGCTTCCCGGCGGGCCCGTTTTTTCGGCCTGCTCGGTGGAGGTCGCCGGCTCGTCTGCCGCACTTTGAGATCAACGCTTCATTTTACACAGGCGGAGCTGAATGTGGGAACCGCGCCCATCGGTTTCATCGGTTTGGTCGGTTTGGACTGCCAATCAGAAATCGCAGAACACCGATTTCAACATTCGGGTCTAGAATAGACTGGATCAGGGGGTTCATTATGCGCATTGGAAAGTATGAGAGTTCTGACGGCACGGCCGGAAGTGCAATCACGTTTCTGCTGATCGGGCTTGGCGTCGGGGCCGCCATCGGTTTGTTGCTTGCTCCGAAGACTGGGCGGCAGTTGCGGAAAGATCTGCGACGCTCCTATGATGACGCGCTCGAAACCGCCTCCGATTGGACGAACGAAGCGAAAGACCGTCTTGAGGAAGTGGTTGAAAAAAGCAGCGACTTCGCCGACGAACTGCGGACCAGGGCCAAGCCGTTGAGCGACCTGCTGCGCCGGCCCTAGATTGTTGTCGCGGCGGAATCATCCCCGCCAGCAATGGCGGAAGGCGGGTTTCGCATTGGGTAAAGCCTGAGCTTCGACCGCTCCCTGCGCGCAAGACCTATTTCTCTTGGGAAATCCGACGCCCTTCTATCCTGCGGGCTACGGTGCGGGCGCAGTCTCGTCCTCGAGTGTGCGCTTCCTTTTGTGCACATTACGGATGACGACCCCCACCGAGACGCGAAAGTTGTCCTGCTTCTGCTTGGGTTGAGAGGGAAACGCGGTTCCGGTCTGAAAATAATCGGCCTTGAACCGCAGTGCCAAACGCTGACTGATTTTACGGTCGAACCCCCCGCCGGCCACTAGCGCCCGGCCCGTACCCACCTCGGTGAAAGTGGTCCCCACGGCAGTCGCCTGGCCGCGCGTGCCTTGATGTCCGTACAAGAGTTCGCCAAAGGGCGTCCAGACTTCATACTTGCGGCGGGAAAACCGCGCGCCGACAAGAAAGTTGTACTCCCGCGTCGCCGCGTTAAAGGTGGGAGTCGTAGTCGGGCAGAACGGGGTGCAGGGCGGAAATGGCGCCGGCGTGCCGGTAGGGATCTTTGAGGTTCCGAAGTATTGGCCGCCCTCGATCATGAACCCCAACCAATGGGTCGCATTCGCACCTAGCGAAGCGTCCCAACCTGGCAGCCCGGCCCAGTGTCCGGCGTTGAAAAGACCGGCCTCGGCGTAGGTACCGCCGGCAAAAAATTCGATGCGCGGATACAGCAGCGCAGGAGCGGTATTCGAAGGTGGAGGCGTAGGAATCTCGGCCGGTGCAGGAGGCGGCTCTTGCGCTGGTACGGGAGCCGGAGTCTGACCGGGGGCTGGAGGCGGAACCTGCGCCCACGACATCGCACAGAGCGCGGCCACTCCTGCCAAAACTCCCAGGTATTTCCTCACGATTCCTCCTAAACAAGGGCATTGATTTCCGGCATCGCCAAAATTGATGCCATGATACGAAACCCGGCTACTGAGCACGACTTACTGGCTTACCGAAAACCGTATTGTAGTGAATTCGAATATCCCCGCATGTTCCGAACTCCGGCGAATCGACCATGCAGGTAGCAAACGTCCGAAAATCCACGCAGCGTTAGGGCGCCCAGTTCTGCTTTCCGCGGATTCACCCCACGGCGCACTGGCTCCCTCGGATCAACCACGCGCGGATCAGCCGCCGTCAACTTCACCGGGTTAGATGCGAGCAACCGACACCTGCCCGCCTCGAGATTCTGAAATCCGACATGAAAATTTTCGACCCGCGGTTTTCGAACCGGGGCGGCCATCCGCCACTCCTGGTCGCAAGGATGGTGCACCGAACAGCCCTGTCCAACCTCCCGGCCAACCGCCATCGGTTTGTAGAGACCGGTCTGGTCGCTCAGGTTGCGGGTGGAGTGCGGCCCGCCCCCAGCCCAAATCGGGAGCGAGACTGGCTTGTTCGACCGCGATCCTCCGAAGCAAGGAAAGGATCTTCTCCGTCGTGTCGAAGGCCGAGGTGCGGAACGCGCGAGGTCCCTGCACCAGTTCGTCCATCGGAACTCGCGGCGGCGCCGTCGATTCGCTCATGGTTGTTTCGGACGTGGTATGCGACAAACTATTGAGTATATCGCGCTCCCTCGATTGATTGATCGTGTGGCGCGCGCTTACAGTCCGCGGCCCTGACTTTGCTGGTTTCGATACAATCGAAAAGGTTAGGCAGAATTCATGGAAACCAGGCTGACCGATACCGAAGTCCGTGTGCTCGGGGCGCTGATCGAAAAGGACATCACCACGCCCGAGTACTATCCGATGTCGCTGAACGCGCTCTTGAACGCCTGCAACCAGAAGTCGAATCGCGATCCGGTGATGCAGTTGGATGAGGACGCCGTGCGCGACGCACTCGAGGGTCTCGAACAGCAGCGCATGGCGGGTCCCGCGCGCGGCGCCGACGGTCGCGTCACCAAGTACGAGCAGCGCTTGCAGGAGGTATTTAATTTCACACGTCCGGAGCTTGCCGTGCTGTGCGTTCTGCTTTTGCGCGGTCCGCAAACCCCGGGCGAGTTGCGTGGACGCGCCGAGCGTATGCACCACTTCGAAGCACTCGAGGATGTGCAATCGGCGTTGCAGAAGCTGATGCAGCGCGCGCCTCCGCTGGCAAAGGTTCTGGCTCGGCAGCCGGGAACCAAGGAATCCCGATTTGCACATCTGTTGGCCGGGGAGGTAGTGGAACAGGAAGCGCCGCCGCTCATCCGCACCGTGGCCGATCGCAACCCGGCCGATAGCGAACGTATCGCGCGCTTGGAAGAAGAAGTGGCAGAACTGCGAAGAGAAGTCGGAGACGTGAAGGATCAGCTGGAGCGGTTTCGGAAACAGTTTGAGTGACGATGACCACCCCAACGCCGAGGGCGACAGGAAACTCACGCCACCCAAGTTTCTTTCTTTTCGATCCGCGACTTCTGCGCTACGGCGAAACGTCTAGAGCACTCGCTCCTGCGCATACCCCGCCACCCCCAACGCCGAGATGATTTCAGCAATATGGTCGGGGCCGCGGGTTTCCATAGTAATTTCAATCGCGGTCTCCCCCAGATTTACGCCGTGGTAGGCGCGGTCGTAATCGGTCTCGACGATATTGGCGCGATGCTCGGCCAGAATGGACGTGAGGCGATTGAGCGCGCCCGGATAATCGGGAAGATGCACGCGCAGGCGCACCAGGCGTCCATCTTTGACCAGGCCGCGCTCGATGATGCGGGAGAGAAGAGTGACGTCGATGTTGCCGCCGCCGACGAGCACCGCAACTTTTTTCCCGACAAGCGACAACTTGCGATTCACGAGCGCCGCCAGTGCTGCCGCACCCGCGCCTTCGGCCAGAGTTTTTTCGCGCTCGAGCAGGAGAAGAATGGCGTGGGCGATTTCTTCTTCTTCGACGGTGACGATGTCGTCCACATACTTCTGAACCAGTGGCAGCGTATGATCGCCAGCCCGGCGTACGGCAATGCCATCGGCAATGGTCGAGGCCGCCGTGAGCGTTACGGGCTTGCCTTCGGCGACCGCAACTTTCATGGACG